>Ga0210005_1000137_pt1 | contig 63495 bp, 56 predicted proteins | sample CryGey02umfilter_3_FD_183961 | JGI IMG/M metagenome (GOLD analysis project Ga0210005, IMG submission 183961) | Groundwater microbial communities from aquifer in Utah, USA - Crystal Geyser 4/9/14 0.2 um filter (SPAdes) (version 3) | ecosystem: Environmental > Aquatic > Deep subsurface >... | reverse complement strand
TTCTGGGCAACGACGACCTGCGCATTCACGACGAGACTTTCGACAGGATTTGCGCGAAGTCCTCGCATACCGTGAACCTGGCCCAGAGCCGCTTCGAACTGGGCGGCTTCGAATTCATCGGCATGAACTGGGTCGTGGATTATCCCTTCCGGCTCAAGGACCGCTGCCGCAAGGACCGCGAGGTCTACGTCTTCCAGCGGCAGTTCGGAACCGGCCTCTTGTCCAATGAGAAGGGTTTTGAAGAGCTGGATGATTGGCCAGGCCACGCCGCGACGCTGCCGACGGTAGAAGATGAGCTCAAAAAGCTTCCGACGCCCGCCGATCCGCGAAAGACGGTCTATGTGATCCACATGCCGCCCGCACGCCTGGGCCTGGATGTCTGCCAATCCGGGGAGAGGGTGGGCTCGGAAGCCGTCTACCGATTCATCGAACGGACGCAGCCGCGGCTGACGCTGCACGGGCATATTCATGAGTCGCCGGCACGCAGCGGGGTCTGGCGGGCCGAGGTCGGCGAGACGGTCTGCGTCCAGCCCGGTCAATTGCGCGGCGGCATGCTGAGCTGCGCCCTGATCGATTTGGAAAACATGGAGATGAAGCGGCTCGTCGAGTCGATCCAACAGGAGACACGGCCATGAGACTGAACAACGATCTGCTCGTCTTCGACCTGGAGGCGACGTCCAATCAGGAGAACGCCGACGAGCGGCCGGCGGTCCAGACGAACAACTTCATCATCGAGATCGGCGCGGCGTTCCTGGACCGGGACCTCAAGCTCGTCGATACCTTCGACCGCCTCGTGCGGCCGGAGGAGCCGATCACGCCCTTCATCACCGAGATCACGTCCATCACCCCGGCGATGTGCGAGGGCCAGCCGCTTTGGAAGGAGGTCGCGCCCGAATTCGAGGCCTGGGTCGCGCGTCACTGCAAGAACATCAAGAAGGTCCGGCTGGCCGCCTGGGGCAACTACTTCGATGTTCCGCTCCTGCGCCGCGTCTATGCTCGATACGGCCTGTCGTTCCCGTTCTCCGGGACCTGCATCGACGTGAAGACCTTGGCCCTGGCTTGGATGGCCCTGAGCGGCCGGCGTACGGACAAGCTCGGCGTCGAGACCGTCGCCTCCGCGATGGGAATCGAGCCCGAGGGCCGCTACCATCGCGCGCTGACGGACGCGGTGACCGAGGCGAAGATCCTCCAGCGCGTTTTCGCCGACCTGAAAGGCGGCTTCTTCGCGCCCGGGCCGCCTGGGAAACCCCACTCGTATTTTCGAGTGGAAATGAGTGACGCTGCGGGCTAACCCAGCACTGGACCGATAAGGAGGGGCCTGATAATAACAAGCCATAATTGATAACATCAGAACATGAATGAGACTCCGGTCCCAGAAATGCCGACAAAATCAAGCGAAGTCCTGACGATCGAGGACCTCGCCGTCTATCTGAAGATCCCTAGGTCCACCCTCTACAAGCAAGTCCGAGAGGGAAAAATTCCGTGCCAGAAGATCGGACGTCATTGGCGTTTCCATAAGGCGGCGGTCGACTCCTGGCTCCAAACCAGACCGCGAGCGGAAACGGCGCAATCGCGTTAAGGGCCTCCCGGTGAATTACGTCGAACTGGAAAGACTGCGGAAGCAATCTGCGTGGCGACTCCTCACAGCAGATTCGGCGCCGCTCATCATCAGTTTTCTGGATCAAGCTTTCTTGGAGCCGAACGCACGCTCCTATCCGCAGTCCCAACTCGCCTCAAAGCTGGACGACTATTTGTACCGCCTGAACGAACAGATCGGGAACAAGTATCCTCGGCCGGCCCAAGATTACTTGGATGACTGGGCCCGCGGCGAGAACGCCTTCTTGCGGAAGTATTACCCCGACAAAGGAGATGAGCCGGAATTCGATCTGACCCCCGGGACGGAAAAGGCGATCGAGTGGCTTCGCAGCCTGGATCAAAGACCGTTCGTCGGAACCGAGTCGCGGCTTTTGAGTATTTTCCAGATGCTGCGCGAAGTCATCCAGACCGCGGAAACCGACCGCTCTGCGCGGCTTCAAACCCTGGAGAAACGCAAGCAGGAAATCGAAGAGGAAATGCGGGAACTGAGAGCCGGGCGCCCGATTTCTTATGACCCGACCAAGGTCAAGGAACGCTTCCTGCAAATCGAAGACTCCGCGAGACGGCTCATCGCCGACTTCCGACAAGTAGAGGACAACTTCCGACAGCTCGACCGCCGGGCCCGTGAGAAAATCGCGACCAGCGACAAGAGCAAGGGACAGCTTTTAGATGACATCTTCGGCGAAGAAGACGCTATCGCCGAATCCGATGAAGGGCGAAGCTTCCGTGCTTTCTGGGAGTTTTTGATGTCGCCGTCACGGCAAGAAGACCTCCAGAAGATGGCGCGCAAACTCGTCACGCTCGAAGAAGTCAAAGCGCTTTCGCCCGATGACCTGCTTGTGCGCTTCAAATACAGACTCATGGAGGCCGGAGAAAAAGTACGACGTACCTCCGCATCTCTCACGGAGCATCTGCGGCGCTTCTTGGAAGGCAAGGCCTGGCTCGAAAACAAGCGCATTATGGAGATCATCCGCTCCATCGAAAGGGCGGCTGTGGATATCCAAAGCTCGCCGCCGCGGGATTCGGACTTCGTCTCTCTGGAAGGCGTCCGCCCCAGCCTGGATTTGACCATGGGCCGGGGCTTGTTCGATCCTGACAAACACCGCAAGCTCATGCTTGAAAACATTTCTGTCGTTGAGGGTGAGGGCGACTTTGAAAGCGACGCGCTCTACAATATCCACTTCGTAGATGAAGAGGAGCTCCGGAGGAAGCTAAATGAGGCGCTGACGGAGGCGACGCAGGTTACCCTCCAGGAGGTGTGCTCGCGTTTCCCTCTGGAAAAGGGACTGAGCGAACTCCTTACCTACATGAATATAGCGGCCAAGGACGAAACGGCGGTGATCGACGACGAGAGCCGCCAGGTCATCACCTGGAGCGATTCCAGGGGACACAAGAAGCGGGCGACGCTTCCACGGGTGATTTTCGTAAAGGAGAAGATTTATGAGGACGCCTGATCCGTCCGCCGAAGCGGACGCCGCCCAGGAAGAGAGGGCTCCACGCCTTTCACCGGTACTCGTCTATCTCCTGAAGGGGGTTCTATACCGGGATCAGCACCCCCGGGTCTGGCATGACCTGGAGGCGCTGGAAGGAAAGGTCGTCGATTACTTTAAAACCATCGGTCTCGAGCTCATGGTCGATGAGTCCGAAGGATTTGCATACTTGAAGCAGACGCCGCTGGATGAAGACGACGATATGCCGCGGCTGATCCAGCGCCGTCCGCTCAGCTATCCCGTGAGCGTGCTATGCGTGCTCTTGAGGAAGAAATTAGTAGAAGCGGACGCCGGGAGCGGCGAGAGCCGGGTGGTCCTCACACGCGATCAAATCGTCGAGATGATGCGCGTGTTCTCGCCGCAACGCGCGGACGAAGCCTTCACGGAAGACCAGATCGAGGCTCATATCCGCAAGGCCGTAGACCTCGATCTCTTGAAGGCGCTTAAGGCCGATCCGCCCGTCTATGAGGTTCGACCGATCATTAAGGCGCTGGTCGACGCCGATTGGCTGCAGAACTTGGATGAACGCATTGAGGCTTATCAAAAGCATGGAAACAGCCCCGCTTGATTTCGCCGCGTCCGATGATCGGGCGGGGTTTCGCCTGCATCGCTTCGAAACCCTGAACTGGGGCACCTTCCACAAGAATGTATGGAAGATGGAACCCGCGGGAGACAATGCCCTCCTTACGGGCGACATCGGCTCTGGAAAGTCGACGCTCGTCGATGCCCTGACGACTCTTCTGGTCCCCTCCCAACGGATCGTTTACAACCAAGCGGCCGGAGCCGAGCGCCGCGAGCGGAGCCTGCTTTCCTACGTCAAGGGCTTCTACAAAAGCGAAAAGGACCAGACTCGCTTCGCCGCGAAGGCGGTCTCCTTGCGCAAGGGTGACAGCTACAGCGTGATTCTCGGATTCTTCTACAACGAAGGCTACAGCCAAGGGATTACGCTGGCTCAGGTATTTTGGACCAAGGGCGACAACGCGCGGCCGGAGCGATTCTACGCGATTGCCGGCCGCCCCCTCAGCATCGCCGAGGATTTCAGCAACTTCGGCAAGGAGATTGCGGCACTCAAGCGGAAGCTGCGCAAAAAAGATGTTTCCCTTTTTGACTCATTCAGCCAATATGGGGCCGAGTTCCGCCGCCGCATGGACATACGAAGCGACCAGGCACTGGAGCTCTTTTATCAGACGGTTTCCTTGAAGTCCGTGGGAAACCTGACGGACTTTGTTCGCGAGCACATGCTCGATGAACCGCGCGTCCAAGATCAACTCGAGGAAATCCGCAGGAATTTCGAGAATCTGGACCGCGCTCATATGGCGGTATTGAAAGCAAAGGACCAGATCGGCCGCTTGGCTCCCCTGGTCGAGGACTGCGACCAATGCGCGCAGACCGAGAAAGGAATCGGCGAGCTTACCCGCGGCAGGAGCGCGCTGGAGGCCTACTTCGCCGATAAGAAGATTTCACTCCTTAATGACCGCATCGCCCGGCTGCAGGTCGATCAAGGCCGGCTCTCAGATCGCATCACGCAGGAGGAAGGCGCCATTTCCGGCCTGCGCCACCGGCGGGCGGAATTGCAAAAGAATATTTACGAGAGCGGAGGAAGCCGGCTGGAGTCTTTGTCTCAGGAAATCGGAAGACTTGAACGAGAGCGACGGGAGAAGGAAGAGCGCGAGAAGGAGTACGCCGGTCTCTGCAGCAGCCTCGGGTTGGCGAAAGCCCTGGATGTTGAAGCGTTCCACGAAAACAAGGCAGGTGCCGAGAAGATTCGGACCGAGGCTGAAACGGAAAAGGAAGCGGCAAGTTTCAGCCGCGTGCAAATCGAGGTTCGCCGCAGCAAGCGCAAAGAATCTGTAACCGCCATAGAGCGCGAACTTGAATCTCTTCGGGGGCGCACCTCGAACATTCCCCGAGATCTCCTGGAGCTCCGCGGGCAACTCTGCGGCGAACTGGATTTAGAAGAGGCATCGCTCCCTTTCGTCGGTGAGCTGATCCAAGTGCGTTCGGGACATGCCGCCTGGGAAGGCGCCATCGAGCGCGTTCTGCACGGGTATGGTCTTAGCATGCTGGTACCGGATGAGGCCTATGGAGCCGTAGCGCAGTATGTCAATCGCACGCATTTGGGCAAACGGCTCGTGTATTTCCGAATCCGGGACGAGCAAGGCCGAACCGCCCAAAGGCCCTCGGATAAGCGGCAGTTGCTCCATAAGGTCGAAATCAAGCCCGACACGCCCTTCCGGGAATGGTTGGAGCAGGACCTTATCCGTCACTTCAACTACGCGTGTTGCGAGAGCCTTGAAGAATTCCAGCGGGAAATCAAGGCCCTGACGCGGCAGGGGCAGCTCAAGAGTCAGGGGCGCCGTCACGAGAAGGATGACCGCTTTCGCTTGGAGGACCGCTCACGCTATGTATTGGGCTGGAGCAACGAAGGGAAGATTCTGGTCCTGGAAGAACAGCTTAGCCGGCTCGTCGAAGAGGAGAAGAAAGACATCGTCGAGTCCGACAAGCTGCGTCAAGCGGTGGCCGCTCTTGAGGCTCGGCGGGATGCCGCGGCCAAGGTGCTTTGGCGCAAGGAGTTTCAGGAAATCGATTGGCGCTCTGTGGCCAAGACGATCTCGGACTTGGAAGAGGAGAAGGCCCGGATCACAAAGAGTTCCAAGGTCCTGCAGGAGCTTCAATCCGCGATGAATCAGGTCGAGTCGGACCTCGACCAAGCGGAGAAACGACTAAAAAAGAACGACAACGAAAAGACGCTCGTCGACGACAAGCTCGCGACCGCGCATGACCTGAAAGGCGAGTCCGCCGAGGTCCTGGGGCGACTCTCCGACCAGGAACGGGACGGTGTTTTTCCACTCCTGAAGGAACTGGAGCCGGAGGCGCTGGGCGACCGGAAGCTGACCGTTGAGAGCTGCGACAATTGCCAAACCGAAATGCGCAAGTGGATTCAGGGGCGACTGGATGCCGATCAGAAACGAGAGCGCTCCCTGCGCGAGAGAATCAGCAAGCAGATGGAAGCCTACAAGACGGCATATCCCCTGGAAACGCGGGAGGTGGACGGCAGTTGGGAGTCTGCCGATGAGTTCCGCGTCATGCTCCAGCGGCTAAAAGATGAGGATTTGCCTCGCCATGAGGAGAAGTTCAAGAAGCTCATGAATGAGGGCACCATCAACGATATCGCGCTCTTCCAAAACCAGCTGGAGCGGGAGTGCGAGGATATCCAGGACAAGATATCCCGCATCAACAAGTCGCTCTGCGAAATCGATTACAACCCGGGCACGTTCATCGAACTGGTTCTGGATCGCTCTCCCGATGTCGAGATCGGAGCATTCCGTCAGCAGCTTCGGGACTGTCTCGGGGATACGCTGGCGGGCGACGACGGCGCGACCTACAACGAACACAAGTTCCTGCAAGTCAAAGCGGTCATCGATCGCTTCAGCGGCCGCGAGGGCATGACGGAACTTGACCAGAAGTGGACGCGAAAGGTGACCGACGTGAGGAACTGGTTCGAGTTCCTGGTCAATGAGAAGTGGATGGAAACCGACGAAGTCAAGGAAACCTACTCGGACTCGTCCGGAAAATCCGGCGGCCAGAAGGAAAAGCTCGCCTACACGATCCTGGCATCGGCCCTCGCATACCAGTTCGGCCTGGGCTGGGGTGAAAGCCGGTCGCGGTCCTTCCGCTTCGTCATGATCGACGAGGCCTTCGGCCGCGGTTCCGACGAATCGGCTCGCTATGCCCTCAATCTGTTCAAGAATCTGAATCTCCAACTGCTCGTCGTTACGCCGCTTCAGAAGATTCACATCATCGAGGATTACGTGCGATCGGTCCACTTCGTCCATAACCCGGATGGAAAGACCTCCCTTCTCAAGAGCCTCAGCATCGAGCAGTACCAGGAGGAACGCGAACTCCATAAGCAGAAATCGGCCGCTGCGTGATTTCACCCGATGATATCCGAGCCAAGGCGCGCAAGCTCTGGAACAACCAGAAAGTCCAGCGGGCGCATCTTAAAGGCGAGTCGCTGTTCCCTTGGGAATTACCCATCGGCAAGCCCACGGCGCGGGAATTGTCCTCCGGATTTGCAGGCGCGCGCAAGTCGATTCGCCTCCTCCAAGAGCACTCCAAAGATGTCCTTGGGCTCGGCTATCGGATCGAATTCAAGCGGGTAAAGCACCGACGCATAGGCGGACAGTCGCTGCCCGACAAGATCGTGGTGGATTCTTTGGCGGATTTCCTGTGTCTGGCTGAAAGGGTCAAGGATTTCAAGCGTTTCGTCGACCTTAGCGCGAAAATCCTGTCCACGTTGCCGGAATTGAAGGACCTGCTAATCAGGCGGCCCGCAGTTGTCTTAGCCCAAGCCGATGACTGGGACCAGTTGCTGGCATGCTGCCGTTTTTTTCAGAAGAATCCCCAGCCGAACCTCTATCTGCGTCAACTGGAGATTCCCGGGGTTCACACGAAGTTCATCGAAACCAGGCGTGCCGTTCTTGCCGAACTTCTGGAGGTCGTTCTGCCCTCGAGTTCTCAGGCGACTGGGGTCGTCGGCTTGTCCGACCACGGCTTTGAGCGTCGGTTCGGCCTCAAGATCGAGGCGCCGTCGATCCGGTTTCGTCTATTGGACAAGACGGCCTTCATCGACGGCCTCAGCGACGTCGGCATACCGCTTCCCGAGTTCCAGCGCTTGTCGCTTCCGGTTCGACGAGTTTTCGTGGTTGAGAACAAGATGAACGGACTCTGCTTTCCAGAGAGCCCGCAAGCCATGGTCATTTTCGGGCTCGGCTATGGAGCGGCGAACCTGGCGGAAATTCCCTGGCTCCGCAAACTGGAGATCTACTATTGGGGCGATATCGACACCCACGGATTCGCCATTCTCAACCAGATGCGCACGTTCTTCCCCGGAGCGCGTTCCGTTCTAATGGACGAAAAGACCCTGCTTGAATCCCGGGAGCTGTGGGTTCAAGAAAGTCCTTCTCAACGCTTTATGAGTAATCTGGAGCGGCTCACTCCGGAAGAAGCGGCTCTTTTCGATTCGCTGCGCAATAATCGATGGGGAGATTCCATACGCCTTGAGCAAGAGCGGATTGATTTCGGCCGAGTACGCGCCGTTATCGCGGGAATCGCCTCGGGCAACGCAGCAAATACATAGAAAGAGATCACCTCTGGTGTGACAGGCTTCTGTGACAAGCTCGGACAGATGCTGTGGCAGAGGGGCTTGGGTCTTGAAATAGTTATATTTTAAACGCATAATGTGCAATATAGTGGCACTATATGAGTACGAAATATAATCTAAAGACCCTGGGCCCCCAAGCCGCCCACCTTGTTACGACGCTTCAGGAGCGGCGTCGACCCGTGTTCACGCTCTCTGAAGCCATGGAAATCACGGGACTGAAAGCCGCTTCCGCGCGAAGCTTCATGCGGGCTCTGGTCGGCCGGGGGGTCGCGGCAAGGCTTAGGCCAGGCCTCTTTAATCTCATCCCCGCCGAGCTCGGCCGCGATAAAGAATACATGGGCAACCCCTACGTGGTCGCCCGCGAGATCATGGGCGACCGGGATCACTACATCTCCCACGCCTCGGCCATGGACATTCATCGCATGACGACCCAGCCCCAGTTGGTCATCTACACCAGTTCCCCTGCGGCGATGCGCAAGCGGACCATACTCGGGACCGAATTCCGCTTTATCAAATGCCAACAAGCCCGTTTCTTCGGATTCTCCGAGGCCTGGGTGAGCAAGCAGGAAAAAGTCATGGTCAGCGACATCGAACGTACCGTCCTAGACGGCCTCAAGGCCCCGGAGCATTGCGGCGGCATCACCGAAACCGCCAAAGGGCTCTGGATGCGTCGGTCGGACATCGGTCCACAAAAGCTTGTAGAGTACGCGCTGCGTCTAAACGTCCGCGCGGTTATCGGCCGATTGGGCTATTTGATGGAGACCCTTGAGATCGGGACCGAAAGCGACTTCGCTCGCCTTCGTGAAAAGTTGGGGCGGGCCTACGTCCTGCTGGATCCGATGCTGCCGGCGGAGGGGAAATACTTCGCCAAGTGGCGGCTGCGGCTCAACGTCTCAGTCGACGAGATCCGCGCCGTCGGGCATACCTGATCATGATCCCTCAACGCGACCTCTCCCTGCTTTCCAACCGGCTGGCCAAAGCCGGCGGCCGGCGCATCCCGGAGGCCGTCCTGGAACGCGACTATTGCCTGGCGTGGTTCTTGGTCGCGCTTTCGCAGGAAAGCCTGGGCGACGGCCTGGCCTTCAAGGGCGGCACCGCGATCAAGCGGTGCTACTTCGGAGACTACCGCTTCTCCGAAGACCTGGACTTCACGTTGACCCAGGAGACGCCGTTTGAGACGATCCGAAAGGAGCTCGACCCCGTCTTCACCCGCGTCCGCTCCGAATCGGGAATCACGTTCGAATTCGCTCGCGAGGATCGCCGCAGCCACGTCAACAGTCACACATTCTATCTCGGCTACGAAGGCCCGCTCCCCGCCACAGGAAAGGAGGTTAAGGTCGATATCACGATCAAAGAGAAGATCGTCTTTCCCGTCGAGAAGCGGCCGGTGCTTCGGGGTTACCCGGAATACTCGGATCTGCCGGAAGAATCCGCGCTCAACACCTATTCCCTCGATGAGATCTCCGTCGAAAAGGCCGTAGCGCTCATGGACCGCGCCAGAAACGAGCCGCGCGATCTCTACGACATCTGGCACCTGACCGACAACAAGCACGTCGATCTGGAACACCTCAAGGGCTACATCGAGGAGAAGCTCGAGTTTCGGGGAAAGAAGTTGGACGACGTTCGGGGAGAGCTCCCGGCCAAGGAAGCGCGGCTCAAGAAGCTTTGGGAGAAGCGTCTCTCGGCGCAAATGGCGAGTCTCCCCGAGTTCGACGAAGTGTTCCGGTCAGTTCGCCGCGCCTTCCGCCAGGCTGCTCTCAGCTAGGGGACCACCCCCCTACCGTTTCCGGTACCCCCCAGGGGGTGCGCCCGATCCCAGACCCGGCGCAGGTGCGCGGGCTCGACATGGGCGTAGATCTCGGTGGTCGTGATGCGGCGATGGCCCTTATGTGGCGAGCCAATATTCCCCATTGCCGCTTCGTCGACCCGACTTCTACCATCAAGCGGCACTTTTTCGGACTCGCCACATAAAAAACCGTCTTTGCACATAAAAATTCAACGGGAGTCGTCCCTAAAATTCTCACTCTCCGCACTCTGTCCCGTCTATAAAGCCCGCAGCCAATCCAAAAGGGTGTCGGTCGTCTCCGCCTTCTCCGGCAGCGATGAACTCTCCACATAAGACGGCGGCCCGAACTTTTCCAAGATGCGCCGCTTGTGGTTCAAATCCGTATCCAAGTACCGACTCGTCGACGAGATGGACGCGTGCCCGAGCCAGGATTTTATGACGTTAGGATCAACTCGCGACTCCAGCAGGTGCACCGCGCAGGTGTGCCGCAAACTGTGCGTCGACAGCCGCTTCTTCGCGAGACTCGGGCAAGACGCGGACGCAAGCCGTAGATATTTTTTGACGATCGCGCGAATCCCAAACCGCGTGAACGGACCGCAGCGTTGGTTGATAAAAAGTAGACCGGAAGCATCCGTCGCCGGCTTGCGGCGATGACGATCGCAATAGAGCTGCAAAAGACGGATCGTCGCGGGCCAAAGCGGCGTGATGCGCCGCTTGCTTCCCTTGCCGAGGATATCGACGGTTTTTTGCGGGAAGTCGAACCAGCAGAGGCGCGCGTCCGCGGCCTCCTGCGCTCTAGCGCCGGTGTTGTAGAGGAAGGTTAGGATCGCGAGATCGCGGACGCCGTCGGCGGTGTCGATTCTCGGCTGAGCGAGCAGTGCTTCCAGTTCCCCGCGAGTAAGGGACTCAACGGCCTTCACGAGCGCCCGCTTCATCGGAATTGCCCGGACGAGTTCCGCCTGCCGCTTAAACGCGGGCCGATGAATCCCAAGATACTTAAAGAAGCTTTGGATCGCGGCCAAACGCTGGTTGCGCGTATGGGCGCCGTTGCCCCGCTCTTCGGCGTCGCATAGAAAGGCAAGGATGGTTTTGGCGTCGAGGTTTCGCAGCGTGGGAACGGTCTTGTTTCGCCGCGCGGTGAACGCGAGCAGAAACTTGAATGCGTCGCGGTAGCTTTTGATCGTGTTGGGACTGAGCGCCCGCTGTCTGCGGAGGTAGACGACGAAGAATTCCCGCAGGCAGCGGTTGAGCGGATCGTTCATGGCTTCCCGGCGGCGCGGCGCAAAGCGCCGTCGGCGACCGCTTCAAATCCGTTTCTAAACCGTCGGTCTCCCTCCCGCAGCAGTTCACGCGTAATGGTGAGATAGACTTGGGTGTTTTCGATATTGACGTGTCCCATGTAGACGGAAAGCAAAGGAAGCTTGTTAAGCGGGTCTTTGCCGTCCTGATACCACTTGTAGAGCCGGTGGACCGCGAAGGTGTGACGCAGGTCGTGGATGCGCGGGCCTGGTCCCCGAGATTTGGCAAGACCTGCTCGGACCAGCAAAAGTCGAAAACGGGCGTAGATCGTGCCGCCGTCGTATTTGCCGGTGGGCCCCGCGAAGAAAAACGGCGAGCGAAGTCTTCCGCGCCGGGCGAGATAAGTCTTCATTTTTTCGGACGCGGCTTGCGAAAACGGGATGATGCGCTCTTTGTGAAACTTCGTTTTCCAAAGTGACAGCGTGTTTTCATCGAAGTCAACGTCCGCTATTTTTAAGCTGAGAGCTTCCCCGAGACGAAGTCCGCAGGCGTAGATCAAAAAGACCATCGCTTCCATCGTCCATCCCGTCAGCCGTTTAGGGGTCCGACGCTGGTTGGCGCGAGCCGCTTCGAGCAGGCGTTCGATTTCGCGAAGCGTGTAGATGTAGGGTTTGTGCGGTTTTTGTCTTAGGTAGGGGATGCGCGTGGCGGGATTGCCCTCGATTAAGCCGCTGCGCACGAGGAATTTCAGGAATACCCGCGCGAAGCGCAGCTTCGAGTTTTTCGTCGCGTTCATATTCGTCGGGATCGCGTGTACCCAGTGGGCGACGACGCCCTCGTCGATGGCGTGGGCGTTTTGGATGCCGAAGAACAGCAGATAGTCGTCGAAGCTTTTGGAGAGGAAGCGATCGGTTGATTCCGCATAGCCGAAGGCGCGCCGAAACTCGATATAGGATTGGAAGGCGCCGGCGAGCGCGCTTCGAAAGCGAATCATAAAAGCGCCGCGTAATTCTCGGCGACCTCGCGCATGTCCTCGATGGCGACGCGGGTGTATATGAGGGTACTGCGCAGACTCTTGTGACCGAGCATGGTGCCGATTTCAGACAGCCTCGCTCCGCGATCAAGCATCGCCTTGGCAAACGAGTGACGTAGGGCGTAGGCCCCTCCGTGTCCGCCGGGAACGGCCCGAAGGCGGCGCTGCACGACGCTGCTGATCGCGGGGCCCGAAAGGGGGCTGACGGGAGCGCGGACGCTTAGAAACAGCCGGTCCTCGGGGTGCTCGCGGCGTTCCTTGAGATAATCGCGCAAAGCTCCCGCTGCGCGTTCTGAAATCGGAAGGTCGGCGGTTGCTCCGTTTTTGCGATGGCGCAATCGGAGACAGCGCTGGTTCAAGTCGGCATCGTCGATTCGAAGAGAGGAAACCTCCCGGGCTCGAAGACCGTGATCGGCTAGTAGAACGAGGATCGCGTAGTCGCGTTTGCCGTTGGCGCTATGCTTATTGATGACCGCAAGAAGATTCTCAATGTGCTTCCACGGGAGATACTTGGGCCGTAGATCCGCGCGAAAGCGGCTCGGAGAGGCGACGGCGGCGGCGAGGTCGCGGGGAATGTGCCCTTGAACATAGAGGTATCGGAGAAACGACCGTAGCGCTGCGCCGATCGACTGTAGACTCTTGGCGGACATCGCTTTCGAACGGCGCATGAGGAAGGCGTCGATATCGGCGCAGGCCAGTTTCCCGATGCAGCGAGACCCGCGCCCGGCCAAAAAGGATCGAAACAGCTCCAGTTCACGGCGATAGGCCTTCAGGGTCAAGGGGCTTAGCCCTCGGTGAATCCGGCAGTGCTCGCCATATCCGTCGAGCAGGGCGTCGGGGAGCAGCAGGCGGCCCTTGCCTCCGCGTGCTCGCGCGACGCGGCGGGAGATTGCGCCGGCATATGCGAGAAATCCCGCGATTTGGCGTCGGATATGCGTTCGGTAGCGTTGCGGAAGGGGCCGACCCCGTTCCCGTTGGAAGGAACTCTTCAATCGGTCGAGATAGGATTCGAGAAGCTTGCAGGTTTTCCGGTTCAGCCCACGCGCGCCTTGCTTGGCAAGAAAGTCGTGGAAGTGAGCGTTGTGCTCCATCACTTGGTAGAGAGACCCGCGGGAGTAACCCTGGTCGATTCGCTGCGCGAGATACTTCTCCCAATGCGGGGCGAACAGCGGCAGCCGAAACCTGATGATATCGCCGGGGAGTTTAAATATTCGGCGCAGGATTCCCCGATAGGCAGGGAAGCCGCCCGGTTCGTCCAGCCAAAGATAAGAGACGCCAAGTGCTGGATTCTCGCTCATCTTTCCGCATGACAGCGCAAAATGAAAGAAAGCCCGCAGCCGATCCACCTCGGCCTTGAGGGTCTTTGGAAGACGCTCGGGCGTTCGGCGCTCGGTCAAGTACTCATTGAGAGATTTGGGGTCGACCTCCAACAGGTTTTTCCGCCGGACATGGAGCCAGCGGGACAGGCGCCTAACCGAGAAGGCGTATTGCTTCCCGGAGCGACGGCCGCGCCGCTTCCAGTGCCGCTCAAACGCTTCGATCAGCTCTTCATCCATGATCCATTATCCCGCGCCCGAAGGCGCAACGGCCATATCGGTCCGTTTTGCGACGCTTTCGCGCCAAATCAGGTAGGCGACTACCGCGTCCATCCGACGGGTGATCGCGGTTCGTTTTGCGACGCGACGCCCGGGATGAGGCTGAAGCATCTTTAGTCTCTCGACGGCGATTTCAGTTATCGCGGTTGCCTTTGCGACGCGGCGATTTCGTCGGCGCTTCGCGTTCATACGGCGCCTTTCACGCTCGCGATAGTCGCCGTTTTTAGCGCGATAGCACTTCCAGTAATCGGGATAGGTCTTCGCCCAAGCTACCGTCTTGTTTCTAGACGATTGGCTCTTGTGGTGATCGGGATGGCGTTTCCGCCAGCTTTGCGACTTTCTGCGACGGCGTTCGCGACGGCACCGATCGCGACGGCAGGACTTTTGAAACACCGCCGTACGCGGATCGGGGCGATAGGAGCGGCCGCAATACAAACACGTCTTTCGTGTGACACCCATCTCTCGATGAGACCATAACGCGCCTTTACGGACCTACGGCATTCGAAGGAAATTTCAACGACAACGGCTGACGACACGGCACATAATAAGACCCGCTACATAATGCCCGAGCATGGCCTGAAGCGCACGCAGGTCCGCCCCGCCCGAGAGCATATGGGTAGCGAAGCTGTGGCGCAGCACGTGCGGCGATACGCGGCGCTTGATTCCCGCACGAAGGGCGTAGTCTTTGAGCCGCCGCCACATGTGCGCACGGTGCAGATGCCCGCCGCGGGCGTTCAAGAAGAGCGTGCCTGAGACGTCCAGGAATCGCCTCTTTCTGGAAACGATATAAAGCTCCAGCGCCCGGCCGGCGCGGCGGCCGAAGGGAACAATGCGCTCGCGACCACCCTTGCCGCGCACTCGCAGAGTACCCACATCGAGATTGATCTGCCCGATCTCAAGACCGACGAGCTCGCTGATTCTCATGCCCGTCGCGTAGAGCAGTTCGAGGATCGCCTTGTCGCGGACATGGACGAAGCGCGCGCTCTTGGGAGCCGCCAGGAGCCGCGCGATCTCATCTCGGCTGAGCGGCTCGGGAAGCCGAGGCCGGAGCTTGGGCAACGGGACTTGAGTGGTCGGATCGCCTTCCCCCAAGAACCGGCAGAAGTGCCGCAGGGCGAGGATGGCTTGGTGGATTCCGCCCGGACCGAGGCCATCTTTCTCGCGGCGCTTGAGGTAGGCGCGCACGGCGACTTGATCCGCTTGCTCAGGTGCGATGCCCCGAGCGCGCAGGTAGGCCAAGTATGCCCGGACCGCGTAGCCGTAGGCCTGGACGGACCGAGGGGCGAGCCGGCGCTGCTCGGCGAGGTGCTCCAGAAAGTCGTCGAGATTGGAATCCACGGCCTCACGACTCTACCGTGACAGCCCGCAGAAAGCAAGGCGCAAAATACTTACATTGGATGTAAGGATTCTGCGGAAGGCGGTGAAGAGACGGGGTGTTTCAGTCGGCGCTCGAGTTCCTCGACGGCCAGTTTCTTCTCGCGGGCGCGGCCCACGCGCAGGGCATCGATCAGCGCTAGAAGTTCGTGGAGCTCGGGATCGTTCATGGCGGCTTTGACGGCCGAGGGATATATGGGGAGAACCGTCTGGCCGCGCGCAGTGCCGAATTCATGCGGCCAGACGTACTTGTCGTTTTCATTCGCGACGATCACTCGGTTAAGGGGCGAGGCTGAATGAGCCGTGGGAATCCCCCGGTCCACCGGGCCGAGCCGGGCCGGCATGACATACCTGAGGCCGTGGATGAGAAACCCGCAGAACGCGGCCCGGATCACCCGTTTCTTGTCTGGAGTCAGCAGGCCCGAGTTGACGCAGCGCTGAAGCGAAAAGCTGATCTCAGCCTGTGAGAGGCCGAGGGCGTCAACCAGGTCTTTGTGCCGCCAATTCTGCTCCTTGAGCAAGGTGAGCTTGAGCAAGACCAGGATGTCCTGGGGCTTGATGCCTGCCAAGGATCGCATAGGACAAGCATAGCCGATTATATTTCATTTTGCAATATGTAATACAAATCGGCTTCTCGACGGGCGGTCTACAGGGCAACCGTCAAGTATTGCTTGATAGCTCAGGCTCATCTTGCGTGAGACAAGACTGGATATTGACAGGGCAAGCGATTCTGGTTATAGTTTGCATTGAATCCTATATGTGTATCTAAGATAATCAAATTCGAGTTTATCCAAACTACTAGTTTATTAATACTCTAATTCGTGTATCTGGGATACCCAAAATAGCACCCTCTTAAACAAATGGCCGACAACGCGAAACCGCAGAAGCTAAGAGCCCTGCTTGAAGCCTGGCCCAAGGGCACGGTCGCGGTCCAGCCCTGGCTTTCCCGCCAGGGCGTCTCGCGTTTTCTGGCGAAGCGCTATCAGCAGTACCAGTGGGTCAAGCGGATAGGAAGCGGCGCCTATGTCCGGCCGACCGATTCGGTCGATTGGACCGGCGGGCTCTACGCGATCCAAGCCCAGCTCGGTCTCCCGGTTCACGCGGGCGGAAAGACCGCGCTGGAGTTGCAGGGCTACGGGCACTTCGTCCCCCTGGGAGAAGGCGGGCCGGTCTATCTCTTCGGCGAGCCCAAGGCCCGCCTGCCGGCCTGGTTTCTTCGCCACGCCTGGAAGGTCCGACAGGTCTACGCGACCAAGACGCTGTTCCCGAAAGACCCCAAGGCCGGCCTGAGCGAGAAGTCGTTCGGCGACTACTCCATAAAGCTTTCCACGCCCGAACGGGCGATGCTGGAACTCCTGACGCGGGTCTCCGATGAGGATTCGTTCGAAGAGGCGCGGCTCTTGATGGAAGGGCTCTTGGGACTCCAGCCTGAATTTACGCAGGAGCTTCTCGCGGCCTGCGGCTCGGTCAAGGCGAAGCGGCTGTTCTTGTTCCTCGCGGATCTCTGCGGCCATGGCTGGGTCGATAAGCTCGATGTCTTGAATCTCGATCTCGGCAAGGGCAAGCGCTCGGTAGTCAAAGGCGGGCGTCTGGACCCGCGCTATCAAATAACGGTGCCGGCCAGGATGGCGCAGCCGGCGTCCTCACCGGAGTCGGCATGAGAGAACAATTCACCGCGCAGGCGCGGCTGATGCTGGACGCGCTTGGGCACGTCGCAGCGGAGGACTGCTTTGCCTTAAAGGGCGGCACAGCGATCAACTTCTTCGTGCGCGACATGCCGCGGCTTTCCGTCGATATCGACCTGACCTACCTTCCGCTCAAACCCCGTCCCGACTCGCTTAAGGAGATCGGCGAAGCCCTGGCCCGGATTAAGGAACGCATTCTCAAAGGGATAGGCGGCTCCACCGTGGAGGAAGCGCGCACGGAAGGGACTCTGTTTAAGCTGGTCGTCGTCAGGGCCGGAGAGCGGATCAAGATCGAGCCGAACCTCGTGCTCCGCGGGTCCGTCTATGGCGCCCAAATGCGCCCCCTTTGCCCTAAAGCCGCCAAGGAGTTCGGCAACGCGGGAGAGATGAGCGTGCTTTCTCTGGCGGACCTTTACGGCGGCAAGCTCTGCGCCGCGCTGGATCGTCAGCACCCGCGCGACCTTTTCGATGTCAAGCTGCTTTTGGAAAACGAGGGCATCACGCCGGAGATCCGCAAGGCCTTCGTCGTCTACTGGGTCAGCCATAGCCGGCCCATGCATGAGACCATCGACCCGACCCGGCTGGACGTCCGCAAGACTTTCGAGAATCAGTTCGTCGGCATGACCGAGAAGCCGGTCAAGTACGAGGACCTCGAGACCGCGCGAGAGGAACTGGTACGCACGCTCCAGCGCGATCTTACCAACGAGGAGCGCCGGTTCGCGGTTTCGGTTAAGTCCGGCAAGCCCGAATGGGGGCTTCTCGGCCTAGACGGGCTGGACAAGCTTCCCGGCATCCAATGGAAGCTGCGGAACATCAAGAAGATGTCGATCGAGAAGCAGCGCCAGCAGTTGGCCGAGCTCAAGAAGCGGCTCGGGTTGTAGCCTGTTTCGCGCGACGTTGGCCCGTGTCGCGCTTTCGCCCCAGACGGCGATCGTGTTCCGCGAAGACCGCCCTAGATCGCGTCCGTTGGCCGAACTTCGCGCGTTGTTAGCAAATCCGTTAGCAGAAACCCCGTTTCACGACGGGCGCGCGCCTCCTTGCCAAGGTAGAGACGGCGGTTCGATTCCGCTCGCCCGCTCCAAATTTTTCCAGCACTTTTCGGAGTGCTGGTTTTCTTTTTGGTGATTGGTGACCATATTGGTGACCGGTGCCGGGCACACGGGGACAATCCCCGGCAAGGTTCGATGATTAAAAACGCGCGCCTAGGGACAGGCGCTGCACGTTGCCTAGGCTTCCGAATGGGGTGAAGGTGTAGTCGGCGCGGTAGTTTTTGATCCGCATGCCAAAATCGGCTCCCAGCCCCCCAAGCGACCCAAGTAATCCATTATTTCCTACAGTCGCGCCGTCAAACTGCGATGCATAGCCTGCGCGCAATTTAAAGGTCGGAAGTAGTGCATATTCCGAACCAATCCCCACATCGAATCGGCCTGCTTGCACGTCACGGCGAACGTCTAGCGCAAGGTTAAGCACCCCGCCGAGACGATATGCCGCCCCGATCGAAGCTGTTAGAGGTAGCGGATCGACCTGATCAAGAAATTGCATACCCCGGCCGATATTGAGGACTGCTGCACCAAGTGTTAGAGGCCTTCCCGCAAGCTCGTGTCGCGCTCCAATATCAAAAGCCACAGTTTGGGCACTGTAACCGGCAATCTGACTTCGCAAGAACTTAACGCTTCCGCCAAGAGGGCCTTTCGCATAGGAAAAGGCATAGGCCGTGTCTGAGGCCTGAAAACCACCAGCTGTCTTACCCGATGCATCTCGTCCTTCAATCTTTCCTGCTCCAAGTCGCGTAACTCCCAAGCCAAAAGTTCCGTACGAGGTCGGCTGTGCGTAACCCACAAAGTCGAACGTCGTATCCAGAAGCCACTGAGCATGGGTTGCTCCGAATTCGCGTTTATCTAGCGTGGAAAGACCGCTTGGGTTGTAGTAGATGGAATCCACATCACGAGCCATCGCAGTGTAAGCTCCTCCCAGTGCTGCGGGCCGTGCCCCGGTGTTGATCTTGAGAAATGCAGACCCTGTCTCCACGTCTGCATTAAGAACAGAAATAGGGGTGAGCAGGAATGCTTCGACAACGATTAGCACCCACGGCCGCACAAGCGCGAACGCCATCTTGTCGATTAAGCCCGGTTGGATCGGTTCTGGTTTCATTATCGCACCACCGCGAACTTCCCGGTCTTACGAAGTTCTCCCTGCCCGCTTTTTTCGAACGTATGACATAGAGATATGTATATCGTCAGCAAAAGTGGGACACCTGAAGCCGTTTAGTTCCTGACACTTTCGAACCGTTCTTCCAAAGAATGCCGTGATAAAATAGAGGCAATGCCATGGAAGAAACGAAAATAATTGAGAAAAACCGCCCCTCGCCCGAGACGGCGGAACGGTTCATGAAACAGGTCCGACGGAATACGCGTCGAAAGTTCACCGCTGAAGAGAAAATCCGTGTCGTTCTTGAGGGGATGAAGCGGGAGATTCCAGTTTCAGAGCTTTGTCGGCGTGAAGGGATCGCTTCGGCGGTTTATTATGTCTGGCTCAAGGACTTTATGGAGGCCGGTAAAGCCCGGATGAAGGGCGATTCACTTCGCGAAGCAAGCCGTGATGAGGTCCAGAAACTTAAGCGGGAAATCGCGCAGCTTAAAGAAATCCTGGGTGAGAAGGATTTGGAGCTCTACGTATATAAAAAAAGTCTCGAGGAGTAGACGGTCCCCTGCACCTAAGGATGAAAATCATCCAGAGGACAGGACTCATTGAGGCGGTCGAGGCGAAGGGGAAGGGGCGCAAAGAGCGGTTGAAGAAAATGACGATTCCCCGCTCGACCTACTATCGATGGCGAAAGCGCTACCGGGCCGGCGGAACGGCCGGCCTGGAGCGCCGCCAAACGGTAGAGCGAAAGAGCTGGAACCAGTTGAGCAAAGAGGAGATTCATACGGTGCTTGAAGTCGGCCTAAAACACACGGAACTGAGCCCACGCCTTGTCGCGCTGAAAATAAGCGACGAGAAGGACTTCACCGTGTCGGAACCCACGGTCTACCGGATATTCAAAAGGCATGGATTGGTTCGTCCGCGACCGCTGGAGGAGCGACCAGCGGCGTCTGAGTATAAACGAAAGACGACGCGATGTGACGAGATGTGGCAATGCGACGCAAAGCATATTCGTGTTATGGGATGGGGCTATTACAAGGTCTTGCCGGTAATCGATGATTATTCGCGAAAATTGTTGGCGCTGCCGCTGAAGCGCGATGAGACTTCGTTTTCGATCGCAGACGCGGTTGAGGAGGCTCGCGAGACGGCGAAACGGGAAGGCCACGACTTAATGGAGCCTCTGACGCTGCTGTCGGATAACGGCCCTGGGTTTTGGGGCAAGGATTTGCTCGATTATCTGAAGGGGCATGGGATGAGGAAGATCTTCGGTGCGGTTCGACATCCTCAGACGCAGGGAAAGGTCGAGCGATTAAATCGAAAGATCAACGAACAGGTCTGCATCACCGTTCACTGCACGCCTTGGGAGCTTGAAGCCGAACTACAACGCTTCGCAGAGCGCTATAATCAAACGCCGCACAAGTCGTTAAAAAATGTATCCCCGAATGCCGTGTACGCAGGAGAACAGGAAGAAATTTTAAGAAAGCGAGCCGAAAAGAAACGACTCACGATGTTAAGAAGAAGAAAAATTAACTTGGTGGGAACGGCGTAAGTGTCAGTTCAGACATGTCCCATTTTGCTTGATGACTTACACTCCTCATTGCTCGTGTCAAACTTCCAATCGTATCGAGTGACTGGACACGCAATCTTCTCTTCAGGAGAAGGCAACCGCGGCATTGGATCAGGCATCGAATGCGTTTCGACGCAGCCAGGGCATGACGAGGGAGAAACCTTCACGGGATCGACAGGTAGCGAAAAACTCCTAACTACTGGAGCACCCGAAACAAAATTGGATGCAGGGTGTTTTAAAGCATCCTCCATCCTAGCCGGCGTCCAATACTCTCTGATTGTCTTGGGGGACGAATCCAGTTCGTGCTGGACTATTCCCTGGGCAGCGAATAGACCTGACGGGAGGGAAAGAAGAATACCGAGGAGCAGGAATCCGATGCCAGGGCGCACCATCATTGGAACAAACAACACAATCACCCAAGTCCGCTATTTCTTTGCCAATTCCGAGAGATGATCGATCAGAGATTCGCGCGTGACAGAGACTAGACCATCACGCTCCACGTTGACAGTTGGGGCTGGCTCAACAACAAAAACCATCCCATGCAAATTGGGGAACTTCTCGAGAATGAATTTTGCAGCCTCGATTGTTCCCACGCCCAGGTCGACCACATGCAAGTCGCCGGTTCCGATCCCAATACCGATCTTAGCTCCGTCGAGTGTGATGTGGGGATCAACCGGATGCAGAACGGTAAAAAAGCCAGCCGCCCCGATTTTCTCGGCGATCTGCTTGCCCAATTCGTCATCAACAAGAACGTAATAGCACACATCCAGCTTCTTCGTCATCGAACACTCCCTTCCGGTTTCACTTGGCCAGCATTACAACTTCCAAGCCTTCCTCTCTTTCCCTTAAACCAAGAGTCAGAATTAATAACTGATGGGCTCGGGACACACATCGGCGTAGGGTTTGTGCACAAAAAGTCCGCCTGCCCTGGAGTTGGCTTAACCTTTAGGAAATGAATTTCCGACTTTGGTAGTCCACAGCAATCATACTTACACTCAAGTCGCCATGTGATCGGATCTGTTGGCACCAATTCGGTTTCATGCCCCAGATAATTACAATCCTTCATATTCCGGAAGTGAGACTCAACCCGATCGATTAGGTTCTGAATCTTTTTCTCCCATTCGCGAATCTCTTGAACAAAAGCATCCCACTTCGGCTGAAGCTCTCCTACTTGTTTCTTCCATTCCGCAACGGCTTCGTTATGCGTGCGGACATCCTTGTTGTACACATCAATGATCTTATTCAGCCTCGTGGCATTATCAACACACCACTGGTGACGTTCCGGAGGGTGCGTCGGAAGGCAACGCCTTTCATGCTCATCACCCTGCGTTTTAATATCAGCAAGTCGCTCATCCAGATCTACCTTTTCTTTTGTTAGCCGGTTTCGCTCTTCCGCCAATTTCGTGTCCTTTTCATCCAACTTATCGGCATCCGGCAACATACCATCTCTAGTATCAGTAAGATCAATCCCCTCAGCCCGAAGCGCTTCTCGAATACCCACTTCAATATATTCCATCCGGTGATCCTGGAGAAGGCTTTGCATCTTCAAATGGTTCTGATGATTGGCCAAGTAATTCCGGAGAATATTGTGTAGAGGGATGACATCTCCAAAAAGCTGGATGAGAGTTTCCTGTCTCGGGTCGATGGCCGGCTCAGCTCTCAACATTGGCTTTAACATCCAAGGAACTATCCCGGATTTTCCGATTTTTGGGACGCTCCCACTTTCATGTTTCGCTTGGTCTTTGACGTGCTTCAAAACTTCCGACGCATCGATCGAGTTTTCAAAATCGACTTGGACTTCACCCGAGTTGGCAGATGACGCGACGCACAAAATCAGTAATAGCGAAATCAGGGCTGAACTCATGAGGTCCTCCGGAGACCAAAGCTCTATTCGAGAATGGGCCAATATACCTATGCCGGGGAGGGGCGTCAACGTCGTCGAGAGAAACTAATCTCCGTCGAGGATTGGGAAAAGCGGCGAGGAAGTCGGGGTTATTCGACCGGCGTAAGGGGCGCAAAGGTGGCTAAATTCGCCCTCCAACTCGCCCCACGACACGCCCAACCGCGACCGAAGGCCATGTCCCTACGTGGCTCTCCATGCCCCCCGATATCCCGGGGCTTGTTAGCAAAAGTGTTAGCAGAATTTCCGGAGCACTACGGCCAGACCCGACTCTCCGACTCCGGGTCAAATACCTCGCAGAGTTCGGTGGCCATCTTCACCTGCCACTCGCCCTCGCGCTTTCCGCGGCGATGCGCATAATCAAGGTTGGGAACCAGTACGTGCCCCGGTTTGTCCGGATCAAGTTCGACGATCATGCCTTCTTTTCGAAGATCTTCCGCGCGGACCCTGGCGACGAGGTATTTTCTTTGAGAACCATCCGGAGGAGTTGCGGCCTCCTGCAACGTCACGTCCTTTGCCCGGTCCAGCGAAAGGCCGTTCTTGTCGCGGTCGCGAGGCCGGAATACTTCCGGCGAGGGAGGGGCCTTTACTCCGGGGGTAAAGAAGGGAGGCTTGCAGGGGACGCGGCGATACAAGTACTCATCATCCGCAATTTCATCTTTCTCGCCGCTCATCGCAAACGCTACACATAAGATAAGGGACAATAGGATTACGAGCCCTATTGCCCCTGCCACAGAGCCGATTCCCTACTGTGGGTCGACCAGCTTCGAGTCCTTGTAGGTTCTCAGCTCCGTCGTCAGGTCCTTGAAGATCTCGAATGCTTGGTAAATCTGCTGAGGATACACGAAACGTTCGAAGATAATTCCGCCCTCTCCGTTTGGAACCACCCGGGACGGAGGCGGCGCTCCCACCGTGCGCATCTTGTCCGCAACCTGAATAGCAGCAGCCAAGGCGTCGTGCGTGGGAGGCTGGAGATCCTCTTCTAGGTCGGGCAGACCCTGTACGCACCAATTGAGCAACTCCTCATCGATGACCTTCTGCCAGCTTGAAGAGTTCTGCTCTGCAAGACTGCGCTGATAGACCAATGCGGTGGTCACCGCGGCATCAGGCGCGGCAGTTCCAACGGCAGGGTAGGAAAGAGTGGCCGTCGAATCTTCGCTCAAGATGATACCCCCCAGTATTCGTGCGCCTCTTCAGACGTTAGGTTATAGAACGCCTCGACAACAGCCTTCCTTCCCAATCGAATGCCTTCGTCCAGCGTTGAAACCCCTTCCTTCACGGGGCCGCGCGCCGTCAGCACGACCCGAATCAGCTCTTTCCGTTCGGTGATGTCGACTCCGGTAAATCCATGGTTGATTTCGACGTGCAGCCGCCCTTTCGCCGGCTTGATCTCAAATATTTGACGCGCGAGGAAGTTCTCTGGTTCCAAGAAATCCACTTTTTCTGGCAACGCGGGAACCGCTCGAAACAGTTTCGCCCAGTCCGCGCGCTTCTCCCAAACGGTTCCTTGCAGCATGTGATCGATGTAGGTCACTTCCCATTGATCCGGCTGGAGTTCGCCAAGGTCATTGTCTGCGAGGAACGTCTCGAACTTCTTCAGGTTGGCATCAAACTCCTTCCGAACGACGCTATACCGGGGATAGTCTTCGGCGCCCTCGGTTTTCAGCCAATTGTAGTGGAACCTTCCGTTCTGGACCTGAATCATCCGGCTCTGTGTTTGATTCTTGATACGAAGACGAAAGGAAGGGTCTTGGCTAACGCGAAAATTTATCTTCCCGAGGGTGGCCCACTCTCGGTCATCTCCGAATCGTTCGTATTGGGGCTCCAGGAGAGGGGCCTCGTCAATGTTCGGCCAGGCTTCGCGACCCAACTCGTTCCAAAACAATCCGAGGTGCGCATTCTTCAGCGTAGGCAAGCGCTTGAATTGCACTCCCAGAATCGTCTCGATAACGGGAGGCCGATCAAATGTATGTATGGGCTCTGATGGCATCGAAGATCGCGGTTTCATGACTGCCAGCGTCCTAATTCTAGCGTATACGCCACTAGTTGCGAAAATATAACACAATCCGGCCAACGAAAGCGGCGCGACAACACGCTTACGTCGTCCCTTTCAATTCTGGAGGCCTCTGCTGGCGGCCGGGAAAGTCCCTCACCGCACCCGCGTAAGAAGTTTAACCCGGTCTCCCAGGATTTGCAAGTCCTGCGCAATTGCCTGTCAATTGCCCAATCCCAGTTTACAAAATTTGGAAGAGGGGCCCGTCATCCTTCGTTGGGGGTGGTTCTCTGAACCCGGCAACCTGAGCACCGCCTCCCGCAGGCTCGACGGCATAAGGTGGGTGTAAATCTGCGTCGTCTTGGGACTCGAGTGCCCGTTATGTGGCGAGCCAATATTCCCCATTGCCGCTTCGTCGACCCGACTTCTACCATCAAGCGGCACTTTTTCGGACTCGCCACATAAAAAACCGTCTTTGCACATAAAAATTCAACGGGAGTCGTCCCTAAAATTCTCACTCTCCGCACTCTGTCCCGTCTATAAAGCCCGCAGCCAATCCAAAAGGGTGTCGGTCGTCTCCGCCTTCTCCGGCAGCGATGAACTCTCCACATAAGACGGCGGCCCGAACTTTTCCAAGATGCGCCGCTTGTGGTTCAAATCCGTATCCAAGTACCGACTCGTCGACGAGATGGACGCGTGCCCGAGCCAGGATTTTATGACGTTAGGATCAACTCGCGACTCCAGCAGGTGCACCGCGCAGGTGTGCCGCAAACTGTGCGTCGACAGCCGCTTCTTCGCGAGACTCGGGCAAGACGCGGACGCAAGCCGTAGATATTTTTTGACGATCGCGCGAATCCCAAACCGCGTGAACGGACCGCAGCGTTGGTTGATAAAAAGTAGACCGGAAGCATCCGTCGCCGGCTTGCGGCGATGACGATCGCAATAGAGCTGCAAAAGACGGATCGTCGCGGGCCAAAGCGGCGTGATGCGCCGCTTGCTTCCCTTGCCGAGGATATCGACGGTTTTTTGCGGGAAGTCGAACCAGCAGAGGCGCGCGTCCGCGGCCTCCTGCGCTCTAGCGCCGGTGTTGTAGAGGAAGGTTAGGATCGCGAGATCGCGGACGCCGTCGGCGGTGTCGATTCTCGGCTGAGCGAGCAGTGCTTCCAGTTCCCCGCGAGTAAGGGACTCAACGGCCTTCACGAGCGCCCGCTTCATCGGAATTGCCCGGACGAGTTCCGCCTGCCGCTTAAACGCGGGCCGATGAATCCCAAGATACTTAAAGAAGCTTTGGATCGCGGCCAAACGCTGGTTGCGCGTATGGGCGCCGTTGCCCCGCTCTTCGGCGTCGCATAGAAAGGCAAGGATGGTTTTGGCGTCGAGGTTTCGCAGCGTGGGAACGGTCTTGTTTCGCCGCGCGGTGAACGCGAGCAGAAACTTGAATGCGTCGCGGTAGCTTTTGATCGTGTTGGGACTGAGCGCCCGCTGTCTGCGGAGGTAGACGACGAAGAATTCCCGCAGGCAGCGGTTGAGCGGATCGTTCATGGCTTCCCGGCGGCGCGGCGCAAAGCGCCGTCGGCGACCGCTTCAAATCCGTTTCTAAACCGTCGGTCTCCCTCCCGCAGCAGTTCACGCGTAATGGTGAGATAGACTTGGGTGTTTTCGATATTGACGTGTCCCATGTAGACGGAAAGCAAAGGAAGCTTGTTAAGCGGGTCTTTGCCGTCCTGATACCACTTGTAGAGCCGGTGGACCGCGAAGGTGTGACGCAGGTCGTGGATGCGCGGGCCTGGTCCCCGAGATTTGGCAAGACCTGCTCGGACCAGCAAAAGTCGAAAACGGGCGTAGATCGTGCCGCCGTCGTATTTGCCGGTGGGCCCCGCGAAGAAAAACGGCGAGCGAAGTCTTCCGCGCCGGGCGAGATAAGTCTTCATTTTTTCGGACGCGGCTTGCGAAAACGGGATGATGCGCTCTTTGTGAAACTTCGTTTTCCAAAGTGACAGCGTGTTTTCATCGAAGTCAACGTCCGCTATTTTTAAGCTGAGAGCTTCCCCGAGACGAAGTCCGCAGGCGTAGATCAAAAAGACCATCGCTTCCATCGTCCATCCCGTCAGCCGTTTAGGGGTCCGACGCTGGTTGGCGCGAGCCGCTTCGAGCAGGCGTTCGATTTCGCGAAGCGTGTAGATGTAGGGTTTGTGCGGTTTTTGTCTTAGGTAGGGGATGCGCGTGGCGGGATTGCCCTCGATTAAGCCGCTGCGCACGAGGAATTTCAGGAATACCCGCGCGAAGCGCAGCTTCGAGTTTTTCGTCGCGTTCATATTCGTCGGGATCGCGTGTACCCAGTGGGCGACGACGCCCTCGTCGATGGCGTGGGCGTTTTGGATGCCGAAGAACAGCAGATAGTCGTCGAAGCTTTTGGAGAGGAAGCGATCGGTTGATTCCGCATAGCCGAAGGCGCGCCGAAACTCGATATAGGATTGGAAGGCGCCGGCGAGCGCGCTTCGAAAGCGAATCATAAAAGCGCCGCGTAATTCTCGGCGACCTCGCGCATGTCCTCGATGGCGACGCGGGTGTATATGAGGGTACTGCGCAGACTCTTGTGACCGAGCATGGTGCCGATTTCAGACAGCCTCGCTCCGCGATCAAGCATCGCCTTGGCAAACGAGTGACGTAGGGCGTAGGCCCCTCCGTGTCCGCCGGGAACGGCCCGAAGGCGGCGCTGCACGACGCTGCTGATCGCGGGGCCCGAAAGGGGGCTGACGGGAGCGCGGACGCTTAGAAACAGCCGGTCCTCGGGGTGCTCGCGGCGTTCCTTGAGATAATCGCGCAAAGCTCCCGCTGCGCGTTCTGAAATCGGAAGGTCGGCGGTTGCTCCGTTTTTGCGATGGCGCAATCGGAGACAGCGCTGGTTCAAGTCGGCATCGTCGATTCGAAGAGAGGAAACCTCCCGGGCTCGAAGACCGTGATCGGCTAGTAGAACGAGGATCGCGTAGTCGCGTTTGCCGTTGGCGCTATGCTTATTGATGACCGCAAGAAGATTCTCAATGTGCTTCCACGGGAGATACTTGGGCCGTAGATCCGCGCGAAAGCGGCTCGGAGAGGCGACGGCGGCGGCGAGGTCGCGGGGAATGTGCCCTTGAACATAGAGGTATCGGAGAAACGACCGTAGCGCTGCGCCGATCGACTGTAGACTCTTGGCGGACATCGCTTTCGAACGGCGCATGAGGAAGGCGTCGATATCGGCGCAGGCCAGTTTCCCGATGCAGCGAGACCCGCGCCCGGCCAAAAAGGATCGAAACAGCTCCAGTTCACGGCGATAGGCCTTCAGGGTCAAGGGGCTTAGCCCTCGGTGAATCCGGCAGTGCTCGCCATATCCGTCGAGCAGGGCGTCGGGGAGCAGCAGGCGGCCCTTGCCTCCGCGTGCTCGCGCGACGCGGCGGGAGATTGCGCCGGCATATGCGAGAAATCCCGCGATTTGGCGTCGGATATGCGTTCGGTAGCGTTGCGGAAGGGGCCGACCCCGTTCCCGTTGGAAGGAACTCTTCAATCGGTCGAGATAGGATTCGAGAAGCTTGCAGGTTTTCCGGTTCAGCCCACGCGCGCCTTGCTTGGCAAGAAAGTCGTGGAAGTGAGCGTTGTGCTCCATCACTTGGTAGAGAGACCCGCGGGAGTAACCCTGGTCGATTCGCTGCGCGAGATACTTCTCCCAATGCGGGGCGAACAGCGGCAGCCGAAACCTGATGATATCGCCGGGGAGTTTAAATATTCGGCGCAGGATTCCCCGATAGGCAGGGAAGCCGCCCGGTTCGTCCAGCCAAAGATAAGAGACGCCAAGTGCTGGATTCTCGCTCATCTTTCCGCATGACAGCGCAAAATGAAAGAAAGCCCGCAGCCGATCCACCTCGGCCTTGAGGGTCTTTGGAAGACGCTCGGGCGTTCGGCGCTCGGTCAAGTACTCATTGAGAGATTTGGGGTCGACCTCCAACAGGTTTTTCCGCCGGACATGGAGCCAGCGGGACAGGCGCCTAACCGAGAAGGCGTATTGCTTCCCGGAGCGACGGCCGCGCCGCTTCCAGTGCCGCTCAAACGCTTCGATCAGCTCTTCATCCATGATCCATTATCCCGCGCCCGAAGGCGCAACGGCCATATCGGTCCGTTTTGCGACGCTTTCGCGCCAAATCAGGTAGGCGACTACCGCGTCCATCCGACGGGTGATCGCGGTTCGTTTTGCGACGCGACGCCCGGGATGAGGCTGAAGCATCTTTAGTCTCTCGACGGCGATTTCAGTTATCGCGGTTGCCTTTGCGACGCGGCGATTTCGTCGGCGCTTCGCGTTCATACGGCGCCTTTCACGCTCGCGATAGTCGCCGTTTTTAGCGCGATAGCACTTCCAGTAATCGGGATAGGTCTTCGCCCAAGCTACCGTCTTGTTTCTAGACGATTGGCTCTTGTGGTGATCGGGATGGCGTTTCCGCCAGCTTTGCGACTTTCTGCGACGGCGTTCGCGACGGCACCGATCGCGACGGCAGGACTTTTGAAACACCGCCGTACGCGGATCGGGGCGATAGGAGCGGCCGCAATACAAACACGTCTTTCGTGTGACACCCATCTCTCGATGAGACCATAACGCGCCTTTACGGACCTACGGCATTCGAAGGAAATTTCAACGACAACGGCTGACGACACGGCACATAATAAGACCCGCTACATAATGCCCGAGCATCCGGCCGATGCGGAAGAGATCGACGCCGGCCATGGCCAGGTGCGAGGCGAAGCTGTGGCGCCTATGCCGAACTCGGCATAGTCCAGAGGTAATTTTTATAGTGCCTGGAGGAATTCCAGGAGCCTATCGCCCGGCCTGTAGCGCTTAACCGTTCCCGTGACGGGATTGGTTTTGGCAAGGATTTCCTCTTTTAATTCCAGACTTGCAGCCAGGTAGATTTGGGTAGTCTGGACCGACTCATGCCCTAGCCAAAGAGCGATCATGGAACGATCCACGCCAGAGTGCAGCAATTCCATGGCCGCCGTGTGGCGTAGGACATGCGGTGATACCCGCTTGCGCTTGATGGACGGACAGATAGCCTGCGCTGCTCGGGCGTACTTGGCCACCAGATATTGAACGCCGTCGGGGCTGAATCGCCCGCCATGTCTATTGGGGAAGACGACATCGGTGGGCGCCCCGCCCCGCTCCTTTATCCAGGCCCGAAGCACGATCCGCGTGTGGCGAGTAAGCGGCGTACAACGCTCCTTGCGTCCTTTGCCCCGACACCGGACATGAGCGCCTATATCCAGGCTGACATCCTCACTGCGAAGTCCGATAAGTTCCGAAAGACGAAGGCCCGTCTGAATGGCCAGCAATAAAAGGGCGTAGTCGCGGCGCCCCGTACGGGTTGCTCGATCCTGCGCCGAAAGGAACGCTTGTATTTCCGGCCGCGTCAGAAAGTCGACCAACGGGTGGTCCTGTCGTTTGTCGGGGATGGCCAAGACCCGCTGGATGAGGTTGGATTGTCCCGGTTCCTGAAAAGACACATACCGAAAGAACGAGCGGATGGCGGTCAGTCGGAGATTGCGACTTTTTGCTTCGTTGCCGCGCTTCTTTTCCAGATGCTCAAGGAATGCGCCGATAAATGACGCGTCTAAATCCTCCAGGCCGAGGGACGAGGGAGGCTTCTTCAAGCGATCTTGAGCGAAGCGAAACAACAAACGGAATGTGTCGCGGTAGGATGCGATCGTATGCGGGCTGGCTCGTCGTTGAGCTATGAGGCGATCGGTAAAGAACGACTGAAGCAGTGCGGGCAGAGAATCTATGGTTGTCATTGAGCAGCCTCCCATCGTTTTTCAAGTCGGCCCGTCGTCAACGCTAAGAGTTCCGGAACGGCGGACAAATACCAATAGGTGTCTTCCACGTGGCCATGGCCGAGGAACGTGGACAACACCGGCAGGCGCCGCTCCACGTCGACGCCGGAGCGATACCATCCCAGCAGGGTTCTGACCGCGAATCGGTGTCGAAAATCGTGCAGCCGCGGGCCGGAACTCGCCGAGGGCTTGCGAAGCCCGATCCGGCGTGAGAGGCGGATGAACGTCCACCGGACCATGCAATCGGTGATGGGACGCCCTTGGTCGGACAAGAAGAAGGCCCCGGAGTTGGGAAACCGATGGATAGCGTCCCGCCGTTTGACGTATCGCCGAAGCGTTCGGGCGGTAGAACGGTGCAGGGGAACGAACCGTTCCTTGCCGAACTTGGCATGTCGTATTCGCAGAAGGCCCTGAAGGATGTCTACGTCGTTGCGCTGGAGACCGATGGCTTCGCTTACGCGCAATCCGGTAACGGACAAAAGACCCAGGAGCGTGGAGTAGGTCCAGGGCCGTAGTCCCACGCTCGAAGGAAGAGTTTTAGCCGTTTTTACCAACAGCCTGATCTCGTCATCACGATACAGATAGGGCGTGCTCCTCGGGTAGCGGCCGGGGAACAATCCCAGGGGCGGAACTTCGGTCCGAGGATCGGTAGCGCTTCGATAGCGGGCGAACCCCCGGACGAAGCCGAGTCGCTGGCCGCATACGGCCGGATGTACACCTGGGGACTGTCTGACCCAACTCAAGGCGAGCGCCGTGGTGATATGAGAAGCCCGTTTTCGTTCCAGAAAATCCACGAACTTGCGGAGCTCAGCGCCTGCCGAGACCAGCTTGAATCCCAGGGATCGGCGCAACGCCAGGTAATCTTTGAGGGCTCTTCGCAAGGGATTCATCGTGAGCCTCCCGGCCAAGACAGAGCCAGCGGACGCAGAGATGTCAGGTCCACCTTGGCGTAAATCGAAGTAGTATCGGCGCCTCGGTGTCGTAGGAGTTGGCCGATTTCTGTCAGCGACGCTCCGCGACGCAGCATGTTTGTGGCCAGGGAATGGCGAAACAGGTGTGCTCCTTGGCGAGCGGAAGAAACGCCGGCGCGTTCCAACGCTCTCTGGACTATGTCGCCCACCGACCCGGCATGGCTAAACCCTTGGCGCGGAGCTCGGCTACGGATGAATACTCTTCGGCTTGAACACGGCGGCCGGCTCTTCTTGAGATAGCTCGCCAAGGCCCGCCCGACGTTATGGGGCATGGGCAGGCGGGCTTGCCGCCTCCCCTTCCCTCGAACGGTTATAGCGCCGGTCTCCCAGTGAAGATCGTCAAGCGTCAGGATCATGACTTCGCCCGCCCGCAGGCCCAAATGCGCCAACAACATCAAAACAGCATAGTCGCGACGACCTATAGGCGTTCTGCGGTCACAGCCTCCAAGAACCCGTCGCACTTGGTCGGGTGATAGGAACTTGGGCAATGTCGACAGCCGCCAGGTGGCGATGGTGGGTACGCAGGCGGCCAGATCGGTTTTGACGAGATCTCGATGACGGAGGTGGCGCAGGAAAGAACGCAATGCCGACACCATGAGCCCCGCGCGCTTTGGGCAAAAATCGCGGGCATGGCGCTGGACATGCCCCGTAATGTCCGTCGCACGCAGCCGATCGAACCTGAGGGGTCTTCGTTCGAAGCGCTCAGCGAGGAACCGCCGGACGAAAGGCAGGTAGTTGGTTGCCGTCGCCTGAGACAGCCCGCGCTCGTCAAAGAGGTAGCGTTCGAAATTCTCTTCCGCGAGTTCTCGCGCATTTTTTGCGCGAGGTGGCGCTTCCGAGGGCAAAATCCCTTTATGGCGCAAGAAGGCCAGGTAACGTTTCGAAACGGAATGCTCGCCGCGCCGAACACGCCACCGCCTCTTACGAAACCGGAAGTAACAGGCGACCGTGGCCGGAGTCAGGTCCTTGGCCTGGAAACCTCGCTGTTGCAGCCATTGGCTGAGGACCGCCACCCATCGGATCTGCCAGGTGGCGTATACCGGGTAATAACCCTGCTCATGCAAAAGAGCGGCGTATTCGTCGGAGTAAGGGCCCAATGGGCCCTCGTGCATGTATGTACGGATTTTGGGATTAAGGAATTCATGGGCCATATTCTTCTCCTTATTCATTGGGATTACTGATGAGAAGAACAAAAAACTATGCCGAGTCACCAAGCCTAAAACTGCGGCCTTCCGACGGAGAGCCCCAGGCAACTCGGCATAGTCCTGAACCCGGCATAGTGGCGCAGCACGTGCGGCGAGACGCGGCGCGTTACCCCTGCTTGGCGGGCGTAGTCTTTGAGCCGCCGCCATAGGTGGGTGCGGCGCAGAGGTCCGCCGCGGGCAGTCAGAAACAGGACGCCGGCGATCTCCGGAAAGCGTCGCCTTCTAAGGGCGCGGTAGCGCTCCAGCGCCTGGCCGGCGCGGCGACCGAAGGGAACGATGCGCTCGCGACCGCCCTTGCCGCGCACGCGCAAAGTTCCCGTGTCGAGTTCGATCTGCCCGGCCTCGAGGCAGACGAGTTCGCTGATCCTTAAGCCCGTCGCGTAGAGGAGCTCGAGGATCGCCTTGTCGCGGATGTGGACGAAGCGAGGACCTCCGGGCTGTTCCAATAGGCGGGTGATCTCATCGCGGGTCAAGGGCTCGGGCAGCTTTGGCCGGAGCCTGGGGAGTGGGATTCCAACGGTCGGATCGACCGCTCCCAGGAATCGGTAGAAGTGTCGCAAGGCGATGATGGCCTGATGGATGCCACCCGGGCCGAGGCCGTTTCGCTGCCGGCTTTTCAGGTAGTCGCGCACGGCCTTCTGGTCGGCTTTTTCAGGAGTGCGGCCCCGGCCTTGGAGGTGGGTCAGATAGGCACGGACCGCGTAGCCGTAGGTCTCGACTGAACGTGGGGCGAGCCAGCGTTGCTCGGCGAGGTGCGCCAGAAAGGCGTCGAGACGAGAATCCACGGCCTCATGACCTTACCGTGGCTTGCCGAGGAAAGCAAGTGGAGCGCCGAGCTGGCAGTAGTCAAGGATTCCTTGACTACTGCCATTACGGCAGAATATTGGCCCTGTTTCGCGCGACGTTGGCCCGTGTCGCGCTTTCCGGTACGTGGGCGGGGATGTCCTAGGGTTTGCTATTTCGCGCATTCGGGCATCCGAGATACCCGAATCCGCGTTTTTTCAAACTTCCGGTTTACCCGTTAGCAAATCCGTTAGCAGAAATTCCGCTTCACGACGGGCGGACGCCGCGTTGCCAAGGTAGAGACGGCCGTTCGATTCCGCTCGCCCGCTCCCGCAAACAAGGGCGCGCGCGTACCTGCACGTTGTCGCCTAAGCCGCTAGCCGCCGCAGAGTCGTGGATGCTTCGGCAACGGGTCCTATGGGAGCGCCGCTTGGACCGACTCGATGCCTATCTGATTAAACTCAAGGAGCAAAGGAAATGATCCGAACTGATTCCAACCTCGATTTGGTTCTCGAACGCGTCGTTGATGTCCCCTGCGAACTCGTATGGGAGGCTTGGACGAAGCCGGAGCACATAAAGGAATGGTTCACTCCCGCGCCGTGGAAAACGGTCGACTGCGAAATCGACCTGCGCCCGGGCGGCGCCTTCAAGACCGTCATGCAGTCGCCTGAGGGACAAAGGTTTCCGAACGAAGGCTGCTTTCTGGAAATCGTCCCGAATTCCAAGCTCGTTTGGACAAGCTCTTTGCTCGCAAACTATCGGCCCGCCAATCTCACCGCCAAACCCGGACATGAGTGCGAAGAACTGGCCATGACCGCGATAATCCTGCTTGAGCCGCATGGGAAGAAGACGAAATACACGGCGATCGCCCTGCATGGAGATTCCGAGACCCGCAAGCGGCACGCCGATATGGGATTTAAGGACGGCTGGGGCAAAGCGCTCGATCAGTTGGTCGAGCACATGAAGACCTTGCGCTGACGACTTTCTATCGAGGAAAGATCTGCTCCATCGCCCGGCGCGAGCCTTCCTCTTGGTCGCGCCGCGCCTCCTCGTCGCGCCCCATCGCGCGAAGCATCAAGGCCGCCTCCGCGCGCTCGCGCACGGCGCGCCGCAGCGGGGCGGTCCCGACTGCCTCGGCGTCGGCGGGCGCCAAGGCAAGGGAGATCGGCGTCCGCACTCATGACCTCGGTCCATTTTTTGTATTCTCGCGCCGTGAACCTTTTTGACACCGCGGCCATACTCACCGTTTTAGCCGCGGCATTCGGCGTCTTCAACGAACGCGTTTTGCGCCTCCCGTCGACGATCGGGACAATGCTGATCGCTCTGTCCGTTTCCCTGCTGGCCGTGCTCCTCGACGGCTTGTTTCCTTTCTGGGGACTGCGCGCCTCCTTTGATGGTTTTTTACTGGGCATCGATTTCAATCGCACTTTGATGCAGGGCATGCTCAGCTTTCTGCTCTTCGCGGGGGCTCTTCATGTGGACTTGGAGCAGCTGCTGAAGCGACGCTGGGTCATCCTGTCCTTGGCCGTATTCGGGGTTCTCATCTCGACGGCGATCGTCGGCGCCGCGACCTATTTTCTGCTGCGCCTGGCGGGATTCGCGACGCCGCCGACGCTGTGCCTGGTTTTCGGGGCGCTCATCTCCCCGACCGATCCTGTGGCCGTTTTGGGCCTGCTCAAGGAAATGAAGGCCTCCCCGGAATTGGAGGCCCAAATAGCCGGGGAATCCCTGTTTAACGACGGCATCGGCGTCGTCGTTTTTCTGGCCGCCGTCGCCTTGGCGGGGCTGGCGCCGGGGCAGGCGGAGTTGACGGCCTCGGGCGTCGCCGCGCTTTTCATGCGCGAGGTCTTGGGGGGCATCGCGTTGGGACTGCTCAGCGGCTTTCTCGCCTACCGCGCCTTACTGGCGGTGAAAAATCACTCCTTGGAACTGCTCATCACTTTGGCCCTGGTATTGGGCTGCTATTCGCTGTGCATACACCTGCACGCCTCGGGACCGATCGCCGTCGTTTTGGCCGGTCTTTTCATCGGCAATCACGGCAAACGCTTCGCGATGAGCGAAGACGGTGCGCGCCGCATCGGCGATTTCTGGAATCTGCTCGATGAGTTTCTAAACGCCCTCTTGTTTCTGCTCGTCGGGCTCGAAATTTTTATCGTGCATCCCACCGCTCCTGAAATCGCCGCAGGCTTGGTCGCCATTCCCGTCGTATTGCTCGCCCGCTTCGCTGCGGTGGGCCTGCCGATTTCCGCCCTGAACCTGCAGCGCGAGTTCGCGCCGGGCATTATCCCCATTCTCACCTGGGGGGGCCTGCGCGGAGGCATCTCGGTGGCCCTGGCCCTCTCCCTTCCCGAGTTTCCGGGCAAGCGGCTTCTGCTGACGGCCACCTTCGCGGTGGTGCTGTTCTCGGTGCTGGTGCAGGGCTTAAGCATCGGACGCCTGGTGCGCCGCTACCGCTGAGCAGGGCCGGCCCGAAGGGCCAGTACCCTCGGTGAAGCCCCCGGCCTATTCCCCGCGGATGACGATCACGCCGCAGGCGATGCGCCCGCCCGCGTTGCCCACCGGCTGACTGAAGTCATCCTCTTTCTCGTGCAAGACGATCGAGCGTCCGGCGACGGCGATCTTCCCTTTGAGGGCTGCCTTGGGCAAAGAGGCCGTAAACGCCACCTTGCCATCCTGGACCGCCACATTGCCGAGGTCGCCAGGATGCGCCTTCTTGGCGTCCTTGAGCGCGTGGCCGTGGGGGGCGCCCTTGGGGTTGTAGTGGCCGCCCGCGGCCTTGCCCAAGTCCGAGCAATCCCCGAACTCGTGGATGTGCAGCGCGTGCATGCGGCCGGGAACGCCGGTCAAGGTTACAGTGACCTTCAGGCCGCCCTTCACGTCCTTGAAGCGCGCAGTGCCTGAGATCGGGGAGCCTTCGGCCGTGCCTTGAAAGCGCGCGACGCCGATCTCCTTTTTAGACTCGCGCGCGTGAGCGCCTGCGGCGCTGAGGAGAAATCCTGCGACGATGAGATTGATTGTTATCATGGTATTTCTTGGGACCCACCCGCACTTACTTTTGCGTGCCGCAAGAACGCGACGGCGTCGAGAACCCGCCGTCGCGCCCCGTCGGACTACGAGCAGCAGTCGCCTTTCTCTTTCTTGGCCTCTGCCCGGTCGACCGGAGCTTCCAGCGGCAGTCCCGCCGCACTCCACTCCGCCACGCCGCCTTTGTAGACGGAAACGTCGTAGCCCTTGGCGCTCAGCAGTTCCGCGGCCTTGATCGAGGCCTCGCACGAGGCCCCGGCGCAGTAGGTCACGACCGCTTTCTTCTTGTCCAGTTCCCGAAAACGCGCTTCAAGCTCGGCCCCTGGTATTTTTTTCGATCCCTTGATGACTCCCAGCTTGTAGGACTCGGGAGCAAGCACGTTCACCAACTCGAACGGATCTTTGCTCTGAATCTTTTTGTTCAACTCGTCCTTTGTGATTTCCTTCAGTTGCACGGCGTTGGTCATGACGTCCTCCTTAATTCAATTCCCCGTCGTTCGATTGCGACGATCCGCTCGGTTCGAACGCGGCTTCACACCTTGCCGCCGCGAAGCAGCCGAACGACCAGCACGATCAAGGCGATAACCAGAAGAAGATGGATCAATCCTCCCCCAAACTGAATGGTGGAACCCCCGATCCACGATAGGACCAGGATTAAGATGATGATGTCCAGAAGTCCCATAGTTCCTCCTCGCATTCGAACCTTGCTTCCCACAGGGTACGCGAAGCAGTCCCGGATTGCTATGGACGCGATGTCAGACTATTGTCTCAGGCGGCAACGCCTCGTTCCTGTGGATGAAACAAAACACTTACAACTCGTTCATGTGAATCCGCACGCCGAGCTGGCATAATTCAATTTCACCGAGAAAAAATGGATTTCGGGCCGACGCCGGAGCGTCCCCGGCACAGGGAACTCGGCGATTCAACGGGAGGTTGCATGCAAAATGGCGGCGGACGGATTCTCTTCGTGGAAGATGACGCGGACCTACGAGAGTTGATGATGATGGGCCTGCAGGGCGAGGGATTCACCGTCTCCGGCTACGGTTCCGGGGCCGAAGCCGTCGCCGCGATTCGCCGGGAGAGGTTCGATGTCGCCCTTTTGGATATCGACCTTCCCGACACGCGCGGAGACTATCTCATGCGCCGGCTCAGAAGCATCGCTCCGGGGCTGTTCGTGATCCTCGTCTCTGGGTCCGCTCCGGTCGACATCGGGATATCCGCGGTCGAGGACGAAGCCGATTCGTTCTTGACAAAACCGTACAAGCTCGCCGAGATCATGTGGCTGCTCCAGAGGAGTTTGCGGACCGGTTCCCGCAAGTCCGAAGCCTTACACTGATGCCCCCGGTATTTGAAGGAAAGCTCCAAGTTTGTCACCATGAGGGAGCGATTATGTCTATCGATACGACTCAATCTCCCTTTACCGAGGTGATACGGACCGGGCCCTACCAGATTCGCTTCCCCAAGCGCGATGGACTGGATCAGGACGAGGAGTGGTGCGAGGTCGAGATAGACGGGGTTTGGAAGCGCGTGCGCTTTCACGACTACGATGTCATCTACCGCATCCCGGGACTTTACGAGACTATTTTTTACCGCACTTTGCGCTGCACCTCCCCGACCGTGGTAAACGCGCTGTTGCGCGTAGTGCTGCTGGAGCGCGCTCAGAAGGCGGAGGAACTTTGCGTACTGGACTTCGGGGCCGGCAACGGCATGGCGGGAGAGGCTCTTCAAACCTTGGGGATACGCAGGATATTCGGGGTGGACATCCTGCCGGAGGCTCAAGAAGCCGCCTTGCGCGACCGCCCCTGGGTCTACAACGATTACTTCGTCACCGACCTCAATCGCTGGGACCCGGCGGTTCGGTTGCCTCTTGAAGCCGCGAACATAAACACACTCGTGACGGTGGCGGCTTTGGGATTCGGCGACATTCCGGTGAGGGCCTTTTACAACGCCTTCAACCTCATCCAGGAGCCCGGCTGGGTGGCCTTCAACATCAAGGAGGATTTTCTCGATGATGGCGCCCGCGGGGGCTTCGCCGGCCTCATCGGAATGATGCGCCGCCGCGGCATTTTGCGCATAGACATCTTCAAGCGCTACTGTCACCGGCTGGCCATCACCGGCGAGTCTTTGTTCTACATCGCGGTCGTGGCCCGCAAGCTCAAGGATATCCCGCCCGAACTGCTCGCCCAAGTCGAACACACGGTCCGATAAGGATTCGTTCGACGCGGCGCACTCCTCGTAGGACCAAATCCCAAGGACCCCTCCGGGCTTCAGAGTGAGAGCGACGACCGCTCGCCCGGGGGCAATTTACTCAGCGGCAGGTCGGGATGCTTGTCGATGAAATAGGAGCAGTCCCATTCCCTCACGAACAACGCGACCGGACGACCCTCCGCATCCGCCGCCAGGCGCGAGCCGCCCAACAACGCGCTTTCGACGGCCGCCGCCTGCCCCGCCTCCGCGATCCAGCGCATCGCCTTCCATGGGGCCGCCTCCAACCGCGACTCCGCTCCGTATTCGGTCTTCAGGCGATGCGTGAGCACCTCGAATTGGAGCTGTCCCACCGCCCCAAGCAGCGCGGCCCGCGAGGCGGACCCGTCGAGCGTAAAGGCTTGGACGACTCCCTCCTGGAGCAGATGCTCCAGCCCCGCCCGGAAGCGCTTGCTGTGCGCGGTGTCGGCGCAGTGCAGATACGCCAAATGTTCGGGTGGAAACCTGGGGACGGGATTGAAGACGATCTCCGCGTCCTCGGCCAGCGTATCTCCGATGCGCAGCTGCGAGTGGCCCACGATGCCCACGATATCCCCGGGGTAGGCCTCGTCGACGGTCTCCCGTCCGCGTCCGAAGAGCTTGTGGGAACTGGACAGACGCAGGAGCGCGCCCGTGCGTGAGTGGCGAACGCGCATGTCCCTTTGAAAACGGCCCGAGCAGACGCGCAAGAAGGCGAGCTGGTCCCGGTGCTTCGGGTCCATGTTGGACTGGATCTTAAAAACGAACGCCGAGAAGCGCGAATCCTCCGGCAAGACGAACCCCGACGCGGTCGGCTGCGGACGGGGCGGCGGAGCGAGCCTTAGGAAACCGTCGAGCAAGAGCTGGATGCCGAAGTTGTTGACCGCGCTGCCGAAGAACACGGGAGTCAAGTCGCCCGCACGCACGGCCGCGAGTTCCAACGGCTCGCCTGCCGCGTCGAGGACGGCCAGTTCCTCGATCGCCGCACTCAGCGCGCCCGGATCGACCCGGCCTTCCGTCGCCGCCTCGAGGTCGTCGACGACGGTGACCGGGGCCTTGTAGGCGCCGCCGGGGATGCGCTCGAAGAAGTGCAACCGCTTGCTCGCGCGGTCGTAAATCCCCTTGAAATCCCGGCCGGCGCCCAACGGCCAGTTCATGGGGTAGGCGTGCAGCTGCAGCCGCGAGTCCAACTCGTCCAGGATGGCGAGCGGCTCCAGCGCGGGCTGGTCGAGCTTGTTGACGAAGGTGAAGATGGGAAGCTGCCGCGCGCGGCAGATCTCGAAGAGCTTCAAGGTCTGGCTCTCGATGCCCTTGGCGGCGTCGAGGACCATCACGACGGCGTCCACCGCGGTCAGAACGCGGTAGGTGTCCTCCGAAAAATCCTTGTGCCCGGGGGTGTCGAGCAGGTTCAGCCGCAGGCCGCGGTATTCAAACTGCAGGACCGTCGAACTCACCGAGATCCCGCGCTTGCGCTCCAGCTCCATCCAATCGGAGGCCGTGCTCCTCTCGTTCTTACGGGATTTGACGGCCCCCGCGAGCTGCACCGCTCCGCCGTAGAGCAGGAGTTTCTCGGTGAGCGTCGTCTTCCCCGCGTCGGGATGCGAGATGATCGCGAAGGTTCGCCGCCGGAGATGTCCCTCTTCCGGAGGGCGCCGTGCGAGGGGGTCTTCTGAGTGTTCCATGGGATTAGTCTCTAAGCAAATAATAGGGGTCAACCGGCAGTTAAGACGATTCGGCAAGGGCGGGCAAGACGGCTTAAGTCTAAGGGGGCGTGCAGGGAGTGAAGACCGTTGGGCAAAGCGCCCGACAAAACGACAGGATGGAGGATGAAACGGATTCTCGGCGGCTCACGAAACTATTATACCACAGGATCTTCAGTGAGGGATTCTCGGGAGGACTGACCTTGGTCATTGGGCGCAGCGCGCGGAATTCCTAGGATTAAAACGGCAGGATTAGAGAGGCGGGTATGAAATTCACGATTGTTTTGGCGGGATGCGGTTATCGCGACGGCGCGGAGATCCGCGAAGCGGTTCTGACTCTTCTGGCCGTCGAAAAGCACGGCCATACGTTTAGGTGCTGCGCGCCGGACAAGATGCAGCGGGATGTCGTCGACCATCTAAGCGGAGAAACCGCAGGGGCTTCCCGCAATGTCCGCGTCGAAGCCGCCCGCATCGCCCGAGGAGAGGTCGATGACCTCGCCTCCGTCCGTGCCGTGGATTTCGACGCGCTGGTGTTCCCCGGCGGTTTCGGCGCCGCGAAAAACCTCTGCGATTTCGCCGAGAAGGGAGTCGATTGCCGGGTCGACGCGTCCGTGGAACGGCTTATCCGGGAAACGCACGCGGCGGCGAAGCCCATCGGCGCGATTTGCATCGCTCCCGTGATAATCGCCCGGGTGCTCGGGAAGCATCGCCCGGTTCTGACCATCGGCTCCGATCCGTCGACGGCCGCCGCACTCGAGACGATGGGCGCGACGCACCGCGAAGCGCGGGCGATGGAAGCGGTGGTGGACGGAAAAAATCGTCTCGTCTCGACGCCGGCATACATGTGCGCCGCCGCAATTCCAGAGATCGCCGCGGGGATCGACAGGCTGGTCGTGGAGGTCGCAGCGCTCGCCGCCCGGACGGGAACCTGAACCCGACAACCCTGGCGGTCCCGGCCTAGGCCGATGCCCGACTCGCCCCAGAGAATCCTGATCGTGTCCTTCCGTTGGGACAGCTAAGAGATGTAGGCGTTTCCGCCCGCGCTATTCGGGCTTGCTCCAGCCGAGTTCGGCGGAGATTTCGGCGCAGAGTTTATCCGCCTTCATCGAGAAGCGCTGCGCGATCGCGTCCACCTGAACAATGGAGTTGGGAACCGCGTCGGCGATCGGCGCCGAACCGTCCGCGCTTGCCGGTACGCCCGCGTCGCCGTCCTCGCTCCGGATGCGGCGTATGAGATGGACGAAGACTTCCGCGAGCGGCCCGAGCGTTTCGGAGAGTTCCTGCCGCGACGCTTCGACCGAGCCGCCGTGCTTCTCGAGAATCTTCCGCGTGACGTGACGCATCAATTCCAAGGAGTCCGAGAACGGAGGCAGTCCCGCCAGGTAAGGCTTCAACCGGTAGCCGACCGGGCAGGCCGTCTCGAAGACCGCGAGCTGCACCAAAGAGGAGCCGACGCTTTGGAGGTCCCACTCCACCGTCTGCGAGCGTCCCTCTCCGTCGACGGCCGTAGCCCGCACGCGCTCGGTCGAACTTCGAGACCGCAGTTTTCCCATCGTCGCCTGCAAAGACAGCGCGGCGGGACAGCAGTAAATCCCCGTCGGCAAGGTGCACGAGGGACATTTATGAAACGAAAGCATGGTCCACGGCTTGGGCTTCTCCCGGGTGGTCGGGGTATGCGTGCCGGTTTCCCGGCGCTCGATGTAGAGGAATTCGACGGTGCCGTCGGAAAACTCGATCGAGAGCTCTTGGAACCAGGTGTCCGGAGCGTTGTCCATGCGTTTCTGAAGTGTAGCCGGAATCGGATTCCCGGGCAAGCGGCGCAGATTTCCTTGCTCTCGGATTTGTTATCGTCAGCCCATGAAGTCCCCGCTCAGCGCCCTAACCCGGCTGGAACGTCTGCGGCTGCAGTTCGGAGAAAGCCCAGCCCGTGAAAAAATCGCCGCCTTGACGCGGCTCTCCCGCTCCCGCCTGAAAACCGCCGCGCAAGTAAAGCGCCTGCACGAAATCCTGTGCTTCATGCGCGCCTACCCCGATTCCCGTGAAGTTCTGGACGCGGCGGCGGCGATGCTCGCGAGCTTCGACCGCCGCGGCGATCTGCGCCGCCGCCGCGCCGCGCTCCGCGACACGGGCATCGCGGGAACCGCGATCTCCTATCCCTTCTTCTGGTTCACCGCCGTTTGGCTCGCCCGGCGCTGGCCCGAACGCCTCACGGTGAACTGGACCGACTTCGAGAAGAAGGACGAACTTCCCGATCTTCTGGGGCTGATGCTGCCCTACGCCCAGATGCCGGTCGTCGATGAATTCGACTACTCGCCGCGGGAATGGGTCGAACTCCTGAAGGCGCCCAAGGAGAGCGACGCCGCGTTTCTCATCCGCCGCTTCGCGAACCTCCGGGCGGATTCCTTTCTTAAGGAGAAGCTGTTCGAGCAATTCGATATCCCCGTTAAAATCACGCCCGGCCCAAAGACGCCGTCTCGAACCCGCGCGGGAAGCCTGCCGAAGCGTCCGGCGCTTCAGAGCGAGCCGCTGTTTCGGGGACGCCCGGATTTAACCCGCGAAGCGCGGCGCGCTCCCCTTTCCGTTCGCCCGGCCCCCGCGCGCGAGGCGCGAGCGCTGATCGATCTCGCCCGGGAAGCGATGGTGACGCGTCAGCGCGATTTGGATATTTTTGAAAACGCGAACCCCGCCGACGTCCGCGTGATGGAATTCACGGACGGCCTCGCGCTGGCGTGGTTCGGCGTCCTTCCGGAACGACGGCTTCTTCTGGAAACGCTGTACGGGTTCTTGATCCTGAAAAACGGAGTCCCGATCGGCTACGGCGGATCCAGCGCGCTCTTCGGGTCCTCGGAAATCTTTTTCAACGCCTTCAAGTCCTTTCGAGGCGCTCAATCGGGGACGCTGTTCGCGCGCGTGCTCGCGGGAGCGCGAGCGCTGCTGGGGTCGGATACCTTCACGCTCGACCCCTATCAACTCGGCCGAGGAAACGCGGAAGCGATCGACTCGGGCGCCTGGTGGTTTTACCAGAAACTCGGCTTCCGGCCCAAGGACGCCGAACTGCTGCGCCTCATGCGCCGGGAGCTTAAGAAGATGAAATCCGGGCCTCGGTACCGCTCTTCGGAAGGGACCTTGCGGCGGCTCGCGGAAGGCAATCTCTACCTTCACCTCGGCCGCGTCCGGGGCGACGTTTTAGGAGAACTCTCTCCCGGAGAGATCTCGATGGGCGCGCTGCGGCTCTTGGCCCGCCGCTTCAGCTCCGACCGCGGCCGCAGCGACGGCGCCTGCGCGAAGGAAGCCGCCCGGCTGCTGAAGGCCGGCTCGCTTCGGGGCTGGAACGCCGCGGAGCGTCAGGCGTGGACCCGATGGGCGCCGCTGATTCTGGCTCTTCCGGGAATCGAACGCTGGGACGCTGCGCGGCGGCGCGCACTCGTCGCCGTCATCAAAGCGAAGGGCGGCTCCCGCGAATCGAACTTCGCCCACCTGATGGACGCCCACCGCCCCCTGCGCGCCGCGCTGCTCCGCCTGCGCGGCGAAGCCGCAACGGCTAGCGAATAGGATCCCCGGAAGCGAGTCGGCCGGTCCAGCGCCGCTCGGGATCGAGGGTCGCGCGGTCGCGCTCCCCACGGGAGCACTTGCCATAGACGCCGGCGAAGGACTTGCCGTCCTCCGAAAAAGTCAAAAACAGCGGGCCGGTCCACTCTTCGCCGGGACCGCATTCCTTCGTATCATCATCCTCGCGCCACCACCCCTCAAACTCCCGCCCCTTGAGCGTGCCGGAGAGCGTTCCCTCGTGGTAGTCATAGCGCCCCTCGACGCTGGAGAGAAGACGGCTCAGGTGCATGCGCTGGAAGGTCGTGTCCCACTCACTCGCGGCGCGCCTCGGCGCGCCGGTCCAAGCGGAGCAGCCGGCGGCGGCCAGGGCCGCGACGGCCCACACGGTGAAGATCGCAAACCGGCTCAGCGACGCCTCCGCCAGCGGTTGCGGCCGCCGCGGCGGCTCTTGTTGCCGGCATTGACGCCCGGCCGGCCGCCCCCGGCGGAAGACCCGCCGCGGCCTCCGGGTTGAGGCTGCTTCGGAGGTTCGGAAACTCCCCCGGGAGGGGCGCTCACGCCTTCGACCGTTCTCCGTGGAATCTTCCTGCGCAAAAGCCGCTCGATGCCGGTGAGATGCTCGTGCTCTTCCGGCGATACCAAAGAAAGCGCCTCCCCCTTTCGTCCCGCGCGGCCGGTGCGTCCGATCCGGTGAACATAGTCCTCGGCGATGTTCGGCAAATCGTAATTGACGACATGAGGCAATTGGTCGATATCCAATCCGCGCGCGGCGATGTCGGTCGCGATCAGCGCCTGCACCTCGCCGTTTTTGAAGCCCGCCAGGGCCCGCGTTCGCGCGCTTTGACTCTTGTTGCCGTGAATCGGGACGGCGTGAATTCCGTCGCGGACGAGCTTCTTGGTCAATTGGTTGGCGCGCGCCTTCGTTCGGGTAAAAACCAGAACCTGCCGCCATTGTTCCGTCCGGATCAGATGAGAGAGAAGCGGATGCTTTCCCTTTTGTGAAACCCCAATGACCACCTGCTTGACGCTCTCCGCCGCCGTACTCTTGCGCGCCACCTGCACGCGCCGCGGGGATTTCAACAGCTTATCGCACAGGCGCTCGATCTCGTCCGGGAAAGTCGCGGAAAACAAAAGGGTCTGCCGATTTTGGGGGAGTTCGCGCATCACCTTGCGTATATCGGGAAGAAAACCCATGTCCAGCATGCGGTCGGCTTCGTCGAGCACGAAAATTTCCACGGCGTTGAGCCGCACCTTCCCCTGGCGCACATGATCCAAGAGGCGTCCGGGGGTCGCCACGACGATGTCCACGCCGCCCCTAAACTCGGCGATTTGGCGCTCCATGCTCACGCCGCCGAACACGACGGAAGCTTTATAAGGGAGGTGTTTTCCGTACTCGCAGACACTCGCATGCACCTGGGCGGCAAGTTCGCGGGTCGGGGTGAGAATCAGCGCGCGCACCGCGCGGTCGCCGGGATGATGACGCCCTCCGCGCAGCCGCTGCAAAAGCGGGAGGGTGAAGGCGGCTGTTTTTCCGGTGCCGGTTTGGGCGCCGCCCATCAAGTCATGGCCTTCCAAGACGGCGGGAACGGCTTCCCGCTGTATCGGCGTCGGCTGAAGGTAGCCCTTCTCGCGCACCGCGCGCAACAGCTCTTCCGACAAGCCCAACGATTCGAAACCGCCGCTCATATGAGTCTATCCATCCATCGAGCATACCGCATATCCGACGGAGGCACCAGGGCCGGGCGGTCCCAGGCCGGCGCCGAAAATCGGCCCTGCCGATCAGGATCGAAACCCTTCAGGATTTCGGAGAGACGAAATCGCCGACGGCCTGGCGCAGGCGGGCGACGGCGAGATTGTAGTCGTGCACGGCCTGGACCTCGTTGGCCCGGGCGTCGGTCAGCGCCACCTGGGCGGCGAAGACATCCAGCTGCGTCGCGACGTCGGCGGCGAATCGCGCGCGAGAGAGACGAAGCGCCTCGCGGGCCGATTCGGACACCTTGCTCGACGCGGCGACCAATTCCCGCGCCTCGATCAACGAGGAATACGCGCGGCGCGCCTCGATTTCGACCTTGGCCTCCTGCTCGGCCAAGGCGGCGCGGGCCGAGGCCAACTCCGAACGGGCGGAATCGATCTTCGCGCGGCTCGCCAATCCGTCGAATAAATTCCAATCGCCGCGCACTCCGAGCGTCCAGCCGCGGTTTACATCCCCCAATTTGGGAGCGAACCGGTCTCTTTCGATATCGTAGGCCGCCGTCCCCTTCAAGGACGGGAGATAGTCCGCCCTTTGCAGCGTGATGTTTTCCTCCTGCGCGAAGACCAGACGCCTCAGACGGTTGAGTTCGGGACGGTTCTCGCGGGCCTTCGCGATCGCCGTCTCCAACTCAGCCTCGAGCGGTTCAAAACGCAGTGTTCCTTCGGCGGAGATCTCCCCGGGGGCGTCCTTTCCCGTCAACCCGAGCACCGCGCGCAGTTCCTCTCCGGCAAGGCGCAATTCGTTGCGCGCCCGGATCAACGGCGTGCGGCTGTTGGCCAATTCGACCTCGACGCGCAGCACGTTGAAGTCGGAGACGCTGCCCACGTCCCGCTTGCGCCGTTCGGCCTCGACCTCGGCTTCCAACAGCCTCACCGCCTCTTCGCGCACCAAAACCTGCTCGCGCCGGAGCAGCACCGCGTAGAAGCGCTCGTGTACCAGCAGCAGTACCCGGTTCACTTCCGATTCGTACTCGTGCGCCGCCGCGTCGCGGCGCGCGGCCTCCCGGCCCCGAAGCGCGGCTCCCGCGCCCCCGCTAAACAGAGGTTGAGACAATTCGACGCCCGCGCTCCAATTGTCCGAATGGCCGAAAGTCGAACCTCCGAACGAGGAAAGCTTCTTCGGATCCGTTCGCGAGAACTCCCCCCTCGCATCCAGGCTCGGCAGCAATGCGGCGCGCGCGACCGCGTATGCCCCGGTACGCTGCCGAATGAGTTCCCGGGCCTGAATCAGCGCGAAGTTACGTTCCAAGGCGGTTTCGACGCAGACCCGCAGCGTCAGGGACTTCACGGCGGGGGCCTCGGCCGAAGCCGCCAACGGAAACAGCAGCGCGAGGGCCGCCGCCGAAGCCCTCACGCCCGCGCCCCTCGGCGGCGCCACCGCTTAATCCAATCGGCGAACAACACGTAAACGACGGGCACGACGAAAAGGGTCAACACCGTGCTTGAAATCATCCCACCGACGGCGGTCACGCCCATCGGCCGGCGCCCCTCGGCGCCGGCGCCGAAACCGATCGCGATCGGCAAAATTCCCATCACCGTGGAGAGCGCCGTCATCAGTATCGGGCGCAGACGGATGCGCGCTGCTTCGGAGACCGCCTCGCGCGCGCCGCGGCCCTTCCCCATTAACTGGTTCGCGAACTCGACGATCAAGATCGAGTTCTTCGTCACCATACCCAGCAGCAGCACGACGCCGATCATGCTGAACAAGTTAAAGGTCATCGACGGGATGCGGGGAACCAGCGCCGACAAGACCCCGGCGATCCACGGGGGGTTCGGAGCGTAATGCGCCCAACCGTAGAGCATCGTCCCCAAGGCATCCACCCGGCCCAGCGCCCACAACAAACCGAAGGATCCGACCACGCCCAACGGCAGGGCCGTCATCACCGTCAACGGATGGACCAGGCTTTCGAACTGCGCGGCGAGCGTCATGTAGGTAATCAGAACCGCCAGCAGAACGACCCAAAGTCCCTCGCGGCCGGCCTCGCGCAGGTCGGCGACCTCGCCGTCCCATTCGAGCCGCGCGCCGTCCGGGAGCATCCCGCGCACCAAACTCTCGGCCTTTTCCGCCGCCGTACCGATGGGAACACCGAACGGGGTCGCCTCGATCGTCGCGGCGCGCAAACGCTTAAACCGGTTGATCGCGTTCGGCGCCGCGCCCTCGGAGGTGCGCACGATCGCGCTGAGCTGAATCAGCGCTCCGGCGCGGCTGCGGACGTAAATCCGCTTGAGGTCGTCGGGCGTCAGCCGGGATTCCCTTCGCAGCTGCACCATCACCTTGTATTCCTTCCCTTCCCGCTTAATCGTGCTTAGGTCGAGTCCGCCGAATAGAATCTGCAGAGTCCGAGAAACATCCGCGATGGAGACGCCGAGCTCCGCGGCCCGGTCGCGCTCGATCGCGATCCTGAGTTCTGGTTTTGTCATCGTGAATTGAGAACGGACATTGCGCAGCGTTCCCGATTTCTGGAGCGCTTCAACGACCCGCTGAGAGAGAGCGGAGAGCTCCGGCAGATCCGGATACTGGATCACCATCTGGAACGGCTGGCTGAACCCGCCCGAAATCGCCTTGGGCATAATCGCGAAGGCCAGCGCGCCTTCCACTTCGCGAAACAGCCGAGCCCCGACGCCGTTGGGGCCCGCGAGGATGTCCTGGGTCGACCGCTTTGCGCCTTCCTTAAATCGCACGAACATCAAGCCCTGGTTGCCGGCGCCGGGACCTCCGCGCGAGAGGGCCACGGCCGAGAACCATCCGGCCGCCTCGGGGACGTCCTTGATGATGTTCTCCATCTGCTTGACCATCGCGTCGGTGTATTCCGCGGTGGCGCCTTCCGGCGCGATCGCCATCGCGAAGAGACGCCCCTTGTCCTCTTCGGGCAGGAACTCATGCTCAAGCCGCGAGTAGAACAAACCCCCGAGGACGACGCTCGCCGCCGCGGCCGCCAGCACCCAACGACGGTGGTCGAGCGCCCACTCCAATCTGCGCGCGTAACCCGACGCAATACGTTCCAGCAGGCGGTCGTGGATGCGATGGAACGCGTCGGATCGTTCCCCGGGTCTTTCCTTGCGAAGCACCCGAGAAGCGACGACCGGCGCCAAGGTGAGCGCGACGAAGGTTGAAATCACCACCGCTCCCGACAGCGTTATCGCGAACTCAACGAAGAGCCGGCCGGTCACGCTCGTTTGAAATGCGAGCGGGGTGAACACCGCGACCAACGCGGCCGTCGTGGCGATCACGGCGAATTTGATTTCCCCCATCGCGATGAAGGCCGCCTCCAACGGAGGCTTTCCCGCCTCGATATGCCGGTAGACGTTTTCGAGCACGACGATGGAATCGTCGACGACGATGCCGATCGCGAGCACCAGCGCGAGCATCGTCAGGATGTTCACCGAATACCCGAACAAAGACATCGCCGCGAAGACCCCGATCACCGAGACCGGTACCGTGATCGCCGGCACCAAGGTCGATCGCGCCGATCCTAAAAACAGATAAATCGTTAGAACGACGAGCAGAAACGCGACGCCCAGCGTCACCCACACCTCGTGGATGGCCTTGGCCACATAAACGGACTCGTCGTAGGCGACGAAGGTCTGCACGCCCTCGGGAAGCAGCGGCGCCATCAGCGCCAGTTCACGCTTGACTCCGTCGGCAACGGCGATCGTATTCGCCTTCGATTGGCGGATGATGCCGAGCCCGACGGCCGGCTGCGAACGGTAGCGCGCGACCGTGCGCTCGTCCTCGGCGCCGATTTCCGCGAGGCCCACGTCGCGAAGCCGCACGAGCGCGTTTGCGTCCTGCCGCAGGACCAACTCGTTGAAAGCCTCCGGGCTCTTGAACTCCCCCCGCGTTTCGATCGAGAGCTCGCGCTTGAGACTCTCGACCTTGCCGCTGGGGAGTTGGACATTCTGCTCTCGCAGCGCGGCGGCCACATCGAGCACCGTGACCCCGTGCGCCGCCATGCGTTCGGCGTCCAAACGGATGCGAACCGCGAATCGCTTGCTGCCTCCGGTGATGATCGAGCTCACCCCGGGCACCGTCTGCAGCCGTTCCTTCAGGGTGTTCTCGGCGAAGTCGGTAAGTTCGAGCGGGGAATAGCGGTCGCTGAACACCGCGACCCAAAGCACCGGTCTCGCGTCCGCCTGCTGCTTCGCGACGATCGGATCCTGCACGTCTTCCGGCAATTGACCGCGAATCCGGGAGACGCGATCTCTCACGTCCTGCGCCGCGAGATCGATGTCCCGGGATAGATCGAATTCGACGGTGATGTTGCTGACCTGCTCGGCGCTCTGACTGGTCAACTTCTTGATGCCCTCGACGCCGTTGACCGCGTCCTCGATGCGTTCCGTAATTTCCGTCTCGACGACCGCCGCGTTCGCCCCGGGATAGACGGTGGTCACGGTGACGATCGGAGGATCGATGTCGGGTAGTTCGCGAACGGGCAGGCGCGCCAGCGCGACGGCGCCGAAGAGCACCAACGCGAGGTTCATCATCGTCGCGAGTACCGGCCGGCGCAGACAGATCTCGGGCAGCTGCATGGACTACTTTCCGGAGGCGGCCGCGGGCGCGGCGGTCTCGGCGGCGAACGACAAGGGCGCGCCCGGGCCGATTTTCTGCACGCCCCGGACCACGACGCGATCCCCGGCGGCGACGCCGTCGAGAATTTCCACTTCGCCTTCGAAGCGCGTCCCCAGCCTGACCGTGCGCAGTTCGGCCTTATCCCCTTCTCCCGCGACGAAGACGCTGTCGACGTCCCCGCTGCGCATGATCGCCTCCTCCGGGATCATCACCGTTTCCCGGGGCTTGCCGAGCGCGAGAGAAAGATTGGCGAACATCCCCGGCCGCAGATGCTCGTTGGAATTGGGCGCCTCGGCTTTGAGGAACACGGTACGCGTCGCCGGATCGATTTGGGGTGAGACGAAGAAGACCTTCCCCTTAAAGACCTCATCGGGCAAAGAGGCGACGGTCAGGCCGATCGGCATTCCCGTCCGCAGGCGGTCGGCGTAGCGCTCGGGGACCTTTACCTCGACCTTGATCGGATCGGCGTCCACGATCGTGCCCAGCATCGTCCCCTTCTCGATCACCTGTCCGGGGCTCACCAGACGCGCCCCCAGCCGCCCTTCAAACGGAGCGCGGATCGTCGCTTCCTCAAGCTCCTTTTGCAGAAGGCGCACTCGGGCCCGGTCCGCCTCGAACTTAAATTCCGCCTGCTCGAATTCCTGCGGGGAGATCGTTCCGCTCGCCCTCAGCCCCTTCGCCCGCTCGTAGTTGGCGGTTGATTGGCGGAGTTCCGGCTGCGCCTCGGCGAGCCGGGCGGAGAGCTTCCCCTCTTCGATGCGGAAAAGAACCGCTCCCTTATCGACGCGCGCCCCTTCCCGATAGGGGACGGCCTCGACCTGACCGCCGATCTCGCTGCGGATGTCGACCGCTTCATTGGCGGCGAGCGATCCGACCAAAGAAAGCGATTCTGTCACCGTGCGGCGCTGGGCGTTCTGCACGACCACCTGAACGGCCATGGCGCCGCGCGGCGGCCCGCCCTCCTGCCCCTTGCCGCAGCCGGCCGCGGCAAAAACCGACGCGAACACCGTCGCATAAACCCGTTTCATGACGCCGCGACCTCTTTGGCCGCCCGCACCTCGCGCGAGATCTTCTTAAACAGCGCCAGAAAGGTGTTCTGCTCTTTGGCGTTGAGTGCGCCCAATAGCCCTTGGGCGAAATGAATCTGACCCTCGACGGCCAAACGATTCAGGCGCTTGCCTTCGGCGGTCGCTTCGACGCGCACGATCCTGCGATCCACGGCGGATCGCTCGCGGCGCACCAGCTTCTTTTCCACGAGCTTGTCGACCAAGGCGGTGACGCCGCTCAAAGACAGCGCAAGCCCCTCGGCGATGCGGCTCATCGTCAGCGCCCCCTCGGCGCAGAGCACCCGCAGGGCGGCGATCTCCTGCGGGCTTAGAATCTGGCAGACGCTTTCATTCTTCTTGTCGTTGCCTTTGAGTTCAAGCAGAATGATCTGCAGGTAGTCCACGAGACGGCCGGCTTTGTCATCGAAGGTCATTAGTTCGGTCTCCAAATAATTCGTATATCGAAGTAAATGAAGCGTAAGCCCGTCAAGCGGGTCGGCTCTTCGCAGCGGAGCGCGTCATTCGGGTTCAATGCGAAATAGGCCTTTAGGGGCGTCTATCTCTGGGCCCTATCGCCCTCGCTATGTTAGGCCTTTCGGGCTTTAATTTAGAGATGAAACTTCTGCCGCTGCTCCTGCTTTTGGCCGCCGCAAGCACATCGGTCCGTGCCTACCAATTTCAATCCCCCCCCGCCCTCAGCCCGAAAGCGGAGGATTACGACAAGTACTTCAATCTGGGTTCGGTCGACGGACATCAACGCGACAGCTTCACTCGGCGGATCCAACGGGTTTTCAACAATCTGGCAGGAAGCGGAGCGATCCGCGACGGCATCCGCAGCGCCGAAGACGCCGTTCTCGAACAACCTGGCGGGCGCCCCGACCCGGTGCAAAGCGCTCTTTTGAAAGCGACGCTCGGTGCGGATTCCGCAGGGGCTATCCTTTATGAACTGCTGCGCCTCGAGGCCCTGAAGGTCGACAAGGCCTGGAACAACATTCGGGACGCGAAGGCGTCGACCGCGGCGATCGAGGTCGATCTGGGCAAGGAATCCCGCAAGCTTCAAAAGGCCCTGCAGGGCGGCGATCTCGGCGACATCCCGTCCCAGATGGGGGCGATTCGCGGGGCGATCCAGAAGATCGAAGACTCGGTCCGCTTGATGGAGGAGGTCGACAAGCACGTAGGGATCACCCGCCGAGGCGTCACGGAACTGTTGCCCCGGGTCGATGAGGCCGCGCGTTGGCACGCCGATTCGCACCGGGCCGCCGGAGGACGAAACGGCTCGAACCCGACGCACGCGGCGCTGCGAAACCTGTCCGGGTCGGTGAATGACGCCGCGGGACTCGGCGAAAAGGTGTACGCGGTGATGGGCCAGATTCAAACCAATTCCCACAAGGCCCTCATCAACGCGGCCGAGGCCGACGAGAAGGTTCAAAAGGCCGCCGCCTTGGTGCGCGCGGCGCTCGCAAGCGGCGATGAAGGCGACAAGAAAACCGCCGCCGAAGCCGTTTCGGTCGCCTCCGCGGCCGCGAGCAAGGGGGCCGCGTCCGGTTCCGGCTGCGCGGCCTGCGCGGCCAAAGCCGCCGCACGCGCCTTCGGAACGAAGGACGAAGCGAGCGGCCTTCGGGAACTCGGTCCCTTCACCCCTCGCGTCTCGCTCGGCGAGAGCGCGCTGGGCGTCGCCGCCGACGGCGCGCGCAAGGTTCGCGGTTCGAAGTCCTTGAACCGCAGCCTCAAACGCCGGGCCGACGCCGCCTTCGAATAATCCCTGCTCCCGCCGCGCTTCCTAGCCTGGCGGCCCCCCTCCGGCGGTGGTATACTGAGACGATGAAGCGACGCGCGGCGGAAAAACGAAATCCCGGACGGACCCAAAAGCCCCTGCCGAACAAGGCCTTCGTTCACTACTCGGTCCATCAAGCAGCGGAATATTTCAAGCGCGTTCGCGCCGCATGACCCGCCCGCCGCATTTGGAATTCCTCGCGGCGCTGGCCAAGGCACGGGTCGATTATCTGCTCATCGGGGTTATGGGAATCAACCATTACGCCGAAGGCCCGTCCCAGGTCTACCATACCGAAGATCTCGATGTGCTCCTTTCGCCTTCTCAAGCCGCACTGCGCCGCGCCTGCGCGGCTCTGACTTCCTGCGGATATGAACTGCGCTCCAACGGCGAATCATTGGGGCCGATGGACGCTTTCTTGGCGTGCCGCATCCTAGAACGCCGCGCGGTCGTCAATGGATTTCACTCCCACGGCATCGGCGTAGACCTCGTCCTGGAGGCGGCGCCCTTCACCTTCGCTCAATGGAAAAAACGTCGCCGCGCGTTTCGGGTCGACCGGCTGCGCGTCTACTGCGCGGACCTGCAGATGCTGCTTAAAGCCAAGCAAACTGCCGCCCGTCCCAAGGACAAAGCCTTCCTCGCCTTATACAAGGCCGCCCGCAAGCCGAGCCGCTGAAGCACCCTCACGTCTCGGGAACTAAACGCAGAAAAGGTAGAATACGCGAAACGATTTTCCAGGAGCGTATGATCCGATGATTCGAGCGGGCGATTTCAAAAACGGCACCACCTACGAAGACAACGGCGAGATTTTCCAGGTCGTCTGGTTCCAACACCATAAACCGGGGAAGGGCGGCGCCGTCGTGCGATTGAAGATCAAGAATCTCAAGAAGGGCACTACCGTCGAGACCTCGATGAAGCCCGAGGTGAAGTTCCGCCCCATCGACATCACGCGCCGCAACAAGACCTTCGTCTACAAGGACAATTCCGGCTACCACTTCATGGACCAGGAAACCTACGAGCAGGAGAACCTGTCTGCGGACGCGGTCGGCGACGCCGTCAAGTTTCTCAAGGACGAAATGGAAGTCATCGGCGTCTACATCGATGATAAGTTCGTCTCCATCGAACTGCCCATCAACGTGATCTACGAGATCTCCCACACCGAGCCCGGCATCAAGGGAAACACCGCGCAGGGAACGACCAAGCCCGCGACGATCGAGACCGGCGCGGAAATAAAGGTCCCGCTGTTTATCGACATCGGCGACAAGGTCAAGGTCAACACGACCACCGGCGAGTACGTCGAACGCGCGTAAACTCTCCTCGGGGATGCGCCCCTAAAAGAGCCCCCGCCCCGGCGGGGGCTCTTCTTGTTTCGGGAAACAGGGTTTGTGCGGTGGTTTATCTGTTGCTTTAATTGAATTCAGGGCAAAAGGCGCGCCTTCGTCCCGGATATGAAAACTCCCCAGAGGTCCGACATGGAAAAACAAAAAATCACCCGCCGCGACTTCATCCTCGAAGGCGCCATGACCGTGGCCACGGTGCAGCTCGCGGGAGGCCTGATTTCCCTAAACCCCTTTGAGGCCTTCGCCGAAGAGTCGCTGGGTGCGCTAACTTGGAACAAGGCCCCCTGCCGCTTCTGCGGCACCGGCTGCGGGGCGCTTCTCGGAATCCAGAACGGAAAAATCATGGCGGTCAAGGGCGATCCGCTTTCCCCGGTCAACCAAGGCACGCTTTGCGAGAAGGGCTACGCCCTGCCGTTCATCCAAACCGGAGCCGACCGTCTCACGAAGCCTTTGGTCCGCATGAAGAACGGCCGCTACGATAAGCGCGGCGAGCTCACCGAAACGACCTGGGGCTTCGCGCTGGGACTGATGGCTGAGAAGGCGAAAGCCGCCCTGCAGGAAAAGGGACCCTCTTCGGTCGCGATGTTCGGATCCGGACAATGGACGATTTGGGAAGGATACGCGGCGCTCAAGCTGTGGAAAGCGGGCTTGCGATCCAACTCGCTGGAAGTCAACGCCCGGCACTGCATGGCCAGCGCGGTCGCGGGATTCATGACCACCTTCGGCATGGACGAGCCGATGGGAAGCTACGAGGACTTCAAACACGCCGACGCGTTCGTGCTCTGGGGCGCGAACATGGCGGAGATGCATCCGATCCTGTTCTCAAAAATCACCGCCCGGCTGATGGAGAACAGGGCCGCGCGCCTATTCAACCTCACGACGATTTCCAACCGCTCGTCGGACATGGCCGAAGAGGAGATCCTCTTCAAGCCGCAGTCCGATCTCGCCGTCGCCAACGGCATCGCGCGCCTCTTGATTGAAGACGGGAAGGTCGACCGCGCCTTCGTCGACAAATTCGTCGTCTTTAAGCGCGGAAAGGAAAACATCGGCTACGGACTCGAGGACGGCTTCAAATTCGAGGAAGCGGCGAAGGCGGCATCCTTCGACGAGTACCGCGCCTTCGTTTCGGCCTACACGCCCGAACACGTCGAGAAGCTCAGCGGCGTGAAGCCCGAAACGCTTAAAAAGCTCGCGGCCGTCTACGGGGATCCCAGCGCCAACGTGATGTCTTTTTGGACGATGGGGGTCAACCAGCATACCCGCGGGACCTGGATGAACAACCTCCTCTACAACCTGCATCTGCTGACGGGGAAAATCTCGAAGAAAGGAAACGTCCCGTTTTCGCTGACCGGCCAGCCGAGCGCCTGCGGAACCTGCCGCGAGGTTGGCACCTTCACCCACCGGCTTCCTGCCGACAGGGTGGTCACGAACCCCGAGCACCGGGCGACGGCGGAAAAGATCTGGGGCGTCCCGGCGGGAACGATTCCGGACAAGCCCACCTACCACGCCGTCGAAATGATGCGGGCGCTCGACCGCGGCGACGTGCTGTTTCTGTGGAGTACGGTCGCCAATCCCTTCCAGGACTATCCGAATCTCAACCGCTTCCGGGAGGGAGCGCTCAAGGACGGACGGTTCATCGTCGTCTCCGACGCGTATCCGACGCGGTCGACGGCGATCGCCGACGTTGTACTCCCGTCCGCCATGTGGGTCGAGAAGGAAGGCGCGTTCGGCAACGCCGAGCGCCGCACGCATTTCTGGAAGAAACTCGTCGACGCGCCTGGGGATTCGAAATCGGATCTTTGGCAGTTCGTCGAGTTCGCGAAAAAAATGGGATTCGGAAAGCTCTTCGCCTATCCGGCCGAGGAATACCCGATCCCGACCGGCCAAACGATGTCGGACGCCTCCGAGACCGCAGGCCTGTACCTGGAGCGCGCCCTTTGGGAGGAATACCGGATCTTCGGTCTCGGACACGGCCACGACCTCACGGAGTTCGATGCCTATCACAACAGTCGGGGTCTGCGCTGGCCCGTCGTCAACGGAAAAGAGACCTTGATCCGCTACCGCGAAGGGGAAGACCCTTATGTTGAAAAAGGAAGGGAACTCCAATTCTACGGCAACGACAAGAAAACGGGCGGGAAAGCGATCGTCTGGCTGCGCCCCTACGAACCTGCGCCGGAAGAACCCGACGCGCAGTACCCGCTCTGGCTGTGCACGGGCCGCGTGCTCGAACACTGGCATTCGGGGACGATGACCCGCCGCGTTGAGAGCCTTTACAAAGCCTACCCCCACGCGACCGCCAACCTGCACCCGAAGGACGCGGAGCGCTACGGCCTGCGCGGCGGCGAGAAGATCCGGATCGCTTCGCGGCGGGGTTCGGTCGAAATCCGAGCGGAGATCGGCGGCCGCGTGACGCCCCAGGAGGGGATGGTCTACGTGCCGTGGTTCGACGAGGACGTGATGATCAACGACGTCACGCTAGACGCGTTCTGCCCGATCTCAAAGCAAGTGGATTTCAAGAAATGCGCCGTCCGAATCGAGAAGGTCTCCTGAGGAAGCCATGAAAGAAATCACGCTCACGAAACGCACTCTCTCCGTTCTCACGATCCTCGCGCTGTGCGCCTGCGCCGGCGCTGGTTCGCGCGTCTTCCGCGGTTCCGGTCTGACGACGGGAACGATCGGCGTCAACGCCTACCCCGAGGCGGGGCCGGGCGAAACCACCCCCCTGCCGAGGATGTACGCCGGCGCGCCTCCGATGATTCCGCACGCCGTGACGGACTTCTCGATCACGCGGGATCAAAACGACTGCCTGTCCTGCCACACCGACGGCGGAGAATTGGCCCCGGGACACAACGCGACGAAGATTCCCGCCTCGCATTACCGCAACGAACACACGGGAGAAACCTCCCCGGAACGCGTCCTTGGAATTCGCTACAACTGTCTGCAGTGTCACGCGCCGCAGTCCACGGACACCCCTCCGGTCCCGCAAAAGACCGACTGAAGTCGTGATCCAGGTCATGGTATAAGAACCCGGCCCGGAGGCATACTATGGCGCCCCGGGGGTGGGAGCCATGACCGCGTTCGCGCACCTGTTCGCCGTTTGGTTCGCGACGGTACTTGTCGTACCGTGGCTCCTGATCGCCATCTTCCCGATGGTGATCCTAATCCTCGCAATCGCGGCGTTAGCCAACGACCTCGCGCGCAACCGGCGCGAGCACGAAGTCGATGCAACGCCCCCTCACGAGGAGCCCCGGGGTCCTCTTTACGTGGGCATGACCTACCGCGCCGCGCACCTGCGCGGCGGGCCGCTTAAGCTGAAAGGCGCCGTTCGGGCGGCGGCCCGGAGGAAATCCGCTTAAGCGAACTTCCGAAACGGCTGAGCCCCGCTCCCAACACGTCCAGGATCACGCAGGTGTTCCAGAGCGCCAACTGGCCGCTCGGGAAGGAGGAAAACGCCCGCGTGCCGATCATCACCGCGACGATCGACATCGCGAGCAGCACGTCCAAAGAGTTCCCCAAATCCTGCCAGGTCCAGTCCGGACTCGCCGGGGGCTTGAACAGCCGCGCGGCCGCCGCGAACACGCAGGCGTCGAGCGTTCGCCGCTTAAAAATCAGGAGGCTTCCCAAATTGACGAGATTGATCAACAAGTCCAAGACCCCGAGAACGACCAGAGCTCCGGCCAGCAGCCACCAATCCGGAAACCGCTCCATCGCTCTTAATCCCGCGAGAATTTTGAAAACGCAAAACGGCAGCCCGACGGTCACGACTTCCAGGATCTGCATGGATTTAGGATAACCGCCGGGCGCGAGGCGCGCCACCCCGGCTAAAGCTCGATCGGCCCGGCTTCGCCTTGCGGGCCCCACGGCTGGAACCCGAAGATCGTTTTCAGCGTCTCGTCGCGGACGAACGACAGCATGCGTTCGAACTGATCGAACCCTTCCTTCTTATACTCGACCAGCGGATCGAGCTGCGCATAGCCGCGCAGATGGATGAAGCGCTTGATCTCCTCGAGCGCTTCCAACTCCTCCTGCCACGCCGCGTCGATCACCGCCAGCAGCACGCGCTTTTCTATCTTGCGCAAAGCCTCGGGCATTAGCAGGGCGTCCATCAGCCCGTAGACCGACGTCAGCTGGGTATGGAGAGCCTTCTTCAGATCCTCGCGCCGCATCCCCCGCGCCTGCTCGACGGAAACGGGCATTCCGAGATGAAACCGCTGCTCAAACTCCCGGGCAAGCGCTTCGGGCTCGCGCCCGAATTCCTTGATCATGGCATCCACGCCGTCCTCGATCATCGCCGCGACGATCTCGCGCGTGTCGCCTTGGCGTTTGATCCACGAATTTCCGGGAATCGCCTTCGCGCGCAATTCGCTTTGAGTCGGGCGCTTTCCGGTGATGATCGCGTGTCGGATGCCGTAAACCGCCCGTCTCTGGTGATCGAGCACGTCGTCGTATTTCACGACGTTGTTGCGGCCTTCAAAATCGCGCGCCTCGACCTTCTCCTGGGCCTTTTCCACCGACCCGGAAAGCCTTTTGCTTTCCAAGGGTTCCCCGGCGGGCCAGTCCACGAACGCCATAAACCGCTTGATCGCGTCGACGCCGAACAACCGCATCAACTTGTCGTCGAGCGAGAGGAAGAACTGCGTAGACCCGGGCTCGCCTTGGCGCCCCGCGCGGCCCATCAACTGGAGATCGATGCGCCGCGATTCGTGGCGTTCGGTTCCGAGAACCGCCAACCCGCCCGCCGCCGACACGCGCTCACGCTCGGATTCGGTCACGGCCTTCGCGGCGGCGAGATAGCGGGCGTACGCGTCAGGATCGGTCCCTTGCTCCAGGCGGCCGTAAAGCGCCATCTTCTCCACTTCGGCTCGCGCCTCCGCGAGCGCGTCCGCCCCGAACGCCGCCGGCGCCGTGCCGTCCGACATCGCGCGCCGAGCCAGCGCGTGCGGATCCCCGCCGAGCAGGATGTCCGTTCCCCGACCCGCCATGTTCGTCGCGATGGTCACCGCACCGAGCCGTCCGCCGAAGGCCACGATCGCGGCCTCCGATTCATGGTGCTTCGCGTTCAGGACGCTATGCTCGACGCCGAGTTCGGTCAGCGCGCGCGACAACTCCTCCGACTGCTCGGGAGAAACGGTTCCCGCGAGCACCGGCCTTCCGAGCGCGTGAAGCCGGAGAATCTCCGCGGCGACCGCTCGAATTTTCTCCGCGTAAGAACGGTAGATGCGGTCCGCGTAGTCCTTGCGGATCACCGGTTTGTTCGTCGGAACGGTCAGAACCTCGAGGTCGTAGATCTTCGCGAACTCCTGCGCGGACGACGCCGCGGTCCCGGTCATTCCCGATAACTTCCGGTAAAGCCTCGCGAAATTCTGCGGCGTGACGCTGGCCACCGTCTTGGTCTCGGGTTCGATCTCGACGCCCTCCTTGGCCTGAATCGATTGGTGAAGCCCCTCCGACCACTGGCGGCCGTCCATCACGCGCCCCGTAAAATCGTCGACGATCACGATCTCCCCGCCCCGAACGAGATAATGAACGTCTTTCTGGTAGAGGTAGTTCGCCCGCAGGGCTTGACGGATGTAGTGCATCCAGGCGGAGTTGTCGCCGGTATAGATGTCCTCAACGCCGAGCAGTTCGGCGACGCGATCGAATCCCGTTTCCGTCAGCGACGCCATTAAATCCTTCTCGTCGACGACCGCGTCGACTCCCTCCTCCAGCGCGTCGCGCTCCAAGCCGTTCGCCCGGTCTTCCTTGGTCATCACGCGAACCTTTAATTGCCGAACGACCCGATCGGCGATCGCGTAGGGTTCCACCGGCCCGCCGGAAAGACCCGCGATGATCAGCGGCGTGCGGGCCTGATCGATGAGCACGGAATCCACTTCGTCGATCAGCGCATACGCGTGTCCACGCTGGACGATCTGCGCGGGATCGACGCGCATGTTGTCGCGCAGATAGTCGAAGCCGAACTCGCTGGCGGTTCCGTAGGTCACGTCGGCCGCGTACGCCTTTTTGCGCCCTTCGATCCCCATGCCGTTTTGAATGAGCCCGACGCTCAGTCCCATAAAGCGATAGACCGATCCCATCCATTCGCTGTCGCGCTTGGCCAAATAGTCATTCACCGTGAACAGGTGCGCGCCTTCGCCCGTCAACGCGTTCAGATAAACGGCCAACGGAGCGACGAGGGTTTTCCCCTCTCCGGTCGCCATCTCGGCGATCATTCCTTTATGCAGAGCGATCCCGCCGATCAATTGGACGTCCCGGTGCCGGAGCTTGAGCACGCGCCGGGACGCCTCGCGAACCGCCGCGAACGCCTCCGGCAGAATGTCGTCCAGCGTTTCTCCCGCGGCAAGGCGCTTCTTGAACTCCGGCGTTTTCGCGCGCAATTCCTCGTCGCCGAGCTTCTCCATCGCGCCTTCCAGCGCGTTAATGGCCTCGATCGTCGGCTGCAGCGTTCGCAATTGACGCCCGTTGTGGCTGCCGAACACGGATACGAGCAGGCCGTCCAACAACGCCCGGGGGCTCCGTACCGGAGACGGCTCGACCGCTTCCACGGCTGCGGAAGCTCCGGAAGCGTTCGCCGCGCCTGTGAAAACGCGTGAGAGGACGCTCGCTTCGGAGCCTCCTCCGTCCGTTCGCGCTTTCTCTAATTCCGCGCCCAGCTCGACCAAGCGCTGCCCCAAATCCTTTTCAGCTCCGCGCTCTCCCGGAGCGGTAGCGGCTTTGGGGACGGAGACGGGCGCGTCCGCGGCATTTCTGACCGGCCGAGCGGCCGCGGGGACCGCTGCGGCTAAGACGGCCGCCGGGACCGCCGTCGCGAGAGAACCGGCCTTGGGAGTCAAAACGGGATCCGGCAAGGTCAGCGAACCGGAGAGCGACGGCGCCGCGAGGCCTCCGGCGGGCCCGGCAAGACCGGGCCGCAAAGCCGGCATCGCCGCGGGCGCCGTCGCGGAACTTGGACCCGTCCGCACGGCCTCGACGACGACGCGCGCGCATGCCGGCGAACTCGAAAGCGAAATCGAGAGCGCCAGGCACGCCGCGAACAAACGCCGGGCTTCCATCCTTATCAGGGTGCGCAGGGAGCGCCGGCCCCGCCAAGAGAGAAAGACCCAGGCGTCCCCGGTAAAAGGACTGCCCGAATCTAGGCCGAATGCGCCCCCATTTTCACCCGGAGGTCCCAACATCCGTTCGCACTCGACAATATAGGTCCTCCGGGGAAGCCGTTGGGGATCATAGGGCTTATTTTTGTTTCGGGACGCAGTGCCTATACTAAGGTTCGATTTCAGGAGGTGTTATGAAGAGAGTGATTTCCCTCACGGCGGCCGTATTCCTCACGATCGGGTTCGCTAAAACAGCGGAGGCGGACTCTTCCGCTCTTACCCTTCCGGAAGCCTCGGTTTCTCCGCTCAAACAGGCCCGAGCCGCGGATCCGGCCCCTGAAATCGGCAAAGCCGCGGCGCTCAAAATCGATCTAGGCGACATCCTCTTTCCCGACCGCGGGCGCAACGGCCGCGACCGCCGCCCCGGAAACGGGCGCAACGACCGTTGGCGCGGCCGCCAGGAAATCACCTGCAGCGCGAGCGACCGAGGCTGGGAGGAGCATTGGGGCGGACACCGGTCCCGCGGTTTCGATCTCGGACGCCTAGAGCAGACCGCGTGCGCGGACTGCAGAAAGAAGCACGGAAAATGCACGATCCACTGTGTGACCGAGGAATTCCGCTGCACGGCGCGGTTTAGACCGGAACAAAGCGACTCGTTCGAAAACGAAATTTCCGGAGACAGCCTTTCCCGCCGCTTCGATGCCGAGGACTCCGCGCTCGACCGCTGCTGGCGAGTCAACCGCGGCCGCCAAGGACGCTGCGAACTGACGGGACGCTGCGACGACGTCGGACGCACGATGTCGCGCGGCAGTTGCCGCTGAAAGACTTTGTCGTTTTCTAGGTCCAAAGACGGTTGATCGTGCCGTCGGGCCATGGGAGAATAGGTTGATGCTGCGCGTGTTTCGCTTTCTGTTTCTCAGCGCGATTAAGATCCTGGGGAGGATCTTCTACCGGTTCGATTTCGAATGGGTCGGGACTCCGCCGCAGCGCCCTTTCGAGCGGATCCGGCTGAACATTCTGCTCAACCACACCAGTTTGCTCGAACCGGTCGTTCTCTCGCTTCTCCCGTTCTCCTACCTGTGGAAAACCGCCGGAGAGGCCGCGTTTCCCGCCGCCGACATCACGATGAACCGCTCGGTCGCCGGCACGCTCTACGCCGCGCTCGCCCCTCACCCGATCAGCATCTCGCGCCGCAGAGACCATACCTGGCGCAAATTCCTGGAGCTCGCGTCCGGGGGGGCGCTGATCTTCATGACCCCGGAAGGCCGCATGAAGCGGCTCAACGGACTCGACAAACACGGAAAACTAATGACGGTACGCCGGGGGGTCGCCGAGGTGCTGCGCGAAATCGACGATGGCGACATGCTCGTGATGCATTCAGGAGGACTTCACCACGTTCTCGCCCCCGGATGGAAATTTCCCCGGCTGTTTAAGGAAATCCGTTTCCGGTTCGAATTGCTTCCGATCGTGGGATACAAACGCTTTCTCGACGCAAACCGTTCCGGATTCGAGGAGCGCGTCATCGCCGACCTGGAAGAACGCCGGGACCGCCACTGCTTTTCCCCGGCGACGCGGGAAGCCGTCGAACTTCAAGCCGCTTAACCGTCGTTTTTCCGCGCGCGTTCGCCGTCAGACTTCCGGCCGTCGCGTCTTACTTGGAGCGCTGAAGACCCTTCGCGCAGTCCTTGTGTCCGGGGTCGGCGGCCAAACAGGCGGTAAACGCCGCGCGGGCCTTCGCCTTTTGACCGGACATGAGGAACTTCATCCCCGCGTCGAATTGACGCCCGGCTTCCTTGGCTCCGGCTCCGGAAGGTTTCGAAGCGACCCCGAGCCGTTCCAACCCGGTCCGGCAATCGGCGTTCTTGGGATCAAGCTCCAGACAACGCGTCCACGCGTCCTGGGCGCCGCGCATGTCGCCGCGCTGGAAGCGCTAGTGTAGTGTCTCATAATTATATTGACATATAGCCCCGACGAAAGCTATCCTATGACCCATGAGAACAGCCCCTCCCATCTTGCTTTCTCCCAAGGAACGGTCCATCCTCAGCTCCTGGGCGCA
>Ga0210005_1000132_pt1 | contig 64018 bp, 55 predicted proteins | sample CryGey02umfilter_3_FD_183961 | JGI IMG/M metagenome (GOLD analysis project Ga0210005, IMG submission 183961) | Groundwater microbial communities from aquifer in Utah, USA - Crystal Geyser 4/9/14 0.2 um filter (SPAdes) (version 3) | ecosystem: Environmental > Aquatic > Deep subsurface >... | reverse complement strand
TCCTCCTGCATTTAGCAGGACAAACCAAGTGGTACAATATCATATTCTTGTTATGGCTTTTGTAAATGTGTTCGCTCACGCGAACATCTTACACCCGTAGCAAGCTACGGGGAATTCTTTCGATTAATAGGCTGTGCTTAGATTTGAACGACCTTGACCGATTAGGCACGAGAGAGAGACTCCAAACAAAACTTATCACTTGGAGTTGAAATAAACGTCTGATAAAATTCTTATCGGACTTATTTGAAATGCCCAGGTGGTGGAATTGGTAGACACGCAGGACTTAAAATCCTGTTCCGTTTACGGAGTGCGGGTTCGATTCCCGCCCTGGGCACCATCAAGATAAGTTCCCGCATTTGCGGGGACGCATCTTGAACTTGCTCAAGGAAAGGAATAAGAACCAAAGTTCGCTGCTCCAAGGATAGCGAATAACACAACTCCGCTACATATAATTTTTTCTATTGCTGAGAGAATATCAGCAGGCTCAAAGAGCCGATGCCATGAACGAAGCAATAGAAAAAAATTAATTTGGCAGGGGCGTCAGGGCTCGAACCCGACCTTTTGGTTTTGGAGACCAACGTGCTACCACTGACACTACGCCCCTAAGATTTTGGAGGCGACGGTGGGAATCGAACCCACGAATGGCGGTTTTGCAAACCGCTGCCTTAACCACTTGGCTACGTCGCCTCGATTTTTCAAAAAGCAACGGAAAACCTATCACCTCGCAAACAAAGTTTCAAGAAGTTTTATCGACTCAAGACGTATTATAGCCAAACAACAATAAAAAGGCATGACCAACAGAGACTGTTTTGTCATATAGAAAGGCATCAAATTTGAGGCTTTTGATAACGAAGCAATATAGCAAAAGAACCTTTGGAATTTACTGCCTTTTTACTGTGGATTTTCAGGTTTACAAGACCATTGCACAGGAACCGTAGTAGCAGTATCGACACTGGAATACTGTCCTTCGCCTATACCAAAAAATGTCTCGTAGAGCGAAACAAGCTCACAATCAACAGGGTAGCCGACACCACGTTCCACACAAAAATTCATCCTCGCAGCGGCAGTAGCCCTTTCGCCTGCAATTCCAGCATCAGCCATACGAGTAGTTTGTAATTCTTTTTGGGGAACCAATTTGGGATCATACAGAATGTCACCACAAACACCCATTGTATCATCAAGCTCATAACTATTAACACTCCCACCATTATCATCAGTACAGTTCCCACTCGTCACGCATCCGCTCAAGGTTAATGCTGTAGAAACGAGCAGTGACCGCAACGAAGAGGCATAAGAAGGTTGTTCAGGCATACTGTTGATATTTAGAGATAGATAGGGAGTGGATTATACCAAAGACAAACACGCGTAACAAGTGTTTCCTATGGTGGGCCACCTGGGAAGACGCCCCGCTTAGCGGGGCTAGACCCCTGCGTCGCTCGGTCATACTGAAACTTCGTTTCATTGCGACACTCGCTATCCTCGGAGCACGAACCCTTGGGTTCTATGAATCTAGGTACTCAATCAAAATACGCTCCCGCCGTTGGCGGGATCTTATTTTGATGGTGGGCCACCTGGGAATCGAACCCAGGACCTGCGGATTAAGAGTCCGTCGCTCTAACCAACTGAGCTAGTGGCCCACAAAAAAAGCGGAAATAAATTAACACCTGAAGCCCAACCTTGCAAGTTAAAAAAAGGTTAAATGTTTGCTGTAAAAGAAACTCACAACGTACTATGAAGCAAATACCATCCCCTACTCTCTACTTCTTACTAACTACAGCCTATTATGAAAAAAACATACACATGCACAAGTTGTAACGGCAATAGCCCAGCGTGGTCTGGTCAATGCCCATCGTGTGGGGAGTGGAACACTTTGGAAGAACACATCATAGAAAAAACAACACGCAAACAAGGAAGTATCAAGCAAAGTCCTACAAAAACAACATCTATTCGCCAATTCCAACGTACATCTGAAAACCGCCTCAAGACTAACATCGAAGAACTGGACCGAGTACTTGGCGACGGATTTCTCCGTGACAGCTTCACTTTACTCACAGGAGAACCCGGAATCGGGAAATCGACTCTAACTCTTCAAATAGCACAATCAGTAGCAGAGCAAGAAAAGAAAACACTAATAATTTCAGGCGAAGAGTCTGAATATCAACTTCAAGAGAGGGCCAATCGACTTGGCACAACATCAAAGAACATACAGATAGTCAACGAATCCAATCTTGAGAAAATTCTTGCCACAATAGAAGCAGAGAAACCTGATTTCCTAATAATCGACTCGATCCAAGTCATTAGCACAGACGGTATTATGAGCACTTCGGGCTCAACCTCGCAGGTGCGATACTGCACAGAAGAGTTGCTCGGTTACTGCAAGAGGAACAACGTAACAACAATAATAGTAGGACACGTCACCAAGGACGGCACACTGGCAGGACCAAAAACTCTCGAACATCTCGTAGACGCAGTCTTGCACTTCGAAGGCGACAGATACCATGACTTGCGTATATTACGCACTTATAAGAACAGATTTGGCTCGACAAGCGAAATCGGCATCTTCAAGATGACACCAAAAGGACTCACAGAGTGCCCGAACCCATCAGCAGAAATTCTTGCTCACAGAAAAGACGACAAGGTCGGATCAATCCTAAGCATAATAGTCGAAGGCACACGCCCAATCATCGTAGAAATACAGGCACTTGTGAACCAAACCCATTTCGGATACCCGAAACGCACAACATCAGGATATGACTTAAACCGTCTTAACCTCCTAATAGCAGTACTGCAAAAACACTTCAAAACAGACCTGAGCAATTATGACGTCTACATCAACATAACAGAGGGTATACGAGTAAGAGACCCCATAACGGACCAAGCGGTCATAGAAGCCTTAATATCATCATACAGACGCCTTCCAATACCAAAGAGCCGCATTGCAGTAGGAGAGATGAGCCTAACTGGCGAAATCATCGAGAACAAGCGCCTTTCCGACATAACAAAACAAGTCGAGAAGATGGGACTTAAATAGTACGCCAAAGAATTGACACACTTCGCATCTTCTGTTTTAATATGCTTCTTCGGCAATAAAACTTTCAATACATAATCACGACCATAATACACATGGGCAAAAAACCATCAACTCAAGAACGTTTCGAGGAATTCGCGAGAAACGAGAACGCAAAAGCAGTCAGAGGCACTTTGTTTAGAAGGGCACTTGGAGACACCGGAAGTACCGATGTTGCAGCGACCAGGCAAACATTAAGAGATCTGCTAAGCGACGCGTTACTGCCTGCTATACAAGATATAATGGAGATAGATCCAGACAAGATTGACTCATTAAGACAAGCAATACAAGAAACAGCAGATCGAGCCATGAACGCAGCGGACGATATCGTAACAAAAGAGGATCCGAATACTATTTCCATGCTAGATGCCACAACTCTGGGACGCACAACGGATCAGGAGATAGATCAGTTTTTAAGAAGCCTTAAGAGAGATCCATCAAACGAGAAACATGCGGAGTTTATAATACAAATCATGCAAGAAGCGATTGATTATTTCGATAGAAATGTAGGGAGAAGTAGTCAAACAGTACATGCGAATCTTAGAAAAAGATCAATGGATGGAGTCCACACTTTATTCAAAGTAGCGGCCGGACAAGACAGGAAATTACTTGTACCTCAAGCATGCGGATTATTGCGTATAATGGCAGTAATAAATTTCATCAAAACAGATCCGAAATTGTCATTGATTCCAAACGCGAATCGAGCACTGGATGATTTTGCAAACAAACATATCAAAACTAAAACAAAAGGACATGGATTCATATTCCAAACCGGACATCCTGGAGACGAAGCGGTCAACTTAGTGGAGTACACCACTCGTCCGAAGACACAAGACAGCACTGTTACAAAACTACTGATAAAACCCAGTAACAGAGCAAATGAAGTCACGGATCACATAGGCGGACGATTTATAACACGCACAGCACTTGATGTATTAAGACTCATACACAAGATGTTCTTTCACGGTAATGCACCTTTGCCGTCAATCAATATCGATGTCGGCGAAGGCAAAAACAAGATGATCGACGCAAAGGCGCTTGAATCCATAATCTTTGAAGGAGATACAGAAGAAGCGGAAGAGATGTTCAACCAATTATCAAGCGAAATGACACAGGATGACGATAACCCTTATTCATTTGGGGGGTACACGGCAATTCACATTACATTTGATATGCCAATAGAAACAGATGACGGAGCTATCTTGTCTTTCCCAGTGGAATTTCAATTTCTATACCTGGAAGCGCACACAAACAACGGCATCATAGCACCACATGAACAATACAAAGACGCCCAAGGCAAAGAGATGACACGAAGGGTTTTGACCAGCAATCTATCCGACGCATTTCAGGTGGCAGATTCAGGAAACAGATAAAATCACTCTTGATAACGCCTAATATCGGAAACGACCGCAGCAACTTCAGTAATAAACGCAGGCTCATTTCTCTCGCCTCGATGACTTTGCGGAGGCAAGAAAGGACAATCGGTCTCAAGCACAAACAAGCCTTCGGGCGCGGCAGCAACAACCTTGCGCAGCTCTTCGTTCTTCGGATAAGTGATAGTACCACCAAACCCGAGCTTCCAGCCTCTGGCCCACGCTTTTTCGGCGAACTCAAGAGATTCGTTAAAACAGTGCAACGTCACACGCTCCAAACCTGACTCAATGAGTAAATCATACACATCACGAGCAGAGTCTCTCGTATGGATAATAACAGGCAAACCGACCTCCTTGGCCAAAGCAAGCTGCTCGCGAAAAGCCTTCTTCTGCATATCTTCAGAATGCCTCATACGGTAATAATCAAGCCCTATCTCCCCTATCGCAACCACCTCACTTAGAGCACTTTGAACAACAAAATTGTTCGCAACTTCATCGTTCCATTGATCTGCGTCGCTCGGATGAATCCCGACAGTCGCATCAATCAGGTCATACTGCTTCGCCAAATCGATACATCTCTTAGACGACTCTGTGTCGCAACCACAACAAACAATCCTCTCAACTCCTGCATCAATTGCACGCTTAATCACTTCGTCACGATCTTCGTCAAACTGATGGAAATCAAGATGAGCATGCGTATCTATAACCATGAATTTGACAATTAAAAATTTCAGCGGTAAAGTCTTATCGAATTTATCAAAACCTCATGCAAAAAGTAAGTCAAAATTTGCCGTTCGTCTGGGCTTACTTTTATTTTACTAATTTTTAGCATAGGGTAACGACTTTATACCGCTCCGCCAACCCTCATGCTAAGAATTTATGAGGACTTTTTTTATTCCTTAAAAAACAACGAAAATGGATGAAACCATAGACGGCAATCTGTTTGCTAAAGGCCCCTTCTGAAGGTATTTTGAAAATCGCCCCACCAGTCCCTACACCCTATACCCTATACCCTATCCCCTACTAAAATGATTATCGTAATGAAAAGATACGCTCCAAGGGAGCACGCAGACCATATTATTACAGAGCTGCAAAAACAAGGTTTCGAACCGGTGCCACTATACGGCGTCGAACGTACTGTAATCGCCGTAATCGGAGACGAACGCAAACTCGACATCGGTCACTTACGTGCAATGCCAAGCGTAGGACAAGTTATGCCTGTCCTCCAACCCTATAAACTCGCATCACGAGAGAGCAAACCGGAAGCGACAATAATCGACGTCAAAGGAGTAAAAATCGGAGGCGAAGAGATCGCCATCATGGCAGGACCTTGCAGTGTCGAAAGCCAGGAACAGATGGACGTAACCGCAAGGGCGGTATCAAAAGCCGGAGCAAAAATCCTCAGAGGAGGAGCTTACAAACCCAGGACAGGGCCATACTCTTTCGAAGGACACAAAGAGGAAGGACTCAAGATGATGCGCAAAGCGGCAGACGCCAACAACATGATAATGATTACGGAGATCATGGACGCACGCCATATCGACACAGTAATGAAATACACAGACATACTTCAGATTGGCGCACGCAACATGCAGAATTTCACACTCCTCAGAGAGCTTTCCAAAATCAGGAAACCCGTAATGCTCAAACGAGGACTATGTGCAACTATGAAAGAATTCTTGCTTGCGGCGGAATACTTACTATCAGGAGGAAACGGCGAAGTGATATTATGCGAACGTGGAATCAGGACTTACGAAGACGATATGCGAAATACTCTTTCCATAGGGGCAGTAGCACGCATAAAAGAACTAAGCCATTTGCCGCTTATAGTAGACCCTAGTCACGCAACAGGTATAGCCAGCTTGGTCAAACCGGCATCCCTTGCATCGATAGCCGCAGGAGCTGACGGTCTCATAATAGAAGTCCATCCAAACCCAGAGGAAGCACTATCTGATGGAGATCAATCTATTACACCTGAAGAGTTCTCGGATTTAATTCTCAAGATGGGTCCGGTAGCTGCAGCAGTCGGAAGAACAGTTAATACTAATTAAATGAAAGTCACAGTCCAAATAAAAACAGGTTTACTTAAAGATCTCAAACAAGTTTTAAAACAACTTGGCAGAAATTGGTACTGTATCATCACGGATGAGAATGTTTACAAACATTACGGAAAAGATCTACCTGACGATATAGACGTCATAGTCAAACCGGCAGGAGAAGACCTAAAGAAGCTCAAAAATATCGAAATAGCAGCAGAAAGACTTGCTAATCTAGGTCTTGACCGCGGAAGCTGTCTCATTGCTCTGGGCGGAGGCGTAATAGGAGATTTCACAGGATTCCTTGCCTCTGTTTACATGAGAGGGATTCCATACATCCAAATGCCAACTACACTGCTATCGATGGTCGACTCAAGTATCGGCGGCAAAACAGGAGTCAACCTTCCAAACGGGAAAAACCTCGTAGGCACATTTTTGCAGCCTATAACCACACTAATTGACCCTGAATTCCTGAATACCCTACCCAAGAAAGAGCTCCTAAACGGCGTAGCGGAATCAATCAAACATGCATGCATCAGAGATCCAAAGCTATTCGATTTCCTCAAGAAAAATCGCAAGAAAATCCTTGCAAAAGACACCGCCATCTTGAACAAATTAATTACTCAGTCGTCGGCGGTCAAAATCGCCATAGTAGAAAAAGACGAGAAAGAAAAAGGCTTACGCATGCTACTTAACTACGGTCACACGATCGGCCATGCCATAGAGCAAGCATCAAATTACAAGATAAGTCATGGCGAAGCTGTCTCCATAGGGATGCATCAAGTCAACCTCCTCTCCAAAGCCAAAAATACAGAGGAAATCGCAGAACTACTTAAACTGTACGGTTTGCCAACACAGATTCCACGAAACATCAGCAGAGAGAAAGTAAAAGAACTCATAGCGCGCGACAAAAAAAACATAAGCGGAAAGACAACATTCGTCATAGTCAATGAAATCGGGAAAGCACAAACAACAAACAAGCTGAAGTATGACTAATAAGATCAACGTACCATCATCTAAGAGTTACATGAACAGAGCATTGATTCTTGCGGCTTTACGGGAAGGAGAAACGAGGCTACTTAACATTCTGGACTGTGATGATAGCCGTAATCTCATAAATGCACTACGAGAACTAGGGGTACTTATTGAACAAAAAAATAGCACAGAAATCGTAATTCAAGGCTCTGGAGGCCGCTTTGCAAAGCCTTCGAAAACGCTAGACATCGGACTGGCAGGAACAGCCATGCGATTTTTGACACCCATACTGGCGACTCAACCATTTACGTCGATCATTACAGGGAACAAAAGAATGCAAGAAAGACCAATGAAAGACTTAATAGAAGCTCTTACTTCTATTGGCTTTGACATAGAATCAAATGACTACTGCCCTCCACTGATAGTCCACGGAGATCCAAGCATAAAACCACAAAAGATAGAAATCTCATCGGAAATAAGCAGTCAATACATATCGGCAATCATGCTCGCCTCTCCCCTACTCGGCAATCCGGAGATTATCATCACAAGACAGACAGTATCAGAGCCTTACATAGAGATGACGAAGAGCATGATAGAGAATTTCGCGAGTCCATACGCAATCGAAACCGACGCATCCAGCGCAAGTTACTTCTTTGCACTGGGAGCACTGGGATTTGACGTCAAAGTACTCAATCTAACCCGTAAAAGCCTGCAAGCAGACATACTAGCCCTGGATTATATGGCAAAGATGGGATGCAGGGTCATAGAAGACCAAGAAGGAATACAAGTGATAGGTCCCAAAGAGCTAAAACCACTTGGCAATGTTGATCTAAAGGAGCTCCCTGATTCGGCAATGACACTGGCAACATTATGCTGCTTCGCTAATGGGCAAAGCACTCTAACCGGCCTACACAACCTAAGATACAAAGAAACTGACAGGCTCGCTGCACTTTCAAAAGAGCTATCAAAGACAGGAGCAAAAGTTCGAGAAGCCGAAGACGGACTCATAATCCACGGCAGAAATGATCTGCACGGAGCCACAATCGAAACTTATGACGACCATCGCATGGCAATGTGCGCCGCAGTCCTAAAATCACGCATACCTGAGATAGAGATCGCAGGTCCACAGTGCGTATCAAAAACTTACAAGAACTTCTGGGAAGATTTTCAAAAAGCCACCTCATAGATGAAAAGCTCACTCACGCTCATTACAGTCATTCAGACAATATACAAGTTCATAATGAACTCAGTGGCTTTTTATTGGGCAATATATTTTGCAAGCATAGGATTATCAGGCTCGCAAATAGGATTACTATTCGCAGTCGTTACGATCACAGGACTATTCGTAACACTGCCAACCGGACTCAGCAACGACAGAATGACATCAAAACGCATCATTCAAATCGGACTCATGCTTCTCATCATAGAGATGGCACTGCTAAGCCAAACGCAACACTTTCCATTCATATTAATACTGTTTTTCATAGGAGGACTGGGAGGCAATCTACATGGTATCTCGATAGACAGCTTGTTTTACAAAACATCAGGCGAAGAAAGCCCCACGCACAGAATCAAGACATATGTAAGCTACTCTCTGCTAGGAGCAGGCCTAGGAGCTATATTCAGTGGCAATCTGCTCGGCTATATGGATTTCCAAAAATACTTAATCGTCATATGCGGCATGCTGGTGACCCTACTTATCTTATCTACCTTCCTTCCAAATACCGAGACATGGAAATTCGACACAAAAACTTACGGCAAAGACATATGCAGGCCACACGTTTTGCTTTTCATGGCAATCATATTCTCATTTGCAATACACATGGGATCCGAATTCACCTCATATGGACCATTCCTCAAAGAAGTACTAGGACTCTCATTCCCTCAAATGGGGCTGTACATCGGATCAGCTATAGTGTTCATGTTCATATCTGTCAGAATCGCCAACAGGATGATAGAAAATGGAGTAAAAATGCGAAAAATAGTGACAATCGGACTACTTATGTCGGCAGTAGGATATTTAGTCATGCTATATCCACTAGTCGCTATATCGTTCATAGGAAGAGCAGTACACGAAGCAGGAGACGCATTCATGTTCGTATTCCTCTATACAGGGGTTTCCCAATTCTTCAAGAAAGAAAGAATAGGCGGCAATTCCGGACTAATAACGCTCACTCAAACATCAGCAATGGCACTAAGTTCGTTTGTGTTTGGCCCACTGGGAGAAGCTTACGGACATCAGATACCAATTATCATAGGAGCTATCACGACATTATTAGCAATAATTTTACTAAAAGCATATGAACATTATATTAACAGGTATGAGGGGTAGCGGAAAAAGCACACTCGGGAAACTCATAGCAACGAAACTGGGACGCGAGTTTGTTGACCTGGATAGCTACATCGAACGATTAGCGAACAAAAAAATTGCACAACTAGTCGACGAACACGGATGGTCGCATTTCCGAGATCTCGAATCACAGGCTGCCGAAGAAATCAGCAAAAAAAACAACCTCGTAATCGCAACCGGCGGAGGGACTTTTATAGACCCTGAGAACGCAAAGAAATTAAAAAGCACTGGATTCGTCATACTCCTAACGGCAACCATAGAAAAACTCGAAGAACGGATTGCATTCGACAAAAATCGCCCACCACTAACAAACCTTAAGAGCCTCAAGGAAGAACTCGAGACTCTTTGGAGCGAACGAAAAGATATTTACCTTGCAAATGCAGACCTAACTTACGACAACAGCATTGATCTAGACCCAACTTCAAAAGCTGATGAGATTATTGAGAGAGTACCCGCGCCAAACCTCCACTAAGCCCTTTCTCGCCGAGTACAAACACTCTATCCCCTGCCCCACCATGTACGGTATCAACTTCTGAGCCGTCTTCTTTGCGGAAAGTAGTAACCTTAGTACTAACTATACGATCAGGCATGACGACTTCGATATCAGTACCAACTTCAAGACGATTCTTGATGTTTACCAAGTATTCACCGGGAGCGACCTCTTCTCCAATAATGCCAATAAATTTCGCCTTAGCTATAGAAGAGTTAGCCTCGTAACGCATTGAATACTCTTTCAAGTCACCAAACAAAAATCCGGGAGTATAACCTCGAGAAGATATCTTATAAGCCTCTTCCATCAACGACTCGTCAAAAGGTTTACCAGCAGCTATATCATTAAGAGCCTGCTTATAGAGACGCACAACACAAGCAGCATAGTATACTGTCTTACTGCGACCTTCGATTTTAAGTCCATCTACACCTGCATCAATAAGCTCTTTCAAGTAAGGAAGAAGGCACATATCACGCGAATTCATCAGGTATGTACCATGCTCGTCCTCTGTAATTGGCATATATTCTCCGGGTCGCAAGCTCTCTTCTGCCACAAGATTTTTCTCATTCAAATCCTCCAGAACGCCTAGATTATTCGGCTCTTCGAGCAGTTTATATTTAAACCTGCAAGAATGCGCACAAGCTCCTTGGTTTGGGTCTCGATACGTCATGTAATTCGAAATCAAACATCGCCCACTATAAGCCATACATATAGCTCCGTGGACAAACACCTCGATCTCGACTGTAGGAACTCTCTTCTTGATCTCACGAATGTCATCAATATGCAGCTCTCTGGAGAGAATGACACGCTTAACGCCTTGCTTATGCCAAAACTCAACACTCTTCCAGTTGACATTATTGGCTTGAACGGAAAGATGGATCCTAGCATCGGGCCAGACTTCTTTTATTATCGAAATAACACCAGCATCAGCGGCAATAATGGCATGAGGCTTAACCTCATCACGAAGCCACTCTATGTGCTTGTAAATCCCAGCTATTTTGTTGTTACGCGGATAGATATTTACAGCAATATTAAGCTTCTTGCCTATCTTATCTGCATAAGCCTTACCTTTTAGGATCTCTTCTTGTTGCATCTTAGACGTCTTAGACCTGAGTGAAAAAGCGGACGTGCCAACATAGACCTCATCGGCGCCATAAGTGAAAGCATAGCGCAGCTTCTGAAAGTCGCCACCAGGGGCGACCAGTACAGGTAAATTCATATTGTTTAGATTTATTCCAAGTAAATCGAAAGAAAGACTACCAAAAGAAATCTGAAAAAGCTATAATTCAAACAGGAAAGTAAAAAATCTAACTTCAGGAAAACTCATGGCAACTCCGAAATACAAAAAATATGTCGAAGAAATGTTTCAGACGCATCAGGAGAAAATGATGAAATTCATGCTACTCAACCAAGATTACGGACAAGATAAGAGGAAACACAAATCACTATTTGATAATGAGGGGAAAGAGATTCAACACATAGTAGAAGATTGGACATCAAAACTATGTAATCAGATGGAAAAAGGTCAAAACAACGCATATTCAGCCAAGCTTGCAGATAAATTTTTAGCCGAGGTTCAAAAATACTTCCCTTACTACCATGAAATCGGAATCACGATCCGTTAAATTTTTAGTCATAGGATCTGGCGCAGCAGGACTGAACTTCGCCATCACAGCATCTCAATATGGGGAAGTCCTTTTGATTACAAAGAAAAAAATCTCAGACAGCGCAACGGAGATGGCACAAGGCGGAGTAGCAGCAGTCACAAGCAAAAAAGACAGCGTAGGCAAGCACATAGAAGACACTCTCAAAGCCGGCCACTACACGAACAAGAAGTCTGCCGTAAAGTATATAATAGAAAAAGGCCCTGCGGTCATAAGACACCTCGCTTCGATCGGAGTGAATTTTGACAAAACTCTACACAGAGAGGGTGGCCACAGCGAAAGACGTATCAGTCATGTCGGCGACCACACCGGAGATGCAATAGAAAAAGCACTCATAAAGCAAGTGCGCAAAATCAAAAACATCCACATCCTTGAGCACACACGCGCCACAAAATTAACCAAGAAAAATGGCAAGATCACAGGCTGCCACGCAATTTGTGAACAAAAAAATTGCACACTGCGAATCGCCGCAAAAGCGACTATTCTCGCCACAGGCGGCATAGGGAGGAAATTCCAAGCAACAACAAACCCGGAAGTCTCAACAGGAGATGGCATAGACATGTCCAAAGCTGTAGGCGCCAAACTCATGGACATGAAATACATCCAGTTTCACCCTACAGCTCTAAGTGCGCCGGGAAAACCAACATTTCTACTAACAGAGGCCCTCAGAGGCGAAGGAGCACGCATAATCGACGAGAACGGTGCCAGATTCATAGACGAACTCGCACCAAGAGACATCGTTTGCTCCGCAATCAACAAGAAACGGAATTCAGGACACAAAGTATTCCTAGACTTCACTCACAAAGACAAGGCAAAAACCAAAGCAACTTTTTCCCACGTATACAGTACTCTAAAAAAATACGGGTTCGATCTTACAAAAGAACCGATACCAATAGAACCAGCAGCTCATTACCTATGCGGAGGAATTGCAACAGATATTTGCGGCAGAACATCTTTGCCGGGACTATACGCTTACGGAGAAACAGCAAGAACAGGTCTCCACGGAGCTAACAGACTGGCATCCAACTCGCTTTTGGAGGCTATAGCAACTACAATGGATATGCCGAAAGAACTAAGGACTCTCTGAAATCATAATAAACATATCTATGGCTACAAAATTCGAGCTACAACAAGACGAGAATCTGCTTCGGGAAGAGATGGTAAGCTACATCAAAAGCAAATTGCACGTGCAGTTCGGACAGATGTATCTGACCACCAAGCGATTGGTTTGGTCAAAGAATCCGAATATATTTTTCGGATTAATAGGCATGCTGTTTCAAGCATTAAGAGGAGGAGTGGTATTCGACATACCATTAAACGACATTGCAAGTTACGAAAATGCTCAATACGGCCTAAACAAAAAAGTATTAGGCATCAAGCTCAGGGACGGCACAGACCTGAAATTCGCACTATCATCCAAATACGAAGAGTGGGAACAAGCCTTCAAATCCGCAGGAAAATAAAGTGAAGCCGTTTGAGAGAATTCAAACAATAAAACGGATATATGATTTGTCGATCAAACATCTGCAGCGCTACACATTTATTGAGCGCGTACATGCTAGCGCGAAATAATGAGTAAGCGAAGCCGTTTGAGAGACAAATCATATATCCGTCGTCACCCTCTCATCCTCATCGCCTGATCCTCGAGAGTAAGCTTATCGATGATCTCTTCGATATAACCATCCATAATCTTTGGCAAATTACTGAAATTAGCCTTAATACGATGATCGGTAACCCTGTCTTGAGGGAAATTGTAAGTTCTGATTTTATCGCTACGATCTCCGCTACCTATTTGCGCCAGACGCGCCTCTCCAAGCTCTTTGGAACGCTTCTCTTCTTCGGCAGCATATAGACGTGACCTTAGAATACTCATAGCCTTAATCTTATTCTTGAGCTGAGACTTTTCATCCTGACACGAGACGACAACACCTGTAGGCATATGGGTAATCCTAACAGCGGAATCGGTAGTATTAACGCTTTGACCACCACAACCCTGTGCACGGAAGACATCAATACGCAAATCTTCGTCTTTTACCTCAATATCGACCTCCTCGGCTTCAGGCAGGACAACGACTGAAGCAGCGGAAGTATGCACCCTCCCCTGGCTCTCAGTAGCAGGTATACGTTGAACACGATGAACACCACTCTCATATTTCATTCTGCCGTAAGCGCCATCTCCATCAATTTTGAAGGTAGCCTCTTTGATACCATGATCGCTCTCGTTTTTCGAAAGCAGTTCAATCTTAAATCCGTCACGTTCAGCAAATTTCATATACATACGCATGAGCTCCTCACCAAAAATCGAAGCTTCCTCTCCTCCGGCACCAGCTCTAATCTCCATAATACAATTTTTGGAATCGTTAGGATCCTTAGGCAAAAGCTCAACTCTTAGATCATCCTCCAAGCCGACAATACGCTCCTTGGCCAACTTAAGTTCCTCCTTTATCATTTCACGCATCTCTTCATCAGCCTCAGATTCAAGCATCTCTTCTGAATCTTCAATGATCTTACAAACCTCTTTGAACTCACGGAACAAGGCAACTACGGCGGAAAGCTCCTTCCTCCTGCGAGCCAATTTTGTATATTCCACCTGATTAGAAATCACGTTAGGATCAGCAAGCTTGCCCTCTATCTCAATAGATTGATCTTCAATGCCTTGCAATTTCGACTTTTGTGCTTCGTCTATCATAGTGATGTAATTATAAAGTTACGATCGAGTCCTGACAAATCCTGTTTGATCTCAAGGTTAGAATTCGGAAAAAATCGAATTACAAGCTCCCTCAAAGCTTCCGCTTGAAGAAACCCAAACTCGCCAAGAATATACCTAGGTGCCATCCCATACTCCAATATTTGGGCAAACATTCTTTCATAAAGCCTAAGACCATCACTTCCACCATAGAGCGCGACATCAGGCTCATATTTAGCAACATCATCAGCGACAAAATCGAATTTCTCAATCCCAATGTAAGGCAAATTCGCAACAATGATGTCGAAACTCCTGTCTTTTACAGGTCCAAGTAAGTCGCCACATATAACATCAATCTTGCAACCAAGGTTAGAAGCATTCTTAAGTGCAACATCACAAGCATCCTGACTCACATCGACCGCACACACAGCTAAGACATCTGACGATTTAGCAAGCGAACACGCTACAGCACCACACCCTGTCCCAACATCAACAACTTGAACACTTTTTTTACTCGCAAAACGATCTAGCCGGCTAAGTCTAAGGACTTCTTCGACCAAGAATTCTGTCTCAGGACGTGGTATTAGGACGCGATTATCAACCAGAAAATTCAAACCATAGAACTCCTTACAGCCGACTATATAAGCCAATGGCTCGCCAGCAGCAAGCCTGATCCATAAATCATGGAACTTCTTCATATCATCAACGGATACGTCGTCATCGCTATGCGCAATAACCCACTCCTTACCTTTGCCGAGTATATAAGCCAAAAGAAGCTCCGCTTCAAGAAGCTTCTTATCATTCTTAGCCTTACTGAGAACATCAAAAATACGCATAACATCAGCTGCTACTGAATAATAACTTATTCCTAATGGCTAATAATGCTTCTTCTTAGCTCTCTCAGTTCTGTAACGATCGCTTACAACAGCGTATTCTCTCTGTTGTATCTTGCTCTTATCTTTAGCTCTGAATCTACGTTTCTTAGATTCCATAAGAACACGACTCTTCGAGACAACTTTGTTGAAAATATTAACAAGTCTATCGTTAGAAACCTTCTTATTGTTTTTATGCTTCTGTACACCAATCATAGTAAACTAGCCTCCTTTCTATTCATATTAAGTTTTATAAAAAACAGAGCAAGTCTACTGAAATAACCTCGAATGTCAACAAAATCGCTAAAACTTCTTAAGCGCTTTCTTGAAGAATTTCATCACATCCATCGACAAAGCATAAACATTACCCTCGATGACACGAAAGATAGCACAATCGAACTCATCGTCATCATGTATATCCTCTTGGAGAACCCAATGATCACCTTCCATCTTTTGAAAGATATAAGTAGCAACACCTGAAGCTTTCTCATTAAGGAGGCTAATCGTCTTCCGAAACTCCTTCAAAGTTGCAACAAACAGGTCTTCCGAAGGCTCTAAAACACTTTCGAAAGAGAGTTCATCATCATCATTTATGTTACAAAAGATATCCATTACATGATTTTTATATCCTATAATTATACCATTAAAGAAGCCCCGCTTCAAGCGGGGCTTCTTAGAGAATCATAATCAAGGCGACTTAATACCTATTCCGTGAAGTAAAACCCAACCAGCGTCCACTCATCATCAACCTCAACAAAATACACTTCTAAAGGGTAATAGTATCCATCCGTATCATACCAATCACCCGTCAAAGTCTGAATTGTGTAACCATCTTCGGTGCTATACTCAAACCCACTAGATTGGAAATCAAGATAACTGGCAAGTTCAGCCGTTTCGGAAAGAACCACAAAATCATCATAAGATGTATACTCTTTGAACATATCACCTGTAGAGTCGTACGCCCCTTCCATATCGCCATCTGCAATCATTTGAAAAAAGCTACGAGCAAGATCTGGCGTTTCCCCTAGTCCGAAACAACCCGCAAGAGGCAATAGACTCGCAATGAGAATGACTACAAACCCTGATTTTAAAATTCTATTCATACTGGAGACAGTGTTAAAAAATATTTATTTTTTCAAAGTAGCAATGTGCGAAGGACTTGGGCAACTAAATATCCAGATTTCTTACTCTTTTTGCATGAGTCTGGATAAACTTCTTCCTAGGAGCAACTTCGGACCCCATAAGAGTATCAAAAACCTTGTCAGCCCTCTCAGCATCGTCAATAGTCACTCGAAGCATGCTGCGTCTGTCAGGATCCATCGTTGTCTCCCAAAGCTGATCAGGGTTCATCTCACCAAGACCTTTGTATCTCTGCACAGATATTTTCTTATCCGAGTCAAGACTTTTCATGAATTCTTCCTTCTCTTCATCGTGATAAGCATAAGCCGTCTTACTGCCTTGAGTAATTTTGTACAAAGGAGGTTGAGCTATATGCAAATGCCCACCTTCTATCAGAGGCTTGAAATAACGGAAGAATAATGTAAGTAGCAGAGTCCTGATATGAGCTCCATCCACGTCAGCATCTGTCATAATAACAATTTTATTGTAACGGAGCTTCGTCAAATCAAAAGTCTCGCTCACGCCGACACCAATAGCGATTATAAGAGCTTTAATTTCATTATTAGCTAGGATTTTATCCAATCTAGCCTGCTCTACATTAAGGATTTTACCTCTAAGCGGTAAAATAGCCTGGAACTCGCGATTACGACCTTGTTTTGCGCTACCACCGGCACTATCACCCTCAACTATGAAGAGCTCTGAGATAGAAGCATCTCTGGTAGAACAGTCGGCTAATTTACCGGGAAGAGTCATACCTTCCAAGGCGCCTTTCCTAATAACAGTGTCACGAGCAGCGCGAGCAGCCAAACGAGCTCTTGCGGCAAGGGCGCATTTGCCAACAACTCCGCGTCCTTCAGCAGGATGCTCCTCCAAGAACTGCATAAAAGCCTCACCAAAAACTGTCTCAACGGCAGTTCTCATCTCAGCATTACCAAGCTTACTCTTTGTCTGTCCTTCGAACTGTGGATCAGCCAGCTTAACAGAGATAATTGCAGTAAGGCCTTCGCGAACGTCATCAGAAGTGAGATTGTCGTCTTTTTCCTTAAGAAGATCGTTCTTGCGAGCATAAGAGTTAACAACTCTGGTCAATGCTGATCTAAAACCAGTCAAATGCATACCACCCTCGGTAGTATGAATATTGTTAGCAAAAGTATAAACAGTCTCCTGAAAAGCCTGAGTATACTGTAAAGCAACTTCAATAGAGCCTTCAGGGACCTCTCTTTCTATATAAACTATCTCATTACCTATCGCCTCCTTATTCTTGTTTATATGCCTAACATAAGATTTAATTCCACCTTCGAAATGGAATTCATATTTTTTATCATCTCTTTCGTCAACGACTTTAATAGTCACACCCTTCGTCAAATAAGCCTGTTGCCTCAGTCTGTTCATCACAATATCCCACTTGAAGTCAACCAACTCGAAGATTTCCGGATCAGGCGTAAATGTAATCTTAGTACCTGTGCGATCAGTTTTCCCGATAACCTTAAGCTCACATAGGGCATCACCCCTGCTATATTCTTGGAAATAAACTTTCCCATCACGATAAATCTCAGCTTTCAAGCTGGTCGAAAGAGCATTAACAACAGAGACTCCGACTCCATGTAGACCACCTGAGACTTTATAACCTCCACCTTCTCCAAACTTACCTCCTGCATGCAAGACAGTAAGTACGGTCTCCAAGGCGGATTTACCGGTACGAGAGTGTTTATCAACAGGGATACCACGACCATCATCATCAACCGACAAGGAACCATCGGCATGGATTACAACAACGATATTCTCACAATGCCCACCCATAGCTTCGTCAATAGCATTATCAACGATCTCCCAAATCAGGTGGTGCAACCCCGCAATATCAGTAGTACCGATGTACATTCCGGGACGCTTACGTACAGCCTGAAGCCCCTCCAACACGGTGATATTATCGGCACTATATCCTTTATTATCAGCCATATGTGTATTTATGTTTAAAAAAAATAGACCTGCGCCATTCTAGCACAGTAGCTAAAAAAACAAAAAGCTAGTTAGATAAAGAATCTTTGACAAGACTTTCGAGCTCGAAAGTCTTGTATTCACCATCAATAGAAACTCCATCAACGCTCACGTATGTAACTATGTCTTCGCCAGCCCACACGACAAAGTCAACTTGGGAACCGGCCAAATCTACTCCTTCCAGAGAGAATAAATCTCCCTCTACATCAACAGACACAACATTTGCATCAGAAATTTTTATACCAAACTCACCCAAATAATCTACGAGAAGAGAAATTGCAACCTCCTCGGAATAACTCCAGTCACTCGGATTATCACCAGTGCTACTCTCAGTTTCAATATCGCTGCTGTTGCCGAAGTCAGTGAGTCCGAATAATACTTCACCCAAACTATTCAAATGAACACCGGTCGTAAAACTGATACCTTCAGCCTGCAGATCGTAGATAAGCTCACTCTCCCTGTCATATTTCGCCGAAAATGAGATGCCGGAAACCTCGCCTCCTTGTATTTCAAAAAGCCTATAACCGCTGTCTCCAACAGATACAATAGCCGTGTAAGAGACTCCGGCAGCATCAAAAGATGCATAGACAAGCTTTTTCGCCTCACTAAGAGTCAACTCACCATCTTCGGAAGATCCGAGGTGCAGGCTTTGCAAATAAGACTTGAGCTCCTCTATATCCTGCTCCTTTTTCAAGAATTCAGAAAACTTCTCATCAAAACTACCACCTAAACTGGAATATTCGACAGAGTTAATAAACTGAGTCACCAGCCACCCTTCATCAATCTCAGACTCAAAATACGAAAGTATTGCAGCCTCTGAAGTTATTTCATCCATAAGAGCTTCCGCGTCATCAAGAAGCAGAATCATCAGATCAGTAGCATCATCAACATCTATACCGTTAACGGCAAGCAAAGACTCAAGCTGATTCACTACCTTGATTTTGCTAGAAACAAAAGCCTGCCTCTCTTCGTCCAAGTCAGACCCGGAAATAGCGACTCGGAAAATAGCCTGCTCAAATTCACCAAGAAGAGAAAAATAAGTAGCATCATAGAAACCATCTTCCTGAAGCAAAAGAACAGACAAAAGCTCCCTCTCTTCACTAATATCTGTACGGAACTGACTCAAATCCGTCACAGACATACCCAAGAAATCCCACCATCCCCTCTCATACTCAGCAAAAGCCTGCTTAGCTGAAGCAACATCACCATTTCCAACCAGATCATACATCTCGGCAAGCATCTGGCTTAAAACAATAATATTGCCTTCATCCGTATTTCCATAAAGAAGATTGCGCAAATAACTTTTAACTGGATATAGATCATCGCCATAAAGTGAATTATTCAAAACAACGTTCAAATAATTAAGATATGACGCGTATTCATCAGAAATGATACTACCTTGTTCCAGAAGCACCAACTTCTCCAAAGCATCGTCTTGCTCACCCTTAACACTCAGATACAAAGCTTGGTTAAGATAAGTAAGCGTATCTTGTTCAGCCCATTCCTGCTTCTTTGCATCAGAAAAAGTCAAATATTCGCGCAAAAATGACACTATTCCATCAACAAAAGAGTAACCATCGGAATCACTCATATAAGATCCATAATGCTGCCTAACCAAAGATTCAAAGTCGGACAATAAATTCCTATACCTTGAGTCGTCTTCTGCAGCATAACCACCCCAGAAAGCAAGCGACTGATCGTCAGTAATACTATAGAAAGGATACTCTTTGACCAATTTGGCATAACGCAGCCCAGAGACTACAGAAGAGACTGTCCCATCTTCCAGCTGGACATAATACCCTTCTGGCAATGAATAACTGTTCAGGGAATTATTCTCGCCGTCCAGAAAATGAACACTTAAATGATGCCTGTATGAATAAGCGAAAACATCGCTATCAACTTTGCCTATATAGTAATAACCATCAATATTCCTAAACATAAAATCACCGGCAATAACCATAACATCAAGAACGCCGCCCATATTAGCGACCCACACACCACCATCGACAAGATTTAGTGACACTGTATAAAAACCATCCTCTTCTGAAATCTCCAAGACATCGAATGAACTACCGGAGACAAAACGCATCACATCAACACCATCAAAAGTTATTTCAAGATCATCACCGGCAACATCATAACTCTGAGTGGAAAATTTTTCCCCATTGCTCATAGTGGCCTCAGTTTTCAGCTCAGTATCGACATCTATAGCCCTCAAGAACGTAACCCAAAAGAACAAGACGAATAAAAATCCAGCAACAACAAAGAACATTAAAAATCTGACAAGTAGTGACCAATTAAAACTGCGCCCAGGGACCTGAGGAGACAAATCGTCAGCCATACATTTATATTTTTATTTTATTCTCTGGCGAATTATAACACCGAAGAAGCATAGTACATAAATTTTTTTGTGCTTCATTGCAGAAAAAGCCCGAATAATATATAAGCCTTAAGCACACTAACTACAAAACAACATGAAAAAAACAATATCCATATTAGTCCTCGGCGCACTATTATTGATGCCTATTCAAGCATTAGCTAGCTTCGAAGACGTACCGGAAGAAAGCGAATATTATGATGCTATCTATTATCTCGAAAACACCGGAGCCATCGTATCAGGCACCAACTTTAACCCAGAAGAATCTGTCACAAAAGCTGCATTTTTCAAGATGCTTCTTGCAAATTCAGGATTTCAGCCAGAAGAGGATCAAATAAATTATTTCGGCGACCTTACCGGAGACGAATGGTACGCACCTTACGCCAACAAAGCAGCAGAACTTGGACTCATAGACACGTCAGGAGAACATCCGGAATTTAACGGAGGAAACAGCCTCACAAAAGCAGAAGCGGCAAAATTCATATTAAGATGGGGAGGAATCGCATCGGCACTATATATAGATGAAGAGGAGTGGAACCTTGATTACAACGACATTTCTCCGACTCACATTTACGCCCCATATGTCAAAAAAGTTGTCGATCTTGGGATCATAGCGCCTGAAAACACGAAGTATTTCGGTACGTACAAGAAATTATCACGAGGCCAAGCAGCTCTCGCTATATACAATATGGAAGCTTACACTCTGACAGACGCATACATGGAGATAGTAGCAAGCCAAATAAGAGATGACTTGGATGTACCTCTAATCCTGATTCTTGAGGATGTATACAACAGGCTGACTTCCGAGTACTACAGCTCAGAAGACATATACGGCGAAGACCTTATATACGAAGCGATCAAAGGAATGACCGAAGCCGCGGGAGATCAGTACACAGTATTCATGGACCCAACCGAGTCAGAATCTTTTTACAACAATCTTAGTGGCGAGATGAAAGGTATAGGAGCATATGTGCACCAAAACGACGCCGGAACAATACTGATAACAGGTTTTGTCGACGACAGCCCTGCTGCATCATCAAATTTACAAGTCAACGATATAATAGTTAAGGTCAATGGAGCAGAGATAGAAGGAATGGATTTGGAAACAGTTATCGGCCTAATCAAAGGAGAAGATGGAACTGACGTAGATATAACAATCAGCAGAACGGAAAACGGCAAAACGAGATATTCGACATATACAATCACAAGAGCGGACTTTGTAATTCCATACATAACAACCGAAGTCCTGGAAGATAATATCCTGTATTACAACCTGCTAAGCTTCGGCGAGAATACCGGCGATGAATTCGCAGAACTAACAAAGGAGGTACTGGAAAGTAGCGACATTTCAGGCATAATCCTAGACCTGAGAAACAATGGCGGAGGATACGTAAATACTACAGCCCAGATACTGGATCACTTCTTGCCTCATGGAAGCATAGAGTTCATGATATCCGGCACAAACATCAATACAATGTACATATCCAATGGACCCGGAGAACTCATGGACTACCCTACCGTAATCCTGATTAACGGATACAGCGCATCGGCATCAGAGATCACAGCATCATCATTACAAGCTTATGGATATGCAACAATTATGGGGACACAGTCTTTTGGAAAAGGTAGCGCACAAGACATCTACAACTACTACGACGGATCTTCATTAAAAATCACGACTTCTCATTGGCAAACTCCGACATGGAAAGACCTTAACGGTATTGGAGTAACACCTGATATCATGACGGAAGATGATCCAACTACAGAAGAAGACGAAGCCTTGGAAGACGCCATCAACGAGATCATGACTATGATGGATTAGACCTCAAGTTTATTTCGCATCCCATTGATAAAAGACTGAGCAAAGGCCGTCCCCATATGGGCATAAGCGGGATCTTTATTAATGCTGCTACCTATATACGCTATCAAACGCATCAACTGATCACGAGTTAACCCAGTGCTTATTAATAGCATCCACTGCTGGCTTGTTTGCAAATCTGCATTCACAAGATATCGGTTCACAATATGGCGATACATAGCCCCTCCATCACTAGCGATAAGTTCCTGACACACTTGAGAAATAGCACCATGGACTCTGTCTTCAGAGCATTCCACCAGTTCAAGATCAAGCTCAGACAGATCATCATCATCATCAGATTGTCCTCGGACTTCAGGCATAGGGTTGAAATATGGAATTAGGAAGCGGATTCTATCACAACGAAACTTCCTTAACAAAATTATCTTTGGTCCAAGCCTTCTCAATGCGGTATTGATGCTCAAGCCCTCTGGAGACCATCTCGTTTTTAACAACTCCACCTTTGTGTGGATGCCTATGTTGCCTTTTTAACGGAGAACAAAAACCATGAGCGTAATGAACAATTTCATGGGCCAAAACACCCTCAACAACCTGAGTTGGAATAAGCGAATCTCTGAAAAGACCGTTAAGCAGTATTATCGACTTCTTCTTATCACGAGTCATCCGAATAGAACCAAGTCTTGTCCTAGCTTTACGCGAGAACTTCACCTCGATTTGATTAGCCCTTCTCACATCAAAAAAATACTTCTCCCACATCTCATCAAACAAATTTTCGAGCCATTTATTATCACGCATGGCTCATATTAAATATGCGAAAGAACCAAATTGCAACCGCTTAAGATACGGGAGGCTCAGGTGTAACTTCAGCTGGCTGGGTATTCTCTGATTGCGGAGAAACTATCTCCGAACTAACAGGCCGCATAACTGGCTGATCCGTAGGGACTGCAACACTACTACCTACTACTAACTCTTGACTATCACTCTCTACCATCTGTGTCTTGTTATCTGCTGTCTGCATCACGTCCTGACTCTCGATTCTAGCTTCGGCGACCTCTTTGGTCTGCTCTAAATTACCGAGAAGCTGGCTCGTATTGTCGAATGTATAATCCGCACTCTCAACGTTTTGAGTATCACCCTCTGCTGGCTGTGTCTTGTCATCTGCTGTCTGTGTCTTGTCATCTGCTGTCTGTGCCTTGTCATCTGCATTCTGCTCCTTTTCAGCATTTTCAAAAATGCGCTCACTCCTACCCTTGAGAATCTCTTCGGGATTTGTAGTAATAATCTTGTCTTCGGTATAAGAGGCTATGATTTGGAGCGCCACATGCTTAAGTCCCGCAAAGAAGAGCCCTTGACCGACTCCACTATTGAGAAGCATGTACTTTTCTCCTTCTGTTAGATTGAAAACTTTTTGTAGCATCTCCATCGCAGTCGGAGACTGTTTTAAGAGAATCTGCATAGACGAGTTCGTAATGATCGGCTTGCCGAAATCACTCCTCATAAAATCCTCAACGTCCTGAGTAATCGTAGAGACGCCCAAATAATACTTACGAGCTCTCTTAACAAGCCCGAATAAGAACTTGGCACTATCATCATGCTGCATCATAGACCATGCCTCGTCAATCACGAGAATCCTCTTTTTAAGCTCGCTTCTTACTCTATTCCATATATAACTCAAAATAATATACATAGCGATCGGCCTAAGCTGATCTTCAAGGTCGCGTACCGAGAAAACCACAAGACCTTTGTCTAGATTCACATTGGTAGGCTTGTTGAAAACACCGGAGTAAGTACCTGTAGTGAATTTCTGAATTCTTTGAGCCATATCCTCAGCTCCGTCCATTGAAGAGAGAACCGCATGGAAATCCTCCATAGTAGGCGGATTGAACTGTGAAGGATTAGGTGTATCCATCGTGATACCTTTTGTCGCATATACGTCAATCAAAGCTCTATCCAAAATACCTTCTTGGGTAGGAGTCATGTCGCCCATCATAAGCTTCATCAAACCTGTTAGATCGATAATAGCTGATCTAAGAAGGTCTCCAGGCTTAAGCTCGGCCTGATCTACAGGCGCGGGCAGATCAAAAGGATTAATTCTTTTGTCAGAGTTCAAAGACACTCTCAAATAACTACCACCAACAGATTCAGCAAGTGACTCATACTCATTCTCAGGATCTATAACAATCACATCGACACCCATCATCAGGTATCTGAGTACCTCAAGTTTAATAGCATAAGATTTACCGGCACCAGACTTGGCAAAAACGACAGAGTTGGCATTCTCAAGGGAGAACCTGTCAAAAACAACAAGACTCTCGTTATGCCTATTAAGACCGTAAAGAATACCGTCATTCGACGTTAATTCGGAACTGATGAACGGGAATGTACTGGAAAGCGGAGATGTATTCATATTCGAATTAACCTGCAGCTCATCCAAACAGATAGGTATTGTAGAATTAAAAGCGTACTCCTGTTGAAGATTAGCCTTCTTAGTGAGAATTAACTTGCCTCCAAGTAGACTTTCAAGCTGCTTTGTAATTTTCTGGAGCTTCTTCATGTCATCGGAATATATAGTCATATACATCCCAAACTGGAAGAACTTCTCTTGTCCGCGTTGAAGTTCTGTACGGAGTTGTTCAGCATCTTCGAGAGCTGTCTCAAGAGCAGGATCACTTACATTTCCCTTCTCACGATTCATACGGAGTGAAGCTTGGAACTGCGCAACTTTTCTCTTAAGAGTACGCATAATCTGAGCGGATCCAACAGGATATATGAACTGCGAAACATCCATCGTAACCTCAAAATTCACTATCGGCGAAAGCCAGTTCGTTTCGAGATAACGAGGATAAGCATATACATAATAACTCTGCGCATAAAGCCCCTCGACATTGATATGATCATAAAACACTTCATAAGAAGCGGGGGCGATAATATCCCTGATAGAGGTCAAACCTTCATTGTAAAGTTTCTCTGTTTCCAATATCTCTTTGCGCTCTTCTGCAGTGAGAGGTTGCTCCTTCCCATCTGCTGTCTGTGTATTGCTACCTGCTATCTGAGCCTTGCCATCCGCTGTTTTTTTACCAAACAAACCTTTGATATTGTCTAGAATTGAAGGTTTTGCAGCAGGTTTTTGCTGCACCAGAGCAGTCTTGCCGGGCGTCACCTGGACAATATTAGCCGTCGCGTCGACTTTTTGAAGTTCGCTTACAGAAGCCACATCTGCTGTCTGCGTCTTGCTATCTACCGTCTGCACCTTGCTGTCTGTGTCCGTCTGATTTGGCATTTATATCAAATTTATATCTGATAATTATACCAAAAAAGCCGAAAAGAATCAATGCTTAAGCAGTCAAGATATACGCCGCGCTAATTCACATCAACAGAGAATGGATCGGAAGATACAACAGCAATCGTGTAATCACTGGGAGAATCGCCTTCTGTTTTGCTGACAGATTCGACAGTCCTATACCTCTGCGCCTGATGATCGTAATACACAACCTTGTTTCTGCCTTGCTGTTTAGCTCCATACATAGCTCGATCAGCATAGTTAATAGCTGTATCAGGCTCATGAGGCACGGCATCTCCGGAACAATGAAAAACACCAACCGAAACGGTGACAGGAGGTAATCCTTCTTGGATACTAGACCCCTCCTCCTCAACATGAGATCTGAACCTTTCCGCAATCAACAGCGACTCTTCCTCGGAGACATTGGATAGAGTAACAACAATCTCCTCACCGCCGCGACGGGACACAACATCACCGTCGCGAGATAACATGGATATGATTCTCGCGCAATGCTTCAAAACAGCATCTCCGGAAGCATGACCATGCTCGTCATTGAAACGCTTAAAATGATCAATATCCAAGAAAATCACTGCACAACCTTTGTTGTCTAAAATATCGGATGCCCTCTGCCCTCCTGAAGCCAATCTGGCTTCCATGAAGATCCTTCTGTTATAGATTTCAGCACCATGCCTATTCAGCAAACCTGTGAGCTGATCAGTCATCGAGAGGTCTCTACTCTCTTCGGCAACTTTCTTCTGCAACCTGGCTGCCACTAAATCGGCGAACCACTGATGGAACTTCCTAGCCACATCCGTCTTAAGCAGATCTCCGGTGTCGGCAACATTTCGCTCAATACCCAAAACACTTGATACGCCAGCCAATCTGCTTCGGAAATCCTCACCGACCTCAGTAACATCAATTTTGGCATAATCGGAAAGGAACCTCACCAATATGTCAATAAGCCTCTCAACAAACTTACGAGCTTCAGTCTCATCATAGTACTGTTCCAAATAACCCTCGAAACAACCGATAAGCACACCAAGATTACGCAGTAGCGTAGCAGCCCTATCACTATCAAATGAGTCACCGGCATCCCTAAGCGTAATCATAGCACTAAGCTCATCAGACAACGTATGGATCATGCGATGCATTACGGCAGGCTTCAAGACACCACTCTCAAACGGCAATAATTGCTCCTCAACACCACCAGCAAAAACATCTTGCAGTAATCTATCTGACGCATCACTCTTAAGATCCATAAAACGAGCCATAGCATCCCGCATAACATCAGGCCGAAGCGGTAGACGCATATGATCTACAGGCCCCTCATTATCATTATCTAAACCCATGTTTAATATATTATAATTTGCAGAAATCAATTCTAACATCTTGAAGCGAATTGTCAACACCCGAATCACACAAAAACACATATATTCACTTCCCCTTCCCACACAAACGGTTTTCTGATAAATTAACGGTTGTGAAAATATAAAGTTAATCTTGAAATATGGCACCGAAAAAGAAAAACGATGAAAACAACAAAGAAATCAAAAAGAAATCAGCACCTAAAAAACCTGGAACTGAAGAGAAAAAACAAAGCAAAGCTCCTAAAAAGATAGAAGATACTAAGAGCAAAGACATAGAAATCAATGAACAAGAAACTGATAACGACGAGGAACCAGCGCTGTTTGACGCAGAAGAAGAAAAACCGAGCGCAGATGAAGGCGATGATGGAGGCACCCCATCGCAGATGGAGATGTTATCAGGCTCACTCCGCAACATTTCAGATGAAATGGAGGAGTGCTACCTGGATTATGCGATGAGCGTCATCGTATCCCGCGCCCTGCCGGACGTACGAGATGGTCTCAAGCCGGTACACAGACGTATTTTATACTCAATGCACGAACTTGGACTAAGACCTACTTCATCCTTCCGGAAATCAGCTACTGTCGTAGGTGACGTACTTGGTAAATATCATCCACATGGAGACAGCGCCGTATACGACTCCATGGTACGTTTGGCACAAGATTTCTCGATGAGATACATGCTTGTACGCGGACAGGGTAACTTTGGATCAATTGATGGAGATAGTGCTGCAGCCATGCGTTATACAGAGGCAAAAATGGAGAAGATGGCAGAAGAGTTACTCGCAGATATAGAGAAAGAGACAATACCTTGGGCTCCAAACTATGATGGAAAACTCAAGGAACCAAAAGTTCTGCCAACAAGAGTGCCACAACTTCTGCTCAACGGAACCATGGGTATAGCCGTAGGTATGGCGACAAATATACCTCCACACAACCTTGGGGAGGTCATAGACGCGACAATCCATCTATCAAACAACCCCGAGTGCACAATCGACGATATAATGGAGTTTATAAAAGGACCTGACTTCCCTACCGCAGGCATGATTTATGATACAGAGGCGATCAAAGCGATGTACACAAATGGACGCGGAGGCATAGTGATGAGAGCTAAGGCCGATATCGAAGAGAAAAAAGGAGGCAGATTCCAAATCATCATTACCGAGATCCCTTACCAAGTGAACAAAGCAACTCTTGTCACAAAGATTGCTGATTTGGTCAGAGACAAGAAGATAAAAGGCATTACAGACATACGTGACGAATCAAACAGAGAGGGAATTCGTGTATCAATAGAACTGAAAAAAGATTCATACCCAAAAAAGATACTCAACCAGCTGTACAAATTAACTCCGATGCAGACAAGCTTCAACATGAACATGATCGCATTGGTAGACGGCATACAGCCAAGACTATTGAACCTTAAACAGGTACTCGAATACTTCATAGCACATCGCAAAGATGTCATCACAAACAGGACTATATACGAACTCAAAATAGCGAAAGCACGAGCTCACATATTGGAAGGGCTAACTATCGCCCTAGACAACATTGACGCAGTCATCGAGACCATCAGGAAATCGCCTACAAAGGAGGATGCACATGCTGCTTTGATGAAGAAATTCAAGCTATCCGAACTCCAGTCAAGCGCTATTCTGGAAATGAGACTGCAGACTTTAGCAGGACTCGAAAGAAAAAAGATAGAGGATGAATACAAAGCAAAATTAGCACTAATAGAGGAGCTGGAAGGCATACTTGCTGACACGGAGAAAGTCATCAAAATCATGAAAGACGAGCTTGCGGAAATCAAAGAAAAATACGCTGACGAACGAAGAACAGAGGTCATTCCTCATGCAGTAGGACAAATATCTCAAAAAGATACAATTCCTAATGCACCGATGGTAATAAGTCTCACGAAAGAGAACTACATCAAGAGACTACCTCCATCTTCATTCAAGGTACAAAAACGTGGAGGCAAAGGAGTAATAGGGATGTCGACCAAAGAAGAAGACGAAATAGCAATCATTAAGGCGGCAATGAACCACGACGACATCATGTTTTTCACAAGCAAAGGTCGCGTATTCAAACTGCCTGTATACGAATTGCCACAAGCCGCCAGACAAGCAAAAGGCACTCCTATCGTCAACTTGTTACAATTGGGCGAAGGAGAAGACATAACTTCTATCCTAACAGCCGACGAAGAACGAACAGGAAAATATCTGATTATGGCTACGCACAAAGGAACGATCAAGAAAACACCTATCGAAGACTTTAAGAACATCAGAAAAACAGGACTCATAGCAATCAAACTCAGAGAAGACGACAGCCTTGAATGGGTACGCCAAACAAACCCTGGAGACAGGGTCGTCATCGTCACTCATGAAGGCAAGTGTATTAAATTCGACGAAGCCGACGCAAGAGCTATGGGACGCGCATCCATGGGAGTGCGAGGCATAAGAGTAAAGCCAGGTGACTACTGTGTACAAATGGACGTTGTTAAGAGTGACGAAGAAGATCTCTTGGTAGTTATGGGTAACGGCCTTGGCAAAAGGACATCTCTGGTCAATTACAGGTTCCAATCCAGAGGAGGTTCGGGAGTAAAAACTGCCAACATAACTCAAAAGACAGGCAAAGTTTTGGGTGCAAGCGTGATAAAAGAAGGTACAGATGCAGATTTAATCATCATATCAAGACAAGGCCAAATAATAAGAATGCCACTTAATGGTATCCCTTCTAGAGGACGTGCCACACAAGGAGTGTATTTAATGAGACTGAAAGGAGACGACCAAGTAGCCTCAATCTCAGTTATAGAGAAGGTGAAAACAGATGAAGACGTGGACGAGAGTGCCGAGACATCCGAAGAACAGACTGTTGAGGCGAATCAATTGCCGGTTTAAACAACATTAAAAAACAAAAAAATGGCAAAATTCAAAGCATCTTTCAGTATGTGCATGCTAGCTTTGCTAACATCACTATTACTCCCGTTAAACGCTATAGCCGCAGGCAGTGATCTATACCTGTCAGATAGCAGTGCCTATTTTTCTACAGAGTATTTTGTAGAAAATATTCCCGTCATGATCTACGCCACAGCAGGAAACGATTCTAATGCGGATCTGCTTGGAACAATTCAATTCTGGAATAACACAACAGGAACACAGATTTCGTCAGACCAACCGATCTCCGTGCTAGCAGGAGCAACAGACACAGTTTTTGTGAGCTGGACACCTCCGGCAGGGACTCAACAAATATCTATTACTGTATATCCATGGGACTATACAGGCGATGATAGCAGCAACAATACTATATACAGAACCGTCACAGTAGACTATGACACCGATGGAGATGGCGTCGGCAATAACGCCGATACCGATGATGACAATGATGGGACCCCAGATTACGAAGACGCCTTCCCTCTTAATAGCGGGGAATGGATCGACACCGATGGAGATGGCGTCGGCAATAACGCCGATACCGATGATGACAATGATAGCACTCTAGATACTGAGGACGAAATGCCAACCGATTACAACGAGACATTGGATACAGATGGAGACGGCGTCGGAGACAATGCCGATTCCGATGATGATGGCGACGGCATTCCTGACTCGGAAGAAGTTTATACCGATCCTCTCGACGAAGACTCGGACCATGACGGCATATCGGACTCCGAAGACGCCTTCCCGTTAGACAGTGAAGAATGGGCCGATTATGACAACGATGGAGTGGGCAACAATGCCGATCCAGATGATGACAATGATGGACTTAATGACGACGAAGATCAGTACGCCACTAACAAAGGACCAATTATAAGAATAGACAAAGGATTCCCCATCCACTTAACAGGTCAAACCATAACAATAGATGCGACAAATTCGTACGATGAGGATGGTCAAATCGGAGAGTTTGAATGGAGAGAGGGCGAGGAGACAATCAGCACGGAAGGGATATACGAAATGACCTCACTGGAAAGCGGCAAAAGGACACTGACTCTAACAGTTGCTGACGACCAGGGAGAAACAAGAACAGCAGAAGTAGATATCAGAGTATATTCAAAGGGGTTCATTATATCCCTCGGACTGTTTATCATAATCTTACTTTGTCTTGCATTCTATATAATTTCTAGGTATAGTCCTCGAGCAAAACAGGCCAAACCGATCAGGACAGAGGTAGTAAAAGCGGTAAAAGCTACTAAGAAGGCACCAGCTAAAAAGAAGAAAAAGGCCTAAGCATTGCAACCCTACAAAACCCTATTCCTATTATGAAGAAAAACGACACACATCCTAAATACAACGAGGAAGCAACTATAACCTGTTCATGCGGAGCCAAATTTATCGTTGGATCCACTAAGGAAGGATTGGAAACAGAGCTTTGCTCGAAATGTCATCCATTCTACACAGGACAACAGAAGCTCGTAGACACAACAGGTCGTGTAGACAAATTCAAGAAGAAACAGGAAGCGGCGCAAAAGAAACAGGAAGCGGCGCAAAAGAAAGAACCTAAGAAGCGCAAGAAGACCATGGAAGAGCGTTTCAACGAGAAGATTTCCAATCAGTTGGCAAAAGAAGAAGAGTAAAACACAACACTTATAGCCGAACTACAGAAGACCTGCCATTGCGGCAGGTCTTTTTATATCTTAGAATGAAAGCAGCAATAACCTACTTAAGATTATGGCTGGAAACACTTTCGGACAACTTTTTAGAATCACGACTTGGGGTGAATCACACGGCCCTGCTATTGGAGTTGTTATAGACGGATGCCCTGCAGGACTACAAATAGACGAAAAATTCATCCAAAAAGAGCTAGATCGTAGAAAACCGGACAGTAGCAGCAAAATGAGTACAAAGCGCAAAGAAGAGGACAAAGCCTGCATATTATCAGGAGTCTTCGAAGGAAAAACGATAGGTACTCCGATAGCAATGGAAATATGGAACAAAGACGCCAAGTCGGAAGATTACGACCCGAAGCTGATAAGACCGGGTCATGCTGACCAAACTTATCAAGACAAATATGGCCACAGGGATTATCGAGGTGGCGGACGAGCTTCTGGACGAGAAACAGCATCACGCGTCATGGCAGGAGCAATAGCAAAACTGCTTTTAAAAGAAGTATCGCCAAAAACAAAAATCACTTCGACTTACGACTACAAGACACCGGCAAAGAAAGATTCCTCTGGAGGACACATCGAAATAACGATTAAGAACCCTCCAAAGAACTTGGGGGAACCTGTATTCGACAAACTGGAGGCAGACCTTGCAAAAGCCATCATGTCGATAGGTGCAACAAAAGCGTTCGAGATAGACCTTGGATTCGAAGAAGCGGAAGCCAGCGGCAGCGAAAACAACAAGCGCAAGAAAGGCACATTAGGTGGCATTTCAACAGGCAACGAAATAAGGATAAAAATAGCAATCAAACCGACACCATCGGTTGGCATCAAAGGACGACACGACATATGTATCGTCCCAAGAGTAACACCGGTAGCAGAAGCAATGGTAGCAATCGTAATAGCAGATCACTTTTTAAGAAACAGAACTTCTAGATGTTCGAATTTGTAATACACGGCAGGCAAGAAGGTAGCAGGGCACGCACAGGTACTTTGAAAACTCCTCATGGAGAGATTAACACTCCTGTTTTCATGCCTGTTGGCACAAAAGCTACTGTAAAAACAATGACTCCACAGAATTTAACAGATGTTGGAGCCGAAATCATTTTGGCAAACACATATCATTTAATGCTAAGACCGGGAGAGAAACTGATAAAAAAAATGGGCGGCATTCACAAGTGGTCGGGATGGAGCCATCCAATACTCACAGACTCGGGAGGATTCCAGATCTTTTCACTAAAAGATATGACCAAGGTCACCGACGAAGGAGCGGAGTTCAAATGCTATCTGGACGGATCTAAGCATTTCATTACTCCAGAGAAAGCGATAGAGATACAAACCGACATAGGAGCAGATATAATCATGGCTTTTGATGAATGCGCACCGGGCAAATCGACCAAATCATACGCCAAAGAAGCGATGGAAAGGACACATAAGTGGGCCCTCAGATGCAAAACCACGCATGATAAGCTCAAAAGCCAAAGAGAAAATGCTCAAGCATTATTCCCTATCATACAAGGCGTTACGTTTAACGACCTTAGAATAGAATCCGCAAAGTTCATCTCCAGCTTGGACTTACCGGGAACAGCGATAGGCGGACTCAGTGTAGGCGAATCCAAAGAGACAATGCACAGAATACTGGAGACCGTAATCCCTCACACCAATGAGGACAAACCAAGATATTTAATGGGCGTTGGCACGCCGGAAGACCTACTGGAAGCGGTAGACAGAGGAGTCGACATGTTCGACTGCGTACTACCTACAAGATTAGGACGACACGGAGGATTTTGGAACAAAGAAGGCCGCCACACAATCACGAACAAAAAATTTGAACACGACGAGGCTCCGCTGGCAGAGGGATGCGAATGCTACGGATGTAGTAATTTTTCACGCAGCTACATAAAACACCTGATAACAGAAGGGGAAATCCTGGGCATGCATTTAATGACAACTCACAACCTACACTTCTTAATACAGCTAATGCAGGACATTAGAAAGAACATAAATTCAAACACATTTAACAGGTTCAAGAAAGAGTTTTTAAAGACATACAAAGTATGACATCGTACAAAAAAATTGTTCACTTCGTGTTCGAGCTATCAAACCTCAAAAAATTCAAGCACTGTGGAATCAAATTTGCAGGAGTAGAAAATCCGGACTCACTCGCGGAACATGCGGCAAGAGCGGCACAAATAGCATATATACTTGCTGATCTGGAACATGCCGACCCGTACAAATGCTCTCTTATGACGTTGATTCACGACAATGGAGAGATACGCACCGGAGATCAGCATAAAATTTCCAGTAAATATTTCGACATAAAGAAGTATGAACAAGCTGCATTCAAAGACCAAACCAATAATCTACCTGCACCGACAAACTCTACATTCAGCGACCTGCATACGGAATTCGAAGAGCAAAAGACCAAGGAAAGTCACGTCTCGCGAGATGCAGACATGCTTGAGACAGCTTTTCAGGCAAAAGAATATTTGGACAACGGATACAAAACCGCTAAACTCTGGATAGAAAGCGTGAAGCAGAAGTTAAAAACCTCTTCGGCCAAGAAAATACTAAAAGAGATGGAAAAGACTCATTTCACAGATTGGTGGACTTAAGGACACCAAATAAACCCAACCAAACATGATCGCATTCCTAGAAGGCACAGTCCAAAACAAACCGGAGAAAGCATTGATTATAAACGTAGGAGGGATGGGATACTTGGTACAGGTGCCAGAAATAGTATGGACCGAGACAGAGATTGGGGAAGCAATTAGCCTATACATCCACACACATGTGCGTGAAGACGACCTGAGCTTGTTCGGCTTCCCTACCCTATCGGATCTAACATTTTTCAAACAACTTATTTCAGTCTCGGGGATAGGACCAAAAACAGGACTGGAATTTTTCAATACAAATACAAGTATTATTAAGGGTGCAATACTGAGTAGCGACATAGCCATACTCTCTCGGACACCCGGTATCGGCAAGAAGACGGCCGAGAGAATGATCTTAGAACTTAGAAGCAAAATAGATCCAAACGAGGTCGAACAAAGAACACATGGACACATAACAGAGAATATAGACGAAGATGCTATGGACGCCCTGATGAGCCTTGGATATTCAAGAGGGCAAGTGTACAGAGTACTTGCAAAGGCAGGAGAGGCTTTCGAGAACACAGAAGACTGCATTAAGTATTTCCTGCAAAACGTATAAATCAGCATGGCAACTTCCAAAAACAACTTAAAAGAAGAGTTTCTAAAAGAAGTATCCGATGGGAAACATCGCTTTATAGATATAGCACTCGACTCGGAGCTGCCAAAACGCATTAGAGAAGCTGTATCAAAATTGAGAAAATTCAAAAAAGTGATAATCCTAGGTATCGGCGGATCGGCACTCGGAGGAATAGCCGTAATGCGCGCACTATATAGGCCACTGAAACACATGGAAGATGATTCAACGCATTTCTTCTTCCTCGACCAAATAGATCCTGACCTCATATACCATCTATCACACAATTTAGACCTCAAGGAAACTCACTTCATATCAATTAGCAAATCCGGAGACACCATAGAACCGGCAAGTCTTTATAAATTATTTTATCAAAAAATAGTCGACGCAGGGCTGGACCCTAAAGAGCATTTCTCATTCGTCACAGGAGAGGATGGATTCTTCGCGGAAGAAGCAAAAAAAATCGGTGCAATACACCTCATATTGCCACCATATTTGAGCGGCAGATTCTCGGTCTTATCGGAAGTAGGATTGTTTCCTGCCGTACTCGCAGGAATAAACATAGAAGAGATATTAGAAGGAGCAAGACAAGCTTATGAGGAATTTTATACAGCACTTGATCTGGCTATAACTCAAGACAAATTATACCAAGAAGGCAAAATTATCACCGTAGTATTCCCATATTCATACAGGCTCAACAGATTCGCAGACTGGTACATCCAACTAATGGCAGAGAGTCTCGGCAAAACCAAAGACATCGGACCAACTCCAATCAGAGCGATAGGACCAACTGATCAACACGCACAACTACAACTCTTCATGGAAGGGCCTCGGAACAAACAGGTCTTATTTCTTGAGGTGGAAAAACACCACCACGACCCACAGATTCCAGGAGAAAACTACACTCTGGAAGACCTGATAAATGCCGAGAAAAAAGGCACTGGGCAAGCTCTCGAAGACGCAGGCATACCAACACAAACGATAAAACTGCCATACATAGACGCAAAAGCCGTAGGCAACTTAATAATGACACTGGAACTTCAAATCGCTCTACTTGGAAAAATGTACGGCATAGAGACTTACAAACAACCGGGCGTCGAAGCCGGCAAGAAGATCACTAGAGAGATCTTGCAGAATAGCTAGAAGGCGCACCCGGGATCACCATTGCCTAATGCTATAGATACAAAACGTGCAAGATGGACTCTTTCTCGTACCCATGTATCGCCTTGTTCAGCATTTCGCAAAAAACTGGTAGGAGTGGTCAGGAATGAACAGAGAGCAGAGTCATCGCTAGGACAAAATTTAAAACCTGGATTTGTATTGCAAAATACATTAACCATTGATGGCAACCAGTCGTGCTTACCCTCAAAAGCCTCTACATACCAGTTGAGAGCGCCAAGTACATTCTGCTCAGGTACACCAAGGCGACCCCACAATGTACCAATCAGGAAATCAGCATTAACATGGATGCGATCGCAAATCGACCTGATCTGATCAACCGGATCCATGAGATCCAAGCCTAGTGGAGTAGAAGTACTGCCACTACCGGCCAAGACTCGCAATATAGCTGGAGAAGTAACATCACGAACACATTGGAGCGAAGGCACTTCATGACGCATATCAGAAGAAGGCAGAGGCGAACGCATCGCATCAGTGGAGAAGCCACCACTCACAACATCATCAGCTCGACATCTATCAGCAGACTGGAACATAATGTGATAAAATTAAAATCAGAGACCATTATTAACGAATTAATACAGTCATGTCAATTGATTCACACAAAAGGGCACTCCTCATAACATCGCAATACAATATCAAATATCTATCGGGATTCACAGGATCAAAAGCCACAATACTCAAGATCCGAGAGGCTTATTATTTCTTCACCGACAGCAGATACGAAGGCGAAGCCAGCAAGGTAATACCAAAATCTTTCCACATATCAATATACAAGAAAGGCGAATTCGAAGAAGCTTTTAAAAAAATACTCAAGAAACACAAAGTATCAAAGATACATTTCGAAGCTGATCACCTAACACTCACCTCTCTAAGAACCTGGCGAAAGCTTTCATCGCCAGCAAAACTCATACCGGGAAGAAGAGAAATAGAAGCAATGAGGGCAAAAAAAACGAAGGAGGAAATCAGGCTACTTACGGCCTCTCAGCGAATCAATGAACAAGTTTTTTACTCAGCATTGAAGCTCCTAAAAACAGGCGTCACCGAAAAAGAGATAGCATGGAAGATACGCATTTTAGCTCACGACCTAGGGGCTGAAGATCTGTCATTCGAACCTATAATCGCTTTTGGCAAAGCATCTGCAGTCCCACATCACCAGAATACGAATCGCAAACTAACTAAGGGAGATATGATCCTTGTAGACATGGGCGTGAAATACAAAGGATACTGCTCGGACATGACACGTACGCTCTTCACGAAAGCCCCAACAGCAGAACAAGCCAAAGTCTACGAGACAGTACTTAATGCGCAGAAGCACACGATAAACCATTTAAAGACAGGGATAACAGGACACAAAGCGTGGCGTCTCGCAGCAGACATCATAACAAGCGAAGGATATGGCGAGAATTTCACGCACGGACTCGGTCACGGCACTGGACTACAGATTCACGAATCCCCTAGCCTGGCACCAAAATCACGCGACAAAATAGAAGCTGGCATGATAGTAACCATCGAACCGGGCATCTATCTGCCAAACAAATTCGGCGTCAGAATCGAAGATATGGGAGTCCTGACCAAATCGGGATTCGAGAACTTCACGAAAATTCCAAAAGAGCTAAAAGACTCCATAATTAAATTAAAATGATAAATTACATTTTGGTTGGACTGGCAAGCATAGGGATATTGGAGACAATTTATTTGTTATCAAAAAGACTCAGGAAGCAAGAACCGGCATGCATCATAGGTGATGCTTGCAGCATCGTACTTGGCAGCAAATACAGCAAAACACTAGGCATACACAATGACATACTGGGTTTGGTGTTTTATATAGCGATACTCGCACTCGTGCTTATCGAAACACAATTGCTCATACCACTTGCGATCATAGGCTCATTAAGCTCGCTTTACTTCACATACATACAATTCTTCAAGATCAAATCTTGGTGCTTCTGGTGTTTGATGTCAGCCTTAAACACATGGCTAATTCTCGCGGTAATAACACTACTCTAAAACACCCAAGGCCAAGAGTCCACGTACGCTGTTAACAGGCATAAAGCACCTGCCATAGCGATATTATTCATAAAATGGAACATCTCATTCATCCTATGAGAAGGATCTTGAACAGACCAGAATGCATGCATCCAAAATGCAACAACAACCAAGAACACGACCAAAGCAAGTAGTGCATACATCACATAATATCCAATGACCATAGCGCCTCCACCAAGGATTAATAGAACTCCGGTTGCCAGAGAAGTGAACATAGGAAGTGGCACCTGCTTGGACTTGGCATAATTAGCAGTTTCTGTAGGCTTCATCAGATGATGAACACCGTTTACGACAAAGAAAAGACCAAAAACAACTTGACCGACAATCTGCAATATCTCCATGTTTGCTTGGGTTAATAATTCTTATTAAGAATAATTACTATTAATATGCCACTGAGGGGAGCTATTGTCAATTTCCAACCTTGCTACCAGACCGTTTTTCGCCTAAAATCTCCCCGTCATAAAGAGTTTTACTACAGACTAGAGACTACAAACTACTAACTACTTACCACTGTGTGCGGAATATTTGCCTATTGTGGACCAAAAGATAATGCAGGAGAACTTGTACTGAGCGGACTTAAGAAGCTCGAATACAGAGGATACGATTCTTGGGGCGTGGCATGCAAAAATACAGATAGCGAGATAACTATCGAAAAGCACGTCGGCAAGATTTCCGGAGTAGATCATTTGAACAAAGATCTCACAGACAAACCTTGCCATATTGCAATTGGCCATTCGCGCTGGGCAACTCACGGAGGCGTAACAGAGAAGAATGCACATCCTCATTCCACAGAGGGAAACGAGATAGTAATTGTGCATAACGGTATCTTAGAGAATTACGAAGAACTCAAGAAGGAACTGGAATCAAACGGGCATACATTTACTTCTGAAACAGATACGGAAGTTTTCGCGCATTTGATACAGGAGAATATGAGCGACGGATTCGAAAACGCTTTCAAAAAAGCACTCAAACAAGGCAAAGGACGATATGCCCTGCTGGCAATATCAAAAGATCAAAGCAAAATCCTGGCAGCAAGACGCGGATCTCCACTAATCGTAGGTATTAATGAAGACGCAAAAGAGTACTTCATAGCATCTGATATCCCAGCTTTCCTTGAACACACGAAGAAAGTGATGTATCTCGACGACGAACAGATGGTGTCAATCAACGACGGCATTAAATTTTTCGGCCTTAATACAGAAGAGGAGGTCCAAAAACGAATCATAGAGATAGACTGGGACATCGAAAGCGCCGAGAAAGGAGACCACCCTCACTTCATGATAAAAGAGATCTTAGAACAGAAAGAGACTTTGTCACGAGCAATCAACCAAGAGGAAGATAACATCTTGGAAGCAGCAGAAGTTATCCGTAACGCATACGGAACTTACATCGTGGGATGTGGAACAGCCGGCAAAGTCGGCATGGTTGGGACATATCTTTTCTCACACATAGCAAAGAAGCACATCAACTTCATGTTTGGATCCGAGTTTGGAAGTTTTTTACCGTTCATGAAAGATAAATCACTGATGATAGCAATATCTCAAAGCGGCGAAACTGCCGACACTCTGGAAGCAATAGAGGAAGCGAAGAAAAAAGGAGTTAAGATCATCTCAATAGTAAATGTCGAGACATCAACAATGGCTAGGATCTCAGACATAGTAATCCCAATAAAAGCCGGCCCGGAAAAAGCCGTAGCCTCAACAAAAGCAACCACTTCACAAATAGCGATTCTAACTCTAATCGCATATGCATGTGCGGGAAAACTGGCCGAAGGGAAAAAGCTGCTTGTCGAAACGGCCAGCCAGATCAACGACATGCTAAATCCTAGATACGAAGGATACATTCGAGAAGTAGCGGAGAAAATAGCTGACATAGAATCCATGTACATCATAGGGAAAGACCTCAACTACCCTATCGCACTCGAAGCAGCCATCAAGCTACAAGAAGTTTCATACATACATGCCGAAGGTTTTGCCGGAGGAGAACTCAAACATGGACCAATCGCCCTAATATCAGAGGGGACACCTTGCATTGCAATCGTAGCGGAAGACGAAACGAAGCCTCATATATTATCGAACGCAACAGAAGTAAAATCTCGCGGAGGATACATCATCGGAGTAGCTCCGGAAAACAATTCTGTCTTCGACTACTGGATAAAAGTACCAAATGCAGGCATGGCCTCCCCTATCGTATCGATCATACCAATCCAGATCCTTGCATATGAACTAGCGATCCTCAGGAAAAACAACCCGGATATGCCTAGAAATCTGGCAAAAAGCGTCACAGTAAAGTAGCGAGGATTGCGATCCGTAGCGGAGAGGACACGAGCTCTGCGAGTGTTCTATAGCCGAACTACCATAAAATGGCATAAAGAGCGAAGGCTATTTTGTCCATATGACAAGGCATCAAAAACGCAGACTAGCAGCGCTAATCAAGGCTTTTGATAACGAAGACATATGGCAAAAGAGTCTTTGAGGTTTACTGCCGTTTTATGGTAGCTCGGCTATAGGAGCGAAGGATGCCGAATAACAAATCTGGCAAATATGGTGACGACAGATTGGCAAATTTGTTAATGAGGCAAGCAACCCCCTATTGAGAAAGTAGCGAGGATTGCGATCCGTAGCATTTGTGAAATTATCAGAAACGAGGTAAATTTATCTCAGGAAATAAAAAAACAAAAGCAAATGCCACAACGCACAAAAATAATAGCAACTCTAGGACCTTCATCTGAGGACTTATACATTCTTGAAAGGATGCTTCAGGCAGGCATGGACGTTGCAAGACTCAACTTCTCTCACGGCAGTTATGAGAATTTCAAAATAATCATAACCAACCTGCGCAAGGCTTCCGAAAAAACAGGATACAACGTAGCCATCCTACAAGACTTGCAAGGCCCAAAGATACGAACAGGCATCTTGCCAAAAGAAGGAATCACTCTTAAACGCGATCAGGACATAGTCCTTACTGCATCAAAACCGAAAGACGGAGAAGTCCCATTGCAATACGAGAACTTACCAAAAGAGGTCAAAAAAAACGACATATTACTCATAGACGACGGACTTATAGAGCTAAAAGTTATTTCGACGTCCGCAAATAAGATTTTTGCAAAAGCACTCAACGACGGCGTCATCAAAAGCAACAAAGGCATAAACGTACCAACGGGCACAATCAGAGCTGCAGCAATAACAAAGAAAGATTTGCAAGATTTGAAATTTGGCCTAAAAGCAGGAGTAGATTACGTTGCGCTATCTTTTGTTTCCTCAGCCCAAGATATCAAAGACCTTCGTAGACATATCAAGAGAGCTAAAGGCAAAGCTAAAATAATAGCAAAGATTGAGCGCAAAGAGGCTATCACAAATTTGGAAGAGATCATCAAAGAAGCCGATGGCATAATGGTTGCCCGAGGAGACCTTGGCCTTGAGATACCTGCGGAACAAGTACCGATATATCAGAAAGAGATTATTCACAAATGTAATGAGGAAGCTAAGCCGGTAATTGTAGCGACACATGTACTACAATCAATGATAGACAAGCCACGTGCCACAAGAGCTGAGATATCGGATGCGGCCAATGCTATTTTCGACCGCGCAGACGCTTTCATGCTGTCAAACGAGACTGCTGTTGGCAAATATCCACTCGAAGCCATACAAACATTGGCATCGGTAGCGAGAGCAACGGAAAAAGAACTAAAAAAGAAACCCTTCTTGTTGCCAAAGTTATCAGATCCGAATCGTCTCTCCACAACATCAGCAACATGCCTCAATGCAATTAACCTGGCAGAGAATATCGGAGCAGACCACTTAGTAATCGTAACAAAATCGGGTTACACAGCCCATCAAATAGCGAAATACAGACCTTTTAACAATCTCATTACAATCACCGGAGATGAGAAGACCAGAAGAGAACTCAATATGCTGTGGGGACTGAATCGAATATTGATATCAAAGGAAATCATCAAAGACAGGTCGGATTTAGAAACAGGAGTAATAAAACTGCTACGCAAAGAAAAATTAATACGCAGAGGCGACAAAGTCGTCATCGTCAACACAGGCAAGAACAGGAAACTGCTATCAACAGTTCGTATCTGACAACTACTCACTACCAACTACATACTACATGCTCATAATGGGGATAGATCCAGGGACAGCAACTACGGGTTATGCCCTACTGAGAGCGGAAAATGACAAGTTCGAAATCATCGATTTCGGCATAATCAAGACCGAGCCGAAAGACGAGAATGCAGACAGACTATGTCAAATATGCGAAGACATCGAGGCGCTTGCCAAAGAGTACAAACCGGACAATGCCGCAATCGAAGAACTATTCTTCGCAAAAAACGTCAAGACAGGCATCGCAGTAGCACAAGCACGTGGAGCAATGATAGCAACACTCACTCGCCTAAAGGTGCCAATAGCGGAATACAAGCCGGTAGAAGTAAAATCATCGATTTGCGGAAATGGCCAAGCTGAAAAATCACAAGTAGGACGTATGGTACAAATGATACTGGGACTAAGCGCGCCTATAACACCTGATGACGCGTCTGATGCAATCGCGATTGCGATAACACATGCAAACTCGTATAATTTCAGAGAACAAACGAGAGACAATAGAGATCTCTACAAAAGTCGGTAATGTCACGAAAAATGAAAAATTTGAGCGAAAATTTTGAAAAGCGAAGAAGGCGTATCAGATTAGATACGTTGATGAGCTTTGAAGAATTTGTAGCCAAATTTTTCATTTTGTAGTAGTTACAAGACTTATGTAGAGATCTCAACAGATAAAAACACACATCTATGAAAAAAGTTTTCGCCGCAATACTGACACTCGTAGCAGTAACATGCGGACTCACAGCAATAGTACTACTCGCAGAAGGAAACACCCTCCTAACAAATTTCTTTGGTTTTGAAAATGCGATGATAGAGGAAGAAGATACGGGAAAAATCGCGACAGATTTTGATTACGACGACTACATTAATAAAGGACAACTATTAATAGACAACGGCTACTACACTTTGGCGATCAATGAGTTCACTGAGGCGGCAAGAGAAAAACCGGCAGCCTCAGAACCATATGTACTCATCGGCCAAACGCATTTAACAGAAAAAAATTACGACAAAGCCCTGGCGAATTTCGAAACAGCACTTGAGAAGAATCCTGACAACATGGACGCTGTCATAGGAGTATCTCAGAGCTACATACATTTAAACGAATTTGGACTGGCGCGAGAGACACTAGACGGAGCACACTACCCCGACAGACCTGAATTCAAATATTATCAAGCGATGCTGTTTGCATATGATGGCGAATATGACAGAAGCGAGAAGTACTTTGCGGAAGCGCTGGAAACCACAAATGAAGAGATACAAGCAAATACTCAATTATTCCTGGATGCGTACACCGAATATGCTCTGGAGCAAGGCGGTCAGGAGAGTCACTTACGAACACTTTTGGCCAAAGCAGCAACAGACGCAAACCAGTATGAACTCGCCACAACCATCCTGTATCAGGTTCTCAGCGAATCACCGACATATAGAGACGCATGGATCTTACTTGGATATGCATACTTGAATCTGCAGCAATACGAAGATTCCGCATCAGCTTTTGAAGAAGCACTAGAGCTGGACACCACAAAGCCTGAGACAAACTACTTCCTCAGTCTGGCTTATTTTGGACAAGACAGATATGCAGACTGTATCACCTACTTGGAATTGGCACTTGTCTACGGTTTCGAACCTCAAATACAGATATATCAGAAACTTGCCGAAACTTATTTCTTGCTCGAAGACTACGAATCAGCGACAAGAAATTACGAGCAAGTTTTAGAGATCAACGATGAGGATATAAATTCATTCATAAGACCGATTTGGATCAACATGGACTACCTCGACAACACCGCAAGATCTTTCGACCTGGCAGCATGGGCAATCAAGTCCCATCCTGACGAAGCGATGAGTTACAATTTAATGGGATGGGTCATGATAGAGTACGGCGACATGACTGAGGCACGAGAACACTTGGAAGAAGCAATAGCAATGGACGAGACTCTTGCAGCAGCTTACCTTAACCTCGGCACAATCGATGAAGTTGAAGGCAGCACTCAGTCAGCAAAGGAGAACTACAAAAAAGCTTACAATCTGGGACAAAACGACTCTGTAGGAACGTTAGCCGCAGAAAAATACAACACGCTTCTTCAAAGCGAGCAAGCGGAAGTCCAATAAATCTCTGAAATAGACAACCTCATGATACAGCCACTCATACTACCTCTTATACTTGCAATCGGAATAGCATTTGGAAGTTTTTTAACCATGCTTATATCTAGAATATACAAAGAAGAGTCCGGAATATTTTTAGGCAGATCGCACTGCTTCGCATGTAAGAAGCAACTAAAAGCTCGAGATCTAATTCCTGTCTTCAGCTACTTGTGGAATAGAGGAAAATGCAGATTCTGCGAGAAATCAATAAGCACACTGTATCCTCTGATCGAGATAACAACAGGAGTGGTATTCGCTCTAATTTACTGGAAATTCCCATTCGAATCGATTTCAGAACTACCGCTCACCGTATTCTATTTGTTGATCAGTCTTATACTTATATTTACATTATTTTATGATCTCAAATACTTAGAAATATCAGATAGGATTTTGATCCCGGGCATAGTAATCGCTATCATCGGAGCACTGTCATTCGGGGTTACGCCAAGCATCACGTCAGCACTAATTGGTATGGCAATAGGAGTATCGTTTTTCTTGATACAAATACTTGTTTCAAGGGGAAAATGGGTTGGAGGTGGAGACATTAGAATCGGTGCATTCATGGGAGCACTTTTGGGATGGCAAATGGTGCTAGCAGCCTTGGTGATAAGCTATATCATTGGATCAATAGTCACTATCCCATTGCTGCTTATCGGCAAAGAGAAACTTGGCAACAAAGTTCCACTAGGCCCGTTTTTAGTAACAGGCACATTCGTAACAATATTTGCTGGCGAACAAATAACAAACTGGTACCTTAACTTATTCTTATGAACAAAGCACTTCTTATAGTCCTGGACGGATTTGGATACAGCACAAAAAAAGCCGGCAATGCAATTGCCATGGCTGACATGAAATATGAGAAGAGTCTCCGCAAGAGCTACCCTACAGTGCAACTCAAATGCTATGGCGAAGCCGTAGGACTGCCGAAAGGGGCCATGGGTGGCAGCGAGGTAGGACATTACACGATGGGAGCCGGCAGAATCATATTACAGTTGCAAGAACAAATTAACGACGACATCCGCACAGGGGAATTTTTTAAGAACAAAGAGATTTTAAAAGCGATCAACAATGCAAAGAAACACAACTCTGCATTACACCTCATCGGAATGATTTCAGACGAAGGAGTACATTCACATTTAAATCACCTTCTCGCCTGTCTAGAGCTGGCAAAACGCCACAAGCTGAATAAAGTTTTTATACACGCAATTACAGATGGTAGAGACGTACCCGAAAGATCAGCGAAGAAGTATATAAAAAAGGTACTAGATGCAGGAGGAAACATTGCCAGCATCGTAGGACGATTTTATGCAATGGATCGCGACACCAACTGGAAACGAACAGAAAAAGCTTACATGCTAATGACAAAAGGCGAAGGATTCAAAGAAGCAGATCCAATCAAGGCGTTAGACAATGCTTATGCGCGCGGAGACAACACAGACTATTACCTAAGACCGATGATACTAAATCCAGAAGGCAGAATCAAAAACCATGACTCCATAATATTCTGGAACTACAGAACCGACAGATCTAAACAACTCGCCGGAGCATTTATTGATCCAAAATTCAGAGGTTTTACGAGACGACGCGTTGGACATTTGGCAATGACTGTATTTGGAGAATACAGCAAGGATGCCAATGTGGCATTCCACACTCCGCAAATCAAAAACAACCTCGGAGAGACTCTGTCGAAGCTTAAAATCAGAGAACTACGCATCGCGGAAACGGAAAAATACGCGCACGTCACATTCTTCTTCAACTCCCAAGTCAAAGAACCATATCCTATGGAAGACAGAATCATCATTCCATCACCAAAAGTAGCATCTTATGCAGAAAAACCGGAGATGAGCGCAACAGAGGTGACAGATCGCGTTATCAAAGAGATCAAAAGTGAAAAATACGGTTTCATCGCTCTCAACTATGCCAATGCGGACTTGGTAGGGCATTCCGGCGATATGAAAGCCGCAATCAAATGCTGCAAACACTTAGACAAGTGTCTAAAACAAGTTATACCTGTCGCCCAAGCACATGGCTATTCAGTCATACTGACAGCCGATCACGGAAATGCCGACTCAATGAAATATGCAAACGGAGATGACAATCCATCTCATTCAATGAATCAAGTACTATGCACAATCATATCGGACAAAAAGCTTAAACTTGCAAAAGGACAGAGCTTGGCAGCGATAGGACCAACTATCCTAAAACTTATGGGGATAAAGAAGCCTAAAGAAATGGTTCACAGCCTGATATAGGTCTATCCTGCGCGGCCTTGGCGGCGGAAGCGCTCCATCCCTATCCCCTACACCCTATCCCCTATACCCTATGAAAGCAGTAATACTAGCAGGAGGCGCCGGCACAAGGCTTTGGCCGCTCTCGACAGAAGAAAAACCGAAACAGTTTCATAGCCTCGTGTCAGACAAAACGATGCTTCAAGAAGCCTACGAAAGAGTATCTTTTTTGAGCCCAAAAGACATATACATCGCAACCAACGCAAAATACGTTAAGTATATCCTTGATCAGCTACCAACATTGCCGCAAGAAAACATAATTATCGAACCAGCACTGCGCGACACAGCGACATGCATAGGATTTGCAGCAGCAATAATTCAAAAACAATATCCGGAAGAAGTAATGGCAATCGTATATGCAGATCATATGGTCCAAGACAAAGAAGAGTTCACACGCAAACTCAAAGCTGCGGAAAAAATTGCGATTAAGGACAATACTCTCAACATAGTAGAGGTAGAAGCAAAATCACCAAACACAAACCTAGGATACGTAGAAATAGGAGAAGAGATTGAGCAAGTGAACGGCGAATCGGTTTTTACATTCAAAAAATTCACAGAGAAACCAGATGCACATACCGCAGAAGGGTATATAAAGTCAGGGAACTACTTGTGGAATACGGGATACTACGTTTGGAGAGCTAGTGACATTTTGGAACGCTTCAAAAAACATCTTCCAGACACATACGAAAGATTAATGAGGATGCAGCAAGCTATAGGCACAGATCATGAAGCTGAGATAATCGAGATGGAATATCCAGCCTGCGAGAAAATATCGATCGACTACGCCATTATGGAGAAACTAATGCCGGAAGAAGTCCGCATCTTGCCGGCAACACTTGGCTGGAGCGATATAGGAACTTGGGAGACCTTATTCCGAGAACTATGCGACGGCAAATCCAACATAACAAAAGGAGACGTCCAATTCCAAGATAGTAGCGGGAATCTAATCTACAACTATGCAAAAGGACAAAAAATCCACATACTTGGGCTACAAGACACAGCAATAATAAATACTGGAAGCGACATACTGGTATGCCCACTCAAAGAGAGTCAAAACGTAAAAAAACTGGTTAAGTAAAGCTAAATTACCCTTCCATTTCAGGAAATCGTAATGTAATGTATTCCCGCTTATTTTCCGTATCCAAACTATCGACTATTTCCTGCTGACTACAGACTAAAAATGCGAATCCAAACCAAACCAAAACCATGGGGAAAAGAGATATGGTTCGCGCATACCGACTCATATGCAGGCAAGATTTTAGAGATCAAAAAAGGTCATAGGTATTCACTGCAATATCACAAAAAGAAGCTAGAGACTCAATATGTGCTAAGCGGTAAAATAAAGATGACAATTGGAAAAACCGAAGACAACTTATCTGAAATCATCTTAAGTCCTGGAGACAAACTTGATATAACCCCTGGAACAATACACAGAGCAGAAGGAATCGAAGACAGCCAAATACTGGAGGTCTCTACACCAGATCTCGATGATGTAGTAAAGATAGCAGACGATTACGGTAGATCCGGCGAAGGCAACAACGAAGAACTAGATACAAAGTTATCACAGGAATAATGCATGCGCACCTGCCCCGCTTATCTCGCGCGCAGCGCTCCATTCACTACACCCTACACCCTATCCCCTATACCCTCTTCAACACATAATCCTCACAAAAATGAAAAAATTCCTAACTTGGCAACTAGTAGCAATCTTCGTGTTTGCAGCCGTTTTGGGATTCATCTCCCTCCCCTACGAGTACCAAGAGAAGATTCTGCCATCAGATTCAGAGTTCTTGCAGGAGACAAAGATTAACCTTGGACTAGACTTACAAGGTGGGACGCAACTCGATTACAAAATCGACCTGCGCGAAGTCGCCGATAGCGATCGCGAATCGATAGTAGAAGGAGTAAAAGAAGTTATAACAAGACGTGTAAATGGACTTGGTGTGTCAGAGCCAAACATCTACATGTCACACGTAGCAGACGAATACCACATAATAGTGGAACTAGCTGGTATCAAAGATATAGATGAAGCCAAGGCAACTGTCGGTAAGACAATACAGTTGGAATTTAAGGAGCAGTCAAATGCAATTGAGACAGATCAAAAAGAAGAACGCAAAACGTATGCTGATGAGGCATTGACGCGCGTACTAGCCGGTGAAGATATCGCATTAATAGGACAGGAAGATGAACTCGCATACCCAGGAGTCGCATTCTATTCGGAGCTGGACTTCACAGAGGTAGATGCTATTTCACCTGAGATCGCGGAGGCTATCTCAGGATACGACGCAGGGGACATCGTCCCATACGTCATCGAAGGAACAGACGGATACACATACGACATCACAGGAACTGTCGTGGATTTAACAGGCTACTTCATTGTACAAGTGGCAGATCACACAACCGAAGAATATAAAGAAGTACAAGCAAGCCACATCTTAATAGGATGGGACGATTCAAGCTTGGCATCGGATCGTACTAAGGAGGAAGCTCTAGCCCTTGCATCAGAGATCTTAGACCGTGCAAACGCAGGTGAAGACTTCGGAGCATTGGCAGGAGAATATTCAGAGGATACGGGCAGTTCGTGGGACAGCGGACAATTAGGATATTTCGGCCCAGGAGTAATGGTGTCGGAGTTTGAGGATGCAGCTTTTGCTATGGAATCGGGGGAAATATCTGACGTGGTAGAAACAGAGTTCGGATACCATATAATCAAAGTTACAGACATAAGAGACAACGCCATAAAAGATTTTTACGCCATTAACAAAATCACATATTCAACAATCCCTGATTCGTGGGCGGCAACAGAACTGACAGGAGAGCATTTCGTACGAGCCGATGTAGCTTTTGATCAAAACTACTCACCATATGTAACAATCGAGTTTAACGAAGAAGGAGGAGCACTATTCGAAGACATAACAGGACGCAATGTCGGCAAACCTCTAGCCATTTTCGTAGGAGGAGACCTGATCTCAGCTCCAAACGTAAATCAACAAATTTCAGGAGGCAGCGCAATAATAACTGGGGACTTCTCAGTTGAAGAGGCAACCGACCTAGCACGTGACCTTAATACAGGCGCAATCCCAGCTCCGATAACACTAGCAGGACAGTACACCATCGGCGCATCTCTAGGGGAGGAAGCCCTTAGTAGCAGCGTCACAGCTGGCATTATAGGTATTCTGATACTCGCTATTTACATGGTTCTTTACTATCGCCTACCGGGCATCATGGCTAACGTCGCACTCGGAATTTACGCAATCATATTGATATTCGCGATCAAAATAGCATTGCCAATGGCAGCAGCAATTCTCATCGCACTCGGCATATTCGGTGCGATCACAGCAGTAATACTCAAATCCAGAGACTCCGGATGGGAGAAGATGATTACATTCGTATTGGCATGTTTCATCCTGTTCTTTATATCGTTCGTACTATCAAGCCCTCTGACACTAACACTAGCCGGTGTAGCGGGTGTCGTACTATCTATAGGTATGGCGGTAGATGCGAATGTACTTATATTCGAGAGGATCAAAGAGGAACTAAGAAGCGGTAAACCACACGCCCTTTCGATTGAAACAGGTTTCCAAAGAGCTTGGGACTCTATCAGAGATTCAAACTTCTCATCACTAATAACTTGTGGAATCCTTCTATACTTCGGCTCATCAATCATCAGAGGTTTCGCGTTCAACTTGGCACTAGGTATATTAATATCAATGTTCACAGCCATCACAATTACAAGGACATTCTTAAGAAGCACCATCGGCAGAAAAGCACTTGAAAGCGATTTCCTATTCGGAATAAACAAGACCAGGAAGCCGTTCAACATAGACTTCATCAAGAACACAAAGATATGGCTAACCGGATCCAGCATATTGGTAGGTATAGCACTGATTGCACTACCTATATTCGGACTGAATCTAGGCTTAGACTTCACAGGGGGGACCCTTATGGAACTATCTCTCGAAGAAGAAGAAGTAAGTGTAGAACAATTGGCAGAAACACTAGGCAATATTGAGGACGCACTAAACAGCCCAGACACAGAGTTCGTAGGAGCAGCGGAGAGCACTATACTGGACGATACAAACACAGACAGCGTGATGTTAAGTGGGTCAGAGACAGACACGGCCAGTGAACTTACCACAAGTTACGCACCAACAGATGCAGATGGCGTAGAGTTCGGAACACCAGTAATAGTCTCAACAGGCGATGGCAGCTTCATCATAAGGATCAAGCATATCTCCGAAGAAACTCACACACACATCTTAAGCACGTTCGCTAACAAGTATGGCTCAGTCGAAGAGATCAGATTCACAACAGTTGGACCAACGATTGGAGAAACACTCAAAAAGAAAGCAATCATCGCACTTGGAATAGCTCTAGTAATGATAGTGCTATATATAGCTTTCGTATTCAGGAAAGTACCTAAAAAAGTTGGGGCATGGAGATTCGGTATATGCGCTATAGCAGCATTAGCACACGATATTCTGATCATAGTTGGCATATTCGTACTGCTTGGAAAATTCATGGGAGTGGAAATCGACGCACTGTTCATTACAGCGCTTCTAACAATCCTTGGATTCTCAGTGCACGATACAATCGTAGTATTCGACAGAACACGTGAGAACCTACGCCGTGGCGAATACGCTACATTCAGCGAGACAGCAAATGCAGCTCTTAATCAAACGCTTGCACGCTCAATCAACACATCCGTATCTACACTGTTCACATTAGTAGCATTGCTTCTGTTCGGAGCAGCCTCCATACAGTACTTTGTACTGGCACTCGTACTTGGTATCATCGTAGGTACGTACTCGTCTATCTTTATAGCAACACCTCTACTTGTGCTATGGCACAACAAGACAGAGAAGTAGACAGATATCAAAAGGGAACTTGCCATAAGGTAAGTTCCCTTTTAAAATACCTCTGCTGTGCGCTCGTAGCTCAACTGGATAGAGCACCGGTCTTCGGAACCGGGGGTTGGGGGTTCGAATCCCTCCGGGCGTACCATTGAAATCTGGCTCTACCGAAGGCAGGGACAGATTTTAATAAGTCGCATTGGATGATGAGAACCCAGGGTTCGGGTTCCGAGGATAGCGAGAGTAATACTGCAACTTTGTTCCAGTATTACCGAACGACACAGGAACCTTAGCGCAGCTCAAAGAGCAAGCGTCATCCCTCCGGGCGTACCATTGAAATCTGGCTCTATAAAAACATTGGGTGATGTGGAATCATATGTTTTCTATTACTAATTTCAGTTATATGGGCATCATTATGATCATATTTTGGGTTCTAATTGTAATCGGTGCTGTTTCTTTAGCTCAACATACATCTGCACAAAGCAATAGCAAAGGTAGCAAAACACCTTTGGCAATACTGAAAAGCAGATACGCAAGAGGAGAAATTGACAAGAAAGAGTTTGAAAGTAAAAAGAAAGATTTAAGTTCTTAAACAATTAACCACAAATCAACATGAGTGAAAAAAGTGTCAGTTATTGGCAACAGGCCAATCGCTTAGGGCTATTTTTTGTAGCTCTATTCTTGATCTGTTTTGCATGGTTTTATATGAATCCTGCAGAGCAAGTATTGCACGAGCAGTTATTTAATCTGACTTTCATAGGATTTTCAGGGATGAGCTTTGCCGGAGTTGTTTCAGGAACGATCCAGTCCTATGTCTGGGGATATATCTTTGTTGGTATTTGGATGACTGTTTCAAAAGTATCTGGCATGAAATAATCTCCTTCTACCTCAAGTCAAGAACGGAAAGGAGCTCCCAAAGTTCATCACATATCTCAGCTCTATCCCGACCACTACTAGACTCAAACGCAGACCCTTCTGCCTCTGTTAATATGCCAAGATCGAAAGCTGTTTTGACATAAGGAGCATACCACGCCGTAGGCCATGTATCAGTATATGGCATACCTCCTGTGACATCTTCATCAGCGATATCATAACCATAAGCAAGAAGTAGCATCTTAAGAGCCTCTACCTTATTAACGGTTTGAGCAGGGTAAAAATTCCCATCGCCATATCCAACAACCCAACCTTGTTCTTTGGCGTAACAAACATATTTAGCGAACCATTCGTCACCAACGTCATCAAAACACCCTTGATACTCATCTTCGTCTGGAGTAATCCCCTGCCCTTCTATTATAATCTTAAGAAGTTCGGCTCTATTAACAACCTGATCAGGGTAAAAATTACCATCGTCATAACCCTGAATCACACCTAAATCATAGAGACCCATAATAGCCTCATAAGCATCATCAGTACTCAAAACATCGCCAAAAGAGAAAGCTTCGGTATAACCGGCAATCTCATCAGAAGTTTCAAGCAAAACACCATCCTCATCATAAGCCTCAACCACAAAATAGTATATCGAGTCGGAAGGAAGATCTGAGGCCGCATAAGTCGTAATATACGGATACTCAACCACGTCCGCGACATCATATACCTCACTTTCCTCGCCCATATAAACAACGTAATACGATATATCTAGAGCAGTAAGCCGATCCCAGCCCACGGTAATGCCATCCTCATCATAATAAAGCACCTCCAGAGTCAATTCATCATTGGTATAGTCGATAGCAACGGTATCTCCAACATCATCTCCTTCTTTTTGAGACTCGGTATCCTCACCGACAGTCACGTCGGAACTCACAACATCGGAGTCGGCACTAAAATCGCCGAACTCACCGGAATAATAGTAAGAGTAGCCAACATCAAAAGACATAGCGACGCTAACCTCTGTATCGATAGGAGAAACTAAAACATAAATATAATCGTAATCGGAAGCTCCTTCGAAAATAAACTCTCCATAAGTATCACCTGCATACACCGTATTCTTGTCGACAGCATCCAAGTCATACTCGCCGGAAGCATCCATAGGGACAAAAGTCACCCCCATATCAACATCTTCACCCTTTGTGATGCTGAGCTTGAAATCATCTTCGCTGGAAGAGGTTTCAAACTCGATATAATTAGTACCATAAAGGGCAGGCCTCATATCAGGAAGCGGCATCTTGGAAGAGACTTCGGTAGAGCTATCCCACTCTCTCATAAGATAAATATCAGGATACAGGGTCCCGTCATTGTAAGTCTGGTCATGCGCTAGGTTCCATATAGCGAACTCTCGATAGACTTCGGCAAGATCATCTCCTTGAGACTCTATGAAATTATTTACAGCAGTATAAACAGTAAGAACACTCCTCTTCCCCTCATAATCAAGATCGAAAAAGTCCTCCCAAATCGTCACCATAATTTCGTCATCATCGTAGTATTCCGTAAGAAATTTAGGCCAAATCATGAGGGAGTATTCAAAAAGCGTCCCGCTAGGTATAACTCCTGCAAAAATCGAATAATCAGGATAAGTAAAAAAATCATCGAGATAGTACAAATAATCATTCACAGATGGATAAACATAGTCTTCAGCCCAAACAGCCGAAGCCTCCGCGAAATTCAAATCCTGATAGCTCTCTAAGAAATAAGGGTCGTAACCGAATTGGATAGCATGCATGAATTCGTGGGAAACAGTAGCTTTCATAACGCTCTCGGCGAGCCATGGATCAACGGCAATATAAGGAGTAAGATCCGACAGAACAGATGTAACGCCTGTAGTGCCTTCGTACAGATACTCGTACTGATCATCCAGAATTATTGGGATATAAGGTATATACCAATCGTCCGGTATCGGAGCATCGAACCCGAGAGATGTGATCTCGCGATCCCACGACTGCTCCGCATACTCAGCAACGTCATCAACCATATCAGGCACACCATTACCATTGCTATCAGGCTGAATATAAACAATGTAATTAAATTCTATTTGAAAATGCTCAGTATAAATACTATAGGATTGAAACTCTCCAACTTCTATCTCGCTAATATATATCGAACCGGCGGCAAATGCAGACAGAGCAGGAAATAAATTTAGTAGGAGACTTATAACAAGCAGCTTTGCAATTTTGTTTTTCATTATTCATAGGTTATGTGACAAAAACTTTATCAGAAAAGATACGAACTCACAAAAAAATAAACTATACTACAAACTACCCACTACAAACTACCCACTACTAATGTACGCAGAGGTCCTGGTAAATCAGAAATATTCGAATCTCAAGGGAACATTCACCTATGAGATTCCGGCAGATATGGAGATCACAGAAGGATCTCTAGTGATAGTTCCATATACCAACAAAAAGATCGGCGGTATCGTCATACGAACAACAAGCGCAAAACCGAAATTCAAAACCAAAGAGATCCTAGAAGTAAACAGTCTGCACCCACGTCTTGAGAAGTGGCAACTCGAAACAGCGAGATTTATCTCAGGTTATTATCTGGCAAGTCTATACAAAACATTAAAACTCTTCATCCCGGATAAGATCTGGAATTTGAAGGGGAAAAATGATCTGCCCAAAGAATCATTAGATCCAATCAAAGAAACTACGTTGAAACTAGAAAAAGATCAGGCCGACGCACTCAAGAAGATACTAAGTTCAGATAAGAAGATCCTAGTACATGGGATAACTGGATCCGGAAAGACAGAGATATACCTGCACCTTGCCCATAAAATGGCGAAAGCAAACAAGCAAACGCTAATATTGGTGCCGGAGATATCACTTACACCTCAACTTACCAACTATTTCAAAAAAGTTTTTTTGTCACATGTTGCAATCCTGCATTCTCAATTAACAGAGAAACAAAGAGCGGCAGAGTGGCTAAGAATCGCAAAGAACCACGCGAAAATAATAATAGGTCCAAGGTCGGCACTTTTTTCGCCTTTCGCAAACATTGGAGCGATAATACTGGACGAAGAACACGATACAAGTTACAAACAAGACCAATCACCGAGATACGACGCCAGAACAGTAGCGGAAGAGATTTTTCGACTTAAATATCCAACCTGCAAATTAATATTTGCATCAGCTACTCCATCAGTAGAACAATACTACCGTGCGCAAAAAGGAGAGCTAAAGCTTATCACAATGCCTGACCGCATCGGCAAAACGCCACTACCGAATATCAAAATCGTAGACATGCGCACAGAACTAAAAGCAAGAAACTTTGGCATATTCAGCGACGAGCTGCAAAACGAACTCATCAACACTCTGAAGAATGGCAGACAAGCCATTCTATTCCTGAATCGTCGAGGCACAGCATCTTCATTAACATGTCGCGAATGCGGTTTTTCACCGGAGTGTGAAAACTGTTCTGTCAGAATGACATATCACAAAGGCGAAAATCTCGTGTGCCATCATTGCAGCAACAAAAAAAGAGCGCCGGTAGCCTGTCCAAACTGCGGCAGCATTTACATCAAAACCATAGGAATAGGCACTGAACGCATTGAACAAGAAATTTGCACACTACTCCCGACAGCACGAGTACTAAGAGCCGACAAAGACACCGTAAAGACGCGCCACGACTTTCCCCGAATTTACAAGACATTCAACGAACACAAAGCGGATATACTGATAGGAACTCAGATGATTGGAAAAGGACTCGATATAGAAAAAGTTGATCTGGTAGCAGTTGTACTGGCGGACATAGGACTGCACATACCTGACTTCCGCGCAGAAGAACATATATTCCAGACACTGACACAAGTATCAGGACGCGCGGGACGTCGGAAACACCAAGGCACAGTGATAATTCAAACATACGTCCCAGGCAACATGTCCATCAAGGCAGCAGCAGAACACAACTACCAGGAGATGTACCAAAGCGAAATCAGGACGCGCAAAAAACTAGACCTTCCGCCATTCAGCAAAATCATAAAAATGACTTACGTTGACGAAAATTTTGACAAAGCGAAAAGAGAGGTTGAAAAAGCAAAAAAGAATCTTGGAGGGACAAGCGCACCAGCTCTAATATCAAGAAAAAGCGGCAAATACCACTATAATTTATTCCTAAAAGACAGGGATTTCAAAAAGCTGCTACCGAAGATAGAAGAAGAAATCAGCAATGATCCAAATTGGAGAGTAGATGTAGACCCTCTGGAAACAGTATGAGACCTCTGCAAAAGCGAGGAATTTACTCAGACCTTGAAATAGTGTATTCTGCCTCCGAAAATAATCAAACAAACTCATGTCCAAAAATAAAAGGGTGCTTTCTGGGATGCAACCGTCTGGGAAACCGCACCTTGGGAATTACCTTGGAGCGATGAAACCACATATAGAACTTCAAGAGAATCACGAGTGCTTCTATTTCCTTGCGAATTACCATGCGCTCACGACAGTACGCGACAAAGACAAGCTGGCAGAGATGACAACAGGCTTGGCATTAGACTATTTGGCGCTTGGCCTTGATCCCGAGAAAACAGCTTTCTTCCGACAAAGCGACATACCGGAAGTTACAGAACTAACATGGATCATTTCAACAGTAACACCATTCGGACTACTGGAGAGAGCACACGCTTGGAAAGATTCCATAGCCAAGGGAACAAAGAATCCGACAGTAGGGCTTTTTAGTTATCCTGTATTGATGGCAGCTGACATTCTTATATACGATTCCGAGCTTGTACCCGTAGGTCGTGATCAGAAACAGCACATCGAGATAGCACGAGATATAGCAACCACTTTCAATCACACTTACGGAGAGACTTTCATAGTGCCGGAAGATCTCATCAAAAAAGAAGTTGAAACAATCTTGGGGACAGATGGGATACACAAAATGAGCAAAAGCTACAGTAACACAGTAGAGATATTTGCACCCGAAGAGGATCTCAGAAAACAGGTCATGAGTATGGTCACAGACCCAGCAAGAGTAAGAAGAGACGATCCGGGGAACCCTGATGTGTGCAATGTATTCACCTTACATAAGATCTTCAACTCAGAGAAAAATATAGCAGAGATTAACAAAAATTGCCGCAACGCAAGTCTCGGATGCGTAGATTGCAAGAAGCAGATTCTGGAATCTATCATGGAAGAACTGAAAGCAGCGCGTAAAAAAAGAATTGAGCTCGAGAATAATTTAGATTACATTGAGGAGGTATTACGAAGAGGAGCAACCAGAGCAAGAGAGGTCGCAACGAAGACACTGGACAGAGTACGAAATAGCGTGGGATTATAAGAAAAACCATAAACAGTAAAACAAAAATATGCCGACAAAATACATATTCGTCACAGGAGGAGTCTGTTCATCTCTAGGGAAAGGTATTGCGACGGCATCAATTGGCACACTACTTAAAGCATCCGGTTTTAAGGTATTCACGCAGAAACTCGATCCATATCTAAACGTCGATCCGGGAACAATGAGCCCTTTTCAGCATGGAGAGGTTTTTGTCACGGATGATGGAGCCGAGACGGATTTGGACCTCGGACACTACGAGAGATTCATTGGTGAACATTTAAGCGAAGCTTCAAGCGTATCAACAGGCAAAATTTACACTACGGTACTAGAGAAAGAGAGACGGGGAGATTTCCTAGGAGGAACTATACAGATAATTCCTCACATAACAGGAGAGATCAAAAGGAGGATCTTGGATGCTGGCAAAAAAAGTGGCGCCGATATAGTGCTTTGCGAGATAGGAGGAACTGTTGGTGACATCGAAGGACAGCCATTTCTCGAGGCAATCAGACAACTTGGACGCGAACTTGGTAAGGAGAATACACTATTCGTTCACCTTACGCTTCTCCCCTACTTAAAAGCTGCAAAAGAACTCAAGACAAAACCAACACAAGCATCAGTACGAGAACTCAGACAAATAGGTATCCATCCGGATATCATAATGCCAAGAGCAGACTACCCGATTAGCCAAGAGATCCTTAAAAAAATCGCACTCTTCTGCGACGTAGATCAAAAAGCTGTAATACCTGCCCTTACGTCAAATTCGATATACAAAGTGCCACTTCAACTGCAGGAATACAAGATAGCTCAACTGGTTGCAAAGAAGCTAAACCTTGGCAAAGTGAGCCCAAGAATGAAAGATTGGAAGGAACTTGTAGAGAAAATAGAATCACCAAGGAAACCTCTGAAAATAGCACTCGTCGGCAAATACACGCACTTAGAAGACGCATATATAAGCGTGATAGAGTCACTCAAAATAGCATGTTACCACCAAGGACGTTCTCTCAAAACAGCGTGGATCGACTCGGAAAAACTGGAAAAAAAGAATAAAAAGACTTGGGACGAACTAAAAGCATGTGATGGTGTCGTCGTACCTGGCGGATTCGGAACAAGGGGATGCGAAGGCAAAGTAATGGCAGCAAAATACTGCCGTGAGAACAAAATACCATATTTGGGACTATGTCTTGGGATGCAAATAATGACTATCGAATACGCAAGATACGCTCTGAAAGACAACGAAATCACTTCGGAAGAGTTTGACGAAGAATCAAACAAAATCTCAAAAGATAAATACATAATTCACTTCCTCCCAGGGCAGCACAAAGAACGCGCTAAAGGCGGAACGTTAAGACTCGGTCAGTATCCTTGCAAGGTTACAAAAGGCACAAAAACACACAAATTGTACGGGAAGTCGCTCATTTACGAACGACATAGGCACAGATACGAGGTCAATAACAGATTCCGAGACAAGCTGAAAAATACAGACTGGCAGGTCGCCGGGATTTACGAAAAAGACAACCTCGTAGAAATAGCAGAACTAAAAAATCATCCATTCATGATTGGATGCCAATTCCATCCTGAGTTTCTATCGAGACCCAACAAGCCACATCCATTATTCGCAGGACTCATAGAAGCATCGATAAAACACAAAAAATAAAGGGACTTACGTAGCCACTAACTACGTAACAAAACAAAAATGCCACAGTACAAATACATAGCGGTCACTCAAGACAACCAGAAAATGACTGGAAGTCTAAGCTCAGCAAATGAGGAGGAGGCACGTAAAGAATTAAACACATTGGGTTTGGCTATTTTGAGTATAGAAGAGACCGTAGTCCCTGTACCAAACGACGACAAAACTCAAATTGCAGCTGCCAAACAACCAACGCAACCTACCAAGCAAGAGATATCGATCAAGCCAACAGTCATAAGTCAAAAACAACAGGGAAGCTTAGAAAACGCCACGCCACCTCTGGCAGCACCGGAACAACCAAAAAAGCAAAATACAGCAGATACACCTTCATCACTTTTAAGATTTGAATTCGAAGCTCACGATAAAACTGGGCGAAAAATCATAGGCACCATACCTGCCACAGACAAGTTGTCAGCCTTATCACGTCTAATTAGCGAATACCAATTCGACGTAAGTTATTTAAGCCGAGGGGACGCTACTCAGACTGAGAAAGATCATGACCGCGCCGAAGGCTTAGACAAGATGAAAGAGGGCATTTTGGACATCGCCACAGTGACAAAAGAAGTGAATGCTCAGACAGCAGATAACAAAAGCTTTAAGCTCAAAAGACAAGTCCTCTTAAGCAAAGTTGACTACGTCTTAGAGAAAATCAAAATCGTACTGCAAAATTTTGAAAACGAAATCAAACCTGAAAACAAAAAACTTATTCAAGGGTACATAGACAAACTGTTGCGCATCAAGAACAGCACAAATCTAGAGTACATAGAACATACTGCGGAAGAACTTCTTAATAAGATACAAGACCAGGAGATATTTCTACACAAAGAGTCACTCCAGAAAGAGAAAACAAGCCTAATGATCGAGAGTCAAGAGCTGCTATCTTCACTACGAGAAATTGGAGGACCCAAAAAGACTTTCTCAGACGATTTAAAGGAAAAAGTGATAGGAAAAATCAAATTCAAACCTGTGCAAAAGTTAATTCAGAAAATCGCAGACATGCTCACTCCAAACGCCGAAGTCACTTCTGCAAAAGCAATCATCAAATCGATCAACAAACAGCTAATCACGTACGCAAAACTATGGCTCTCTACAAAAGACAAAGATGCAAAGCAGCAAATATCAGACAATATCAAATCAACACTGGAAGAACGCCGTAAACTTAAAGCCAAACTACGCACATTGAAAAAAGGCAATCACAAGAAATTAATACCTGATCTAAAAGACAAGCCGGAAGACGACACACTTCTCGCGGAAATAGTAAATTTCATAGGCTGGCTACTATCATTCTACCTAGCATATTATTTCATCACATACTATTTCACACAGAAAGATATATCCTATGAGTTATCGCTGCCATGGAACCCTGAGATCAAAGAAACACCACTGTTAAAATACCTCGTAGCAACCTTGATGTTGTGGTACATTCTACTGGCAACCAAGAGCAAATTCATACCAAAAGTTAAATTCATCACACCCATATTTGGATTCATAGGAATAGCCATAACGGCAATCATCATATTCAACTTCTAACTACTACTCACTACAAACTACCAACTAACGACAGTGTATCCAATACTTTTCCAAATCGGCCCATTCTCACTCCATTCATTATGGCTTTTTGTATCAATAGCATGCGTCGTTGGCGTATTGGTTTTCGCAAAAATAGCCAAGAGGCAAAGGCTTAACCTAAGCATGTTTTTCAATAACAGCTTGGTAATAGCACTAACAACACTATTGGTGTCCAGACTCACCTTCTACCTAATGAATCTGCAGTTCTATATGCCAACATTCAGACTGTCTGGGCTGCTAAGATTCTTCTACATATGGGACAAAGGGCTATCTTTTTGGGGAGCTCTACTTGGTTTTGCCATCATCTTGGCTCTGCTTTGCTTCAAGAGAGGAGAAAGCATACTCAAATGGATGGACACACTGGTTATTCCAATCGGCATCGGCATTATCATAGCGAATTTCGGACAACTACTAGATGGTCAAGGGTATGGCTCACCTACAAACATGCCATGGGGAATAACTTATGAAAGCATCAACGTAAAATACACAGTCCCTATTCACCCTACACAGATATATTCAATGCTATATATCGCCGCGATCCTTTACTTTCTACGCAAATACAAGAAACATCCGCTATTTGAGGAAGAAGGAAGTACAACCTTAACGGCGATATTCATATATGCGTTAATAAGGTTCTTGGTCGAATTTTTAAGAGGAGATGACACCGCGGAACTATTCAATATCAGAGTAGCAACGTTAATCTCAGGGATAATTTTCTTGATTACCGGAAGCTTTTTGTATAAAAGATATAAGAACTTCAAACAAGGTCGCTAACTCATACATAACATGCCCAAACTACTATCACTGTCTTACTTATTTGATGCTACACCAGGACAAGAATTCCGATACTTCTGGCTATGCTTCATATTTTTCCTGCTCCTAATGGCAATAGGACAATATCTGAGGATTATGATTAAGGGCAGCACTCACAAGAAGATACTCAAAAGACTACTGCCTAATGTTACTACGCACCTGACTTGGATAGCACTCTTCGGGTTCATATTCCTGTTTTTCAGATACGAAGACATGCCATATTTGGCAATGCGAATCTGGCTAATAGCAATGATCCTCCTAGGCTTCTACAAACTAGGAAAGATTGGATATATCTACACGAAAATACTGCCTCAAGAAATAGACAAACAGTATGAGTCAGTGGATAAGAAGAAATACCTACCAACCGGCAAGAAAAACAAGAAAAAGCGCAGATGAAGCCCGGGTGAATAAACAGAAACATTTTTTGCTTCCTTTTTTTTGTTTTGTGGTAAAATCTCACCGTGAAGTTAGCGAGCCTTCACTACGTGAAGGACATCGCCCAAAAGGCATTTCCCTCATTTTCGCGATCATCGTCGTTACCGCCATGATGGTCACGACAGTAACTCTGAGCGAAACTATTTTACGTAGTATTGGACGTGTCGGCGAAATGCAAGCGGTGATGCAGGCGCAATCCTCCGCCAATTCGGCCTTCGAAGAAGCATTGGTATACATCAGCCAAAACTGCGACGCCGGCTGCGACGTATCGAACACAATCACGATGGACACGGGCGACTTAAACACATGGGCAGAGTACGCCGTCTACGGCGAATCCCAACTTAACGGCTCATCATATTATTATGTTCCGATCCCAACCCTGGGTAGCGCCTCTCAAGAGTGTACCGACGAAACGGATGAAGACGACGCCTGCAACTGGAACAGACTCTACTACGGCAACACCGTAAGCATCCCACTATACGCTCAAGGTGATACAACCTTCGACGGCAGCCTCCTCGAAGTCCGCATCCGCACCGCAAACGGCGAGAATATTCTGTGTTCGGACGAAACGGAGACGACATCTATTTACGGCTGCACATTCGACAACAACCCCGTCATCGTCTCGTGGCAAATCACCGGAGAGAGAGTGGACGGAAGTGATTATGTGGAAGGACGAGAAAATACATTTAAAAACGCTTCAGGCGTCAAATATAGAACCGAGGATGATTCTCAAATCCATACGACACGACTTAATTACGCGAAATCATCGGACTACTATACGGTATTGGATTTAGACGATTTGTACGCTCCGAGTTCTTCATATGACACAATTGAGACCGCCCTCCAGGACGCCACCGATCCGATGGAGTATCCTGTTTTGGAGCTGACTTTTGTTCAGTCCGCAACGGACGGGACGGATATGCCAATCACCTATCTCGAATACCAGATCAAAACGGATGTGCCGATCTCAAGCGACAGCAGCTACATCACCGTTACGGGATATACCGAGAGCCGTGGTGAAACTTATGTTTGGACAAAAGACGGTTGGTTCAGCCAATACTCCAGCAGTCCGATCAACTTTGTTTTTCAGAACTAGTCTTTTCTCCTTACAGCTGTAAGAGCGAGTATTCCCGCCAAGACTGCCGCCAATTTGCCACGTGTTCGGTCCTCTACAGTACTGCAGTTGCAACCACCCGGATCATCGCCAGGGTCTTCCGTATTAGGCGTCCCTGTATCAATGTTGCCGGTATCGTCTCCCGTATCGGGAGTGTCGTCCGGGTTGACCTCGTATGTACCAGCTTCCGTATCGACTACAACCCTGTCTCCTTCTTCCGTGAATGCTTCAACTTCTGTAAGGTCTTCAGCATACATCTCTCCACCGTTTTCATCTATGTTCAG
>Ga0210005_1000127_pt1 | contig 65514 bp, 110 predicted proteins | sample CryGey02umfilter_3_FD_183961 | JGI IMG/M metagenome (GOLD analysis project Ga0210005, IMG submission 183961) | Groundwater microbial communities from aquifer in Utah, USA - Crystal Geyser 4/9/14 0.2 um filter (SPAdes) (version 3) | ecosystem: Environmental > Aquatic > Deep subsurface >... | reverse complement strand
ATCTCTGGTCATGCCTTGGCTTATGTGTTCGCAGATCGCCGGTTCAAAAAGATCGGATTCGTTCGGTCGACTGTGCCATCGAACAAAGGCCGGTTCATCAGCGTATGGACGAAAGCCGAATTGGTGTAAAAATGAGGGGGCATGGTGAGCGTTGCCTGATAGGTATGACGATGGCAGGTTCAATTCCTGCCCCCTTCACCAAATGATGTGGGGGACCTGAACGGCATCCGAGGGAAGCAAGGCCCGGTAGGGTGATTAGGTTTGATTCCTAAGCCTCCACCAATAAGGGGAAAATCTTATGAAGGAATTTGTTATAAGAGGACCAAACACCAATACAATCTTCGAGATTGAAGATGATGAAATGGTTGTCTGGAACGTCGTGAAAATTAAGGATTACGAAGACATGGCGAAGAAAAATTTACGATATGAAATGACCGAACCAGAATCCGGGGATAAAGAGATCGTGATATCTGGACCCGGAGAATCGCCTGGCCCGGAGAAGGGCCTCGGAACGGACCGCAGCATAAAAACCGGGAAGGGGCGATGTTATGCGCCGCGGTTAAAACCCACACTGTTATCAACTACAGCCTCGTCGTCTAATAAGGCAATACAACAGGCGCGGAACTGGTGATAGAGGTTCGAATCCTCTTGAGGTTATATTTACCGACTGGTCTCGGGGAGTGGTGTAAGAGCAGCACAACGGCTATAGGAGCCGGAGATACAGCTTGATATAGGAGAGATATCCAGACCGTTCCCGGCAAACCCGGACAACCCGGTCTCGATGAAAATTGGTGAAATCCCTAAAACTACCTGTCTTCCCGACCATTTGAAAGGAACACAATGCTGAAGCTAAACGGTAACCTGATTGAGGCCACAAAGTTTCCAGACAAGACCCATCAAGTTTGGAAACTTGTCGAAGGCACTATCGACATGGGCGGCGAGAATATTATCTATTGGGAATATGAGCATGACGGTGAAATCCTGCAGCTGAGGCAGCTGGTCGACTTGGTAAGAACATCGATTGAAAGCCGCTTCGCAAAGATTCAATTGATTATGCCGTACCTCCCATATGGCAGGCAGGACAAAGAAGTCTCGAACAATCAGACGTTTGGTCTGTACTCATTTGCGAAAATTTTGAACGACATGTCTTTGACTCGGGTAGAGTCGTATGATACCCATAGCCTCGTAGCTGGGAGGTTGATTGAGCGTTTTCGTAACATCCCTGCAACGGCTGAGATCCTCTATGCAGCAAGGAATGTGAAAGCCAAGTCGATCCTGTTCCCTGATAAAGGAGCAAGAGACAGGTACGCAGAGATCTTTCAGAAAAGGGTTGCAGAAGATCAGGTCAAGGTGTACCATGCAGAGAAGTTGAGAGACAGTGAGTCCGGGGAGATCCTCCATGTTGGACTCATCGGCACTGATGAATTTGATTTTCATATCGAAAGCCCTATCCTCATTGTCGACGATATTTGTGATGGCGGTCGAACATTCACCGGACTTGCGAACCTGATCAGGAAACACAACCCTGCAGCAGAGATCCACCTGTATGTCACGCATGGGATCTTCAGCAAAGGCCTCGAAGTCTTACGGGCAGCGGGGATTACACGAATCTTTACGTGGAAGGGGGAAGTCAGATGAATCCATTACTGTGTACCGATGTCTATAAAATGGGCCACATGGAGCAATACCCGGAAGGCACGAATAAGATTTACTCGTACCTCATGGCACGGAGCGATAAAAAATACGGATCACTCTTGTTCTACGGGCTTCAATACTACCTCTGTCAATACATGCAACATCGCTTGACCGTCGAGGATGTTGATGAATTCTTGGCACTCCGGTACAGTATTCTCGGGATGAGCCTTTCTCAAGAGCTGGAGGACAGGCTCTACCGCCTTGTCGACATGGGGTATTTCCCATTGGAGATTAAAGCCATTCCAGAAGGAACCCGGATTGGAACAAATCAAGTCCTGATGACCGTCACGAACACAGACCCTGACTACGCATTCCTGGTTGGATTTTTCGAAAGCCTCTTGTTGAAGGTCTGGAATACCTGCACAGTCGCGACGGCTTCAGCAGAGTACAAGAAAATCGCTCTCAGGTACGCACAGCTGACCTGCGATGATGAGGGTCATCTTCCGTTCGCGGTCCATGATTTCGGTTATCGAGGGGCATCCTCGGAAGAAACAGCAGCACTCTCAGGCTCAGCACACTTGCTGAACTTCATGGGAACCGATACTGTCCCTGCTGTCGCCTTGGCGAAGAAATATTACTTGGGGAAAGACCCGGTTGGACTATCTGTTCCTGCTACGGAGCATTGCGTGATGTGTGTCCATGGGAAACTGAATGAATACAAAGCGTTTGAACGGATGTTGGATGTGTACCCGGAGAGTGCGATTATTTCTATCGTCTCCGACACATATAATCTCTGGAATGTCTTGACGAATTTTGCGCCACGGTTGAAGGAAAAAATCCTGGCTCGATCCGGGAAAGTGGTGTTCCGGCCAGACTCAGGCAACCCGGTCGACATTATTTGTGGAACACGGTACATGAATCATGAGACTCCAGAACAGGTTGGAGCCTTACGATTATTGGAGAAGGTTTTCGGAAGTACACTCAATGCGAAAGGGTACAAGGTTCTGAACCCGAAAGTTGGACTCATCTATGGTGATGGGATGTACCTGCAGAGGTACGAAGAGATGTTGAGCCGAATGGAGGATCTAGGGTTTGCTAGCTCCAACCTGGTGATTGGCGTCGGTGGGCTACTCTTGCAGCAACACAGCCGGGATGACCTTGGCTTTGCATTTAAAGCGACCTACTGCGAAGTCGATGGGAAGCCAAGGCAGATTTTTAAAGACCCAATTACGGACAAGGGGAAGCGGTCTCACAAGGGTCTACTGAGACTTGACCGGAAGAAGGGGAACTTTAAAACGTATCAGAAGCAGACACCGGAACAAGAACGGGAAGGGATTCTCAGGAGAGTGTTCAGTGATGGCCGGTTGTACAACGTCACGAATCTGGATCTGGTCAGAGCGCATGTGCAGTGGGGTGAAAAACACCCTTTGCAGGATTGATCATGTGGCACTCGATAGGAGCCATACTATCCCTACTGGCGTTTGAAGCTGTGTGCGTAGGGCTGTTCCTCATCATGCAATTGATGTTTAATTGAAAGGAAAGAGGCTATGGATATATTACCTTCATACCCGAAGATTTACAGTCTCGGGCATCCAGCCATCGGGAATATTTTCGATGGTAAAGTGGTTGTGCAGGAAAAAGTTGATGGGTCTCAATTTTCTTTTGGAATCTTTGATGGAAATCTGATGATCCGCTCCAAAGGTCAACAGATTTTCAAAGAAGCACCTGAGGGGATGTTCAAGGCCGGTGTTGAGCATGTCACGAAAATTGCCCACATGCTTGTCCCTGATTGGGTGTATCGAGGGGAATATCTGCAACGTCCAAAGCATAACGCTCTGGCATATAACCGGGTACCAAGTGGACACATTGCTCTATTTGATATCCTGACCGGACAGGAAACCTATGCAACATTGGGAACCCTGAAACTTGAAGCGGAGAAACTCGGTATTGATGTGGTGCCTTCGTTTTTCTTTGGTGAGATGAAGGCGGAAGACATGCAGAATATTTTGAACACAGAAAGTTTTCTCGGTGGACAGAAAATTGAGGGTGTGGTCGTGAAAAACTACACTCAATTTTGCCAGAAGACCGGGCATGTGTTGATGGGGAAGTATGTCTCTGAAGCCTTCAAGGAAGTGCATAACAAATCCTGGAAGGATGACAACCCCACACAGAAAGATATCCTGCAGCAGCTGGTAGACACGTACAAGACTCCAGCACGTTGGGAGAAAGCGGTGTACCGTCTTCGTGATGCCGGGAAGCTGGAGAACGATCCTCGGGACATCGGAAAACTGATCAAGGAAGTCTGGCCTGATGTTGTAGCGGAATGTGAAGAAGAGATCAAGCAAAAACTCTGGAAGTATTTCTCAAAGCATCTTGGAAGAGCGGTAGTTGCTGGATTACCGGAGTGGTACAAGAAGAGACTCCTGGATCAGCAATTCAACGGACCAGAGTACCCGGATGGATCAGACGCAGAAGGATTTTCTGGAGGGGATCAACGTATGGAGGCTGGTCAACGGGCGAGGTACCACGAACTGAGAAGCATCGCAGAGAATGACGGACTTGAAGAGATGAGTCCAGAGGCAGTGTATGAGTATGAAAAACTGAAAAGGTTATTCGCATGAATAGAACGTGGGAGTACAGCTCTCCAGGACCAAATGGTGAGCATATCATCGAACGGATCACGGATAGGCAGATCATCAGGAGACACTTCATTCAGTGGTGTTTCCTGATGGGCAGATCCGGGAAGACTGGAATTTGGAAGAAAATATCCCTGGAGAACTGCATCCAGGATTTTGTGACGGTCTTTTGGGCACATGAGGTAACAGATGAACACCATCGTTAAAACCGTGTTTGGCTCACACATGTACGGATTGAATACACCGAAGTCAGACAAAGACTTCAAAGGCGTATTTATTCCTTCGATGAGGGATGTTCTCCTGAATCGTATTCCTGAGACAGTGAAGATCCACGCAGGCCCGGAGCACTCAAAAAACGGTCCTGAGGATCTTGACGAAGACATGTACTCTCTGCACTACTTCCTGCAGCTGGCCTGTGAAGGTCAGTCGGTCGCCATTGACATGCTGCATGGAAATATGGAGATAAGTAGTTCTCCCTACTGGGAATTCCTTAAGGAGCACCGGAACCTGTTTTATACGAAATCCATGAAGGCATTTGTCGGGTATGCTCGAAAACAGGCCGCAAAATACGGCATAAAGGGGTCAAGGTTGGAAACTGTCCGCCAGGTCCTAGCCTTACTGGTCGCCAAGGGGATTCGCCTATATGGTTCTTTAAAGACGAATTATGGGAGGATGAACATTGCCGTATTGATAAAGAACGGGATTTGTGGATCGTATGCGGAAAAGGCGTCACCATGACCGCCAAAGCCAGCGAGTATGTGTACACGTTTAAAAAGTACTACGAATCCTACGGAGACCGGGCACGATTGGCCGAGAAGAATGAAGGCGTCGATTGGAAAGCTGTCAGTCATGCGCTGAGAGCTGGGTATCAGACCAGACATATTTTCGCCGTAGGAGGATTCAGCTATCCACTCCCGGAAACCGACTTCCTCATGAAGGTGAAGCTTGGGGAGCTGAGCTACATCAATGTAGTGGCTCCAGCACTGGAAGACTTGATCGACGAGCTGGAAGGACTCAGCAGGCTCAGTCCACTTCCTGAGAAAGTTGATCGAAAATTTTGGGACGAATTTTTAATTTCAGTCTTACAAAAAGAGGAAAACTGGAAACTCTATGAAAAACTTAAACACACTTCCCGATAACGCGTTCAGGATCGACCATGCTTATGTCATTTGCGAAATTGGATGGGAATATAACGATGAGGACTACTACCGCACAGAAACAGAAGGTGGGAAACCAAGAGCGGTGTACACCAGCAAATCGATTGCTGAACAAGAATGCAAACGCATGAACAAAGAGGCTCAAGAGAAAAATGTCAGTAGTGGCCATCCCATGCATTCAAGCCATTGGAATGAAGACGCCAATGACTACGATCCAATCACGGAATTTTATGAAGTGGTTGAAGTGAAGCCTGAACAGAAAGGGTAACAACCGATGAAGCCATACGAACACGCGAAACTGAGTGTGAAGATTTTTAGAGCTGGCTCACCTGAGGATTACCTCCCTATCCATGACTTCCTGGACAGCAGCAAGGCCCACTTCCCGGACATGAGGCATCGAGCCATTCTGCATAGCTCATTCGGGATCTATCTAGCTGAGAGGGTGTTCGGGACCAACATCAGGGTTGAAAATCACGATCCAGATCCGAACGCCGACTTCTGGACACTGGTTTCCGTGAGAGACATTGCCGAGAAGCACATCCTACAAGACATGGGCACCATTCCAACAGTGCAAGACTATCTTCAAGGCATGCCGATGTATGATTGGCTGGGAGGACGCAAGAGAGAGAAGGTGACAATCACCTTCACACCAAAAACTGTTTTTGTGGATTAAGGAGAAAGTTTCGATGGGAAAAGAATTGTTCAAAGAATTTACTGACTTGAAAGACATGTACGAAAAAAAGATCCAGGAATTCGGGACGGAAGTCTTTGTAGATTTCTTCAAAGATTTCTTTGAGAAATTTCCGTACGTTGACAAAGTTCGATGGACACAGTATACTCCCTCATTCAACGACGGAAATCCTTGTGTCTTTCATGTGACTTCTGAGCATATAAAACTTACCTCTGAATTTGGCAAGGCTCATCCAGTGTTGTTTAATGAGGAAGACCCTGCAGCAGAGGAAGGCGATGATGGACAGTACCCGGAAGGTGCATTGTGGACCGATGGAGGTTTCTATGGCCACGACTCTAAGAAGGACCCTGAAGGGTTAAAGATGGTCAATGACGCGATGAAAGCGTTCCGCGAAGTCGTCTATTTGGAGGACGTTGTTCAGCAGGTATTTGGTGATGGATATACAATCACGGCTTCAAAAGAAGGCCTTGAATCAGAAGAGTGTTATCACGACTAAGGAGAAAGATTTCATGGATTTCTTTACAGCAGACTTGCATTTCGGACATAAGAACATTCTCTCGTTCTGCAACCGTCCATGGAATACGGTCGATGAAATGAATGAGGGACTTATTCTCTTGTTCAATGGAGTGGTGACGCCAGATGATACGACATACTTCCTAGGCGACATCTCGTTTGCCTCTAAGACCAAAACACTGGAGTATGTCAGCAGGCTCCATGGTCGCAAGGTCCTGGTGATTGGAAACCACGATACGAACAAGTCCGTTGAGTGGTGGGGACAACTGTTTGATGAGGTTCACGACCCACGTCACGGTAAGGTGATTCCTTACAACGCCGATTTTGTGATGACCCATCTTCCCTGGAGGGAGTCGCTATATGAGTACGATCACCGGGAATACCTGGTGTGCCATGCCTGCCCACGACGTGACGATGTTCGGTTGCTGCATGGACATGTTCACGAGACCTGGGTACAACGGGCGAATCAGATCAATGTTGGTTGCGATGTATGGGGATATCAACCAGTATCAGTAGAAGTTCTTAGGCAAATGCCTCTATTGCAGGACTATCCACAACGTGTTATAATGTAAGATTGCGAGGAATGAGCGATGACGATACCAAGTGTTGAAAGTTTTGAAGCCTTGAAAAACGATGTCGAAAATGCCCTACTGTCACTTTACACAGCAGGGATGACACCTCAACTCGCCGAGGTTGGAGACATTAAGTATACGGTCAGTCTATCCGGCGATGCCGCATGGTTGATCTATCTAGAGGGGATTCCTGCCCCCTGTCAGCCTCAGGTTCAGTTAATTAGTGTTCACTTGCAAAGCCAAGGGTACGATATCGACGCGATTGAAATTTTTACCTTCGACAAGTGAAAGGAAAGAACGGCAGATGTCAATTTTCAAACTGGTCGAGAAAAAGCCGGATCAAAAACTCCTTGTGCATCGTCACATCGAATTGCCCGGCACACTCATTGCGAGAAGGCTCATCGACCACAGCGAAGGACAACCAATACAAAGGCCAAGGCAGATTGTCCACTATATGACATGGAATTTTAATAGTAAACGAAATCAGTGGGAAGCGTACTGCGAATGCAAAGATACCATCTTTTGCGCTGTTGCAACCCCTGAAGATGAGCCATTTAGAAAGGGTCGAACGTGGTAATTTTAATGGGTCGAATTCTCGAAGAAACCGAAGAGAAAGTTTTGATCGAACCCTACGGAACATACGAAGATTGGTATGATTCCCCTGATGAAGACATGCGAAAATGGGTGAAGAAATCCTACATTGAAACCATCAATGATGAGTACGTTGAAGACTTTTCTTCCTTTGTGAATACGGAGGAAGTGCTAGAAATTGCGCTGCCACAATCACAAGCAAGGAGAATGTTATGAGGCACACGTACGTTGGAGTCGAATTTACACACGATGAGCGTCATCCAAAAGCACAAGTCCTGGTCTCCACACGAGCCGGGAAGATTAAGAAGTGGACCGAATCGATGCGCCCGACTGTCATCGGCGGGTTACTTCGTGAACGGGTTGGCTTGAGGCTTCCGATTGGATTTAGGTTCCAAAAGGACATGATCAAGGAAACCATGTCGAAGCACAAATCATACAGCTGGACCGATGCAAAATTCTTCCTGGCAAAAACCTTCGCAATAGGTATTTATCGGCCTTATGAAGAACAACCAAAGCCAGTCCCAACGAAAGTTGAAGAAGCGCCAGTACCGGCAGAAAATTAAAAACTATGTGATTGATATCAAATCCTCGCAACCCTGTCAGGATTGTGGGGTGAGGTATCCGTTTTATGTGATGCAGTTTGATCATGTCCGGGGAATGAAAGAATTTGACCTCTGGAGAGCCGGAGACAGTGTTTGCAGCATGGATCGAATTAACCGAGAGATTGCCAAATGTGAACTCGTGTGTGCAAACTGCCATGCGAAACGAACATACAGGAGGAATTTAATCAACAATGATGAGTTGCAAAACTGCTCAGCTGGAGCACCAGAAGACCGGGACGCCTCTCTTAGTTGAGTCCCCTGTGTTCGGGTTATTCGATGACATGGGTACAGGTAAGAGCAAAACTTTGATCGATGCGATTTGTATCCTGGCCTTGGAAGGAAAGATCAACGCTGCCGTGATTGTGTGTCCGAACACGGTGAAATCAAACTGGACCGATCCAGATCCCTTAAAAGGGGAAATTGCGAAACACGGTTGGGACTGCATCGATCACAGCGTGTATGAACTTTCTGCTGGTCAGAAGTTGTTCCCACTTGACAAACTCGGCAAAGGCCAATTACAATGGGTAGTGGTCAATTATGACATTGTGTGGAGAACGAAAACCGAACTCTGGCTCAGAAATTTCCTCAAGCTGTTTAAAGCAGCTATGGCACTTGACGAAGCCCACTGGATTAAAAATCCGGGGAGTAATCGAACCAGAGGGTGTATCCGACTTGGGGAGTTTGCGAAGCGTCGGTATATTATGTCAGGAACCCCGGTCACGAAATGTCCCTTGGATATCTACGCTCAATACCGGTTCCTGGATTGGGAGATTCTTGGGTATAGGAATTTCACGTCCTACAAACAAGACATTGTCGTGTTTGATCCGTATGGATATAAGGTTAACGGAAAACCGGTTGATGTAAAGGAGTACAAGAACATCGATAAGATCCTGCAGCGTATTTCGCCGTTCTATCGAAGAGTCGAAAAGAAAACCTGTATGGATCTTCCTCCGAAGGTCTACACCAGGCGCGAGGTTCCGATGAATGAGGATCAGCAGAAGCTGTACAAGCAGATGAAGGAAAAATTGGTCGCCGAATTTGGTGGTCAAAAGATCACAGCTTCTATCGCACTGACGGTTCAGCTCAGACTTTCACAAATCTCAGCCGGGTTTATCCGGTCGAAGGACGAAGACGGAAACGATGTGATTACCACATTGAAATCTCCGAAGGTCCAGGAAGCCGTTGAGTTGGTCAGCATGCATGAAGGGTCGACAATTATTTTCTTTCAGCAGCATGCAGAGTGCCACATGCTGATTGAAGGGTTCAACAAAGCGGAGATTCCATACTACGAATTACATGGTGAAGTTCCTATTAAATTACGAAAGGGCATCATTGACGGGTTTCAGGCCGGAGAGCGAAAGGTTGTGCTCTGTCAGCAGTTGACAGGCGGTATCGGAATCAATCTCACAGCGGCTGACCTCGTGGTGTTCTTCAGCAATGCCGATGGATGGGATTACCGAGCACAGGCTGAGGATCGAGCACACAGAATGGGGCAGTACAAATCTGTGACATACGTCGACCTCTTGTCGACCAACAAAGGTATTCGCACAGTGGATCACAAAATTTTAGACAATGTGTACAAGAAAGAATCATTGGCTCAGCTGTTGATTAAAACACAACCTGACCTTGAAGCATTCTTGGCGACACTGTAGAAAGGCACGCCATGGGAAAATGGTCGCATCTACGAGGAAAATACCCAGCTCGGGAATTTGCCTTGCACGATAAAGTCTCAGAGTATGAACTCAAGACGACCGACGAATTGGAGACGATGGTCTCGGAGTTTGATCAGAAACGGAAGACCTTGGAAGCGGCGAAGAAAGATAACCAGATCAATCTTGACGCGTCTACAGCGGTACTTCTGAAGCGATGGGAAGCCAACGGGAACACGCAGCAAATCAAGCGAGATTCAGTAGGGACCTTATCCCGGATCGATGACATTTATACGACGATCAAAGACCTGGAGGAATTTAAAGCCTGGGCCTTAGAGAATGGCGTCATCGACATGGTGAAGGAAGCCGTCAATAATAAATCATTGACGACACTCATCAAAGACCTTCTGACAGAGGGTGCTGCCTTACCAGAGAGCGTAGAAATTTTCACGAAGTCCCGGATACGGGCGAGTCAATCAACCACCAAGGAGGAATCTGATGAGTAAAGAATTAACCGTGCTGAACACTGATGAGACGGAATTGATGGTCCTTGACGAAGGGGAAGAAGGCGGAACCGGACTTGAGAACATGACCGCTGAAGATAACATCGTTCCTCGCTTGCAGATCGCGGCAGGGACCAGTAAACAGGTCATGAAGGGCCACGACAAGTACATCAAGGGTCTCAGCCAAGGGGACATTTTCAACACAGTTACCGGGAAGATCTATGGTGAATCGGTGAAGGTGGTTCCGGTCTGGTATTCGAAAAACCGGATCTTGTTCGACAAGGAATTTAAAATTGAATGCTCATCCCCGGATGGAATCTCAGGCGGGACGATTTCCCCTGACTCCTGCGAATCCTGTGAATTCTCGAAGTGGGGAACCGGGAAAAATGACAAAGGTTTTGCGTGTACAGAATTTCGCAATTTCGCCGTTCTCGTCTTTGATGAAAATGGTGTGCCGGAATTGGCTTCAGTGTCCATGAAGTCCACGTCCACAGGGACTGCGAAAAAATGGCTCAACATGATTGAAGCCCGGAAGGTGAAAACTGCCAAGGGCGATATCGTACAGATGCCGATGGAATACGGGTACTACACGTTGAACGCGTCAGCCAAAGAAGGCGATGCCGGAGCGTTCTATGCCTGGGGTGTCAACAATGCGGGATCGATTCCCAGCAAGACCGAAGAAGACAAAAAGCTTCGGGCGTTTACCCGGAAGACACACAAGTCATTCAAAGATGCCGAAGTGAAAATCACTGGAACTGCGGAGGTTGCCGATGCCTAATCTTGAAAGAGTCGATCAAAAGACTCTGGAGAGATTTCGTGAGCTGTTTCACGGACGTACCGACTGGTACGGATGCCGGGACTTCAAGACCAATTCACAGTGGGTCGAAGGTGCGAGGGGACCAGATGGAAAATTCTTGAAGGATGAGGGAGGAAGCAATCTTCCCCCTCTCCCATTGACGGATGACCATTTCCACGCACACTTTAACAAAGTGCTTGGCCTGGGCCTCATCCCGATTCAAGCATCAGGAAATGTCAATTTCGCAGCTATCGATATTGACCAAAAGGGAATTGATCATCTTGCTCTTGTCAAGAAGATTAAAAATCTCGGACTTCCTCTGCATGTGTTCGTGTCTCGATCTGGAGACGCTCATGCATTCCTGTTTATCAGTGGGCAGGGCAAACCTGCCGGACCTGTGATGAAGCGTATGACTGATTGGTCAGTGGCGCTTGGTTATGCCGGTCACGAAATCTTTCCAAAGCAGAAAGATATTGATCAACCCGGATCTGTCGGGAATTTTATTAACCTTCCATTTTTCAATACGTTCGCAAAAGGTGTTTCCCCTGATGATCATAAAGGACAACATGTCACACCGGACGGTCGATTCGTCGGGATTCAAGAGTTTGTCAGTACGGTTGAACAGTGGGATGAAAAAACACCGCTTCCCATTGCCTTGCGAACCGTGGGATTTGAGCAAGGTCCGCCTTGTCTTGAAACCCTGCAGCAGCAGGGGATACCTCCAGGACATCGCAACCTCGGTATGTATAATGTTGGCGTCTACTTTAAAAAAGCAGAACCTGATACTTGGAAAGATCTTCTGCAGGCGTACAATCTAAAATACCTGGATCAGCCATTATCTGCAAAGGAACTGGACACGATCAGCAAGTCAGTAGGTAGGAAGGATTATCAGTACAAGTGTAAGGATGATCCAATTAAAAGTGTGTGCGAAGCCGAACTCTGTAAGACCAGGCTTTACGGGATCAAAACTGCAGAAGAGCGGTTGAGGGATAAAGCCGCAAGGATTGAGATCCCCATCGATGGATTGATTAAATATCTGACGGACCCGGTAACATGGGGCTTAAAAGTCGCACACCGGATTATCAACGTCAATTCCGCAGAACTCTTGTGCTATGCACAGTTGAGGAAGTATCTCTTGGAGCACTTGATGATGGTTCCACCAAATATCAAACCGGATATTTGGGAGATCAAATTGAAAAGTCTTATCGATAACGCTGAGGTAGTTGAGGTCTCAGAAGACTCCGGGGATCTGCAGTTGATGACTGAGATGATCGCAGAGTTTGTGAATAACGGATCGGCGAATGAACGCATGCTTGATTCACAGTGTGCGTATCTGAAGTGGGATGAAGAAGAGAAAGGCAGTGTGGCCTACATTACCACGAAATCAATTCGCGAATACCTCATGGGGATGAAAATCAATAATATCCCTGTGGCCCGGTTAGCTCTCTTACTGAAACAGAGTGGTTGGGAGAGTAAGATTGGGCGATTCGGCGGCGTGGTGAAACGGGCGTGGTTTAAATTTTATCCAGGTCTTCAACCAAAGTTCACTGACGAACCCACAGGAGAAACAGTCGATGAAGCTCTCAGTCGGACAGTTGTTGAACATGTATATGATGAGGGCAAGGATATCTCAGAGTAATCTCGCAAAGACAGTTGGATGTTCTCGATTCATGGTGAATCTGATTATTCACGACCATCGTAGACCCTCTGAGCCTCTCGCTCAGAGGATTGCGAAGACGGTCATAGAAGATCCTATCGAGCAAGAGGGGCTTGCGTTCCTCTTGCTTGGTCACCATCGGAAAATTCACAAGCTATTGAGAGACTACCCCAATGCGTTTAAAGATTTTAGGTCCACCGGGAACGGGGAAGACGACGACGGTCTTGTCATATATTAAGCAATTTCAGGATGATGAGACGATCAAGAAAATTATCTTTTGTTCCTTTACCGTTGCAGCAAAGGACGATGCGAAGCGGAGATGTAAGTCTCATGTGAGAACGACATTCGCCACGATTCACGGTGAGTTATTTGAGTACATGGAATATGCAAGACGGTATATGGTGAACACACTTCGCCATTTTGCGAAGTCAATCGGCCAACACTGCAACATGATGCAGGATCAACATATCATGTCGGCGAAAACTCCGCTGGAACTTTCGATAGCTTATTATCAAGTCTCACGGAGCCGGATGGTGAGACCAGGGATTCTTCCACTGCCTCCGGGATTGTCATTACAGACAATCGAAGCGTATATACAAGAGTTTGAGCATTATAAGTTCCGTGAGAGCCTTTTGGACTATAACGACGTACTGGTGAATTATTTAAAAAAGGGAGATGCACTTGACTATGATGCGGCATTGGTGGACGAAGCACAAGACCTCTCTCGCCTTCAGTGGGCTTGCGTGGATAAAATGTTTGGATCAGCGAGGTACTATTATACCGTGGGTGACGATGACCAGTGTATATACAGCTTCGCTGGCACAGACGCTGAAGACTTTATTAACTGGAAAACGCAAGAGACGGTGGTATTGAATTATTCTCATCGTCTCGGGAAAGACGTGTTGGATTATTCTAAAACGGTCTTGAAGAGGATTAAGACCAGGATGGAAAAAGAGTATCAACCTCGTTCCGGGGAGAGCCGAGTCAAGTTGACGAATGATTTCGACCCGGTCCTCGACACGATGTCTCATGATACCTGTGTGATTTTGCACAGAAATGGCTACCTAGCCAATCGGATCAAAGCCGCACTGGATGAGCGGGGTGTCACGTACGGAGGCAAAGGGTCGCCATTCTATTTGAAATCTCCCCTCAAGGCGATCAGGCTATGGGAAGAGTGGAGATCCGGGGAAACTGTGTTCGGGAATGCCATGAAAGTGATCATGCAGTACATCCCGGATACGATTGACCTTGATAAGACGAAATACCTGGAGACAGGCAGAAGGGCGAAGGCGATGCCATGCCCATTCCCTACTGTCCCCTGGCAAAACATTCTGGAGGTCCCGTTCAAGACGGTCTACATGAATGTACAAGATAAGCATGGACTCCCATACCTGCTGGCTGAGCCAACGGTGATCGTAACGACGATTCATCAATCGAAAGGTGGAGAGTGGGATAAAGTCATTCTCATGACGGACATGTCAGCAGCCACGTATAAGCAGTTTACGCAAGGCACGGAGAAGCATCGAGACGAAGAACATCGTGTGTGGTATGTCGCAACCACACGAGCGAGGCATGAGTTGCAGATTGTGCGACCGCAGACCACGAAGTATTACCCAATGGAGGAACTCTCATGAAAGTATTTCTCAGTCCAACCCTGATGGATACAGCACGGCAATGTCCACGCTGCGCTTATGATCAGATGGTCATGAAGTTGAAAAGACCACGAGGTCCTTATCCAACCTTGCCGAATGGGATGGATGAAATTCTGAAGCAGTATGCCGACAGATTTCGGGGAACACTTCCCCCTGAACTAAGTCATTTGGAAGGTCGACGATTTGTTGAGGATCAAACCTTGATCAATACGTATCGACAATGGAATGGTCTCCGATGTACGCATGATGTGTTAGTGGATCGACCCACAAAAAATCTTCCCTCTCGGAAGATTTCACACAGCTTGATTGTGACTGGCGGGATCGATGACCTCTTGTATGATGACTGTGATCAGGTTGAGATTTTGGATTTTAAAACGAAGAAGGATGAACCCGCTGCGGATTATGGAGAAAAGTATTACCAGCATACGTTGGATACGTATGCGTACATGCTGCAGCAGCAGGGGATGAAAGTCTCGAAGACGGCACGTCTCTGGTATTGGTGGCCGAAAGGTGTAGACGAAAACGGGAAAATGGAATTCGGGAATAAAATCCTGACCATGACCGTCAACCCGGAAGCCACGATTGAAAGGCTGAACACGATTGCCAACATGCTTCCTGCTGTCAGTATGGAAGCCATGCAGTATCGACCCAAGCCGAGCGTGGATTGTGAATTTTGTACCTACATTCAAACACAGAAGGATCATGAAGAACATGAATAATGTCGTCAGCGGGATTGAACTAGGTCGGACATATGAGGATGTGGTGACCGGGTTTTGTGGAGTCGCAACCGGAGTGGTGCAGTATTTGACAGGGTGTCATCAAGTGCTCCTGGTTGGCCGTGTCGTTGCCGGAGCGAAAGAGGCTCCGACGTATTGGCTCGATGTTGATCGGGCACAATTACAGGGAGAAGTCCCTACCGTGATGCTTGCAGCACGGACACATCCAGGTTTCGATGTTGAACCTCCAGTGAGATAAGGAGAAGATAATGGGGAAACGCAAAGCGAGAAAACAAAAGATGGTAGAGCAGTTGGACAATCCCCCATTTTGTCCAGCCTCTCCAGCGATGCGGAGATACTTGAAGAGGCAGAACAGTAAGGCCCGTAGGCGCGATTGGAAGATGAATGGAGAAGACGCACTGAAGAAAAACCGTTACAGAGGATGGGAGTCCTAATGGCACAATCTCAATATCCAGAATACAAAATTATGGTGGCAGGTTCCTTAGGCGAACTGGTTGCGTTGGTCAACCTCAAACTCTTGGATGGATGGAACCCGCAAGGTGGTGTCAGTGTTTGTACAGACCCATCAGGTGGATTAGTGTGGACTCAAGCCGTTTCTGCACACTGTAAATAAAAGGGGGCACGATGATATCACTAAATACCGGGTACGATGTTGGAGCAGAGTTGTCGGCAGCACGAGCGATCCATCTTGGCAACCATCAGCAGCTGGCCGCACTTGTTGAGGAAGTTGGAGAACTGGCTCAGGCGTTGATTGATCATGACCGCGATAAGCAGACGGCTTCACAAGTGTACGCTGAAGCGATCCAAGTAGCAGCCATGGCAATACGAATTGCCGAAGAAGGCAGCGGGGAATTTACATACAAGTATACACACAAATGCACTGAGGATTTTCAAGCGAAGGTACGATAATGGATAATACACAATGGCGGCTACCAAAGATGAAAGACCTGTCTCGATACAAAGAGATCACGGTTGACACGGAGACCAGCGGTCTTGACATATGGGAGGGTCACCGAACGGTCGGTGTGGCTCTCGGACTCGTCAAAGACGATGGACACGTAGACTGTCATTATTATCCGTATGGGCATGATGGCGGGGCACAGTATACACGAGGGGACGTGGTTTCCTGGTTGAATACCGAACTTCGAGACAAGACCATTATTACCCATAACGGGACGTTCGACACACTGATGCTCTTGCAGGATGGAGTAGATCTGAGAGCGTACGGAAACATTCTGGAAGACACAATGTTCTCCGGGATCTTGGTCAACCCTGAATCCATCTACAGCTTAGATTTCATGTATGGGCATTATGTCGATGCTGGCGTCCAGAAGATCAAACTACCATTCGATAAAAGCGAATTGGAGTTTGTCCCTTCACATATGGTTGGTGAGTACGCAGAGCAAGACGTACGCATGACGGCTCATCTCAACACAGCGATGAGACTGCAGCGTGAGAAGAAAAATTTAAATGAGATTTACCGATTGGAGTGCGACTGTATCTCGCCTACAGTTGAGATGCAGAATAACGGGCTGATCATCGACACGCTGAAGCTTGAAAAATGGATTAAAGAGGTTGATGTCAAAGTCAAGAAGCTAGAGAAAAAGTTCGGAGCCATTAACCCGAACTCCGGGAAGCAGTTGAAAGTTGAGTTTGATCGTCTCGGAATTCACCATCCATGGAACTTTAAATGTGAGAAGTGTTCTGAGAAACAGAATCGTGTAATTGCGTGGGAAGGGTTCGCTCCACAATCCTGTCCCTACTGTCACCAAGAGGTTCAACCAGGCTCTCCGCATTTCGGAAAAGAACTGATGAAGCGGATTGATCATCCGTTTCCGAAGTCAGTCACAACGCTGAAAGCGATGTCACGGTTGAGGGATGCGTTCTTGATTCCCTGGTCGAAGCAGATAAAAAGGGGACGTATTTTACCGTTCGAGCTGAACCAACTCAGGGATAGGGCGTTCGATGGAGCCACGAAAGGAACCGTCACTGGACGATTCAGCGCCAGTATGCGAGAAGGCGGGGCACAGCCTCAGCAGATTTGGAAGGTTGGAAATCAAATTGAAGAACTCGGCGATGAATACATCTTACGAGAGCTGTTCATTCCGAGCAACCCGAACAGTGATTTCCTAGCGGTCGATGCGTCACAAGAGGAATTCCGGTTACTGGCGCACTACGCGAAGACAGACCGGATTGCGGACGCGTATAATAAAGATGCGTTCACCGACTACCATACTGTCGTTGCGGAAGATATTCTCAAAGGGAAAATGCCTCGGAGAAAAGCGAAGAATATTAACTTCGGGAAAATGTATGGGATGGGTCGAGCGTTATTCTCACGGAAGTTCGATGTCTCATTGGCCGAAGCGAATGAGATGTACGACGTGTTCGAGAAAGAGTTTCCAGAACTAAAGCAGACCAGCCAGTTCTATGAGTCGAGGGCGAAGATCTTCGGCGAAATTCGAACGCTACGGGGTCGCCTCTTTGAATTCAGTAGGGGCAGTAAGACGCATATCGCCTTATCTCGATTGATCCAAGGATCGGCAGGGGACTTGATGAAGGAAGCCATGATCAAGATGTACCGAGCTGGACTCATGGACAAGTTGAGACTGACGGTTCACGATGAGCTGGTCGGTGATGGGCATCGAGAAAAAGGGAAAGAGATTGTGGAATTGCTGAACGATGTACACGGACTCCGTGTACCAATCCGGTGGGAACTCCAATGTGGAAAAACCTGGGCCATGACCGATCCGTCGACCGTGACGATTCGGTAGAAAGGAATCACACTTATGTTCGCAGCACTATTACTGATATGTCTGGTTTCTCCAATCAATGACTATATTGGAGACAATTGTATTCCAGGTGCGGCGGTTGTGAAGTTTGAGCTAGAGTCACAATGTGATTTCTATCTCAAGCAGGAATATGATTACCTCAAGACGAAGGAAGCCCAAGACGCAATCAAACTGCAGCTGCCATTGTATAACGAAAACCGGTGGAAGGTTCGAGCGGTCTGTACGAAGATCGTCATCGATGACTACTTACCGGAGGTTGCATTATGAAGACGTATTTGACAAATTTTATCTCATGGGGTATACTGATAGGACTCTCAGCCGCGTCATTATTTGTGGGAGCCTTCGCCTTTCGCATCCTGTGGGAGGCCTTAAAATTCGGGTGGACATTGGGAAACCTGATCTAGGAGAATGATATTATGGGAACGATGTATGTTGCACACATTCTATTTTGCTCACTTGTTGGTCAATGCGAGATCTATCACGATAAGCAGGGTCCATCAGTGTCGTATGAACAGTGCCAAGTCAAATTGGATGAGATGAATAGACGTGTGAAAGAGAATCCAGCTCCGGTAGAGGCAAAGATTGGGAAGTACGATGTGAACAAGGTTCACCGAGGATTTTGTATCGATATGAACAATTCTTTCCATAAAAATTGGGAGGTCTACTACAACCTATGATACTCGGACACCAAGAATTAAAGAATAGGGTTGATCAATTCTTTCCTGGGATTCATCCCGAGAAAATAGGAGCAGCGTCGGTCGATGTCCGTGTTGGATTGAAGGCTCTGGATGAGGAAGGCCTTGAGATCCGCCTATACGAGTATACGAAAGACAACCCATACTTCATGCACTCCGGGGAATTTCTCTTGATCGAAATGCTGGAGGAAACCAGACTGCCACAAGATGTCTCCTGCATGTTTCTTCTGAAGTCTACGTCAGCACGAATGGGGTTTCAGCATGCCTTCGCCGGATGGGTTGATCCAGGATGGCATGGGATCTTAACGATGGAAGTGACCAATTCTCGGCAGATGCGTTCACTGCCTCTTTATAATGGGATGCCAATAGGGCAGCTGATATTCATGGAAACCGCTGGAGGCGGTCTCTATCATGGAAGATATCAAGATGATTTAAGTGTCTCAGGACCGAAAACGGAGGTAGAATACGATGCAGGGACCTAGACCATTTCTCGTGAGGATGTTTAATGAAGGGAACCCCTTCTACCATGTGCTAGAATTGGTTATGTGGGCAACCGGGTTTGGTATGGCTAATCGTTATACCAGACAGTTGTTCAACCGGAGGGACTTTTGCCCACTGCAAAAGACACAATTCTTGATGGTCACAGAGGCAACCGCTGAGGATCAGGAACGATGTCAAGAGAAAACATTTTATGGAACACGAAAGGCCGGATATGACAAATTGGCGGAGAGTCCTCGACCATGGGTACGTACAGCTCGTTGACCATATGGGTAGTGATTTGTCCATTGTGAGATCCGCCAGGGTGTCACACGATGCTGTCTGGAGAACCGGGGAAGACGCCGGGAAGGATGAGAAGCTTCTCCGGTACCTGTTGAAGAACAGACACAACACTCCGCTGGAGTCTGTGGTGTTCACATTTGAAGTCAAGGCACCGATTTTTGTGTTCAGGCAATGGCACCGGCACCGGACACAATCATACAACGAGGTCTCAGCACGGTACACGGAGTTACCTGATGAAATGTACATCCCTGAGATTGAGATGATTGGAAAGCAGTGTACGTGGAATAAGCAAGTCAGAACGATAGGGGAGTTATCACAGGATGACCGATACCACCTGGAGAGAAGCTTGGCCGTGTACGAAGCCAGTATTCGTAATTCGTATGATGCCTACAAGCGGCTGATCGGGACGTTCGGATGGCCTCGGGAGTTGGCGAGAATGGTTCTTCCGTTCGCGATTTACTCCAAGATGTTTACGACGTTGAACCTCCACAACCTGTTTCACTTCTTGGGCCTGAGGCTTCATCCTCATGCTCAATATGAGATCCGTGTTTACGCAGAGGCAATACTTGGATTGATCAGGCCGATTGTTCCTATCGCTATATCTGGTTGGTTGGACAGTCAGCAGTCGTGGAAAGATTATGAGTCGATGCTCAGCATACTGCCATCAGTGAGAGAACTTCTTTCGTCAGATATCTCTGACGACGAAGCTGTTGAAAAACTCTTAAGGCAAAGGCAAAGGAGAGCATCATGACTTTGACTGAATTGATTCGAACACCAATCTATCAAGGTAACCGGCAGACCGGTCGAACGACGAAGATGCTGCTACGAGCCATCGTCAGGATGCAGGATCTTCATAATGTCAGTGTGATCCTTCATGACAGCTGTCAATTTAGTTATACGATGCATTTGATTAAGTCTCTCCGGCACGATGCCAAGACATTCGCCGGAACACGAGACATTGAAATCGATGGGCGAATGATGAGGCTCATTTCGTACAAAGCCTATGACGACCGGATTGTGCTTCATCATCCTATCGCATTGATGGCCGGGGTCGCATCAGAGAATATTTTTGTTGACCATTATGTATGGGAGAGACAACACGGATGATCGAATTACTATTCATTGCACTACTCCTGAATCCTGTGATCGAGAATGTAAAGACAACCGGGTATTGTGCTCATCCTCCTTGTGTAGATAAGAAATGGGCTGACGGTCGAACCGCGTCAAACACGATTGCGAGACGTGGAGTCTGTGCGGCCAATTGGAAAGTGTTTCCAAAAGGTGCTGTGCTCCATATTCCAGGGTATGGAAATTGTCGAGTCGAGGATACCGGGAACCCGGCCTTCGTCAATGGGGTGCATTTGGATTTGTACTTCGAAGATATTGAGGATGCAAGAGAGTGGGGTGTGAAACAGAAGTCAGTGATTGTGATTGAATGGCCTCGGCCAACATCTTAACAAAGGGGGATCTATGAGACCGTTTCATTTAGGAGATCATGCGTTTATCAATTTGGAAAACATCGCGTCTTGGGATTTTACGAAGACGGAAATCTCAACGGAGTTAAGTCGTGGCGATATTTTCGATATTCGCTTGGTGATCTATACGACTGACACAAACGAATTCACGATTGACGAACCAGAGATGATCATGCAGTTCTTGCATGCCTTGGGTGGACGTGATGGGAGTCTGGTGTATGGCGGTGAGAATTCCATTGAGTATTATGTGAGAAAGTCGAACGACTATTACATCGCCAAACGGAAAAACGAAGCTGAAGCAGAAAGGGAATAAGTGCATGATTCTGAATTCCGCGTTTCTTGAATCGTATAAGCAGAGGACTCCAGATTGGGGTCCTCTCGGTCTCGTGACGTTCCTCATTTTCTATTCACGGATGAAGGACAACGGGTATAAAGAAGATTGGGTTGATACTTGTGCGAGAGTCGTGCAAGGTGTGTACGATATTCAAAAGTGGCACTGTGAAACGAACGACCGGCCATTCAATAATGATAAGGCTGTCCGTGACGCTCATTCGATGTTTGATTTGATTTATAACTTTAAGTTTACCCCTCCAGGGAGAGGTTTGTGGGCCATGGGAACCAAAGCCATGTGGACGCATGGCGGGGGAGTCTTGAACAATTGCGGATTCTTCAGTACGAAGAGTCTCACCACGAAGCCATTCAAGATGGTGATGCATTTCAGTATGCTTGGCGTCGGGTGCGGGTTTGATACATTGGGAGCCGGATCGAGAGTGATTCAACGTCCTGGGAATGGTGAAATTTCTCACAAGATCGCCGACAGTCGAGAGGGGTGGGTCGACAGCATGGATGCCTTACTGTCCTCGTACTTCTACGGCACACCAAGACCGGTGTTCGATTATAGCGGGGTGCGAACGAAAGGCGCGGTCCTGAAAACATTTGGTGGAGTGGCTTCTGGCCCGGAACCTCTCTTGAGGCTTCATGAGTACATTACGAAATGCTGTGAGGTCTATATTGGCAGGAGAGTAGACTCCACATTCATTGTCGATATCATGAACTTCATTGGAAAGTGTACGGAGTCCGGGAATATCCGTCGTAGCGCAGAAATCGCGATTGGAGAATATGGAGACAAAGATTTTTATGCCCTAAAGTTTGATAAGTCCCTGGTCGAAAGCCATCGGTATATGTCCAATAACACGGTCAAGTGTCTACCTGGATGCAGCTATGGGGAGATCGCTGAACTGATCGCACTCAACGGAGAACCGAGCGTGTTCTGGTTGACAAACGCTCAGCGGTATGGGAGAATGAACGGGATCATGGATGCGCTGGACATGAACGCGGAAGGCGCGAACCCTTGTGTCGAGCAAACCTTGTGGGATAAGGAACTGTGCAACCTGGTTGAAACCTATATGGCCCGTCATGGCAATCTGCATGACTACATGCGGACCCTGAAGAAAGCCTACTTGTATTCGAAGACGGTCACACTGATGAAGACCGGGTTTGGAGAGACCGATGAGATTATCGAGAACAATCGAAGAATTGGCTGTAGTCAATCTGGTATTATCAGATCGTTCAACAAATTCGGTCGTGCGAGGGTTCTTGACTGGTCTGACAAGTGTTACGACTTTCTTACTGGTCTGGACGCCGATTACAGTTGCTGGTTTGGTGTTCATCGGTCCATTAAGCGTACTTCTATCAAACCCTCGGGGACAGTGCCTTTACTACCTGGTGAAACTGGCGCTCTCAATTATCCGATAGCGGAATTCTATTACCGCACCATTCGGATCGCAGCCAACAACCCAATCTTGGATGCATTGGCGGCTGCAGGGTATCGGATCGAACCGAATGCCTACGGAGGCAACGAGACCATGGTAGCCTACTTCCCGGTCCACGAACAGAACTTCGTGAAGGGAGAAGCCGATGTCAGTATGTGGGAGCAAATGGAGAACGCAGCAGCGATGCAGCGGTATTGGGCTGACAATCAAGTGAGCACCACGATTAAGTTTGACAAGAAAGAAGCGAAGGACATTCCGATTGCCTTGGAGATGTATGAGAACCGACTGAAAGCGGTCAGCTTCCTTCCGAAGACTGACGGGTTTTACAAGCAGGCTCCCTACCAGGCGGTGACGGAAGATCAGTATGCGAAGTATGCTGGCAGCTTGAGACCGATTGATTTTAACCAAGCCGGAGCCGATGCATTGGCTCCGAGCGGGTGTGATGGAGAAACCTGTGAACTATAAGGTCGTACTGATCACTGAAGAGCAGCAGAAGTTCAACATGGACTTCGAGCTGGACCTGTTACCTGACCGTCTCCAATGTGACGTGCTGGCTGATCCGGGTATTATTTGTACCCGGATCTTCCTCCGCACACCGACGGTCGAAGACAATCGTATCGTGTATCGTGAGGAGGATTTTCAATGATATCGAAAAAGGAAGAATTGGAGTTTGGCCCGGATCGAACACCGAAGCCGAAGGGACCATGCATATTTAACCCAAGTGTCCCTGCAGATCCACAGATGGGTCGGAGGCCTCACACGATTCTGCAGCTGAGGAACGACACGGACAACACGCCACTGGAGCAAGCGATTGAATCCTTACTCCTGTGGGTGAGTGATGAGACGGTGACGCGAAACGTCATGAACACGTTACTGAGATTGGAACGGGAGAAACGCCACGAATGATTATTCTCATGGAAAAAGACCAGACGGTGCGATTGGTGCAAGGGGAATCTGATACTCCGTTTCTACAGATCCCGGTGGCAACCTTTCCAGAAGTCCGATTCCACAGTGAAGTGGAAGGGGCAGACTTTAGGAAAGCTGCGTTAGATTTTATCGGTGTGCATTTGAAAGTGAAGCAGTATAAGAACATTGGGATCATCGACGGGAAAACTGTCTACAAGGAGATGTAAGACATGCAGCAGAATGTTGACCTCATTGCCCACTGTGTGAAAGCTAGAGGGCCAAACCAGATCCATTATGCGAACCTGACTGCAGCGTTCAAGCGGGTGGTTGGACATGTCCACCCTCAGTTTATTGAGTGGATGGTGAGAGAGATTCAGTCTGATCAGATCGGACATTATCCGTTCTACGGATTGATCCCTCATATTTATTTTCGTCCATACCGATGCATGGGTGACTTCGAATTGCTGGCCAAGTTTTATGATGCCTATGATAAGTATCATCTTGGTCTTCGGTCGAAGTATGATTTGACCGCGTCAGATTGGGATGCCTACGTGTTAAGCCTTCCATGCTCACAATCCCTGTTTAACCGGGAAGCGTACCTGTTGAAGAGGATTGGACAATGCATTGAGAAGACCGGAGCCTTATCGGTGTTGGATATTGCTTGTGGCAATGGTCGATTGATGAAGAAACTCCTGGAGAAGTACCCTCACATCCAAGTTGTGGGGATTGACTCTGAACCGATGGCGATTGAGGAAGCGAAGAAAAATACCGGGCGTCGAGAATATTATGAAGTCGTGAACGCCTTGAAAGACCTCCCGGATTGCGATGCAGATATTGTGGTGAGCGCCGGGTTGTTCGACTACCTCCCTGAGGTTCTCGGGACACGGCTGCTGCAGCGGGTACAGAGGCATTACGATCCAGACATGATCATCGTTGGGAATCTCACGAACCATGATTCGGAGCCGCTGATGGAGCTGCTCGGATGGGATCTTCATTACCGGAATAGGATAGAGTTATCCAATCTGGTGATCAATGGAATCTGGCCGAAAGACGTACACTATAACTGCCGTGTGGAACATGAGCCACTTGAGATTAACCTGTTTCTAGTCATGGAGAAATAACGCTTATGTTGGTGATCAACTTATGGGGTGGCCCTGGAGCCGGAAAGACAACGACCGCAGCGGGATTGTTTAATGCCTTGCGTCATGATTGGCATCTCAACTTAGAATTGGTGACGGAGTTTGCGACGGATCTGTGCTTCGAGCAAGCCAGAGAAAATCTGAAGAACCAAGTCTACTTGTTGGGGAATCAGTATCATCGCTTGTGGAGGCTGCAGCAGATCGGTGTTGAAGCGGTGATTACCGACGCACCGATTGGCCTGAACGACGTGTACGGAGTGATCTACCATCAGCCGTATCATGTAGAGATGAAGGCGCTCATCGCAAAACTCATGAGTCAGTTCGAGCATGTGAACATTCTCATGAAGCGAGACCCGAAAGCAGCAGGAGGCTTCAAGGGAGGATCGAAAAAGAGAGATCGGTGGTTCGTGGAGCGGTTCGACAAACTCTTAAGGGAGCATGGTCCTGCAATGGATACAGAGATCCAGTACTCTGTCGATGCTCATTATGATATTCTGAATTGGCTGGAAGCATACGCCACGGAAGATGGACCGATCAAGTACAGCTATTGGAAAGGGGCCTCGCATGCAGACGAAACTACAAAGCCTGTTTGAGTCAACCGTGAACATGACGCTCGGCCTGGTGGTCGCCATGCTGGCTCAGCAGGTCATCTTTCCGTTACTGGGGATCAAGACTTCATTCTCACAGGATCTGATTATCATCCTGTCGTTTACTGCCATCAGTATCATTAGGACATATCTTGTTCGACGGTTTTTTAATTGGTATCACACAAAAAAGGGGGATGTATGAGCGGAATGAATGATTTTTCTGCGGACAACTATGTGGAAGAACGAGAGAAGAATAAACCGTTGAGGGTGAAGTATAAAGCGCTATTGATAGAGGCCAATAAGATTATTGAAGATCTAGATAGAGAGGTCGAACAGATGAGGTCTCAGTCGGTGTGGTCTTTTATGTGGGATCGAATGAAACGATTTATCGAGTCGGTGGCGTGATCATGAACCCGGAGACACGCTATACGAATCGATTTCGGGAATACGCGAAACGACACTACCCGAAGGTCATGATGACGAAACACTCTGACCGGTTCAATCATGGTATCGCAGACTTGACAGTAGGGATTCCAACCGGTGGACTTCCAGTGGTCTTCCCGGTTGAGGTCAAGTATCTGTCTTGTGTGGTGAAGAGCAAACGGAAGATCCCACTGAAAGATTCTCAGCAGGAGTATTTGCTGAAGTGGGCAGAGATCGGAGCGGCGAACTTTGTCTTGGTGGGAACAAAAGGCGGATCAGCACTCTACAGTATGGCGGACTACGACGGATATATTTACGCGGTTGATATACGAGAGGATCGGGTGACATGGGAGAATTTACTGAGAACTTGAACCGGAAATTCGGATCAGTCACGAAGACAGAAGTCTCACACTGTCCACGCTGCAGCAACGAAACCTCAAAGGGGTTCCTGATGCAGGAAGACGTGTTCTGTGACGTGGGAGAAGTGGAAGGGGTCTGGCTTCGGTATGCGAAGTGTGTCAATTGTAGTTGGAGGATGGAGATTGGCAACTGGCGGACAGTGCGTCGAAAAAGGAGGATCGCATGAGCACTTTAACATGTGTTTACTGTGGTGTAGCATACCCTGAAGGGACACCACCACACGGAGCAGCAGTGTTGACCACCTTGCTTGAAGTCTTGGAACAGGAGGAAGCATGACCATCTCTTCAGAAGAAATCTATATGATCGCGAAAGATTGGCAGGCAGAGATGTCTCCGGCCATCAACATTCGATGGGTTGACATGGAGCCCTACAATGGGATGTGGGTCACGAAGATCAATACGAGGCCAAGTGTACTTGATGCTCTGATCCTGCAGAGGGCGAGTAATGTGCCGGGATATGTTCAGGCGGCATCAGCCGCAACTGGGCTGTCTTACCAAGGAGTGGAGTCCTTTCAAAAGATTATGTTCCTCGGCCATCCGAGACATGAGACACCGCAAGTCAGCAGGGAAATTGCCAACTGGCGAGGAATCATCACCGCTCTTGAGGTCTATGACTTGGCAAAGAATGATCGGTTCTAACAAGGAGACAGAAGCGTATGTCAAATTGGAGTGAAGAGGAATTGAAGGAAGCGTGGGAACATCACTCACGGCAGTACAAAGAAAGGCAGGAGAAATTGGACAAAGAATTTGACAAGATGCCAGATCCGGGAAGTAAGGACGATGCGTATGATCGCCACAATGCATTCTTTGATAGCTTACAGCCTGGGGATATTCTACATGGTAAATCGACAGGCGCTCCGTGGGAAATCTTGATGATACGTGGAAATACTGTTGTGGCAGAGTACAAAGGAAAGCTTGGCAGCGATGGTGAGATTAAGGTGTGGAATAAATACAGTCTAATGGGCTGGTCGAAGATGCCTAAGGCCCCTCACGCTAAGATTGACGTGACACACGACAACACGGAGTATATCGACGTTTCCAACCGCGTCTTTTCATCTCCAGCACGATCGGAGAATCCGATGGGGTATTGGGAGAACAGGAAACCGACGAATCCAAAAGATCTTGTCGGAGTGCGGAAGGTGCCTCTCAGTGTGCTCTCGTGTGCGGTTCTGATGGAAGTCGCACTCGGTCTCATGGAAGGCGGGTGCAAGTATGGTCGACATAATTATCGTGACGCCGGAGTGGCTTTCTCGATTTACTACGATGCCACGATGAGGCATCTGATGAGCTGGTGGGAAGGCGAGGATATGGATCCAGATTCTGGACTCTCACATATCACGAAAGCGATTTCGAGTTTGTTCGTGCTGAGGGATGCGATGATCAATGGGAAGTTCACGGATGATCGACCGATTAAAGTCATTAACCCGGATTGGATGCAGCAAGCGAACGAAGGTGCAGCGAGCATCTCCGACAAGTATCCGAATCCGAAGAAGCCCTATACACAGATACCACTGCCGGAGTGAGTCATGAAACTGTATATCTATCGGGTGTACCAAAAAGAAAAAGGAACCGTCTGTGTATGGGAAGGACCTGTAACCGAACGTGGACTCCTTCTTTCTCATCCTGTACGTGAATTATTAGAGAAGCATATCATCATTCCTAAGGATGCGCCGACGTTGAAGTTTGTCGCAGAGCGTTTAGCTGAGGAGCAATGGGATGATGCTGCGATGATGGTGGAATCGTATCTCGGAAGTTCACACCACAACCCGGTCCCTGAACTTGGTATCGGCCTGGCTCTTGACAAACAAAAATGGACTGATCGGTGGCCGCAATATGAATGGGAAGTGCTTAAGAAGGACGAAATCATTTTTGGAGGTTGGAGAGCTGTGATTGGGCCAGAAACGAAGTGGAGTATCAGCCAGCTTAAAATTCAGAGGAAAAAGAGGTCGAGGATGCCCATAGGATGTCCTTTAGATCTTTGGGAGAGCCTTACTACGGAAAGGACCGACCTCGGCCCTAATAGGCCAAAGCGTTCGAAATCGTCGGCAATAACTAAAAAGAGGGGTAAACGATGAAAGGTATTGATCCAGACAACCTGAGGATTGGCTACGAAGATCTACGTAGATTCATGGATGTCATGAAGGAAAAAGATCACCGTATTGCGGACTTAGTTGGTGAGTTGGAGCATGCGAAACTCAGTAGTATTCATTACGTACTTGTGTCCGGGCAGGACGAGATTGACGAACTTGAACGAAAAGCAAAATACTTGAAAGGTCTTGTAGACTCGTTAGCAGATTGCTATCATCGGTTGGAAGTGAGCCATGCAAAACTCAATCGGGAGAAGAATGAGTTGGAAGGGCTGTTCCAGCAGCAACGTGACGCATACAACACGCTCAGGAAGAAGTATGAGGACCAGAAAATCTCAGATGCCAGAGCGGTCCTCAAACATCCTTTAACTGGCTGGCGGCACTAATCACTTCAGCTCTTTACTGCCACATATCCCACATAAATTTTCCCACCAACCCCAGGAAGGAAGCTGAGACTGTACGGACAGTCCACTTCCTTTCTGCCTCCGTGCCCTCAAGCGTATCCATTCTCTGCAGCAGACCCGCTCGACCATCAGCATGAGAGCCGAAGACCGCGATATGCTGATCCTCAACTTTTTTCATCAAGTCTTTCAGCCTCTGACTATTTAACTCAAGGGCTGTAGTATGCAGATGAATCCTACCAAGCAGGGCGATTTCTAATTCATGGATCGCCTTCACAACTTCTCTGTTGGTACCGTTATTGTCCATTCACGTATTCCTCAATCGGATACACCATGCCACAGACAGCGAGGGGGATCGCTGGCTGCGGTCTTACAGGTGGGGGTGAGAGATAAATATACTGATTTACGCTTCCTTTGTTGGCATCTGAAACACCTTCATGCCTGCGACTTGATAGTCCGCAGCCACATCGCCGACTCTTTGCATCCCATGATACAAAACCCACTGCCCATTTTCAAACACATGATTGCACTGCTCAGTGACATCTTGACGAGTATCTTCGACACTCATATCATCAAGCTGTACTTGATTGAACGTGTGGTAGGTCCCATCTTCAGTGTGTCTAGCCCACACGAGACCTTCCCTCTCTGAGAGGACAGTATACTTCTCCCCTCTTTCATCAACAACCACTGTCGTATCGTTTCGTAATTTTCGTGCATTGACCATGATTGATTCCTTTATACTGACGTTGCTGCCCTGTACCAACCAGATAACCAACACTGGAATGTATCGGTAATATTGGCATCTGTCAAAGCTGCATGCCCTGTTGCTCCCCAATCTAAAAACTCCGTGATATTTGAATTGGATTGTGTCAATGAAGTTGGAGGGGAAGTCAATCCTGCCATTCCAAACGCGCCTCCAATGATGAGACCTCCATTTGAAACATCAGTGGCATGAGATGTAAACGGTAAAGTCATTCTCATATTCCCTGTTGACGTTCCGCTATCACTAATCTGAAACTTCCCGGCGATGAACACCAGATCGTCAATCCGTGTGTACCGTAACGTCCTGGCCACATAGACAATCCCGGTCGATCCTCCTCCAAATGACAAAACAACTTCATATGTCCCTCGAACCACTCCCGCTTTAGAGGAAAGCAGGACTCCGGCTGACTTCAAGAGTTTCCCAGTTGTCCCATCGAATAGAGGAATATGCTCATCAGTGACCGAGGCCGGTCCTGCAATGAGATCTGCGGCAAGTCTCGTGTCTTGCTTAATCAATTTCCCTGTTGTCCCATCGAAGGCCACGACTCGGCCATCAGTGGCTGACGCTGGTCCGACCACATCCCCTTGAGGGGCTGCGGCTGCTCCTGCGGCGATGACTTGCGGGATGGTCTGTCCACCGTCTTTAATAAGTTTGCCACTGGCCAAATCATAGACGGCAATATTGGTATCTACTGCTGACGCTGGCCCAACCACATCCCCTTGAGGGGCTGCGGCTGCGCCTGCTGCGATGACTTGCGGGATGGTCTGTCCACCGTCTTTAATAAGTTTGCCACTGGCCAAATCATAGACGGCAATATTGGTATCTACTGCTGACGCTGGCCCAACCACATCCCCAATCGTGGCGGTGGGAAGACTGTCCGTGGTGTGCACTTTCCCGAGCCATTCGGCATGTAGTCTCAGCTCAATCGTGGCCCCTGCAGACCAATCTTGCGCGAGGGTGCCGTCTTGCGCTCTGACAATCGTGAAGACATCACCAGACCGAGCCGTAACTTTCACGATTTCATAATTCAGTCCAGATTGAATATTCACATTGAACCAATCACCGCCTGAGGGATTGGGAAATTTAACCCCTTCACCCGCTGCCACGGTTAATGAAACATCGGCAGCCAAGATATCTATAGCCAGGAGCGTTGATGCTTGATTGGTAAATAATTGTTGTGGCATGATAGATCTTTCTGTTTATAAGGGAAATATCCGTTGTCCTGAACCCAGACTCGTGACTCGTTGTGAAGAGATCGTTGGAAATATCCGCACGCCTAAGAGGGCATTTCCACTGAGCACTTCCATGGCCACCTGCGTCACCCGCGCAGGAATTACTTGCCCTTGTCCCAGGACTTCTGTCGAAACATGGGTCACTCGGGCAGGAATCACTTGCCCTTGCCCCAAGACTTCTGTAACCTCCTGTGTCACGCGGGCGATGGTCATGGAAGCACCTCATAGCCCACTTGAATAGCCGTATTGATGTCACTTTCCGTAAATTTGACTCCAGTCACTGGATTGACTTCTCTGGTCTGTAACAGTGCCGCATATGAGGTTGAAAGTGCCTGAGAAGCCCCAGTAAAATCTGTTGTGTCCACCCTGAACCGTTCTTGTAAGGATTTCGCGCCCGCATCAAGTTTCTTGGCTACAATTTGTGTTTGAATTCCATGAATGGTTGTTGGCGCTCCAAAAACGGGAAGATCGTCAAGGGTAAAGAGATCAATAGCGTTATCGACCGATCCTTCATTATAGGTGGCATCTCCATCATGCAAGATATCATCAACTTTATCAAAATGCGTGGTCGGTGTTGCCGGAAATGTCGTGGCGAGTTGCGTGAGGGCTCCATCGCCATTGGGGACCAGGGTATTCACTCGTACATCACCTAAGAAATCATTATTGACGGTGCCTGTCGTATCGCAGATATACCAATCATCCTCCCGGTGAATAGATACTCCTGATATACTGACGTGCCTAATGTTATCAATAATCCCTGTTCTCCCATTACGGGTGTCTTGACCTGTCAGATTAATTACAGGTGTTGTTGATCCATTCAGGCGGACTTCGACGACTCCAGTTGAATCGTGCACCGTGCATTTCGTTTCGAAATAGGTCCACGTACTCGTAGGAAATGAGATGACCACAGAACCGAGTAGTGTGGTCGACGGCCCTCGATAGACCTTCAACTCACTTGACGCAGAGTTGAACACGACCCGAACATGTGTCGTGGTGCCTTCTCTGAATTCTGCTATTCCAGGGTTTCCGGCTGTACGGAATATCGCCCTACCATGAATATAAGTCCCATTCGATGGCACAACTCGACCCCAACCCGTAAAGCCTGGATTTCCATCCTGTATGACTTGTGCCCCTGTCCTTGGGCTTGTCGTGACAATCGTTGGCGTCCCTGCGCTGATCACCAGCCTCTGTCCAATATCTGCTGTGTTATAGGTGTCGAACCCATCAATATAGATCAACATGATTTAGGCGAACCTCTCTGATTCTATGGTGATTGATACAACCGCCTCATTTCCACCGTCGTCATTTGTGACAGCCATATGGAGTTCTGCGGTCAGGTCTCCATCAGATAACCACACCGGTAAGTAATCCACGAACGGAGTTCCAGGGACGATGTTCTGAACATGGTACAAGAGATCCGCTTCGAGGAACGTATCGTGCTTATAGAGTTTCACATGATAAAAGGCACTGGGGTTTCCGCTGGTCTCATTAATCGTGATCTTATGGGCGAGGGCTCGATTGGCGAATCCCACCGTGTTAAATTGCGTCGTGGTCGAGACCGCTGCTGAGTTTCCTGCGGACTGAAACACGATATCCTGTGTCCCGACTCCGGTGACTTTCTCCCAATATCCAAGCACAAAAATTTTCAAATTGGCTGTTCCCGGACCCGATGCCGTGACCTTATATTCGAATCCAATCTTCAGTTCATTTGCCATGGTCCGGCCTTCGCCCGGTGTCACGAGAACGGTTCCCTCATCATGCTTGTATAGAGATGTATCTCGTGCGTAGACGCGCATGGATTCTGTCGGCGCAGCCTGGAAGTTTTCAATCTTTCTGATCAGGATCTGCGTATTGGCATCGGGGCTTGAGTCATCCAATTGGACTCTCAGTAGCATCCCCTGTAGACCACTCAGGATTCCAGAGAAGTTGGGGTCACTCGTCAGATCAACTTGAACGTAATTAACGTCACTGGACATGCCAGATATTGAGACAACAGCCGGAGGATCTTCGAACATCGTTGTCTTCGTAATTTCTTGTTGACCAAGATCCGGCGCACCGAGTGGCGTCCAGACGGTCCCGTCCGTCGTTTGCTCCCAGGTATCGGTGGCTTCATTCCACCGAATGCCAACGTTGGGACTGGTTCCCCGTTCAACGGCGAAGGTGGCATTCAAAGATGGTGTCCCTGCTTCGAGACGATTCAGTGTGAACACATCTGAACTCGTGCCAACATCGGTGTTCTGCGAGTGTCCGCCTCCCCCGGCTCCGGCTAGAGCTGCCCATGTCCGTCGATCATCAACATCGGTGATCGCTCCTGATACCGTCGTCACCACGAACAGTGGAACTAGCAGTGTAGTAAAGCCTGTCGTGTTCGTTGAGACCACTCCGGTATTCGGATTGACTTCAACATAATTTGTTGCATTATCTACGAGAGTGATAGTCCCAGCGGCAGTATCTACCACAACATTGTCGTTACGTACCACACCGGCTTGAAACCCAAAAGTCAATCCCGAGGTTGTTATTGTGTCCTGGGCATAATATCCACCTAATGGACCCAATTGGCTTTCGAGATTTTCAAAGCGATCCGCTGCAGACGTAAATGACAGACTGAGAGCATTTGAATCCAGAATATCTTGGTAGTCATCACCATCAAATAATATGTCAACAAGTAACGTGGTATTAGATATAACAGCGGTTCCAGAGTCCCATGAGAAGCTATAAATCGAATTCGTTGTCTGGCTGTTAGATAAACTTGGAATCCCTGCAGAGTCGATATCAATGTATCGTGTTCCGGTTGTCAGAGACGAGGTATTGAGTATCGTGGCATCCGCTTTCGTTCTGAACGAGAGATCGATCCATGCCGCTCCAGCAGGTATCGTCAACGAGTCACCGACTACCGTTTGATCAATGAGCCGATATGATCCTATGCCAATCACACCGTTCCTGTCAAAAATTTCCCTCAGACCAGTTGGAACACTCAGCGAGGCTCCTGCACTGCCTGCGGTCAATAAGAGATCATTGATGGCCGTTTCAATTGCCGTATAGTTCGACTCGTGCTTTGACACGTAATCGCTGATCCCTGCAAATATCTTCGTCAGTGTAATAGCCATGAATGATGTACCTTATGTCGTAGGTGGTAAAAGTTTTATGAGATTGTCACTGTTGTCAAACTTCCCTGCTGTCCCGTACGGCAATTGCCCGTACACGAATCCACCATTCAGAAGTGGATCCCCAATTTCATCGTAGGTCAGGAGTCGAATCGATGAGCCAAACACAACCGGTACACCGATGCTGGTGATCCCGTCATTGCATCCAGAGAGTGTCACCAATGAGATAGAGATGGTTCCTGGTGCGTACTTCGCAAGACCGGTGACCACATATCGATTATCTTGAGGCCTGCGTGAGAGTTTCACTTGTGTTCCGATATCTGCGCTAAACACTGCACGAGAGGGATCATCAATCGGGACCGCTTTTAATGTCTCAAGCCCTGCCGCGTTCGGGTTGCTTGATGCGGTTTCGAGTTCGACATCAACCACCCAAATAAACGCATCGAGACCATTATCGTACCGCTGATACACGGTGCTCGCGACGATGCCAATCTCTTCAGTGTTGAAGCGATCCATCTGTACTCGAATGACATTTAATAGACTCATCGGTTATACCACGCTTTTAAATCCGGCTAGGTTAAGTTGTGACGTCCCTCCACGCGTAATCGTCTTGGAGGCTTCCAGGACAAAGAATTTCGCGCCAGTAGGGAGTTCTATGACATCGCCTTTCTCAATGCGAGGGTCATTCTGTAGCACCAACGTCCGAGGTTTGCCAAGTGATTGTTCATATAACAATTCATTAACGGCCAATTGGTTGGCGTGGTCTTCTGTTGAAATAAAATCATTTCGTATTTCCTTTTGCTTCTCTTCCCAAAACGGAAGATTGTCCAACATCGCAATCGCTTGCTTTTCCAGGAATGCATAGTCGACAGGGAATCCCACAATTTCATACACACCGGTTCCAAGTATCATCATGGCCAAGAGCACGGCGACAATGCCTGCGGCTTCTGCGATTCGCCCCACAGGAATGGTTGTAGAGATGCCCACTCCATCAGGGACGGCTGCAGAGGACAATATCGCAGCGATTCCAGCTGTTGCTAACGCTGATACCCATGCATCAACCGTGACGACCAACTTCCCACCAAACTCATCGTCAATATCCAATCTCTCAGATCCAATTGAGATTCCAAGATCATTTTGATTAATCGACTGCTTCACAACCAGTTGGACACCCTCTGCTCGTTGTTTCTTATCTTCTGAAAAGAATACATCCAACTTGGTTTCGAAATCAAAGAACCCGGTTGTGATGTTCGCGGTCCCGAGAGATTGTTTCGCTCCCACGACTTTCGTCAATTGGTTATCCAAGTAGGTGACGACCACCTTATTAATGACCTCTGTGTTGTTTCCGGGTTGAGCATAATTATTGATACAGGTATTGTCCGTCAGTCGTTTCGTGATTCGGTCCAAGGTAATCGGGTAGCTTGACAGTTGTCCTTTTCCGTTGAACCAAAGCCTGAGAAAATTTCCTTGTGACAAACTCGTCATCGCTTCCCATGGGGAGATGTTGACAATCTGATTGGAATTCTTATCGAAGGCCACATTCCACGTTGCGGGGACATTGACTTCACTATCCTCCAGTCCCATAATATCTTGAGACAAATTGAAGAACATATTCGCCCAATCCGCACCGACCGTAAATTCTTTCGAGGTAATGGATCTACGATTCCACGCCTGATCGGTATCTCGTGTGAACACATTCACAACAGCCGTAGGCACGTTTCCACGCGAAATGCTCCACGCATATGGACCTTGTATTGGCCCGGAGAAAATGGGAATCCATTGATCTTCTGGTACAGACTCTGCACCTTCAAGAAGCCTGATACCTCTATTGGGTCCTATGATGCATCGAAGATCCCCGGTATCCGGGTGAAACCGCAAGCTATCATCTGCGAGGGTAATGGTGAGACGGCTATAACTCCACAAGATCTGATCGACAAACTCGGTGAGATCAACCGGGATCTGTGTGGCTGTGCCATCGATGATGGACCCCCACGTCTCCCCTGTGGCTTGCGAGACATCGTAGCTGAGTAGCTTGTACAGCGGTCTCTGCACAGCTGAGTCAATCGCCGTGTTCATGGATTCTGATGTGGTTATCATGCGACCTCACTCACTATTTTAAATCGTAGGTTAACATCTCCAACGACATATCCCGCAATCGCGGCGACATAATTCATACGAATGTCACCTCCCCCAACCGTCAGGCTTTCAATCATAATGTTGTATCCGGTCTCTGTTCGGTCACGAGGATACCACTGGATAAAATTGACCAGTGGAGGATTTTCGAAATACGCATACAGTTCTCGTAGAAAGTCGACAGTGATTGGCGCTTCAGTCTCAGAGCCTTTCCAGGTCTCAGTGATCGAGGCATCTCGTGCGTAGCCTTGCCATCCTGTCAGCTTGTTGCCTTCCAGTGTTTGCAGGACACCAATACGAGGACGCTTCACCATTGGGGAGACATCAAAGTTTGTCCAATCATCAGGGTTCTTCTCGTACACAATTGGCGCGAGTGTTCCATCAGGGTAGACAAGTTTTCGAAGTGCACCGGTCCCAAAACTGGAGGGCTGTAACACGAGATCCGTTGAAACGGTTGCCGCAGATGCGTCTCCAATGGTCACGAGTGTTTCTGAAGTAATGAGGGGCATTAGATTTCTACCTCTAGTGTAATAGTGTCTGTACCTGGGTTGTTTCCTACTCGGTATTGAAACGTCACGGTTCCATTTGATCGTGGTGTCACAGTCGGTTGAAGAATCACTCCGTCCCCTGTATTCGTAATCGTCACAGGTCTCAGTGATCCGGCTTCTCCCCGATCTCCAATGAGATGAGCCACCATCGTAATCGTCTTGCCTTGAACAAGTGGTTCAACGGGAACCGGAGCGGTAATGTTCGTTGGAACAATGACCGGCTTATAAATATCTAATAAGTGAGTCGCAGATCCGTCGACAGCTTCCTCTCTCTGTCTGAATACCGCAATCATTTTACGTCTTGAATCATAGGCAATTGACGAGTTAATATCATCCGGCTCACTTTGAATCTTGCTGAGGAGTTCGATCTTGGCATTGACATAGTCAATTTTGACCGTGGATAGCCCATGAGTGGGATTATTTAAGAGAACCCAGCCTCGATTCAGGTCTTCATAAGCAAGATCTGTAATGGCCGCTTCTGGCATAAGTAAGTCATCCAGGCGAACCTGCGTTCCATAGTTATATCGACGTATACGTCCGACATCTTGAAGTGCAACAATATGATTGGACCGATTCAATAAAAATCGTTGGATTTGGAATCCTCCAACATCGGCAGAAGTCACAATCAGATCGTTCCAATTTGCGACGAAGGTCACCGGATCGATGGTGACAATGGAATTTGAATTTGGACCGGCGAAGTGATTCGCATACGGTCGTTTAAATTCTCCTGTCTCTTGGTACCGATCATACGCTATTCCAAAAATCGAAGGGATATTTGTTCGTGATTCAACACGTCCTGTGACAGGATGAATCGTATAAGCTGAGATTTCCCAGCTCGGCCAATACGCCACGGATAGACTAGAAATCAGAATGTATCGATCTTTATTTGGGTCATAATAGAACCCGCTTATTCCAGTCCTTCCGTGGTTCAACTCTTCACGAAACATCCGTGGAGGTGTACAGAGATACGGATTATAGATCACACCATCACCAGGTTGACATGGCTCATATGTCAAGGGGGCTGTTTGTTGCACAAGTGTCAGGCTCATAGAAATACCCTTGCCGTGATGATCTCTTGCATGCCCGATACCCAGTCATTTCCTGGGGGACAGTACATGACACGAGCTACACCGTTTTCATCTGTCAGTGATATCGTCGGTGAAAGTTTTCCGAGTGGGGCTGAGACAGTTGACCCACCTCCAACATTTCCCTCATTGACCGCCTGTTCATTCACAGCGGCTCCAGTTGGGATATAGGCTTTCAAACTCCAGATGACCTCTGTATTGGCTACCGGCTCATCCTGATCACCGAGGACCGTAATGGAGAGTTCTTCTTTATTGTATCGAAGATAATTTCCAGGATCTGCTGACAGAGCGGAGAAGTGGTCCGGCTCAACTTGCAGATCCCATACTTGTACAATCTTATCGCTGTTTCGCACTGAGACAATATTCTGATACTGTTGGTCAACCACCGCGATACTTGGTGCATCGATAAATGATGAGAGGACTAACTCACCTGCATCGACATCCCATAATGCGACTTCCCCGCTATCACGAAAAAATGCCAGGATTTGATCCTTCACCCATTGAATTGGGTTTTCGATGTTCACACCAGAGGCGAAGACTTCCACCGTGGATTCAAGAACTCCAGTTGAGACATCGTATATACGATACCCTCTCGCAAATCGCGCATAATACTTCATGACCCCATCACGATTCCTCAGATAGACTCCGTTACCGGTCACACTGAACGCGACCCCAGTCACGAACGGCTTCTGGAGATTGATCGTCCAGGTCATCGGATGAAGTTGATATGCGAGACCGCTTGTCCGATGAATTATCAGACCATTATATTCCGGGGCTTGATCATACTTGAGTGATTCGGTATTCGAGACTCGTGAAATATGGACCTCTGTCCCATCTCGGTAGACGCGTACAGATTGCATTGACTCTGTCGTCAAGGTAATAAACATCGCATCGGAGTTTGGAATCCAATACCCGATGGATGATCCTTGAAGATTTGAAACCGTGTTGATGCTGTTGTAGAGATTTTTAAGCACGTTCTCTCACCTTTATCCGTTCGGTTTTGCCTCCGTCTGCATCATTCGATGATCCGATATACTGATTTACCGCAAAACCATTCGCATCAGTCATGATAATCTTTTCAATCATGGATCCGACAGGATCTACTTCAACGCCTGCGATGACTCCCACGACTTCCCAGTAGGTGCAGACATGTGGGGTACCCTGATACGTGACCAAGGTACCTCCATCTACATAGACATTCTGATTCGGAACGCTCACGGTTGGCATGTCTTCAATCCTTTATGGGTTTTGCAGAACCATTTGCTGAAAGAATGCATTCAGCTGAGATGAGAGAGCGCCTTGTAGAGCACTCTGGTCAAGGTTCACATTGAGTTCTGCCAGTGATCGTGTGTTCCGTTCAATTTGTGATAGGAGATTGTTCGTCGGGATCAAGGCTTCCTGTAGACCGTTATTGATTTCGGCAATCGGCAATGCCGTGTCTCCACCAATAATTCCTTGTACCTGACGTGATCCGGTGACGCTAGATCCTCCAGATCCACCAGTGGCTGTGAATTCGCCGTCGTTTCCGATTCTGGATAAGACAGCCAGTAAGAGTCCAATTCCAAGAGCCAATGCTTGTGCGGCCTGCTGTGCGGCCACGTCACTGAATCCTGAGAACAGGGATTCAAGACCTTCCGTCACGGCATCCTTGGCTTGGGCAATGAGATCTTGTAGACCAGATTTGATCAAGTCTTTAGATAAGGTTTGTGCGAGGTCTCGAAATTCAAATGATCCTTCGACCACACCATTGATCAATGTGTTGAACGTCTCATCGACCGCTTTCGTGAACGCATCAATCTGTGGCTGCACCGATCTAAAAAAGTCCAATCGATCTTGTTGAGCATTAAACTCAGCAACCGCTTCAGGGTCTGCGAGATTCTCTGCGGCGAAATCTTGCCTTGCCCTAGCCGACTCTGTCGCAACCTGATTGGCTCTCTCGACATTCGTAATCCCACCTATCTGTTCAAGGGATATTGCCCTATCTTCCAGGAGACGGTTGACCTTCCGTGTCTCAATAGCGATCTGTTTCTCAGCTTGAAGTCTAGCCTCAACTTGTTTTCGACCAGCTTCATCAATCTGAAGTTGAATAGCGGCTTCGTCCGTGTTGGCTTTCTGGAGAATCGCGATGACCTTCAACTGAGCCTGGTCTTGTTGTAACTTCGTCAGACCTTCTGTGGCTGCAAGGTTTCTATTGGCAATAGCCAGATCTTCTTTGGCACGTTCCTTGACCAATCGTTTTTGATTCTCTAGAGCAGTCAGATCAAGCCGCAAGCTGTCTTGCTTGGCTTGAAACTCATTCTCGAACGCCTGCTGCCCGGTAATGGATCTCTCTGCGGCCAGTTTTTGAATACGTGAAATCTCTTGATTAAAAAATCCTTGACGTGCTCGATCCTGTTGTGACAGTAAGGTGTCAAGGAGATTCCGTGAACGTTTTAATTCTGCTTCCTCAATGCGCGAGTCGGCAATAATTGGCTCTTTCGTTCCCGCAAACTCTGTGGCTCCAGGTTTCGACAGTTCTTTCGCCTGCTTGACCAAGTCCTCAAATTGAGCCTTAAGCCTATCTGTTCCTGAGGTCAATCCCAGTTCAGCTGACGCAGCATCTAGATCCTTATTGAGTGTTTTGAGACCCTCTGAGAAACTCTTCCCGAGACCCTCAATGAAATTTTCACCGGATTTTTCACCGGCTTCTGCAGTTGATTGAGCGACCGTTTGCTTCATCTCCGCAACGTTATCGATGATCTGCTTTCTAACTCTTTCTAACTCTCTTGTTAATCTTTGTCCACGGCTTCCAGCTAATTGTTCAGGTGTCAGTGAAGCAATTTGTTCTTCAAGTGCAGCCTCTTTCGACAGTAATGAGATATTTTGTAATCCGTCAAGGGTCAGTTTTAAATTCGTCAGTAGTCCATTCAGGTCGAAAAGTGCGGTAATTCCTTTTTCAATAACATCCAGACCGATTCTGAATACTTTAAAGAATGCGTCCAGTGCGTCAGCTGCGGATTCTAAACTTCCTGTCAACTGAAAGACGACCGCTCCAAGAATAATGAAGGTCTTAAAAGGACCAGATGCCAGTAATGAGATGGCTTTCACTAGAATGAGGAATTGCCCAACACCTGATGAAGCAATGTCTCCAATGATGTTGAACAGGGTTGTGGCGACTTTGTTGATCTGTTGAAACGCGAAGAACACATTGTCGAGCAAGACTTGCCCAACTTGGATAATCTGATCACGATTATCGATCAGAAGATTATTGATGGTTGTGATACGGCTCACGACTCCATCGAATGTGTCTTGAAAAATATTTCTCGCCAGGATGTTGAACAGGGATGAGAATGTCGCGGTCACCGATGAGAGTGTACGTCGAACGGCTCCACTGGCGGCATCTAATCCTGTCAAAAACGGCTCAAACGGCGCAAGAGATCCGGTTGCCCTGACTTCCCTTGACAGTTGAGCAACGTCGATACCACGAGCCTGTAAGGCTTTTCCAAAGGCTGTTGTTGTTCGGACGTTTCCATCGAGGATCGCTCGAAGTTCCTGTTGAATCTGAATCTGTGTATTCTGACCGCCTGTCAGTAGTTTAATCTGATCAGTAATTTTACCTAATGTCTGGAATTCATCTTCCCTGATGACGACGCCTCGTTGAGCGAGTGTGTTAAATGCCAGCTGTAATTCTTGACCTGTCGCGAAGAAATTAGCTGAGACAATTTCTAGTTTCTCAAATGTCGCCAAGGCTGCAGCCAAGTTTTGATTGAACACATCCCCAATTGGACGATTCGTTTCATCTGTAATTCCTGTCACAGCGGCGGCTGTACCGATTGCAGCTAGATTAAATTCATCGATGTTGCGAAGGATGGCCCCGAAGCTACTGTTGAAGATATTCGCAACTGTCTGCACAGCGAAAGCAACCAAGGCGAGTTTGGCAACCATCAGTGTGAATGATCTATTTTGATCATCAATAGATTTCGCCGTTCGCCGGTTGTGAGCCTGCATTCTCGTACTGACTTGCTTCGACTGAACGCCGAGCTGTGTCATTTGAGTCCGAACTTGATTCAGTGCGGCTTCAAGCTGAGCGGTTGATCCTCTTAGCCTAATAACGATTTCATCAGCCATGATCTATTTCCTTGGAGCGAATAATGAGAATAATTGAGACTCAACCTCTTGAAGGTCCTTGGTCTTTTCCTTCTGACGTTTATTCTTACCAAGTAAGGTATTCATAAATTTCGTCAAAAGTTTTTGTTTGCCCTTATTAAATCCACAATCAAGACCATGGAGAACTGCCACAGCTGTCCCTTGTGTGTGACTTGCTAAGCTCTCACGTTGGTTGTAATTCGCAGCTTGCATTAAATCACGAAGTGTTGAAATCGGGTACACGTCGAGTAGGTCGGACAGAGAGTGGCCCCTCGCGACCATTAGCTCGATAGAATTTAGAAACTGGTCTTCGTGTCCGCTGGCAGCATGTCTTTTAGACTTGCGGACTTTTGGGCGAAAAAATCGGCTACGTGCTCCATATTCTTTTTGAAAATCAAGATAACGATTTCCAAGCCATGTGTCCAAGGAAGGTTTTCAATATCTTCCTCGGTTTTGCCGGGGCATGACAACAGAATAATTCGGTCCATATGTGGAACCACGGCATCAACAAGCTTTGGAATATTGGAGGTCAGGTAGGTTTGAATATTATCAAGTGTCGCTCCACCTTGGATTAAGGCGTCGATCACTTGACTGAGATACGGGTACAGGCGGGTAAAACGAGTCGTGCTCCACTCTTGGATCTTGAAACCATGTGCTTCAGACGCATCCATGAAAGAGGCCAGCCCGTTTAATGTTGAAGAAATTTTCTCTTGATCCATATCATCCCCCTAAAGAATCTTGTGTTAGAAAAAAGTGTTGTGGGGAGCATATAGCTCCCCACTCTTCCCATTCTTTATGAATGAGGAAATACCGTCACGGTACCGAACGGATTCAAGGCACTGACATCGAAGTTGTCCAAGACCGCCAGTGAAAGCGGGATGGTTTCAAACAGTGTGTCGTCCAGATCCATCGACCCGTTATTGATTAACTGGCATTTCGGAATAGTCATCGACCATTTCCGGCCCCGTCCAGTGCCAGGGAATGCTTCAAATCTCGCCGATCCTTCCAGAGTGCTTTTCTCGGCAATGCCGAAGGTCTGAGACGTAAAGGTGACATACGTAAAGCTGGTTTTCACTTCTTCTCCATCGACCAACGACCCTGCCGCCACTCGTCTCACGGAGCCGTTCTTCGTGGATGTCGATGTTGATGCCTGTCCAGGATCCACATCATAGTCGGTATGTTCGACTAAGGCTTGACGACCAAGCGACAACAGCGTCGCGGCAGTCGGCGCGGCTGCGGCCTGGGAAAAGCGAATGAAGTATGCCGTCACACCGTTGATTGTGGTTTGTGCCCAATCACCAGGGACGGTGAAGGTGATCGTCGCATCAGCGGAGAAATCAGCTGTCCCGGTCATGGCCAAGGTCTGCCACGCTGTGCCATCCCAGTATTCCCATAGTGGAGATGTATATCCGACAGAGGCCACACTCACATCAATGGCCACTTCCTTAAACTGCGTATTCTTCCCCGCGTACAGGATATCATCTGCGTCACCATTGATGGCGAAGGGCGTGCCTGCGGCAGTGTCAGCTTCAACTGAGTGATCAGCAAAGGCCGCACCGTCAAACAGGAACACATAGTCCAGGAACTGTCGAACTGATACGGCCGACAGACCTGGTTTTTCCACACTGACATAGACTTCACCTGTCAATATTTCTTTCTGATCAACAATGGCGTCGGTACCTGCGCCTTCGTTCGAGATAGGCCCACCTTTGAAAAAGTATCGAAGGTTATCGACATTGATCTCATCAAGTTCGAAATCGATCTGAGCCGATTCAGAAACTGTGATGACTTTATCTTTCCGGCGTTGCCCGGATCGATTCGTAAAATGCTCTAATTCTTCTGTGTCTCGGGCGATGGACACACTGTCTCCAACGATATTCCCCAAGTCACGCTCAACTCCGCCTTCCTCAGTGAAGAAAACTTTCACTCCACCAACAACGGTAATGTCGTCAGAAGCTGTAGCCATGAACTCTCCTCCTATTCATCATTTAAAGTGTAGCCGTTCCCGAATTGATGTCGGTACGTTACAGTGATCGTGTATGTGAGCACTCCCCAAGACGGGTTGGTGATTTCTCTTTCAGAGCTGACTTCCACCACCTGCAGGATCAGTCCTGTGTTTGGGAGCGTCTGTAGTGCGGCATGAATCTCCGCTTGAATAATGTCTGCTGAATCACTGAACTCCATTCCGCCTGTGGACTCATCGGTGTTCGTCAGTGAGATAAATACCGCCAGTGCAAGTTCTAGCTCCCCTTGCAGATACCGGTTTTGCCTAGACAGTTGTTCGACTGATGAGTCGTAAATGAAGCAGGCTGGTGTCGGAGTCAGTCCGAGGTCAACTGGTCTCGGCTGAAACCTCTCGACTGTGGCCAGTTCACTAATCGTACTCAACGCGGTCTGTATCGCTGCGATGACTTGTGTTCTGATTGGTGTTGGCATTACTTCAGTATCCTGTCTAATCCGGCCCGGATATGTCTCATGTAAATGACTTCTCCAGGTCTGACGATATCAAGTTTAATGTCTACTCGTTGAGGCACAATGACTTCATCTCGAAGCGTAAAAAGCGGCAAGACCTTTCGGCCACGGCTTTTCGATCCGAAAATAATATCACCAGCGACAAAAGTATTTTTCCACTTCCCTGATAATGGACCACCTTGCGGAACTCCAGCTTTGTTTCTTGCGAAACTCGTCGGAATCGCCAGGAACGTACCCCTGACCGGTCGTATTTTCGTTCGACGACCACGCTTCCCAATGTGGACATGGGCCTTCGGGTCTTGGAACGTGAATGTGGCTACAGCTGAGTCAGATCCTCCAAAGATTCCTCGAAAGAATCCTTTGGAGAGCGTGGCCTTCGTGGTTATGATCGATTTAATCAGTGTTCCTGATTGTTTTCTAACAGAATGAGCAGTGGTTGGTCCAGATAAGTGCCTAGTAATGACTCGCTTTCGCAACTCTCTGACCGTCTTATCCATCGCCGTGAGTTTCAGTTTGTCAATCCTCTTGATTCTGGTCCTCAGGACTCTTGCATACTGTTTCGGCGTCAATGGTCGTTTAGCCAATTTTATATTTCCTTAAGGTGTTCAGCGAGGTGACGACAGATCGAAGGAAATCTCTATTCTCTTTCACAATCGCCCCATCAGGAAAATCGACATTGGAAAGCCCTTCTGATTTCCTGTGCTGGAATTCGTATGCGACTTGCTTTGCCACAACACTCTGTAGCCAAAGTGGTACAGTGGTATTGACATCAAGCGCGTCGACGTATCCGGAGATATATTCGATTTGTATACTGTTCTGACCGAATGGAAAACACGGGGAATAGGCCACGTCCCATCCATTGTTCACAATCGCATAATTCAGAGGATCAAGAAGTTCTCCATCATCATACTGGAATGTTGTATCATGTTTAATAGATGTAATAGAGATAATCGGTGGATTACGAACATACAATCTTCGTGTTCCGCCATCGTGAACCTCGATATGTGTCTTCATTTCAAGATCGACATCGTACACGGTTTGAACCCTGAATGAGACCTCTTCAATTCTTTGTAGAAGCTGATCATCGAATGATGCTCCAACTTCTTCAAGAAGAGATTTCACTGCGGCGAGTGTTGTAAGATTGATCATCGGTTATTTTCCCTGCGTTTCTTTCACCATGGCGGCGACACGGTCGCGTATCGACCCCTTTGGGAGTTCCGCTGGAGCGTTGACCGAATCTGCCAATGCTTTTGTAATCATTAAATCTGCGATGGTTGTCTTGGACATCTTATCGCCTTCGACAACAGGACTCAATTTATACATCTGCTGCTTCACATATTTAGACGTCTCAGAGAGTGTGAGTTCCGTTCCACTTGGATGCACTTTCCCTTTTTCGTCCACATAGCTGTAATTTTTGACTAGAAATTTTTTCATGATCTTTCCCCCTACTTCCGTTATTTAATCGTGAAGGCTTTCGGTTCAATCGCGGCCTTCGCCCCCGAGACAACCGACTGTGCAATCTTTCCGACAAGTGCATATTTCCCAAGATCGACATCGGGCATACTTTCTCCAAGGTATAATTTGGCCCGTTGCCGGATCAATTTACTACCCATGGCTGTGAGTGCCTGATATTCAACCGGAACCGCGTTTGCCAACATCTGATCAACGATGGCCAAATCTAATGGCTCACCAGAATCAATCATCGACTGCAAAGTGCTCTCAAGATTAGAGAGACCACGGTATGCCTCCAAAACCTTCTCATCTGACACCTTTGTTTCATTAATAAGCACGGTAAATACTGCAACGGCTCCAAACTCAATCATGGTGTAATCCGGCTCACTTGACCCATCCGGCATTGTCATACATCCAGGGAGTGTGAGTGCAAATGCGAGTACTGCACTGCACAGAAGCCCAAATAATTTAGTACCCATCGTGATCGGCCTCCTCTTTTTTCAATTGCGCTTTCTTATCATTCTTTTCAATCTTATCCATGACCTTCGCTTGTTTCTCGGGACAATCAATTTTTTCGATCTTCTTAAAAGCGAGATCGATGAGCTTAGAACCGATCTGCACGATAATTGGAATCGCCCATACAGGAACCATATTTCCCCCTCAGTACATAAACGCGACAGGGGATGGAAGATCCCAGGCCACGTCGACGTGTAAAAAATTTGGACCGAACCCTAGTCTTGTAAACCCGACCGCATAAGCGAGTTGAACCATTTCAGTTCGCTCTTCGCTGCTTCTAACAAGGATATCGGCTGCACGACATTGTCTCGTATCATGATGAGGAAGATGTGCAGACAACGGTTTTCCCCCTACCGATGCGTTATATGCCGCACATCTGGCTCCTGAGGTAATCGTCAATGGCCGGGCGACAAGCATTCTCATGATGTTTAGCCTGTCAACCAATCTCCGGTCAATGTCTTCTGGCTTGGTGCCAAATCCGCATCCGCATGGGCATGCGAACTCTGTCGTGGTGAACTTTGATTCGATATCGTAGAGTCGCATCCTGTCGTTCCTTACTTCGATAAGTGGAGCTGAATCACCGGGGCATTTGGAATCATGTCAAAGGTACAGCCGATTTCGTTGCTCATGTCACTCTCATTTCCAGAGACGTCGATTGCAGTTAGTCGAAAATAGGACGGACCTTCATGAGGCATTGCCGGTAAGGACTCTGTGACGGAGGCATTGCCTTCTGAATCAATGACCACATCAAGATCAGCAACCTTAAGTTCGTGGAAAATATTCTCTGTGAGTTTCTCTGTTATCGGAGAGGTCGACATATAAACTCTGTACATGTCCAAGTCGTCTTCGGTTCCCATTGCCCACATAAGCGATGATCGTTCGTTGCAGACCGTATTCTCCACGGTTTGTTGAGCATTCGCGAGAACAGGGAGTGAGAGTAGTGATAACAGTAAGGACAGTAGGGATAATTTAAATATGTTCATTTGGCTACCTTATTTGTTATGACCGTATTGTCGAATAGTTAAGTAGGTTGATAGTGGTAATAGCTTTTTTACCTTCTATTTCAGCATTCAACGCAACCCCTCCTTTTAACCGCCACGCCAGAGGTCCAAAATCAATCTCGATTGATGAGTTCCTTGGAAGATCGCCTGACCATCGACGCTGAGTTCCTTCTAACAGGGAGAGTCGAACTGGCTTATCTTTATTCGTGACGTTCATAGAGACAATCTGATATTCAAAGTCTGTATGAGAAATATCAGGTCTAATTTCGTGAATACCTTCACCCGTGATGGTGGCGGTAAAAGGTGGTTGAACAGCCATATGTCACCTGCAGTAAATTGTAGAGGGCCTCCCACAATTGAGAGGCCCATACCCACACTATTACTTACGCCACGTTCAGAACGTTAAAGGATAACGTCTTCACGTCAACCGGGTATTCACCGGATTTGTTCCCGACAAGCAAGACCGCTCCATATTCGCCCGCAGCCGTCGCTGAGACCACGTGGATCCGCACCCAGCGTTTGATGGCGGCCACATTCAGTCGAAGTTTCCCGTAGAAGATCGCGTCATCATCTGAGTCAGCAAGAACAATAGAAGCCCCTGTGATGTTGGCGTAGGCATCGGCACCGCCATTATCATCAGAATGTTGAAGGGTCAATGTGGTCACGTTATTCAGGGCCAATGTCCCAGTTTTGAGAATGACCATCGCCTGCTCGTAGGCTTTGCAGTCCACGCCAGGGCTGGATTTTCCAGCTGAAATGGCGTCCCCGGCAAGCGCTGTCACTTTGTACAGGTTTTGAATATCGTCATACTTAGCCATTAAGAAATCTCCTTAAGAGTTGTTTTCGTGTAATAGTGTACGACCAAAAAATTTTCGTTTTGGTCGTACACAAGTATATTTGTGATGTCAGCTACTATTAGCTGGCAGGGTTCGCTTCAATCACTGTGGCCACATTTGTCCCAAGCACGAAGCTTTCAGGATGGCGAACAGCGATATCAACATCCGTGATCATCCGCACCCATGTTTGGTTGGTGGCGAAGGCCGTTCCAGCTTCCTGTGAAGCCAGCAGGGTCATCCCAGCCCATTGAGCAATGATCATATCGGCCCAGTTGCCCATGTACACTTCTGTCTTATTACTGGACCCGCCCAATGTCACAGGAATCTGTGTGGTCGTCTTGAAGGAATAGCCCAACAGGGCGGTAAGCTGAGCATCAGTCACCGGATGTAACACGAAATTCCCATCGTTCACATCAGCGGTATGAGCCGCGACACGAACCTTGGAGAGATTCCGTTTGAAGTTCGGATGGAAGGCAAATCCAACCTTGCCACGTAAGGCATTGGCATCAGCCAACTTCCCTTCCATGTCGTAGATTTGTTCCCAACCTGGATTAGTCAGGTACCCGGCTGCGGCAGTTGTCGCGGCGAAGTCCACTGTGGAGATCCCAACTTGATTGGCAATCCCGAGCGGTTGACCAGCCACGCCTGTTCCACGGAGACCGGCTAGATCGAGGGCTTCTGCCATCGAACGGGCCATGTCCTGACGAATCAGAGCTTCCGCGGAGGGCACGGAGAGTTTCAGGAGTCGGTTGCTCAACTTCACGATGGAACCGAGACCTTTGGGATTCAAGGACACTTGACCGAGCGTCAAGTCACTGGAATCGATTGTGGCGTTCTCATCCACCCAAAAGGTGCTGGATCCGCCAGTGTGTTTCGGAATTTCGACAGGAATGCCACGGAGATCCATCAGCATCGTTGCGCCGAGGGCTTCGAGTACCAGGTCGGCCCGGAGCAATTCAATCACGGATTGGATCGCTTGAGCAGGAATCAAATACCCACCGGCTGTATCCACGCCAGCGGACATATCTTTCTGCTTCATGGCCGCGTCAATGACTTCTTTCTCGTATCCGGCATCTTTCCAAGACTTCGTCGCAATCGCGTTGATCGTCTTGCAGAGGCTGAACTTGTCTTTGTCTTTCCCGTCGTTGACACCAGGCACGTTCCGCCATTTGTTCGCGGTAATCGACTCATCGAGTTCTTTATACTTGGCTTTCACTTCAGCCAATTGATCTTCCAAGGTCTTCACTCGACCGTCGGCATCTTTGAACACTTTTTCGCCTTCGGCGAGTTTCTTTTCAATTGCTTCAGAAATCTCAGCCAATTTAGCTAGTACTTTCTCGTCCATCTTACTTATCTCCTTTAGGTGTGAATACTGTCGTTCCATTTAATTTGCCCATGAGTGCTTCGATGGCCTTGTTCACAGGAGTCATATCAGGACCGTCTTTCGGCTTATCGCCAAGACCATCAACGATTGACTTGAGATCAGGGTTCGAATCTGTTTTGCTCAACATCGCCACAATGGATTTGTTGAGCGTATCAACCACTCCCCTTGAGAGTTCCACAGTCTCCCGAAGGGAAATGAGTGTTTTCACTTCTGCTGTCAATGCATCAACTTGCTTTTGCAAGGCTTCCAATTGTTCTTTCATGATAGGGTCATCCTCTTCATTTACCACAGTCGTTAAATCTAGGTCTTTCTCTAAGGTTTCGAAATACTGGTCTAGTCCTACCATCGCAGTTTGTTCTTTTGCTGACACTTTCTGCATCAGGACTTTCCTCATCTCTTCATCAAGAGATTTCTTGAAGAGACTTGCGGCCAGGGCGTCTTGGTGTGCGGGAATGGAGACGGCACTCAATTCGAGTAGCTCTTGTTCCGAAACCCGGAATCCAGTCATTTCCCCTTCAGCCGACTTAATGAGTTCGACTTTCTTCGGGATAAACCCCACAGAGACTGCGGAGAGGAACCCTTGTTCGTAGGATTTAAAAATCGTATCGGCGAACGGATTAATGTCCGCTCTCGCAAATTCGACGTCGAAAACGAGCGCAGTCGAGGTATGTTCGACTTTCAACACTTTTCCGATGGGAGGCATACTGGGGTTGTGATCCCACAGGAATACCGGGTTCTTGACGAAATTCTTGAGATCCCATCCAGCGGTCTCAATCACATCACCCATTCTGTCAGTAGACGACAGGGTTCCAGTAAAACGGATAATCCTGGACTCGTCTCCCATTTTCTTCATGGTCGCCGTGAACACGGATTGTACAGGTTGGTTAAAAAGGTTAGGCATTCATATCCTCATGTTCTTTAGAAATGTGACGTTTGTGTAACGCTTTCACCAATTCAGGCAGGGCCTTGCCGACCTTGTTATACAACTTTTTCGTTTCGTTGATAATCAGATCTTTCTGACCTCGATGGACAACCGCAATCCTCGTGACTTCGTTGTACAGGAGATTCTGGAGGTCCGAGGCATTGACCTGAACCCCTCGCTCACTGAGATAGTTCTTTAACTTGATTTGCTCTGTGAGATTGTCCAAGACAGCTGTGCCATTTTTCTCAAGGGCTTTGAGTTGTCTCACGCGTTGCCGGAAGAGAAACGCACTCAACTTGGTTTCAAGCAGTTCCAAATCTTTCGAGGTCGTGTCAGTAGCGACAGTAACCGGTTTTGGAGCTGGAGCCGGTTTCACGGCTGCACCTGGTGATTCTTCCCTCACCTTTCCAGTTGCGGGTTTATTGAATGGATCTTGCACCGGGGTCAGCATGTTGATCGGAATGACTGTTCCATCCTCATCCACACTGATGCTTGACATGTTCACTTGCATAAACGCGGCATCTTGCCAGGGATTTGTTGGCATCCCAAGATCCAGTCGCTTATTGATCTGGTTCGCCGGATACCCTAATTCAAGCAAGGATCTTGCAGTCTTGACCTTCTCGTGAAATTCATCTTGCAGTGCGGCAATAGAACTCGTATCGAATTCTGCCCACACTCGACCGCCATTGATCTGCGAGAACAACTGTGACCAGAGTGCCCACTCAATCATCTTCATCTTCGGGATGAGATTCTTGAGCCAGAATTCTCTGGACTGCACTTTAATAACTGCGAGGTTCGCCCCTTCTTCGATAATTCCAACTTCTAATTTTGGAATCCCGTAGGCAGCGAGGACTTCGTCTCTGTTCCATTTCTTTTGTTCGAGGAACTCCATATCCTTCTGCGTGAAGACGGTAGGTTTAAATTGTGCCCCACCTTCCAGGATCAACATCTTGTGAGCGTTTTGCGCTCCACCGTGTCGATCTTCGTATTGTCTGACCAGACGTTCGAATTCTGTGTCGGTCAAGTTCTGTTCGATTTCAATCACTCCGCTCGGAGATCCTGAATTTCTGAAAAATTCGGTGTTGTACGTGTTGGCCACGAAATCTTGCTTAATCCCTTGCGATGCGGCAGATATGGGACTCAGGCCCAACCACTCATCATTCGGATTCCAAAATTTAATCTTGATGCACTCATGGAGCTGGTAGATCGTCGGCATACCAGTTTCGTTCTCGACTTTCCATCCCAGGAGTCTTCCGGTGCTTTCACTCAGGATCGGCGTAAACTGTGAGCTGTCCACTGCAGCCATTTCCTTCGGCACTTCGCTGGAACTGTTCCGGCGCATGACGATCATCACTTCCCCGTTCATGTGCCACCAGGAAATCAATGATTCCATGAATTGTCCGAACCCTTGCCATCGATTCGGTCGTTCGAACAGGTCCGTGAACGTATGGCTATCTTTCGCGGTTCCTTTCGCTGTCTGAAACACGAACGGCACACCTGAGATGTTTCGCGAGATGGCGTTGACCGCTGCGAACACCCATACATGCGTGGAGTAGACTTCTGAGTAATCTTCCACATTCCCGGCTGCGCCACCAAAAATTCGTGCGACACGTCCGCCACCGGTTGCAAATTCATTATCGGACATGCGGAAGACTGTCGGGATCTTTTTGAATACCGTCAGGGCATTCTGCAATCCTGTTCTAAGGATGTTCATATGGATCGTATCCTGACCTCTGATGAGTTAATAATCAATTCTGTCAGACCCCACACAAGCGCATCGACCCTGTCCATCAGGTTGTTCGCTTCTTCAGGGTTGAAGTCGATTTGTTGGGTTTCCAGTTTCTTCAGGTTCCCAACATGTGTGACTCTGGCTTGTTCGTAGAGCATGCTGATCGGCTCGGCACGAATGCGTTTGCCTCGTGTCGCCACGACTTTCTTGCAGGCAACTCCAGGATCAATATTGCGAATGGTGTTGAGCACCATGTCTCCCCCGTTGTTCACCTCTGCCACGATCTTATTCGCGTTGTATGCTTTATAGAGGTCAATGGCTTTTTCTGCCCACCCGTTCGGTGAGTAGTGTCCACTGTGATCTGCGAGGACATACCCATGCATGTCGTCATCTCTTCCGACAACCACAAGCCCAGTTTCGGCTCCTTCGGCTCCAGTGGTAATACTTGGGTCAATTGCGACCACCACACGGACAATCTTGTCCATATCGAGGTCTTTCGCGTCCGTTCGGATGAACATCTCATCAGACCAGAGAACGCCTGTGCCTTCATCCAAGTACTCTCCCTCAAGCTCTTGCCGTCCGAGTCTCGTACCTTCATATTTTTTACGGATATGTTCGATAAATTGTGAGGAGAGGTTTGCGGCATTGTCAAACGTGTGCCCTTTCGTGCGAACGGTCCAGGGATCTTGCAGAATGTTCTTCAGGAGGCGATGCCCGATTTTCGACGTCGTCGTGACCATCGATTGCGGATTCTTGCCTAATCGTAATCCGAACAGAAGCATGTCCCATGTTCCGGGATCTGCCCACGAGGTCAACTCATCGCACCAAGCTTTCTCGTGCTGAGGTCCACGGAGACGATCCGCTTCCTCTGCTGAGTACATCATGGCGGTGGCTCCATTCGGCCATTCCACTTTTCGTTTCGAACTGAGATAGACCGGCATGTTCCATGATGGGCTACAAGCCAGAATTCCTGATTCTCCTTCGACCATCGTATCGCGAATGTCCGCTGCGGTCGGTGCGACCAGAGCGATTCTCGAGATACCGTGTTCTTCCACTTGTTCTCTGCACCACTCCGCGCCTGAGCGAGTCTTTCCAGATCCTCGACCAGCCATAAACAGCCATGTTCTCCACGATTCTTCGAACCGTTGGCCTTTATGCAGTGGGTCTTCGTGCCATTCTCTAATTAGTTTGATTGTCGTCTCGAGATTGAGCCATTCCTCCCTCGTCGGGGCTATCTGACTGTCCCTCGCCCACAGGTGCCAGCAATATCTGGCGACTTCCCTCTCCCCCGGTGTCAGGGATTCCAGGAACGTCTCTCGTTGGCGTAACGTCAATAATGTTCTTGAGTTTATCCGCGAATCCTTGTCGGTCATCAACCGGTTCCCCCACAGGTTTTGTCACTTCGTGACGATCCGCCTGTCCTAAATACTGTTTGCCCAGGAAGATCTGCATAATAGGATTCCGTTGAGCGGTAGCCCATTGTAATCGTCTCAGTGTCGCTTTTCCGATTTCCTGTCCCCTTTGAAACGCATCTTGTATCAGTAAACTGTTATCCCACTTCGCCTGCGGGATTTGCAGGATGGATTGAATTTCTCGTGCCGTCAGTTGGTAGGACGCCATGCGGAGTATCATATCCCGATCCCTCTTCGTCAGGGTCGTATCTGTCATCTCTTCTGTCTCAAGCCTGACGTTGTATAGATCGTCTAACTCTTCCTCTAATTGTTCTTCTTCCGGTGATCGTTTCGACGGAAGGTCAAGGAGCACCTTCATCAAGGCGTTCTTGTCGGTGAGCGACTCCTTCTTTGACGTGATGTCTGTTCTCTTTTTTCGCGGCTGTAGATCTGGCCCACGTTTTCCCACAATGTTCCCCTCACGTTATTCTTTTCAGATATGGTGCGTTGCGAAGCTCACCATCTACAGAGACTGTAGATGGAACCAAACTCGGCTGGTGTATCACAATGTTTACCCCTATTCCTTCATCCAGAAATGCTGAGGTTCACAACGCATGCATAAAGTATACCACAATGTTCGGACGTTGTCAATAACATTTCGAAAGTTACTGTGCAATTTTCTGTTATCGTAAACGATACTTTTTTGTCCAAGAATGTATCGTGTACAATATATTCATCTCCGGGCAAATTTGTCCGTACCTATATAGATAGTGATGATTTTTCCTAAGTCAATACCCTTAGTGAATTATTTTCTCTACTACGTAGTTATACGGTTTGCCGCATACTGTCGTTTTATACGTTATAACGCATAGTTATGGTGAAATATACGTCTAAATAGCTAAGACATCACCCAAACTCCGCAGGAGTCAGTAAGATCAGTAGGGGGTGAGCCGAATAATTAGCTTAATCGGCTCAGTCGTTTTTAGCTTATGATGCCTGGTTTAAATTTATCCTGATTTGACAACCTGAGGTTGTTACTTACGCCGTCTCGTGAACTATATCAATAACCTCACACTCTGTTAAGTTGAATTTCTTTGTTAACCTGAAGAGCGATGTACCATGTCTAAACTCTTCAAAGATAACTCTTTTTTGCTCTTTTGTTATCTTCTCTACATTTCCTGAGGACTTCCTTGTTGCGCCCTTTGATCTTCCTCTTTCTACTCTGTCTTGGACATTTTGATGAGATGTCCCCAATATCAAATGCTTTGGGTTTGAGCAAGGCCCATTGTCGCAGGTGTGCCTAACACATGCGCCAGTAGGGATGTGGCCGTTAAAGAGCCTATACGATACTCTGTGGGCACCTTCTGTTCTTCCCCATGCAAACAGTAGCCCATGTCCATAGTCGTTCTTGCATGCTGTCCAACCCCAACAGTCGTCTTCATTACCCCCTTTTACAACTTTTCTTAAAAATCTTTCCAATACGCTTGCCATACTTCCTCCTTAATTTTTGTACCCTATAAAGATAAGTCTACTACAATGAAAAGTCAAGTATCCACGTAGGTACTTTCTTGTAAACACAAAAACCTTTTAATTTTTCGGTAGTTTGGCAAGGAGGCAGGTATAGGTGATAGGGGGTACCTGTCGGAATTTTGAACACTCCCTTCCCCTCTGTTAATGTACGTTGATGCACGTTACTACATTATGTTGTGTATTCGTGTATATTACCATACAAAACTATATAATAACACCTATATAATAATCCGACTACATAATAATGATCTCCATTATTATACGTTATGTCATAATGTATTGATATATATGATATTATATGATATTCATCATGTAAGTTAGTGTACGTTGTTATTCTAATGCACTATTCATGCCAGTAAACGCCAGTAAGGATAATCGACACTGAGCGATACCGCACCTACTGTTGTGTACTTGCATCACGTTGTTACATGTTACACGAAATTACCACATGGTATAGTTGTTGCATAGAGCGGAAACGCTCATAGAGTAAACTACTTAAGTAGATAGGGTAAATACGTAGGGAAGATTATGTAAGTAGAAGACAGTAGGTTAGAACCGGGCATAAGTCTTGCATGGGAAGATAGGCACAGGACTTGCAAGCGAAGACTCGTTATGAAATTATGGCGTATGTAGTTATATGTAATAGGGAAATACGTAGTATGAAGTATGTAGTATGAAATACGTAAGTAGAAGACAGTAAGGTTGTTTTGCAAATTCGCTGCAGTAGGAAGGCGCGCACCATAGGCACGATTCTTGCTATCATTATTAAAGGTCAAGGAAAAAATAATTTAAAAATAACTCTTGACACCTGTCAAGGTTTTCCGTAGGATACCGATAAGATAAACAACAAGGAAAAAACAAAAGGAGAAAAACACCATGGGATACAGAATGAGAAATTATCCGAACATTGACAAAAGTTATTTCAATCCAGGGGATTACGTGGGATATAGTGCCGGTAAGGTTTGGAAGATCCAAAAGTATAACAGGGGATGGCAAGCTAGCACAAAATACGATCATAAATACAGGGTTTTTGAAGGTGTCAACCTGCAAGAAATTTCTTCAAAGCTTTATTTATTTGACAGTGAAATGAAGGGAGAAAATAACGATGTTAAAAATTGAGTTTTCTATGGGGAATGATTATTTTTTAAATACTCCGGTTGAAACTGCTATAGAAACCGTTGAATCAATTATCAAGCTTATGAAGAAAGGAAAGCTTGATGGTAAGGTTTGGGACCTTAACGGGAATGTAATAGGGCATTATTCAATAAACATTGAATACTAAGTCAAGTTATCCGGTTGACTGCCGATAATATACGCAACAAGGAAAGGAGAAAAACACCATGCCATACTGGACAGTAGAAGACCATATAAGACTTGACAAGAAAAACCAGATTGGACAGGGATTATTTTCTAAAGTCTTCAAGGTATCGGAAACTGAAGTTATAATACTGACTAACGACAATGCGAAGGAGTGTATGGGGGCATTTTGCCAAGGGGAAAAACATATCCCAAAAATGGAAAGATTGAGTGATATCGGCGAATATCAAGCGTATAAGATGCCCTTATATCAAAAACTCATGAAAAAACATTCCAGGGCATGGGAAGATTACAAAGCAGTAGAAAAAACCCTTAAGTATCTCAGTCTGAGAAAATATGACTGTTTCCCTACCTGTATCAATGCCATTGAAAAGAGTGAAGACTTATCAGAAGACCTCAAGGAAAGCTTGAAAACCCTTATAGACATGATGGCAAACTACACCGATGATATTTTCCTTGACCTCTGCAAGCGTAACGTAATGGTAGATAATAAGGGAAATTTGATATTGACTGATATCGTAGGATCTTCTCAAGAATTGTCAAAGGCATGGGCTAGAAAATTTCAAAAAAGAAAGAAAAAAGAATACTCAAGGTTTTTCTAAGCTTGCCGATAATATAAGTATGCAAGAGGGGATAAACAAAAAGGGAGAAATGAAAATGGATTATTCAAACCTTGACAAAGCAGTTTTCTTGATCCGGTTAGCAATCAATCTCCGACAAGGAAAAGCAAAAGGTTTGATTCTTATCAACGGGCAATGGAGATAGGAAAAAATGTACATTAAACGAAGGTTTAAATTTTCCCTGATATCAGACCTTGAAGCAAACCATAAAGTAGTCGATACGCGTACAGGGGAAAAGGTTTTTGAGGGATCTTATTTTGAATGCAGTGCCTATCTAATCACTTATCAAGAAAGGATATAACGCTATGATGGGGGCAAGTTATCAAACTAAAAAAGACCTGAAAAACAGTATTGGAAAAAGCTTACGTTATGTGGAAACCAGTCTATTCAATGCAGAGTATCAGAGCAATGGAAAATTTCCGGTTGTTGGTCCCTGTCCCTATACCAAAAGAACGTGGTATGCTACGGTTACAATGGAAAACGACTTGATCAAAAAAGTATCGTGAAAGGGAAAAATGAAAAACTATATTATCAATCTTCAATTTCTTGTTAAGGCAGAGAATGAAAGCGAAGCAAAAGACCTAGGAACCGGTTGTTATGAACACTTGCGAGATACTTTTAACGACAATGAAAGCTTGAGTCAATTTTACATACTCAAGGTTGAAAAGGAAAATAAAAAATGTTAACTGCTACGCAATGGAGTACCGTAGAAGATAAAGAAAAATTCTTAAAGCACTTTGAAAGGTTCATCAAGTCAGGATGTAAAGAAACACTTTTCTATAAGTGGTTCTACGTAAGACTTTCTATGATGTTCGGGTTCATTGCTCACTACAATAAAAACGGGTTTTATCATGAGAAATTTTCAACCGGAGAAAGGATTGACCGATTCCACCATAGCATTCTTGAGTTTCCTTGTTATGGTGATCCGAGTTATACTTACTCAGACGTTGAAAAAATCATTCAAAAAAGAATCAATTCAATTTTACCCTTTCCCTTTGTCAAGTAAAATGGAAACATGCCAATAATATAAACATGAAAGGCAACCACTCACACAAGGGAGAAACTACAATGGAAAAACAAAACTACGAAGTCAAAGAAATAAAAAAGTCAAATGGAGAAATTGAAAAAGTCAAGGTTATGAAATGGCCATCGCCTGAAAATCCAGATAAAGGCTATGGTCGATCAGGGTATGATTCTTTATACAAGTAAGGGGATGATATGAGGAAAAAATCAATCAAATTTCACTACTGTTTTAAAGTGGAAACCGATAATAAGGTACTCTTAAAGCTTGACTTTATCAGACCTTCAAGAATGAAAAGAAACTGGATTGTAATGGATAATATCAAGAAAAAATTTAATGTGTATGATCTGACAAAAAATCTACTGAGATATAAAATCACCTTGTCATATGAAGGGACAACCGGAGAATGATAAAAAAGAAATATTCAAGAGTGGTAAAATCCAGGACTTCAAATGAGAGTGAAACAGATTTTAGAAACAGAATGCTAGATCTGTTTAATGGTCTAAATATCTTCTATGAAGATCAGGGTACAAAGTGGGAAATTATGTATATGTATACAAAAGGTGGAACATTGAAGGAATGTATTTTCTCAGAGGTAGAAAGGAAAAAACCTTAATGGAGATACAACCAAAAAGACATGGTATCTTTTCACGGGGAAACACGAAAACACTTAAGGGAGAAAAGAAAGGATACTTGACACTCATTCTCCATTTATCGCCTAGCACGTTGAATTCACAAGGTGTAGACCTTTGCCCGTTTTCCTCTGCAGAGTGTAGGGATTATTGTTTGAATTCTAGCGGATTGTCCGATGTATTACCAAGTGTCAAAAAGGCAAGGATAAAGAAAACCGATAGATTTTTATCGGACAGGGTAAATTTTCTTTACTGCATGATGCAAGAAATTGTTTCTTATGAAAAGCTTGCTACAAAATTGAATTTGACTTTATGTATTCGCCTGAATGGTACCTCTGATATACGATGGTCAAAACTCAAGTATCAAGGTCAAAACATTTTCGCATGGTTTCCTAAGCTTCAATTTTATGACTATACAAAAAACCCGATAATTGCCTTAGAATCCCATGAAATAAAAAATTATGATGTTACCTTTTCATGGTCTGGCAATAATCAAGAGTCATGCGAAGTTATAGGAGCAAGAGGCATTAATATTGCGGTACCTTTTGCAGGGATAGGCAAGGGAAAAGCTTTACCGAAAAAATTCATGGGGAAACCGGTATTAGACGGGGATCTAACAGACCTTAGGTTTAAGGATAGAAAGGGTTACATTGTGGGCTTGAGAGTCAAAGGGCATCGGCAGAGAAAGGTTATTCAATCAACTTTCCTTGTCCAGATTGAAAGGGTTGCACAATGAAGGAAACACTAAGCAAAGGGAAAAAGTATCTCAAGGGAAAAGGTCTGTTACGTGGGAGTGTATTGATAGAAAACATTGAAGGGATACCGAACTACAAAGCAAGGATTGAAGAGGAATTAATACGCGTAAGGTGTGGACTTCAGGAAACCGGAAAAATTTATATTGTAGTGGACAAGGGAAAAGGAAACATCCATTTAAATTATCAAATTCTCAGAGAATGCGAAGCTTATAAAATTTATGCGATTGACTAAGGAAAGGGTTGACCATGACAAAAGACCAAAAGGAAATAAATAGGGTTTGCTTTCCTTTCCCTGATACGATGCTACAAGGGTAAAAAGGTAGTCAGTCAAGCCTATCAAGAGGGATAGGTACGCTTTACCAAAAAAGACCAGACAAACACGAAAAATGGGATAAGTATAATCACGTAAAGGAAAGGGACCTTGTAGACCAGTTTGCACACAATGAAAAATACTTAGATGAAATTGACTAGGTATTTCCTTGGTTGTGTACAGTGTAAAGGTCTGCAGTATGTCGGGGATTGAACCCGGAAATTCTCAACAAGGATAGGTTTTAAGGCATGAGAAACAGGAAACAGGTATCAAGGCAAGGGTTATAGGGAAGTCTCAAGGAATAGGCCTTTACAGTGAAATTAAGGGTCAAATGTATTACCTACTGAAAAGAAAGGAGAAATTATATGGGTTAAGTATTTCACACTAGATCATTTTCATTAGGGAGTTTAAGGTAAAGGTTTCTCACTAAGAACTTTCATGTAAGGAATTTTTACTAATGTAATTTATGTAAGATCAACGTACCGGGATATCTGCAGCAGCAGACTTGCATAACTTCCCTGCAGCAGCAGGTATGCAAGCCTAAGGTACTCAGCAGCAGAGACGGAAAATTTTTAAAATTTGAAACACTACCGTTTAAATTTTTACTGGAAAGGAATCGTCACCATGTTAAAATTAGCCAAAATTGTATTGTATACCTATTTCCTACTATCCTTGGTTGCTGCAGTCTATCACTTCGACAAGTTTGTAGAAATTTACCGGGTAACCTTGACCTCTTTAACCGGGTGTTAAAACAGGGTCCGAAGCTTGCGCCATTTTGCCTATAGTAGTTTGTTACTTTGTAACACTGTTACGCATATAGACATATTAAATATTTAAGAGTGTCATATTTTCATTTGTAAAAATCGTGTAACGGTGTTACAAACAGAAATAATTTCTATGTAATTATGGCTCAACTTCCCTACTGTCCCTACTGTCCCCTTGGCATTCCTCTTGATTCCAAAGGGAAATAAAGGCAGTAAGTAGTTGACCCTAGGTGTAACACCTATACCGTTACACTCACCTATGTAAGTAGGGGATTTTAAACGACTTTCTAAAAGTGTAACAGCAGGCTTTGTAACGTGTCATTTTTACGCTACGTAGTAACCCGGAGAAAACAGTAAATATAGTTGTAACAGGGTATATGCCCATTTTGTTACAGCGTAACAGACTTCCAGGTCCTAAACGGGACTCAGCAGCAGCAGCGACCTTACCTTGAAGTCAAGGTTTTTGCGTAATGGTAACTACGTACATCGGCAGGGTTGTCAAGTTTTCCAGCAGCAGGCCGATAAAGGTGTTATATAGTTCATAAGGAGGGTTAAAACATGAGACCGGTCACCGAACAAGAGTATATTGCAGCAGCAGGCCAAGCAAAAAGTATCTGGAAACCTGTACTTGTTCCTACGAAGGTGTATAGGCAATTGTATAACGTGTATGAAGGGGAAAACCTGGTTGGTTTGGTCATGTATTTATTCAGCGGGGAAACAGTCTATTTCCTGGATGATGTTGTATGGGCGATGGGTCTAGGGACGCAACCGGAGAAAGGGGTACGTTCTTAATAGTGTACAGGTTCCAGGGGATGGAGTTTGACCAGGAAGTCAAGGCAGCAGACAAAGCCCATGCCTTGCGGATCTTCAAAAGCGAATATGGGATGTTACCGGAACAAGTCAGTCAAATATTTTTGAGGGGACCTGTCAAGTAATCCTGAGGGATGACGATAAAGGGGTTGAGCGTTGAGAGAAAAATACGGTGGGGGCTGGTTGCCGAGCGTCAAGAGCTAAGAAACACTTGACAACAAGGGTTCGCTACCTTTGGCTTGAAAGGTTCGATTCCTTTCTCTGTCACTCTTATAGAATAGGAGCAAAAGAACAATGGAAGTCTTGACAGTCTCATTTTCACTCAGTATACTCTGGCTTATGGTGCAAATGGTGAGGGAATAATGGTACATCGTACACAGGCGATTGAATTACTCATTGAAGAAATTCTCATTGACTCGGATTACCGGGAAGATGTTGTCGATTGGGCGGCGGAAATGGAGTCTACCTTGAAGTGCCGGTCTGATGCCACTCCCTTACTGTCTCAGATGGTGCAGAAGATTGAAGACCAATACGACTATGCGACTGATACCGGGGAATATCCCTGGAATGGTGCCGGGGCATGGGTCCACTCAGCAAAGGAACTGATGCGATGAATAAGACCGAGCAAGCCATCTATGACGATCTGATACAGTGTCTGGAACGGGTTGCCTGTCAATTTCTCATGTGTGAAGGACCGAGGAAAACACCGGTTGCCATGAAAACATGCTTTCGGTGCCGAGCATTGCACAACCATTACCGGAGACAAAGGGGACAGCATGACACGAGAGCAAATTCTGGATCTACTTCTGAATGAGAACATTGAGACACGAATCCGGTCTCTCCCTGGCGAACTGTTCGAGCGAGCGATTGTGGTGGCCGGAGTGATTGCAGACCTTGGCTTTTGGTGCATAGGCCTGGGAGTCACACTCTCTTACGTGTTTGGAACATGAAAGGAGTTGAACGATGACCGGCCTACTGTTTCTGATTATGAACGACATGAAGGCATCACCAGGAACGATTCTCCTTGTCTTGGCGGCGATTGTGATTGATGTCGCCATATACTTCTATGGACTTGGCGGACTGTGGTATCATTTAGTCCGATGAAAGGCACAATATGATTGAGACACAATACTCGCTTGGTCAACAGGTCTGGAACGTACGGACCTCAGAGACCACACAAAAAGAAACCTGTCCAGACTGCAATGGAGAACGGTTTCTCATACTGACATTAGGGAATGGAGACACGCACTCGATTAAATGCGATGAATGCGGACCTGGGTACCAAGAGTCCACTGGGTATCTGATTCGCCATATCCCTACGGTCTACCCTGTCCCGATGATCGTGGTTGGTGTGGAAGTGAACAAGAAGAATGAAGTCCAATACAGGGTACAGGAAGAGTTTGGACATGAAGGCAGTTACTATCTGCAGCAGGAAGACTCCTTATTTGGAACGGAAGAGGCCTGCCGTGCGAAGATTGCAGAGCTGGATGCAGCAGAGAAGGAGAGGGAAGCGAATCACTACAAGAACAAGGTGAACCGGAATAAGTCTTGGAACGCGAACGCAGCCTATCACCGGAGGGCAATTAAGAAAGCGACTGAAGACATTGCGTACCATACGAAATGCCTGAACTATGCAGCAGGGAAAGTGAAATTTGAGAAAAAGGAGTCAACCGATGCTCTGGTTACTGAAACGGAGGGATAGAGCTGAAGTGCCGTGGTACGATGAAATGGATGGTCTCGTGGTTCGAGCCTTGACGGAAGAGGACGCCAGGAAAGTCGCAGAGAACCATAAAGGCGATGAATGCTCACGGATCTGGAGAGATCCCGCGTACTCCACCTGTGAAGCCATCGTCCCTGAGGGACAGGTAACATTGGTGCTACGGTCGATGAATTGGGGATAAGGAGAAGAGAATGGAGAATCAACGGAACACGAGGGAAGAACACGAGCTGGATAATCTCCAGCTGCAGCAGATCGCCAAAACCCTAGAATCCGGGTTCCTGTCGGCGATGAATTGGCTGTACCACGATACCGGAACACTGGTCAAAGACCGCAACCCTGTGGGTCCGAAGTATGACCAGACCTTCATCAGGGACTTGAACAATATGCGGAGAGCGTACCAACTCCTGAAAAAGAAAGGCTAACGTCGATGTGGAAAGATACCACAGATCCGAAAGACCCACTGACGAAGCATGGGCAATGGACCTTTACGATTGAGATTGACACACTGACGATGCACTTCAAGCCCATGCATTATACGGTACGGCTTGATTTGTTTCAGCAGACAGCTCAGCAGTGGGACGCGTCGGTGTGGATTGGGAATCAAGGAAAGAGGGTTGCAGACCGATATTACAGCAGCAAGGAAGAAGCCATGGAAGCCTGCATTGATCATCTGGAGCAATGTGCCACGTCCTTGCAGGCGGAATTTAAACGAATGGGGAGATGGACATGAAAGAACCAGTCTGGTATATGTACGATGCGACGATTCTCCTGCAGAACACGGAAGAGCGTATCCATTGGCCGGTCAAGTTACACGAAACACCGGGAACCGGTGCGGAATGGAAAAAGATTCTGGATGAGCAAGACCGGAAGCTTGCGGCGAGGTTGAAGTTTGAAGACTTGCTCAGCAGCAAACTCACGAAGGTCTCTCGGGAAGATGCAGCGGACCTCTCAGCCATCCCGCTGAACCTGATTGCCTTCAGTGACTAAAGAAAGGGAACACAGATGACCGAGGATTTGAATCACGCGTTAGAACAACTGGTGTCTCAGTCGATAGAGGAAGGGTTCCTGGAATCTATCAACAAACTGATGCAGCAAGAGAAAAGGAAAGGGGAGAACGATGGGCAGAACAATCGATCAACGGAATGAGCAATATAACACGGAGAAGGCCCTGGATGAGGTCATTAAGGAATCCCTGCGAAGGGATATCTCAGCAGACTACATTTCTGAACGGGCGTACGAACTGGCGGAAGAACGGGAGATGATTAAAAACGGAGACCTCTTGGACGAGGATATCCTCTGATGCAGATGGATACAACAACAGTCAGCAATATCGTACAAAAGATCGTCTACGGGGCCTTGACATTGTGCCTGTTTGGTATTATCTTAACAGCTGGTACGATGGGCCTGTACATTATGTGGGAAACGGGAGTCTGGCCATGAAGAAACACCCAGCAGAAGTTCCGGCACTGAAACAAAAATTGTTTAGTGTCTCCATTCACGACTGCGATGTCGATACCTTCAGAACTGGAGGGAATGGAGGACAGAATCGAAATAAAGTGGAGACCGGAGTCCGGGTGACTCATCAGCCTTCAGGAGCCATTGGAGAAGGCCGGGAATACAATTCTCAGCCTCAGAACAAGCGTTGTGCATTCGTGCGTATGGCGAGAACGATCAGGTTTCAATCCTGGGCGAAAGAAACCGCTGCCCGGTTGCAAGGCAAGGAAACGGTCGACATGGCCGTCGAGAGGCAAATGCAGCCTCAAAACCTGGTCGTCGAAATGAGGGAAGATGATCAATGGGTACCCTTCCGGGAACAGAGGCCGGGAAAATTACCTAAGGAGAAACCATGAGAGAGTCACTTAAGAATATCGTGATTGGACTCGTGAGTTCAACAGTGTTTGTCGGAGGGATTGGTGCTCTGGTGTACTACAAATTGATGGCTCCACTTGTCGTATTGGTTGTCTGGTGTTTTTTATCGTACCACATTGGAAAACTGGTCATTGACATTTGGAACACACAACGGAAAAAATATTTGGAAAAGCACAACCGACTCGTCAAGTTATTGAGGATCTTAACCGATAAGGGTGTATGATGGGACGACGAAATGATATACTGTCAGAAGAGGTCTATCGATGAGAAAAGTCAAGCTAACAGCAATCACCAGGAGAGCCTTGAACAAGCTTAAGCAGCATGGTAACGTATGGGATGTGATCATGATTGGTCTTGATCATGTGGTACTGAGGTCTCTGGAACTCACCTTTCAAGTGGGAAGAGACCAGTTCGAGAATGATTGGAGAGTGGTGAAGTTTACCAATGATCCGAATTTCAACCTCGAATGGTTGAAGGAGGAAAACGATGTACCTCAGCCTGTGGGCCAAAATCGGGACAGCAGAGAAGGGCATGAAAATCCTGTGGGATAGTTTTGACAAGAATCATAACAAAGTGTACATGGTGACGAACAAATGGGATGCCCCTCCA
>Ga0210005_1000121_pt1 | contig 66580 bp, 69 predicted proteins | sample CryGey02umfilter_3_FD_183961 | JGI IMG/M metagenome (GOLD analysis project Ga0210005, IMG submission 183961) | Groundwater microbial communities from aquifer in Utah, USA - Crystal Geyser 4/9/14 0.2 um filter (SPAdes) (version 3) | ecosystem: Environmental > Aquatic > Deep subsurface >... | reverse complement strand
ACTCTTTCGGAGGCTCAAAGGCTATCGTCGTATCTTCAGTCGCTTTGAAAAGCTCGACATCATGTTCATTGGCTTTATTCTTTTCGTGCTTATCGTGGAGGGTCTTAAATAGTGTTAACACGCCCTAGATCAAGTCATCACCTCCCTTCAAGAAGCTATCGACATCTTCAAAAAGATTCCTCGTGAAGCAGGCCTCGTAAACTATTTACAATTTCTTATTGAAGCCTTTCGAAAGACAACCCCTTTTCCTTATGAAGCCTCTGATAAAGCTTGGGTTGATTTTATTCACTCCGACTCTCTTCTGTACCTGCGCGTTGGACCGGATGAAGTGGGAAAAGGAAAAGGAAGTATTGGAGATGCTTTTGCCGCTAAGGCACGCTTTCAATTTCGCTTAGGACTTGCAAGCTTAGAGACAAGCGACATGCTGGGAAAGTATGCGCCTCATATCCAAGATTTTGAAACAATCTTTGCAAACATGATTGAAGATGGTTCGTACACTGCAGAAAAGATTACCGCCAAAGTTCCAAAGCTTTTTGACATTATTCTTGAGACTGGCGATGCCTTACGCGGTGGTTCAAGCGGTTTTGCTGTAGGTCAAACCCTTCCCAACTGGGGAGGTGCAGATGGAAGCTCAAGAGATTTTGATCAGGCAACAATGATTTGGCTTAACAAGCTGCTTGCGGGATACACTGGAGATGATCTAAGAGATTTAAATGAACAACTCTTATACCCACTTCTCTCTCCACAAGTAAGAACTCTCCTTGATCAAGCAAGCTCTGCTCATGCTCTGGCAAAAGTAGCTCTCCACGAAACTGCTCACACACTAGGTCCAAGACAAACAAGCATTCCTGTTGGAGGAACTCAGACACGGCTTCACCTTTTAGGTGGTGCAGCGATGGCATTGCTCAATGAAGAACTCAAAGCTGATACAGGAATGGGTTTTTTAGCTTATCGTGAATTTGAGCAAGGAAGAGTAAGTGAAGACTGGATACGCATTTTTGTCGCAACTCAACTCGCTTGGTGTCTTAACAAAATAGCTGCGGCCTTACGCTCAGGCGATGGAAACTATAATGGAAATGTCTATTCCCATATCGCCGCCTTGCAATTTGGAATGTTAAGCGATGCTGGACTTTTTGTCTTTGATGATGAGAAAGCTTATTGGGATATCAATTTTGAGAACGGGAACGCGGCCTTTGAAACAGCCCTTAGAACAACACTTAGCCATTATGGCCCAGGAAATGGTGAAGCTCTGGCTCAGCTCTTAGATCATTATACTACTGGTGAAGGAAGTGCTGCACTTCACTTTCCACGAATCATTGAAACAGGACTGCACCGAAAACCAGTCCCAAGCTTATCGTATGAACTCAATGGGCTTATGTAGTTCCAAAATAAAACCTCCGAAAAAACTCCACAGCTCGCTTCAGGCCTTCCTGTAGCGAGCTGTTTGTTTTCCAGCCTTGGGCTTGAAGCTTTTGAGCGTCGAGGCAACTCTGTTTTATTTCGCCAGCTCGCGGTGGCAAGGAGTTTACGTTTGCTTTGGTTTCTGAAACTTCTTGAAGCAAAACACAAAGCTCATTCACACTGCATTTGTTTCCGGTTGCAACATTAAAAATGCCTCGCATGTTTTTATGAAGTGCCAACACATTTGCCGCCACAACATCTTCCACAAACACATAATCGCGTGTTTGCGTTCCATCACCAAACACATTCAAGTCATTGCCTTGCAAAAGAGCTGTGCAAAAAAGTGCAATGACACCGGCTTCACCTTTTGCATTTTGCCGTGGCCCATACACATTTGCATAGCGAAGCAAAACAGCGTCGATGCCGTAGACATCTTGATAAAATTGTAAGTATTTTTCGCCCGCCAACTTTGTAATGCCATAAGGGCTAAGCGGTCGCTCGATATGCGTTTCATCGGCTGGTGTTTGTGTTTCACCATAAATGGCGCCACCTGATGAAGCAAAAATACATTTTTTTACTCCAACTTTTTTTGCGGCTTCCAAAAGGTTCAGCAAACCACCCAAGTTTATTTCTTGATCGCGCTTTGGATTTTCAACCGAAACGCGCACATTAATTTGCGCCGCGTGATGATTGAGCACATCGGGTTTTTCACGCGCAAAAACAGCTTCAATTTCAGGAGAGCAAATATCCAACTGATAAAATCTTGCCCTTGGATTAAGGTGATCGTGCGATCCACTGCTCAAGTCGTCTATCACCACTACTTCATGATCTTGTGCAAGATAAGCATCCACAATATGAGAAGCAATGAAACCCGCACCACCCGTGACCACAATTTTCATTATTCCATCTCCTTAGCCACCTTGAGTCACCAGATAGGTGTGGTCTCAAGTCACCATAAAAAGGTGCAAAAAGTGAGAGACACTCCTTATAAGAGCCGCTCTCTAAAAGCAAATAAGAATTTGCCATTACTTTTCAACAACTTAAAACACTATCTTTCGAGAAAAAGCTGGCAGGATCCTTGCAATTTAGGAAACGGAACACTTAAAACGATACACAAAGAGGTTTACATGGCTATATCACGACAAAGAGTGGGTAATACCTACGGAGAGCGCCGAGACAATCTGGGAAGCACGGCTCCGCAGCAAAACACCATCCAGCGGCATCAGCAGGCCCAAACCTCTTTGCCAGCCAAAACCAAGGATGTGTTCGAATCGGGCAGGCAGCACAAAGACCAAATGGATAAATTTGCTCCAAATGCCAATTTTAAGGGCATTCGACGTTTTATGGGCGGAAGTAAAACGGCTACCGAAGCCAAAATGGACATGGTGGCTCAAGGCCGCATTTCAGCCTCAAAAACCACAGCAAAAGCCCCATCAGACCGAAAAATGCTCAGTTTTTTAGATATGATCGCCAGCAACGAGCACCTTTCCTCTTCGCGCAAAGTTCAAGAATACACCGTGCAAAAACTGAAAGAACGCGCAGGCCTTAAATCTAAGGCTTAAATTTGCTTGCAATCCCCTTTACAAGGTGTTACCCCGCCACCTCCTAAAGCTTCGCGAAGAAGCCAAAAGCAATGTACCTAAAGCCATTGCTTGAAAAGACAGAAAGAGGTTTACGATGAAAAAGAATATCCACCCTACTTTGCACCAAGTTGCAGTTAACTGTGCTTGCGGAAACGTAATGAAAACACTTTCAGTTTCTAGCGAAAACTACTCTATTGAGATTTGCTCACAATGCCATCCGTTCTTCACGGGAAAGCAAAAACTGGTTGATACTGAAGGCCGCATTGAACGCTTCCAGAAAAAATACGCTAAAGCATTCGAAGCAAAGAAAAACCAAGCCGAAAAAAACGCTGAGTAGCAATTCATTTTTTACAAGGCCCGTAAACCTTCAATTGTTTATGGGCCTTTTTGTATTTGCAATTTACATCCTCTCCTGGATGGGAGAGGAGTGAGGTGAGGGTGAGTTTTTTTACTCAGACAAATCTTTTCTTCCTCCCCTTAATCCCCTCCCGCTAGGAGGGGGGAACAAATGACCCGTCCTGATATAGGTTGACACATTGAGAGGTGATCACAATGTGGAAAACAGGCAGGGTAAAGTATAGTGAGGCGTTTAAGGTAAAAGTGGTAGAGGAGTATGAGCGAGGGTTTTATACGCTGGGAGAGCTTCAGAAGCGCTATGGGATTGGCGGGAATAGCACGATAACAAAGTGGATACGCAGGATGGGGAAGAACGAAATATTAGGGAGGAGTGTTATAGTCATGAGCGACAAGGAAAAAAGCGAGATTGCAACACTCAGAGAAGAAATCAGGCAACTACAAAAAGTAGTTTCACATCAGAAGATCGAAGTGTTGGCGTTGGAGAGTTTATTTGAAGTAGCGAGTGAAGAGTTTGGAGAAGAGTTTAAAAAAAACTGTTTGCAAAAGCTGCCGGCCGAAGTTCGAAAAAAGTTGGAGGATCTTTAAAGAAAGTATGCGGCTATTTTGGATATTCACGGCAAGCGTATTACAAGCGATGTTCACATGATCGGCGAAGAGAAGTTCAGGAAAAGCAGATCATTTCACAGGTTAACGTCATTCGCCAAAAACTTCCACGAGTTGGAACACGAAAGCTTTTGCGAATGATTGAGATTGAAGTGGGAAGAGATAAATTATTTTGTATTTTGAGGAAACACAGGAAACTCGTGCCTCAGCGGCGCAGATATCATGTAACGACAAACAGTCGTCATCCGTGGGAACGGTGTAAGAATTTGATAAAAGACAAACCTCCAACTCAACCGAATGAGCAATATGTATCAGACATCACGTATATAAAAACGGAAGAAGGACATGTTTATTTGAGTTTGGTAACGGATCGGTATTCAAGAGCGATTGTAGGATATGATGTGAGCAGGTCATTAGCGGTGGAAGGCAGTTTGCGTGCGTATAAGCGAGCCTTGAGGCAACGTGGAAAGAGTAAAGTAAAAACGATTCATCATTCGGATAGAGGCGTTCAATATAGTTGCCACGATTATATCAGGGTCTCGAAACAGCATGGAGTGGAAACAAGCATGACAGAGGAAAATCACGTGTATGAAAATGCATTGGCCGAAAGAGTGAATGGAATATTAAAAACAGAATTTGGCCTCTGTAAACGGCTGAAGTCGTTTGAGGCTGCTCAAAAATTGGTGGCGCAAAGCATTGATCTTTACAACAACTACCGTCCGCATCTGTCGCTGGGATACAAAACCCCTGCTTCCGTTCATGCTGGACGACTTAACTAAGTGTCAACTATTTTAGGACGTGACAGTTAACTTTACGGTGAAGCGTTCTCTTTGATTAGTAAAATGGCCTGTGTAGGGCAGGGATGAAAAGGGACAAAACAAAGAGAATGAGAAAAATGAAAAACAGTGTTTTGGCGATACTCACCGCACCAGCGGCTATTCCACCAAAACCAAAAACAGCAGCAATAATTGCAACCACAAAAAATATAAGCGCCCATGACAACATAACAACCTCCCTTTCGGTTTCGTAAAAGTAAGCAACAGAGGAAGACTACTGAAACAAATCAAGATGGTAAAATTGATAAAAACCATTAGCTCATTGATGAAATGAACAGTGCGTATTTTAAAAACGGTATCGAGAGAAAGCCGCAACAGCGCGCTGGAGGAGGAGATGGGTTATGTATCTTAGAGGATCAGCCCTGCGATACAGCCCTCCAGCTACAGAGCCCAGAACATAACCTGCTAAAAGAGAACAGGAAAGGGAAGCATAGAAAATATTTTTTTGCATAATACTTTCTGCTAACTTTTTCTTCGTTTCGCCTTTTAAATCTAGGATTTGTTTTCTCAAAAACACTTTACACATCACTTTTTAAGTTTTTTTCTAAACGTACATACTCTTTTTTCGCAGAGCGAAAACTGGAATATCGTTTTTTTAAGAAAAATATATTCAGCAAAACAAAGGCTGCAAAAAGAAAAAAGACGCCACAAAAAAAGTACGAGCTTCCAATTGAGAGAGAAAAATAATGCTGTGATAAATGAACGATACCAAATGATATGAACACTACAGAAACAAGTGCGAGAGTAAACAAAAGAGAAAAAAACAAGAGTTCAGTAACCTTGCGTTGCAAATACACATTCACTTTTTCTTTTACTTCACATACAAAAACTACGGCATATTGCCGAATATAAGTAAGAATCTCTTCTCCCTTATTTTCCTGCTCTGCTGACGCTTTCCCGCCATCAACAGAGTGCAACTCATGCTTTTTTGAATTATTTTCCATTGTCATTATCACTCATTCATTTTCGATTTTATTTTCTCAACTTAAAAAAACTTGCAATGACAAAACCTGCAGCAGCAGAGATGAGTAAGGCTGAAAGGGGTCTCTCTTTTATCGTTTCTTCTAATTTTTTTTCTGCATTCAAAGCAGCTGACTTTGCTTCCTTCAAATAGTGGGAAGAATTTTCTTTCAGATGTTTTACGGAATCATCGGCAGCCTCATACGCCGCTTGTCCAACATTGAAAGCCTGTTCTTTGAGTTTTTGCGTTTCGTCTTTAAAATGTCTAACTGATTCTCTTTTTGTAACTTGGTCAATTTCGCTTTTCATGTTTCCTCCAGGGTTGGTGTGAGAGAAAAGGTAGGAAAATTAAAGCGTTGTGTAAAATTGATTAAAGCCATGAACACATAAGCAAACAACTATGAAGATTTTTTTTCTTTGAAATACATTTTTTGCATTGAAAGAAAGAGGAAAAGGATAATGGGCGCTAGCAAAATTCCTATGACTCCAAAAATTTTTGCGCCACCAATCAACACAAGAAAAAGTAAAAAGGGATGCGCTTTATTTTTTCCTTTAATCACAAACGATCTTAGAATGTTATCAACTGTAGAAACCACCAAAACGCCATACACCATGAAAATGAGGCCGGCTTTTACGTCTCCAGTAAGCACCAAGTATATGCTTGCTGAAGTATAGCAAACAAAAGCCCCCACCACGGGAACAAGACAAAAAAGATAAATAAGAGGAATGAGCAAAATGAGCTGACTGAATGAATAAAAAATTATTCCTAAAACAATTAGTGTAGCCTGAGCAACTCCTACAAGAATGCCCGAATAAAAAGTGCTTTTTATACTTTCCCTCACATCAACAAGCAAAAGACTGAGTTTGTTTTTGTTTTTTTTAAAAAGATTTTCAACGTAACTCATAATATTTTTCACTTCAGCTAACAGTACAATACTTGTCAGCAGAAAAAGAAAAAATTGCACTACTGCCTTAAAGCTAGTGATGATCACCATTGGAGAGTAGCGATATAAAACATCAACAAAGTTTTTAAGATGAGTAAGAATATAATTTTTAATTTCTAACTTCTCGAGTGAAACGGAAAAGAAATCATAAGCATAATATTGAATAGCACCAATTAAGACCGAGAAACTCTGAGAGACTTCATCTTTTTCAAGTTCGCTCAGAATATTTTTTAAAACCTCTAAAAGATGTGAAATTCCAAAAGACATAAGAACGACAAAGGGAGCAATACAAAAAAGAAGTGCAAGAAAGACAGTCAAAGCTGAATGAAGATAATTATGCTTTCCAATTTTACGCTGAAAAAAATTGTAGACTGGATAAACAAGGGAAACAAAACAAAAAGAAAAAAGAAAAAGCGAAAAAAATGGAGATAAAAGCAAAAGAACAAAAAGAGAAAGAGAAAGAAAAAGAACGTTTGTAAAGGTATACTTTAGCATAAAGCTTTCTCGATTCATCCCATTCAAGAAACTGCTTATCTAGATGACATCCTTCGCAAAATAAACTAGGCTCCTCGGAAAGTTTCTGTTTTCACTGTGTACAGAGGAGCAGACTTATGCATCAATACATCAACTTTAATCACATTTACTATTTTCTTGTCATTGCACAAGAAGGATCCGTAACCAAAGCTTCAAAAAAACTGCACGTCACGCAACCTACGCTCAGCAGCCAGTTAAGTCAACTTGAGGAAACACTTGGCACAAAATTATTCGATAGAAATAAACGTCGGCTCAAGCTGAATAAAAATGGTGAAACCGTTCTCAATTATGCTGCAAAAATTTTTCACCTCAAAGAAGAAATGCTTTCCTCTCTTCACGAAAAAGAGACGGAGATTAATCAAGTCAATATTGGTGTTCTGCCTTCACTGGCAAAAGAAGTTGTATACGATTTTATATCATGCGTGTGGAAACATAATAATACCAGAGTTCATGTTTCAAACTATTCATTACCAAGTCTAGAAAAACATCTCATTTCTGGAGATCTCGATATTGTCATTACAGATTGTTTTTTAGATACAGGGAATTCGAATTTATTGGTTTGCGAAAAAGTTGCGTCTTATCCCATTGTTGCTGTTGCAGGAAATCGCTTCACAAAACTTAAAAAAACTTTTCCGAAATCCTTAAGCCATGAACCGTTACTACACTTTTCCAAACACAGTCAGTTTCGAAAACAAGTTGATGATTTTTTTTCCAGCCATTCTATCGAGCCTCACATTATTGGAGAAGTGGATGATGTAAGTGTGATGGGCCTTACCGCCGAAGAAAACGACTGTATCGCTATTCTTCCTCCCATCGCGGTTCGAAACGCACTCAAAGAGAAAAAACTTATCCAGCTTGGGAAAATTCCTGAACTCAGATACGAAGTGTGGATGGTTCAAAGAAAAAACGCTCTCTTTTCTCAACACATTTCTGAATCATTAGAAGATTTTAGAGAAACTCTGAAGGAGTAGAGTGTGCACTCATGTCATCATTCCTCACATCAAGTTTTGATCCATAGAAAAAAGGCTATCCATACATCGTATTATCGAAATTGATTCTCCACTTTGTTTGATTGGGGTGAACAGCGTTAGGGCACGGGAATTGTTTCGTACTCTTATAACCTACAAGGAGGAGTTATGAACTGGGAACAAATTAAAGGTAACTGGAACGAGTATAGCGGTAAAGCAAAAGCTCACTGGGGAAAGCTCACTGACAATGATATCGAAAGGGTCAAAGGCAATCGGGATGAGCTTATTGGCAAAATTCAAAAGGCTTATGGAAAAACAAAAGAAGAAGCCGAAGAAGAAGTGGAACGTTTCAGTAAAGAACAACAAAGATCGCAAGGAGACAGCGACCGCCCTCGAGAACGCGAGCAGCAAAGGAATCCGCGCCGCGAACAAGAAGAGAGACAGAGACCAGGGCGCGAGCAAGAGCAAGAAAATCCTCAACGCCGCGAACAACAAAAAAATCCTCAACGTGAAAGTGAACGTAAAGAGCAGCCGCGAAAACAACGCTAACTAAAAAGAGCTTTCTTTTTTAAAGGAGCCTGAACACGGGCTCCTTTTTGTTAATAGCGCTTGTTCCATTCAATAACTGCAGTGGCTTTTGCATCTTGCTGCGCATTTTCTTCATTGGGAGATTCATACAGCGTTCTGATAATCCAACCTTTTCCAAGCTGTTTCTGGATTCCTATTTCTTTTTTCTCGGCATCTCCTCCCAACACAAGAGATGCACCGCCTGGAAGTTTAATTTTTGTTGAGAAAGATTTTGTCACGGGATTGTAATTCACTCTTTCAATTGGCGTTGATCCTAAAGCGTAAAGTGAAAACAATGACAGCGCTCTGTCAGCTATTGCTGCGCTTACATCTGCCGTTGAAGAGGATTCATCGTAAGCAAGTTCTTGGTACGGTTCTCCATAAAGAAGAACGGCATAAATATCTTCTTCTGATAATGGTGGAGAAGATTCCATTACAACTTTTGGCTGATCAAGCGTTCCTAAAACTTTTATGGTAATCGTATAATCGGCGTACGGAACATTAATTGTAGCATCTACTTCCGAGTTCTCCGTCGGCTGTAAAAAACGCAACGAAACTTGTTCCACTGTTGCTTCACGCTGAAAAAATTCCACGGGAAAAGTTTGAATATGCACTGTGCCCTCCATGCCTTTATCACTCAGATGAAGATCCACAAGAATGGGAATTGTTTTTTTTGCAGGATAATACTTCACCTGAAGTGGCTGTGATTTTTCAGTCACCACAAAAACATCGTACGTGAATGTCTTTTTTTCTGCTTCTGCTTGTACTTTTTTTTGCTTCTCGAGCACGATTCTTTCATCCAGAACAAGCTGTGGAAGAGCTATGGGATTTAACTTTGGCAGTTGAACCTCCACATCATCTAGCTTAACTTTCATTTCAAGATACGAACTTTGGTATTTGCCAGAAGAGAAATTAATCCTTATATTTCCATCACTTAGCACATCAAAATTTTGCTCACTCGAAGACAAATGAGTTTGAAACTGAAACGGAAAATGGGAATCATCTCCAAACACATCACTCTTTCCTTTTATGTTTAGGGCTAGATCTCCCTTTAAAACATGGAACGGTGCAGGAAGTGAAAAGGTGGTATTTGATAAAAACTGTGCCAGCTTTTGAAAATGTTTAATTGAGAAATTAAAATCAAAATCTGTAAGCAGTTTCCAATCATCAGGAAAGTTGGTGGGAATACCCTCAAACTGCACTGAAATATTTCCATCTGTCTCAATAAAGTGATACGGCATCGCCAACATTTTTGCTGTTATAGTTCCTTTTGTTTCGTGGTCTAAATCTAACTCAAAAAAAGTTTCTACTTCCCCGGAAAGATCTAACACAGCTGTCTTTGGTGATTCATCAACTTTTTTCCCTTCAAGTAAAAAACTGTATTCTTTCAGTTGTAAGTGGAGAGGACAGTTGATGTTCAAGATTCCATCATTGCGTGTAAGACGAACCGCACGAAGAGAAAATTCGCAATGCGGAAGTTCAACGTGAGGGATCATGGGATCGATATTGTCTACCTTTGCTTCAACACTTGTAACCATTTCATCTTTTTCATAATGCGTTTTTATAACTGCATTCGCTTTTATTTTTTGCATCTTAGCTGTAGTGAGCAATTCAAAATACTTATCTCTTCTGTCCCAAAGAAAATTGAACTGAGCTTTAATTTCTTTTTCCTCTTCGGCAAACTCGCTCTGGACGTTGATTTTCCACTGGTCGCTCACAAAAAAATCTTCGCTCTTCACCTCCACGTTTGCTGTGTATTGCTGCTTTTTAAGCACGTCGTTCACTTCGGCATTCAGCTGAACAGTGTTAAACTTGCTTCCCTCTTCTGAAAAGCTAAGCGTTCCCTTCGCTTCATAATGACGTGTTGGATTGATATATGAAGCTTTTGCTAAAGTGACTTTAAGGGGCTGAACATTTGTCCCTTTCAAAAACCGGGGCAGATGAAGGCGTGAAAAATCTGGAAGCTGAAAGGGTTCATCCTTTGCTTTTTCTTGCGTGCTCAAATGAACGCGAAGGTTTTCAACAGTAACTGGACCAAAATCTGAAAGCGCCAATGCAGTTATTTTGTAGCCAAGATTTAACGACACTTCGTCAGAACAAACCTCTATATGCTCTCTCTCATTTTTTTCCGAAAACAAAAATCTGTGAGATCAAGATGGATTTCGCGCATGAGAAAGTTGTTTCTTTTACTTGTAAATACAAACTTATCCCACGCAATGGAGTACTGTGGAAAAAACGTAAGGAGAGATGAAATATTTTTTTCGGTAATAAATGTATCTGGGGAAGAAAGAAGTAAAAAACCAAAACTGAGAACAAAAATTATTGCTCCGAAAAAAAGAATGAGAAAAGTTTTGAGCATTTTTTTTATCAAAATTCCTCCCCAAAACTTAAGTAGAACTGATACCCATCACTCACGGTGCTAGAATTATTTTTCGCAAGCGCAATTCCTTTTGCAAACGTACCTCGGAAAACGCCAATTGGTGAGGCAATCCTCAAACCAAAGCCCGGTGAAAAATAAAAAGGTTTATCCAACGTGAAAGGCTTGTCTCCAACAGCTCCAATATCAGCAAAAAAAATGGGCTCCATAAAAAGTGGCAAAAGCTTTGCCAGTCTCAACTCAAGGCTAAGAAACGAAGCCGTGAGAGCACCCTGATTTCTATTGGGAATTCCAGCGCGTGTGAAGCCACGCAAACTATTTGAACCACCTAGGTAATACAGAAAATTTGGAGGCACCTGATCTAAATTGTTTTGCGAGGTATCGGTGATGCTTGTCGAAAACGAACCTCGAAGACCAAGCACAAAAAGAGCTGGAGAAAAATTCCCAAGATTCCAAAGCTTGTGTTCACTCAAGGTTAATTTATGAATGCTTAAATCTGATAACAATTCTTTAGCGTTGCTATTCAGCGCAAATGAAGCTTGATAACCAGACTGTGGTGAGGAAAGAAAATATTCAAAATCATGACTTGTAAGATCCCACTGAAAAATTCCTGAAACGAAGCGTGTGAATTGTTGCTGAGGTCCAGACAATGTACGCGTGTACGTTAATTGAGGCCCAAAAAGAAAATGCATCCCAACAACTTGATTGTCATAACTCCAAGCCTCTGCCATTCGTGCATCTGCGGAAAGCAGCTCAAAATTTGTTTCCGACTGATGTTCCACTTTAAACTTAGGCTGAAGATGAAGCCTATTGGTTTCAAATACATACCAATCCAATTCGGCATTGAACTCTTGTCGCTTGAAAGAAGCATACACATCGCTTCGAAATTGAGATGCATTTTTCCCAACTCTGCCGTGTTCTCACGAAATTTTTGCAAGCGCATATTCTTCTGTGTTTGCTCCAACACCAAAGCGAAAAAGACGCGGTCGTCCCAGGATAAGTTTTTGCTCTACGGTAATTTCGTCTGTCTTGTGAGGAGCTTCACATTGCGAAACAAAATAGGTGGCTTCAAGAATGCCCGAATCCTCGGTGCGCCTCTTGGTAAGCTGAAACAAATTCTCCTGGTAAGGCTTGTCTAAACCAAAAGCATCAAAACGTCTTAACACTGGCTTGTTGAAAACCTTAAACTGATCTTCTATCTTCACGCTCTTAAAAAATTTTCCAGGAGTAAGCGAAAGATTTACAACGCCACTTTCTGCATATGCTGCTCCGCTCACCTTTGGGCACGCATAGCCGTTATTTTTTAATTCGCGAACAACCCAATCCTGAATGTAATTAAGTTTTTGTGGTGTAAGAGGAGTGTTTTTTGCTTTGCGCAACTTTTTTATGTTTAAAAATGGAGGCGCATCATCTTCTACATTAATTTTTTTAATAAATGTTTTTTTCCCAGGAAAAATAATTATTTTATTTTCACTTTCCTGAAACGTTGGGAAAAAATATCCTCGTTGCTGTAAAAAAGTTTTGATGTGAAACTTAGCTTGGTTCACTGGAATTTTTTTCCAGCTTTCGTAAGAAGCATCGCCGCAAATTAATTTTTTTTCCTCTGAAGAAAAGTGAACATCTTTTTTCCCCACCACTGAATACGCTTCGCAAACATGCCTCAATTGTTTTTCTGAGGCGGCTTCTGCAAAAGGAAGGAACAAAAACGAGAAAAATAAAAATAAAATTGCATACAAAAACGGAACAGCAGCAAAGCAGCATAAAAAAACACCCTTAAAAGAATTTGCTCTTTTGCCGTCATTTGTTTTCATGTTGTTTTCGTATTTCAGAATGAAGTTATTTCCACCAAAAACATGCAATAGTTTAGGTGCAGGCGTAAAATTGTTTTTTCTCAATATAAAGAAGTGAAATAGGTATATTTTCTCTTTTACCGAAGGCATCACATAGACCAAGGTCTATCATCACATATTCCAATTCGTATTTGTTCTTCTCATTTTTTCTGCTTAGATGAGCTCTGCATCGAGCGAGTGAAGTAAACAATATTGCCCCCATCTTATAGACAGCCTGCTTTGTTTGAGTAGGCTGTCTGTTTTTCTGCCCGTTCATTTTTTGAGGTTCAAAAGATTCAAAACCTGTCCACATTTTAGAATTTTTAACTTCGGAAATATTCACTGTTTCGAATTTATGCTCCAAAATATGAACATTTTGTTCTCCTTTCGGAGCAAAATTACATCTTGTCCGAAATTTTACACATTTGTCGCTTGCACAGACAACAGCACATAGCTTATGCGCAAAATATATGGGACACATACCTTCATCAACCGATACCACAAACGAAAACCTCAGGCTCTTGATCCAATGGGCACAGCAGTATGTGCAAATCCCATTAGAACCTGAAGCGGTGAAAGAAACGCCAGATAAGGGTTTGGCGTCGGTTGATGCAGAATTTACAAAACGTTTTTCTCCGTCAACGCGCAGTACAAATCCTTTGTGGAGAAAAAATGAAATTACAAAATATTTTGCTTAGAACTCACAAGGAATTCCTGCAAATAAGCAAGAAACACAAGTTCGTCCTTTTTTTAATGCAAGTGAAGTACATATTTCTAGTGAAGAACTTCCTTCTTTCAAATTTCAGTTAATGGCACAAATGACATGGCACAAAGCTTTAGATGATAAAGCTTTTCTTTATGCAGTCACAAATCTTGGACAGCAAAAAATGTCGCTCCCAGGAATGTCGCAAGAAGAAAGTCTCAAAGCGTTTAGGATTGCATATAATTGGGCCAAACTAAATAAAAAGTGGTCACAAGGAGATTATAAAAGTGACGCAGCCGAAGTTTTGGAAATTTATAAGGACTCATCACTTTCAAAAGCTATAGGTCTTGGCTCAGCGGGCGCCGCTTTTGGAACGAACATTCTTGAATCACTTGGGAAAGCTAGTGTTAAACTGCATCCAGCTCTAAGTCTCGCTTCATTTGCAACTGCATTAGTTCCTCCACTTTTGGAACATGATCCCTATCTAAAAGATCTTGCTGATTGGAAAGAAAAACAGGGAAAACAATTTGTGTCTGCATTAAATGATGACATTATTAATCACCCAGAAGTGTACCAAAGATATTTAAACGATTTTTTGGAAATGGGACTCACTCCTGAATCAATGAAGTTTTATGGAATACACAGCAACAATTTTGCCAAAGAAATTTTTTCCAAACTGAAGATCGATCCCACTACCTTTGATGAAACTGCATATATCAAAGAAGAACTTGCCGGTAATGTTTTAGCAAAGAGAAGCAGCTTAAATGATAGTCTTACACTGAAATTTACACTTCCCGAAGCTTTTGCACCAACCTCGCAAGGCAAAAGCGATTTATCTCAACTTTCACATTTTATTCAGGAAAAAAATAAGCTCTCCGAATGGGTTGGTGAAAAGTTTCCGGATCTGCATGAAACATTCGATGCAACGATGAAAGAAAAAGGAATGGTAGCTGCAGTAGATTTACTTCTTGCCAAACAAAAAACTGAAACTTCAGAAGAAGTGATTCATTATTTATTGCAACGACAATTCCTTAGTGAAGACGCTTTTTTAGAAACAGCCCAACGCTTTGGCTTTAAAGCCGAAGATCTTATTGAATCGTACAGAAAGAAATTTGGAGAAAATCCTCCGGATTACCCTGAAAAACAAGCCGAGAAGTTATACCAACAGGCAAAGGCTTTAGGAGCAACATTTCAAGCCTTAGGAACAGTAATTAGTTTTTCAAATCCAGAGCTTGGAGCTCGTATTGGACAATTCGGAAGCGTCCTCTCTGGAGCCCTGCAAAATCTTGCAAGCTCCACAACAAACATCTGGGAAACAATTGCCTTCGGAGCAAATTGGATCAACATAGGCTTAGCTTTCATTTCTATTTTTGCAAGTTCAGGAAAATCAAATGATCAAATTATCTTAGAAGAACTCGGAAAACTGAGGGAGGAACTTCAAGATTTTAGAGAAGAAGTTTACAATTACTTTCAGCACCTCGACAAAAAACTCGATCTCCTTATTAATATCACTGAACAAACCATGAACACGGTGCTTATGATGACAAGCGAACAACTTGAAAACCAAGAGTTCATCATTGGTCGCCTCGACAATATTGTGCATCAACTTACTGAAGGCTTTGGTGAATTAAAAAAGGACAGAACAGATCATGCCGCAAGCGAGGCAATCCAATTACAAAAGGAGACTTGCCTTGACGGGAAAGTAAGGTTTGTGAGTGAAGAAGCTGCTTCAGAATTTATTAACTGCTTCTACCATTTTAAAACAGAAGCACAAACCTATTCTTTGGGCAACACTTACAGAAGCCACACCAGTCAGAAATATTCAAAGCACCAACTCAAAAAACGGCCCGTTTCTGCTCATGAGTTAAGAGAAGCTTTTTATCAAAGCACTTTTGCAGAACTTTCTGAATCTGATGTTCAAAAATATGCAGCAGAAAATCTTACACTCTTGCTTGAGCTAGCTCATCGCAATTTTCAATTGTCTTACGATACGAAAGATAAAAAAAATAAAAGCAAACAACTCCCTTATCTCAACTTTAAAACATGGTCAGACGGTATCGATAACTTACACCGACTTATCATAGAGAAGAGTAAAGAGAGTCCGATCAATTTGGTTATGGCCAAAAAACTAATGTCTCAAACAGGACTGAAGGGGAAGTACGTTAAGCCTTCCATTTTTGGTGACATTGCTGACTTGGGTAAAAACGCAGATTCCTTTTTACAATCTATAGCAAAACGACCTGAGCTAAAAGCTATATCAGAACTACACCAGCAAGCTTCTTCTACGGAAGAAACGAGGCCAGTCTTTCCAGAAGAGGTTACTTTATTTGCACAACAAAAAAACCAAAACGATAATGGCCTCGCTTTCTTTTATAAAGTATTGAATCATTACACAGAAACGGTGAATGCCTTTAAGGTTCAATTTTATGAAACTGGAAACGACTATCTCAAAAATCCTTCCTCTCAACACTTACGAGAGGACGCACGAGGAAGCGATAAAGGACCAATACAAGCAAATGATCTCCTTTTGTTTGGAAGCAAACATCCACATGATCCCTTCAAAACAGACTATTTTCCAGAGAGAATAGGAAAAACTGTATCACCAGAAAATTCAGAAGATAAAGTAACAGAAAATGTTCTGATCGATTTGAATGAGGCTTGGAACAACCCTACATTTCGAGCCATTATTCCTGGAGAAGTTTTGCAAGCACATGCTTTACAATTAGGAGATATTTCATTTGAGTATTCACTTGATGAGCACGAAATGAAAGAAATTGGTCGCACATATCACATCACGTTCGATGACATTTATATCATCACAGATAAGAACGATCACATGGCGCGTTATTACGAAGACAATGAACTTTTAAATTCACAATGGCTAATAGGTGGCAGAATGAAAGATGTCCCGCATAACGATCTTAAAAATGTAGAACATTTATTAAAAAAGAGTGGAGTCGAGAATTTTCAGGCAACACCCCAAAACCTTTTTGGCACCTACGGAAGCTTCAGAGTGAATGTAAAAGGATATCTCACCCTCCACACAGCAGAAGAAAAAAAATCAGAACGACTTCTTTTCTATAGACGGCAACTGTCACGGGATATAGGAACAGGTCACTGCATACAAGAAGACTGCCTAAAAGGAGATTACACTACTTCAGAAGTGAAATTTAAAGAAGACAATGGACAAGATGTCCCAGTAAGTAGCCTAAATGAACAGCTGAAGAAATATTTCGACACCGATTTTGTTAGTCTTATGTATACCACAGCGCGAACTCCCCATGTAAAAGCACAATCGGAAGAAGAAATTGAAAAAAATATTAAAGTCATTCGGGAAAAAGTAGAAGTGAAATATAAAAATCTTCGATATCTCTTCTTCTCTCGCTTTCGAGATCTTTACACTCGAAATGAAACTGGAACTCTCAAAAGAGAAGAAAGTAAATTAAGAGAGGTTGCCCAAGATCTAATCATCGCCAAAACACTTTTAAAAGTTTACCTTGAAGTTGGCTTCAAACGCGTGTCTGATAACGATTTAGAATTACGGCATCTTTTATCTTCTGATGGATTGTTAGACACCTTTAGTTTCTTTGAGCCAACCACTTACACCAAAGAACTTGTTGAAAATAAAAACCGAAAAGCATGGACCTATCAAAACTTAGAAACAAGTTTAAAAAATGGTGGGGTGGATAAAGCTGATAGAGAAATTTATGCTTTAGCTCGCTTGCTCCAACGAGTTTTCACCGAAGAACACGGCGATTATTATGAATACGAAGCACCTCCAATTATCAAAGATCAACTCAGAAAATTGGATGAAATAAAAGCAAAGCTTCGCACTCCATAAGAGCACTTCATTTCATTCATGAAGTGCTTTTACTTTTCTTCCACCCGCATGTTTGCTCCGGGTGCAATCTGAAGGTGAAACTCAACGCGTCTGTTTTGAGCTCTTCCATCTTTGGTAGCGTTGTCTGCAACGGGATTATTTTCTCCCATGCCAACGGCCGTCATTTTATCTGCAGAATATCCATGCTCTAAAAAGTAAGTGCGGACAGCATTTGCGCGCTGCTCTGAAAGTTGCTGATTGTAGGCTTCTGCACCAGTGCTATCAGTATGACCTTCAATTCTTACCCTTTCAATTTCGTGTCTGCCTTTAATTTGTTCCAAAATATCATCGAGAATACTTTTCGAATCATCTCTTATCGTAGCTTTATTTAAGGCAAAGTGAATTTCATTTGTAGTGATCACTTCTTCTTTCACTTCTGGAACAACTATGATTTCACTTTCCTCTTCCATTTCTTTTTGAGGGAAACGATAAGAAAGCGTTGCAAATCCTCTCCACTTTGGCGCTTCAACTTGTCGCAACAAACCCGCACCGCCACCAACAGTCAATGCTACCTGATGTTCCTCTCCAGATAAAAATCTCAACCCACCATCTATTTCTAAATCGCGATTATTACTTTTAAAAAAATCTTGGAAAGGCGTCGATCCACGCACTTCTGCAATAAGTTGAACTGGCTTTGCCACTTTTATATTAACGCCAGCGCCATACAAAAACTGATCATCAATCACAGTTGCACCCGGCGCTAACACAACCTCTTTGCGTATTTGCGTGCCAGCATTCAAAGCGAAAGAAACTCTGTCGCCGATGCGTTTCGTATCTAAAACAAGTTTTCCTCCACCTGTAACATCGCCATTTCCCACAAAATGACTGTCACTTCCTGTAGGAAAAGTAATGAACGGAACAAGAGCTAAACCAATAGGAGAAGACTCATTATCAAGAAGTCTTAGTTTTAAATTGAGAAGCACATCACCCATAACGTGGGCAGTTTCTGGTGCGAGTGTTGTGGGCGTAACAAATTCTTGATAGGGAGCGCCACTAACTTCAACTCCCAAATTGAGCCAATCAGCTAAACCAAACGCGAGCCCAAAATGAAGCGCTAACTCTTTTTGAACAACATCTTGAACATTCACACCGGCAGCATTTTTTAGCACCAACGAATCAGCTGAGAAGTCGCCAGTAACACCAATGGCATATCCCCATTGCCCCAAGGTTTGCGATTGCTCAACCGTGAAGTAATTTCCATGATCTACAGTCGGCTTAAAGCTAAGCGTGTCATAGCTTGTAGCGGCCTCTGCTACAAATGGAAAAAACAAAACAAAAAAGAAACTCAGCAGCTTTACGTTTGAAATAACACTTTTCGATTTTGTGGAACACATAACTTTCCTCCTTTTAAGTGGGAAAAACTACTACGCCTAAAAACTCATTTGTTTTGAAATGGGTTTCAAAACGTTCGGGGAAAACTATATAAACTCATGAGGTGAAACAATCGGGCAAAACAGGAATTTAGCGTAGGGTTTTTCCCTATTTCTGCACCAAACTTTCGCAAGCAGCGACAAAAGACATTCGAAATATTGATCTTCGTCATTATCTTTTCAGCAAAAACTAGGAATGAATGGCCGACGGAGGATTTTATGAAAAGCACTTTCGGGCACCGTCATTGGGTCTTTGGATTTTATGATAAAACTGATGTTGCATCTCACATCGTTCAACTTGCAAAAGACAATGGGTTTTCTGACAAGCACATTTGCATTCTCACCCCAAAGCACATTCGTAAAAAAACATTCTCCGGCATTCGAGTGGAAAGCGAAAATCCCGAAATAGCGTGGATGGCAAAAGGTGCTCTCATAGGAGCCTTCGCTGCGGCAGTACTGGGATGGATTGTGAGCGGCGATTTTATGGCAGGAAACATGCGATTTTTTCCTGCTCTTTTTACCACACTGGGCGGCGCTCTCATGGGCGGTTTTTTCGCCATCCTTTCCAGTGGAAGCGATGCATCTTTATACCAAGATTACAACGACGGAGAGCATAAAGAAAAAGGTGAAATTTTAGTTGGGCTTTCCTCGGATCAAAACAATCAGAGTAAAATACAGACGGCAAAAAAACTCATCGAAGCATCTGGAGCAATGCCGCACGAACTTCCATAGCTTTAGTTTTTAATGATATTTTTCAGGACCACTTTTTTCATGCAAAGAACTTGCAATGGCTAGAGCTGCAAAAAAGATAATAAAATCTTTAATCAGAAATTGATCTTCAAGTGTTGGCGCAAAAGGAAAATGATAAAAACACACATCCGCTTTTAAAATGAAGGCCATCATAATTCCTGGAAGCCTCACAAGCAACAACAGCAACGCTAGACGTACCAACGGTCTTACGACAAGACACACACCAATGGCGATTTCCCAAAATCCTAAAAACCTCACCATAAATTCTGGATCGCCCCAATAAATAGTGTGCGCAATAAGGGAAGTGCTGGTTTTATAGCCAAGCGATTTGAGCAAACCCATCCAGATAAAAAACAGGCCAACCGAAACACGATGAATATAATGACTGTACTTACTCAACGAACGAATAATAGTGTGATCAACTTTTTTGATATGATGGCGATACTTTAACGACATGAAGGCTTTTTAAATTTTAGCAACGCTGAACTCAAGCTTTTTCTAAATTCTGGAATGACAAAGCAAACACTAGCCTCCTCAATGCCCTCCTAAAACAATGGGCAAATTATTTTCTTTCCATTCCTTTACTCCACCCTCGAAATCGTAAACCTGCGTGTATCCGGCGTCTTCCAGTTTTCGCGCAGCTTTGGGAGAAGCATCGCACTCCAAGCTCGCACAGTAAACCACCACTGGATCGGTTTTGGAGCCCAGCTCCTTTTCCACTGCTTCCAAAAAAGTCTCCGAGCCTTCGGGAATATTAATCGATTCGGGAAGATGCTCTTTTTTGAAATACTTCTCCTCCAACACATTAATCACCTTTAAATTTTTATTCTCTTGCTTCATTTTCTTTAGTTGTATCGCTGAAAGAGTATTCATGTTCTCCTCCTTTTCTTTCAGGAGAACATGCGCGTTTTTTTTTGGTGATGATAAATGTCAAAAAGAAGGGTGATTGTTGTCAGCATTTTCCTGCAGCAGCGCGCGGCAATTTGGATGAATAAGGTTTGCTTATCAATACAAAACTGATCAACCATTTCCATCCCAATTTTTTTACACGCCGCAAGTGATCTCTGGTTTTTACTGGATACAAAACCAACGGCCAATTCATAATGTTGAGGAATGCGAGAAATAAGCGCTTTGCACATTTCTAAAAAGAGATTTTTTCCACGATAGGCCACATCAACACAAGTTGGACTTGCAATAAAAAAGGAATATGAGCTAAGAGGTTTATCGCGATAAACAATTTTTTCGCAGTGCCGTATCATCGCAGCAGGTATGGGTTTGCTCAGATTAAATGCTGCTGTAGATGCACAAAGATATCCCCAAACTTTGCTGGCTTCAACAGCTACAACCACAACACATTCTTTATTCATTTGCTGAAATTGTTCCAGAGAAAATTCAGTGGAAAGCATGCCGTCCTTACGCTCACTGTCGTTCAAATGCACGAACAAATTTTGCTTTTGCAATGCAATGATTTGTTCAAATTCATGAGGATGAGGACGGCGGTATTCCACACTTTTTACTTGTGATGAAGATCAGCGTGTTTTTTCACAGCGCCAGAGCGGATATGTTTTTTGAAGGCAGTTACCGTTTCATCACTTGGCTTTACCAAAGCTATGTAGGCGCAAGAGCCATCATTAGATAGACATCAAAAGAGGATGAATGTGCTTGTGTTCTTCATTTTTGAGGTCGGCTGAAACTTCTACCACGTAATGAACTGCTTCTTGCTTATAGTCGAAAGTGCCCATGCCAATACGATGAACCTTATCATTCTTAACGGTTTGCTTTACGGTGCTGTGCGTGTGGTTTGTAATGTCTGCACTTGCATGCTTCACCGCATGTTTTCCTTTAACGGGAGTTTCAAAGTGTAAATTGATGGGATTTTTTTCAAACTTTTTTAAGTTATGATAAAAAGGTTTGCACTCGTTTCCATTAGAAACAATCAGGCGCAGATCTTTTAAGGTATAGCTTTTGGGAGCAGCTTCATGAGTTGCGGCATGAAGCATTCCCGAAAAAAGTGTAAGTGCCAAAAAACTTAAAACAATTTTCTTCCCCATAGTTTTTCCCCTTTAAGTTGTACGTTGAATTAAATAATTGAGTACGCTAAATGCGCGTATATCTTAAACAAGATTTCACCACAAGCTGAAACGGATTTTATATGTCAATTATTGTTTGTACCGGAAAAATTCATTGCGCTCATGTCACTGCTGCAAGACTTGATTACGAAGGCAGCATTACCATCGATTCTTTGTTGATGAAGGCCGCCGGAATTTTACCCTTTCAACTCTTGCATATTAACAGCATGTCAAACGCTGTTCACTGGGAAACATATGCCATTCCTGGAAATGCGGGCTATGATGAAATATGCCTCAATGGTTGCCCCGCCAGACTTTTTCAAGTGGGTGATAAAGTCATTATTCTTTCGCTCGAACAGTTATCGCGCGAAGAAGCTCTAAAAGTTGAACAAAAAGTAGTGTACGTGAACGAAAAAAACCAAGTGAGAAAAGTTGAACACAAATCAGGCCTTAAGACCACATTCTAAATTTCACAAAAATCAGTTTAAATTTTGAGATGCATCATTGTTTCTTCCATCATTTCTTTTCAGAGTGTCCCCACCAAAAAAAGAGGAGGGGTTATGTTAAGAACAAGCAAGAGCATGAAAAATTACAGTTTGGATGCCGAGGATGGAAAAATTGGAAAGTGCAAAGACTTTCTCTTCGACGATTTTGAATGGACCATTCGATACATGGTGGCCGACACGGGTTCTTGGATTCCGGGCAGAGAGGTGTTGCTTACACCTTTGTCGCTGGGGATGCCGAACGATGAAAACGATTCTATTCCCGTGCATCTTACAAAAAAACAAATTGAAGATGCCCCGTCCGTTGAAAGTGACAAGCCCATTTCCCGACAATACGAAATGGAAATGTACACTTATTATGGATACCAAATTCCCACCACTTGGCCTTATGCCGAGGGGTATCCTTATCTCACCACTCCAAAAGAGGAGGCCGAAAAACGCTTTGCCGACACTGCGCGCGGCGATCCTCATTTGCGATCGGCAAAAGAAGTTTCTGGCTACCACATCGAAGCTAGCGATGGAGAAATAGGGCACATCGAAGATTTTCTGGTGGAAGACGACAATTGGCGCATCCGCTACATTGTGGTTGATACTCGCAACTGGCTTCCAGGAAAAAAAGTGCTCATCGCACCAGCGTGGATTGAGAAAATTTAATGGGTCGAAAAACGAGTGTACGTAAATGTCCCCAAAGAAAAAATAAAAGAATCCCCCGAATACGATTTCTCGTCAGCCCTCAGCAAAGAGGATGAAGAAATCTTATACAACTATTACGAGCGGCCTTATTATTGGAATGAGTGAAGTTTTTTCGAGAGATTTGCTTTCTTCTTTTAAGACGGCTTTACCTTCCGCGGTGGGATTGTTGGATCCAGAATCATTCTTGCGCCGCCCACTCCGCCTACTGGTAAGTGCTTTGGATCGAGTAAGCCGATTTGTACCAATACCGAAGCTTGATCCCAATAGATGTGTTCGTGTGCAACTTTTCCATCTTCAACTTTCACTACGACTACAAGTGCTACTTCAACGCGTTTTCCTGTTGGCGCTACTTCGGGCAGCATCCAATCAACAGGAGTAGTGTGCGTAAACTTGATCACCACTTCATCCACAATTTGTTCGTCATCAACGGTGCGGGAAACGTTGATCATTTCTACATCGGGCGGAAAAAATTTTCCCACTAAATAATTACGGTAAAACGTTCGCACACCTTCTTTGCCCGAGCCGCCCATTAAAACTGCAACATTAATGAGATGCGGATTGTCCGTCATGGTAGCCATGGTGGTTTCAAGATCGCCCGCTAATTCAGCATTGACGTGATTATCAAAGAGATCCAACATTTTTTGCTGCGCGGGAGTAATATTTTTCATATACGTTCCTTTCGAAGTGAAGAGACTTATCGCAAAAATACAAAGTGCTCACAATGAAAAAATGTGTCAGAAATCTGCTGGTGAATTTGTTGTCATTGTTTTACACCTCTAAAAAAAGGAGCTTCTCCAATGCATCTTCGCAAAACTTCCTCTCTTCTTCTCTTGCTGTCGGTACTGCTTGTGCAAGCTTGTGGCACTTCCAACACAAAACCTGCTGAGACTCAGCAGGATAATTCGCAGCAAAGCAGCCCTGAAAACGATACCTCGCAAACAGGCGACACTACTCAAGCTCCAGCCGACACAGAGGAAACACCCGCAGAACAAAATGATCCTGACGACACAGCGCAAACACCTGCAAAACCTCGCTTGCCCGACGAAGCGTTGGCTTGTGTAAATCTCGCGTTGGCAAAAAATGCTGTGGATATTGGAACTGGCTTGCCAAACGGATATGAACCCAGTGGCGCTGATTGGCATTCGCGGCTCAAAAAAGTTTTTGGAGTACATGACAACGGCTTTCTTTTCAGCATGAATAAAGATGGTAATGATGTCACCACTTGGAATGTGGGTGGAGATTTGGAAGGCATCACCATTCCCAATCCAGACAGCGACTTCATTTATCTTGGCCGCGAATTCCCAGCCGCGATTTTGGAATTTAATATTGTAAGCGGAACGGTCACACGCACATTTAGTTTGGGTGGCGCAGGTGGCTTTCCCGAAAGCAGCGGTCAAGGTTTGGAAGCACTCACTTTTGTAGAAAAAGAAGGCAATCCTGAAGGCGGCGAATTTTGGGCAGGCTCTCAAAGCAATGGCAAGGTGTATGTCTACACACTTCCCATCGCAAGCAGCAGCAACTCCACAACAGTTACTCACATCGCAACACTCACGCCTGTGCCTGGCAGAGCTGACTTAGCCGGCTTGGATTACAGCTCTGAATTTGATGTAGTGTATGTCACTTATGATGGCGCCAATAAGTTGAACATTGTTGATCCTGACAACGGCAGCGTCTACTTCGAACGCGCTTTACCTCAAACCGATCAAGAGGGCATCGCGGTAAATAATCTGTGCGACACGTTCATTGCACAAGATACCAATAAGAAATTTTGGTTTTATAAAGGCAATGAGGAACTTGCCATCAACACCTCCACCGTAAAACTTTTGGCTGATAGAATTGCAGCTGCGCAAAACAATAATGGCAGCTACGATTGGAAGCACGTAATCGATGATCCGCTCACGCCTGAAAGCACTGGATATCAGAACGTTACTGGTGTTTCGGTTTGGGGCTTGTTCAACGCCATCGATCTGCTGAACGATGAAACCTATGCAAACAACATTGAACGTGCCGTAAATTATTTCGATGGCCGCGTCGATGCTCTGCTCGCTGATCCACACAATGCAAATGTAAATCTCTCGTGCCCAAACTACACAGTGCTTTCACAATATCTGCAAACACATCCAAACGCCGCCTTGCAAACCCGCGTGGTGAGCGCACTTAACGCCATACTTGATGCACGCGACAGTAACTATGGAACTGATGCCAGCATGCGCGTAGACGGTATCTTCAACCACCTCTCGGCTCGGCGAGTTTCGCTTCCGGGAATTATTCCGTGGGATATGGCGCTGTGCGTGGAAGCCTTGAAAACAATGGCGGACATCAGCAACGATTTTGCAAATGACTACATCAACTCACTCAGCTTACTTGCCAATTATGTTCGCAATACTTTCTTGCCAGTCTACGACACAGACACCACACTTACTTACGCCGACACTTCGCTAAGCCTTCCGCTATATGTGTTTGCCGACAGCACTTCTGCAAATCTTTACAGCGATGTCATCGCCGATCTCACTACACGTTTAGAGAGCTTGATCGACGAAAACGGCATGATCAGCAACAGTTCTATAAACGGCGACGGCCAAGAACAGCCATCAGCTTATGGCTTGATCGCACTGAAGCAAATCAACAGCGCCCAAGTACAAACCGTGCAAAATTTTTTAGAATCCCGCATAGACGACCAAGGCCACATTTTTGACCCCACCACACGCGAAGAAACCTACGAAGTAGAAGGCGAAGTGCTACGCGCCATTGCGATGCAGTGATGGTGTGTGGAAAGCTCAATTATCAATTTTTTGGTTTAAATTAAGCTCCGATAAAAATTGCGACCTTCCATTTCGCAGTAACCCTACTACAACCGTGGCAAGTGAATGGTCAGACTCATAGCAAAGATTTCGAACACGTTGTTCAAATTCTATGTCAGTCACAAGCATATTTGTTGAAGAATCGCGCGCTCGTATCTTTTCAAATGTACGACGAATTCCCCATGCAGCAAAATCTGCCAACTCCAAACCTATTGAAATATATGTGTCACGTGCACTTTTCAATTCGTGACAAACCTGTGGCTCAATAACCTCCAAATAAGGATGCGGTCTTTGGTACCAACCTGCCGTTGGGTGATCGTAGTCCGTCGTAGAACCTGTCCGATCACAAAAAGTGAAAAAACGACCTTTTATTTTTTGTATCTTGAAATGTTGATCAAGTTTTCTCAAGTGTAAAAACAGTGGGTAATCAAATGGGTTGTTAAGCTGCCATCCTTCTACTTCAATCAAATCAGCATTTTCAATTTTTTTATAAGAGCTGAAACTGATAAACAACTGAACTCTATCAGACGATAATACATTCAATAATTTGTCTCGAAACGTTTTGTTACTTTTGAATTGTTCGAATACTGCACTATCCTTACAAGAAAGTATCTCTACCTTTGCTTCTCTCTTTAAGTCTAAAATTTGTTTTCTGATTAAATCATATGATTTACTCTCTATCACTACACTTACCCACACACACACTTTTTGATGGGAAACTCTTTCTGGGATCTGAGTTTTATAATGTCTATCTACTTCATCAATAGAATCGTCACAAAAAATCCAATGCACATCAGAATAATCCTGTAATGCTGATGCAGGATGAGTTTCTGGAAGAAAATTGTTAACCTTCATATTCACCTTTCAAATTTAAACACCAAAACCTTTCCACACTTATCTAAACCGGCAATGCATTTTTTTGTTTTGTTTTTTTGTTTGTCAACTCATCTTAAACAGACATCTAGAATTGTTTGTCAATTTTGTCAACTCATTTGAATTATTTCTTGACATTAAGACATGACTTAGGTAAACACTCTTCAACTTGGGGGATTACTCAATTATGCATTCATTACAACAGGCCATTTTAGAACTCGCTTCACAAAAAACTCTTGAAGGAATGACACTTCGTGAAATTGGAGAACACATCGGGGAAGAGCATCCTCAAAAGGTGAAGCATCACCTACATCAGCTGAGAGCAAAGGGTTTGCTGCTTGGCGATGACAAGCCACGTTCGGAAAACATTGCTGTCGTGCAAAGTAAGGGAAGGGCAAAAATGCTTTCCATTCCCATTTTAGGAGCTGCTAGCTGCGGACTCGCAAAAGAGTTGGCTATCGAAAACCTAGAAGGCTATCTCACCGTTTCGCCAAGCGTGGTGCCAAAGAAAAAACACTTGTTTGCACTGCGAGCTATAGGCCCTTCTATGAATCGGGCCAACATCGAAGGCAAGTCCATCGAAGATGGGGACTATGTGATTGTAGATCCCGAAATAAAAACTCCAAAAAATGGAGACTACGTCCTTTCGGTCGTCTCAGGTTCTGCCAACATCAAGCGATTTTGCCGCGATACAAAAAATAAACTCATCGCCTTAATTTCAGAATCAACGCAAGAACTACCGCCCATTTATATTCACCCAAATGATTTTGCAGAATACATGATTAATGGAAAAGTGATTCGCGTTATAAAGAAGATCAAAAACATCTCATGAAAAAACATACGACAACAAAACCAGAAACGTCAGAATTTCTTCTGTATCAAACTGAAGATGGTTTAACAAAACTTGAAGTAACATTACTCGATGAAACCGTTTGGCTGACGCAAACGCAAATGGCAGACTTGTTTCAAAAAGATGTGAGAACAATTTCAGAACATATTTCAAATATTTACGAAGAAAATGAACTCACTTCAAAGGCAACTCTCCGGAATTTCCGGACAGTTCAAACTGAAGGAAATCGTGAAGTTACGCGCGATGTACGTCATTACAATTTAGACGTCATCAAAGTATGTGGTGAAGATTTTATTTCGCGTGATGCAGGTCTCAAAATTCGAAAACTTATTCTCAAACATTGGGACGAAAAAGGCATTGAACTAAAATTCAGTGGAAAATCAATAAGCTCAGTTTCCTTTTTCGACGAAGCTATTGGCCTACTCATAAAACGCGATGGGAAATCGCCAGAAGAATTAAAACAAAAGTTGAAATTCCCCGACATCTTGCCAAACGATAAGCGCCTACTCAATCACACAGTCCTTGCCCGCGTGCGGGAGCTTGAAGCTAAGGAAAGTTAGAAAGTACAAAAAACAACTCTTTAAGAAAACTTACATACCGTTTTGACACAAGCCAAGAACTAGAATAGGCATTTCCACCACACTTCACACAAGGAGAAACCGCATGTTTAGTCCACGTCGAGCCTTCCCACTTGTTCGGCTCGCAAATGCAGCTTCAGCTTGTTTTACCAACCATGACGCCCGCACAGGCAGCAGGGTGGTAGCTGCAGATCTTTCTCGAATCGCAGCTTTTCGTGGAATAACTATTTCTGCTGCGGTAAACAATTTATGTAATGCCTTTGTTGCGCAAGATTCCTTCAAACTTTGGTTCCATAAAGGCAATGAGGATGAAGTAAATTAAAATTCCCAGATATCCTACCAAACGATCGGCGATTACTCAACCACACAGTACTCACTCACGTGCGTGAACTTGAAGGTAAGCGAAGTGAGGATGAAAAAACATCACCCCTTCAACCTAAACACCAAAGCCTTTCCATGCTTGCTTGAGCTGGCGATGCCTTTTTCTACGAGGTTCATCAAATCCGTTCGCGCAGTTTCGTAAACCACCTTGTGAGTTTTCATGTATTTTTTAATTGTTATTGAAGCATCTTTGTTTTTGAGTTGCGATTTTATAAACTTTTTTTGCCGATCGTTTAAATGTGGCTGTTCTTCTATAATACTGTGAAACAGATCTGACTTGTTCCATTCTGTTTCTACAGCATCAATCGATTCACGAACCATGTATACCGAAAAGATAATAAAATAAGTAAGATCATCGCCAGCATCTTCTACATTTTTTATAGCCTTGTAATAAGCGCTTCTTTTTTCGGCCAAAAGTTTTGAAATGGAAACATACTGAAAAAAAGCATACTGCTTTTTCAATAAATAGTAATACATCAGCGCTCGCGACATTCTTCCGTTTCCATCTACAAAAGGATGGATGTAAACCGTGTAAAAATGAATCATAGAAGCCTTCACTACGGGATGTAAAAACACCACATCTAAAGCTTCGAAATTCATCCACTGATACAGACTTTCCATGAGCTGATCGAGTTTTTCAGGCGGAGGAGGGGTGTAAACGATTTCTCCATTTCGCGCATCTTGAACATATCGCTGATCTTTTCGATAGATGCCTACAAAGTTTTTATCTTCAGGCTCTAAAGTATCATGCACCAAAATCTTGTGCAGCTCACATACAAATTTTTTGGAAATATCTTCGTGCACATGTTCGCGAATATATTGAAGCGCATTATAATTATTCAGCGTCATACGTTCACTTCTGTCTTGAGGGGAAATTCCATGACGCACCATTTCTTCTGCTCTTTTTTTTGTAGTTCGCGCGCCTTCAATCATGCTGGAGTAAAGCGCTTCATAAATAAGAGCATCTTTCGTAAGCTCACCAGAAATGGGGGCTTTTACATTTGCCCACTTACTATCATGGCCCTTGATATCAATTTCATGTAAGATGCGTTCGATGGTATTGGTCTGCCAATAGCGAAACGCTTTTCCTCTTACGGTGTTTAATCCATAAACAGGCTCAGATTTTTTTTCTCTCAACATTTTAATGAGATCCAACGTTTCTTGCTCATTCATTCCCTTCGGAATTTTATATTTGATTTCTCTTTCTGACAGATAGTGCTCATTACATTTTTCAATAAAAATGAGCCTGGCAAGGGAATCGTTTTGTTCTTTTGGCATGTGAAATATCCTCTGATAAGGGAAAATTCGGCTTCGCTTCCCCAAACAACTCCTAGAATAATACTAATTAAATACTAATATGTAAACTCAAAATACTATTTTAATACTATTATCCATATTTTACATGGGGGAATCTCATACTAGGGGTATAAGTTCAAGAAGTAAGTGCAACACTTGGGAGTGGAAGGCAAGTTATGCTAACTCGAGTGCTTATGAAGAACTATGCGCATTTAGGCGAAGAAGAGCGAGACATTATTGGAATTCTGAGAACTCAAGGGAAGTCGTTACGAGAAATAGGAAACGAACTTGGGAGATCGGCAAGTACCATTAGTCGAGAATTAAAACGAAATAAGCATGAGTTTTATGGTTATCTTCCCCATCATGCCCATGGGCAAACGATGACCCGCCGGAGTGCATCAAGAAAGTGTGGACGACTTCGAGATCCCTTTGTTCGAGCCTTTGTCGAAGGACAGCTAAACAAGGGATGGTCACCAGAACTGATTGCCGGAAGACTTTCCGAGCAAGCATCAGAAGTTTCGATCAGTCATGAAACGATTTATCAATGGATCTATGAAGAGGCCCCAGACTATATCGAGAAGCTTGCCAGATCACACCGAAAACGACGCAAACGAAGGCGTGGGAGAAGGCGACGCTTTACTGTTTTACCTCGAAGAGTAAGCATCAGCAAACGTCCGAAACTTGTCGATGCTCGGAAACGAAGTGGAGATTGGGAGGCAGACATTATGAGGTGCGCAGAAGGTTTTTTTCTCCAAGTTTTGGTGGAGCGAAAAACGCGCTACACAAAACTGTCCATCCTGCCGCGGCGCACTTCTGAACACATGCATCATGCACTCTTGAAACAATTGCTCCCGTTCGATCAGAAGTGGAGAAAGACGATTACATATGACAATGGCTCTGAGAATACCTTCCATTGGAAAACTGATTATGACCTGAAGATGAAATCTTATTTTTGCCATCCGTACCACAGTTGGGAAAAAGGAACGGTGGAGAATACGATTGGACTTGTGAGGCGTTTTTTGCCAAAAAAGACCAAAAAACAAGAAATTTCAAAACGCCAGGTTCAGGACATTGAGCTCTGGCTCAACCACAGGCCTCGTAAGTGCTTGAATTTTAAGACTCCTTACGAAGCTCTCCAAATGGATTCTTGCACTTGACGCTTGAATTCGCACCGTCCCCTTGTAACATTACTCATGAGTAATGTTAGTTTTGGGCGATAAAGGTAATGCTCTAGAATCCAGCTTCAACGCCAAAAAGCGTGCTTGACTTCGCTTTGGGCTTAGTGCTAGGAAGCGCCCTTCATTAAAGGAGTTATACAGATGGCTGAAAAGAAAAAACTAGGAACCGGCAGACACTACTCTGCTCTTAAGAGAAACCGTCAGAACGAAAAACGTAATGAGCGCAACAAATCAGCTCGTTCTGCTCTTCGCACTGTATTGAAAAAAGCGCGTCAATTGCTTCAAGGCGAAACTTTAAAGCCAGCACTTGCAAGTCTTGATAAAGCTGCAGGCAAAGGCCTTATCCCAAAGAAAAGAGCTGCACGCCTCAAGTCTCGCTTGCAAAAAGCTGTGAATAAAGCCGCTGCTTAAGATTTACTCCCATCACAATTCCAAAAACCGCATCTCCAAAGATGCGGTTTTTTTTGTTTCATGAAGTTGTATTGATTTTCAATTCTTTTTGTCATCCTCTGGCTTGACCAGGCCTGCCTGCCGGCGGGCAGGGGATCCAGCAATTTAGGCAATTTGCTGTCCTTGCGGATGAAGTATTCGCAGAGACGCATTGCAATGCGTCTCTACAATTGACAAAATCAGAATTGACCGATGAGATCCTTCGTTACACTCAGGATGACGGCGTTGCTCTAATGGCACTATTGAACCATTGCCCTATTTACACCATCATCCAATTCAAAATCAATTCACGGAAGGCCTTTTGTGGCAAAGAGAAATAATCAATTTTTCAAGGGGTTTGTCTTTTGTGAGTCGTGTGGTTTTGAGCTCGCGGTCGCACCAAGCAAAAGCGTGAAAGGCTTGCTTCAGTTCTTCAAGCGAATAGTGCTGCGCTTGTGCGAGATAATCTTTGGCAAAAAAAGGATGCACGCCTAAATACCGCGCCAAATCTGCAGATTGACGCATCCGCCCTTCCACTTCCTTTGCCTTGGTGAGCAGTCGAAAGTGACGTGCTACCATACCCAAAATCATTACCGGCGCTTCACCTTGATGCAGCAACGTCGTGAGCACAGACAAAGACTTCGAAAGTTTTTTTTCACCAATATTGTTGGTAAGCTCAAACACGCTGCGTTGGCTGGTTTCTGCAATGGCCATTTCCACATCGGAAAGTTCAATCAATGGCCGCTTGCCAACAAAAAGAAACAAGCGCTCCAAGGCTTGATCGATCTGGCTTAAATCGGTGCCCACTAAATCGGCCAAATAGCGCGCTGCTTCGTGGGAAATTTGTCGCTTTTGCTGACGCACTTGGCTTGCAATCCAAGATGGAACTTGATTGGCGTACAATGCCTTGCACTCAATCACAGCAGATTGTTTTTGCAATGCTGCAAATAATTTTGACCGGCCATCCAATTTTTCTGCAATGAGGACGAGCAAAGAATGTTCGAATGGTTTTTGCAGATAATCTACAAGATGAGCCTGCATTTCTTTCGAAAGCTTATGGGCATCGCGAATGACAATCAGATTTTTTCCGCCCAAAAAGGGAAATGTTTTTAGGGCGCCCATCACTTTTTCTACACTGGCTTCGACACCGCTATACGCTGAATACGAAAGGTCATCGTGCATGTTGGAAATGCCAAGCTTTTCTTTCATCACATGTAGGCCATGTCTTGCGATGTGAAGTTCTGCGCCAAAAAAAAGATAGGCCGGAAAAAATTTTTCCTGCTTTAAGGCATCTTCAAACTGTTGAACGGTAAATTTTGGCATTATTCTCTTATTTCATATAGTGGTCATGCCATTGTTGAAAGGCCAACAAGGTCCACAGTTGTTTGCGGTTGTCTTCTTTTTGCGCAAAGTGTCTCTCAAGTAAACCTTGAACTGTCTTGGGATTAAAAATACCTTGCTTCGCTAAACGTGCTGGGGAAAGCAAATCGCAGGTCATCTCGCGCAAGGGCCCATTTATCCACTTGGCTACGGGAATACCAAAACCCTTTTTGGGGCGATTCACAATTGATGCGGGCAGTTCATTTTCGTACGCTTTCTTCAAGAGATACTTTAGGTTTCCATGACGGTATTTGAAGTGATACGGCAGCTTTGCCACGAATTCTACGAAGTGATGATCTAGGAACGGTGATCTGCACTCAAGCGAAGCCGCCATTGAAGCCCTGTCTACCTTTGTAAGGATATCGTCTTGCAAGTAGAGTTTTTTGTAGAGGTAGAGAAGTCCATTCCCAACACTTGCGGAAGCTGCAACCATCTGATGACGATTGATATCATGCAAAAATAAATCCGAACCAAACGAGCGCGCTTGCAAAAGAGCTGTTTGTTCTTCAGACGAGAACGAACCCATCCACAAAAAATGTTTGGAGGCATCTAACACATCTGCGCCTCGCAAAAATTGTTTCGCTTTAAAATCGAAGCTGATGTTTTCATCAGAAACAGGAAGATGTTTTACTATTTTTTTTACTGCTGCTCGCACAAAGTGTGGAAGACGTTGAAATATTTTTGCATATTCTTCTGCTTTAAAGGTGGGATAACCTGCAAAAAGTTCATCACCACCATCGCCACCAAGTGCAACAGTGACATGCTTTTTTGTGAATTTCGAAAGGGCATATGTGGGAACAATGGAAGCATCGCCTAGTGGTTCGTCAAGAAAGGCGCCAATCTCTGGAATTAAACCAAGCAAGGTTTCTGGAGTACACAGCTCTTCGTGATGCTGAGTTCCAAAATGATTTGCGACAAGACGTGCATGGCTAGATTCGTCAAAACTTTTTTCGCTGAATGCCATAGAAAAGGTTTTGATTTGTTGTGGCGGAAGCATTTTTGCCATGGCTGCTAAAACAACAGACGAATCAATGCCGCCAGAGAGAAAGAGCCCCAGCGGAACATCACTCATCAAGCGAATGTTTACTGCCTCTTCAAAACGCTGTCGCAATTCTGAAAGTGCATCCTCCTCGGAAATATGCGTCAGTTCTCCTTCACAGGGAATGTCCCAATATTGCTCGATGCTTATTTTTCCTTCTTGCCACGTCAACATGTGACCAGCTTCGAGCTTGTGAATACCTTCGAAAATGGAAGCTTGAGCTGGCACGTATTCAAACGCCAAATACTTTTGCACAGCCAACATATCGAGGCGAGGATGAAGTTCTGGATAATTCAGCAACGCTTTAAGTTCTGAAGCAAAGAGAAAAGCTCCATTCACTTCGGCCCAGTACAAAGGCTTTTGCCCCATGCGATCTCTGGCGATGAGCAGTTTTCGTTTTTCGCTATCCCACACAGCAAGGCCAAACATGCCGCGAAGTTTTTTGACAAAGTGACGCCCTTCTTCTTCATAAAGATGCGGTAAAATTTCGGCATCGGAATGACTGCGAAGCTGATGTCCATGCTGTTCAAGCTGAGTTCGAAGTGTGAGGTGGTTGAAAATTTCGCCATTGCAAATGGAAACAATCTTCCGCTGCTCATTGTAAAGAGGCTGTTTGCCGCCTTCGAGGTCTAAAATGGAAAGCCTACGCATGGCGAGGGCTGCGCCTGATTCAAAAAAATAACCTTCATCATCTGGGCCGCGATGAATCATGCTGCGGTTCATTTTTTGCAACACGTGTTCATCAAGTTTTTTGTGTTTATCCGTAAAGATAACACCAACAATCCCACACATTGTAATATCCTCACTCAGAAAACTGTTAAAAAACTAAACTACTTTTCGATGTTCACACATTTTTTCACGAGGTAAATAGGTTTGTTTTGGGATTCGTGATAGGTTCTAATCAAAAGCTCTGCAATGAGACCCATGAGAATAAACTGAACACCAAGAATACATAAAAACACTGCAAGCAAGAGAAAGGGATTTTTGTGCGCATAGGTTCCGAAAAAGAATTTTTCTAATAACACTTCAGCGCCCGCACAAAAAGAAAGAAGACACATTATAAAACCACTTCCTCCAAATAAGTATGAAGGTTTGGTGACATAACTGGAAAGAAATTTCACGGTCATTAAATCCATGATCACCTTGAAGATGCGCATGAGTCCATATTTTGATTCGCCGCGAGTTCTGGCGCGATGATTCACTGCCACCTCAGAAACTTTTGCACCCACCATGCTCACATAAGCTGGAATGAAGCGATGCATCTCACCATACAGTTGTATGGAGTCGATGAACTCTGCCTTGTAGGCTTTAAGTGAGCAGCCGTAATCGTGCAATGCAACGCCGGTGATTTTTGAAATGAGTTTGTTTGCTATTTGAGAAGGCAATCTTCGAGTGAGAAATTTATCTTTCCGTTTTTTTCGCCAACCTGAAATGACATCGAAGCCTTCATCCAATTTTTGCAGTAAAAGTGGAATGTCTGCTGGATCGTTTTGATTGTCGGCATCCATAGCGACATAAATTTTCCCTTGGGCATGATCGAAACCAGCCGCCATGGCAGCCGTTTGGCCAAAGTTGCGCGTGAGTTTTACAAACTTCACGCGTTTATCTTTTTCTGCAAGTGCACTCACAAGATCTGCACTTTCGTCAGTAGAACCATCATCCACAAAAACAAGCTCAAAATTTATTTTTTTGGGATCTAAACTTGCGCACACTTCTTCATAGACTTGGGAAAGATTCCCTTCTTCATTTAGAAACGGAACGATGATAGAAACATCGTACGGCCTGCTACTGGTATCTTCAATTTGTCTCATGATTTTTTCCTTTTCCTCGGCGGAAAGTGCTTATCTTATAGATTAACAAAGAGGTCAACTTGCTTGATTTTTCGGTAAAATGCCGCTTGCAAGGAGATTGACTTTTTGGGCTTTTGCTCTATCTTGCACGGCTTATGAATTCAAAACAAAAATACCTCGTTTTCTTTGGGCTTATCGCCCTTTGCTTTCTTTTGCGCATCTTTAGTTTATGGACTCCGCTTATAAACGTTGATGAGTCTCAGTTTGCGGAGTACGCTAATAAGTTGCTCTCGGGTGGGCTTCCGTTTGTGGCCTCAGTGGATACCAAGCCAATGGGCATCTACTGGTTTTTCGCTGCTGTTTTTGCTGTCTTTGGAAAAAACAACATGATCGCAGTCCACGTGGCAACTATTCTTTGTGTTCTTGGCACGTCATATTATATTTTCAAGATTTCAAAATCTCTTTCTTCTGAAACGAGTGGAATTTTAGCTGCTCTTTTTTATATCGTTTTTTCAACTTGCTACATTCCAAAATTTATTTCTACTTCCATTGTGCTTATCATGATGCTGCCACTCACTGCCAGCATGTGGTATGCCGTAAAAGGAGAACGTTCACAAAAGCAAGTTCACCTCTTTTTTTCTGGAATTCTTTTTGGCCTCGCCTGTCTGTTTAAATATCAAGCCGGAATCAACCTGTTTGTGTTGGCCGTTTATTTTCTCATCATCCGTCCCTTTTCTTTTAAGACTTCATATAATCCTTTTCGGCAAAAGGGATTTTTTTCCTTTCTTTTTGGGGGAAGCCTTGTGGGTTTAGCTTTCTTGGCTCACCTTTTATCTCTGGGCATTTGGGATGATTTTCTTTTTTATTCTTACCAAGGAAATTCTGCTTACATCAGCGCTGGTTCACAGTTTTTCACTTTTCTGAAAAAAGCTTTCATTCGCGGCGGATCTTTTATCCTGGCTACGTTTCTCCTTTGGTATTTTGGCGTGAAGAGAATTTTTGCTTCCCTTCGAAACTTTAGTTCCTCTGAACCTCATTCATCCGCAGAGTATCTTATTTTGGTTTGGTTTTTCTTTTCTCTTGTTGCGGTTTCTGCCGGCGGAAGGTTTTACGATCACTATTTTCTTCAAGTTCTTCCAGCGCTTTGTATTTTGGCTTCGCTTGAAGCTGAAAAATTTTTCGATGTGTTGAAAGCAAAAACATGGCCAGTTCAAAAACGAAAACGCGCTTATTCTTTCTTTTTGTGTGCTCTTCTTCTTCCGCCAATTCTTGCATCTGGCGCGAGATTGGTGGCAGATGATATTTACAGGCTTGCAAAAGATGATCATCCTCATCTCTATATTCCACTTGCAAAATATGTTGATGAGCATACCGCAAAAACTGACACCATTTTTGTGTGGGGTTTTGCTACTCCCATTTACTTTTATTCAAACCGGGAAGCGGCTTCACGTTTTTTATGGTGCGATTGGATGACAGGCCGAATTTCTGGAAATCCTCACCAAGGTGATAAACACTTTGAAGAAACAAGCTTATTGGCAGAAAAAAGTTGGGGCTACCTTTTTGAAGACCTTGAACAGTTTAAGCCTGTTTATTTTATAGATACAGCGCCAGGAAATTATCATGATTATGGAAAATTTCCCATTCAGAAGTATCCGCAACTTGTTCAGTATCTGGAAGAGAAATATAGGTTTGAAACAGAATTAAATGGTGCTCATTTTTATCGACGAAAAAAGGAGATCTAAATGAAAAAAATCTTCTCAAGTCTTTTGCTTCTTTTTTTCCTTCTCTCGGCGCAGGCTTCTCACGCTGCAGAATTGAAGATGCTTTTTTGGTATCCCGGTGGCGCAGGATCAACAGCGCAAGCGAGACCCACTCTTGAATTGTTTTTTGATTATCTCAACAAGCATATTGCTCCACAAAAAATTTCAGGAGAATACATCAACACCACTCAAGATGGCGTCACCTACATTAAGCGAGAAGCGCCAACGCTTGCCATCATCAGCTATTCCACTTGGGTACAGTTTAATCGAAAAATTGCAGCAGCAAGACCGTGGCTAGAGTTGGCACCTTTGCCGCATGGAAAAAACAAAGATGTGTATCAACTTCTTGGAACTACTTCTAGCATTCCTGCTAAAACACTCATTTATAGCTCCGAGCCTCTCTCGAAAGATTTTTTTGCTCAGCATCTTTTTGATTTAAAATCGGATTACACTCTAAAAGAAACTCCGCAAATTTTTCAAACCCTCAAAGCCATCGCGAATAAAGAAAAGGAAGGCATTGTTGTGCTGACATCAATCGAATCGGCAACCTTTTCAATGTTAAAAGCAGCTTGGACAAAGCAACTCAAAGAACTGGCTCTTTCCAAACCCATTCCAACTGCGCGCGTGGTGAGTTTTTCTCAGCAGTTTCCTGCAGAACAAAAACTTATGAAGGCGCTGATTCAGATGAATAAAGACGAAGAAGGCAAAGCCATTTTGCAAGAACTTCAAATAAGCTCATTTCAAATGCTGGAATAAGATGAGGAAAATATGAAACCGTCACCCTCTTGGTATCTTGCTACATTAAACGTAAAAACTTGTGATGTAGATACCGCCCTCCTTGCTTTCCACGAATTAGGTTCGCTTGGCTGTGAAGAAAAAAATATTTCCGATGAACTCGTGAGCATCAAATCTTATTTTGAAGGAACACAAAAAAAAGAAAGCCTGCAAACTCAACTTGAAGAAAGCCTCAATGCTTATTCTGTTTCTTTCGAGCTTGAATCTTTGGAAGCCTTCAGCTTCAACTTAAATGACCAATCTTGGCGCCAACACTTCAATCCCTTCTTGCTTATTCCTGGCCTTGTCATTGCTCCCACTTGGGAAAAATATCAGGCAAAAGAAAACGAGCAAATCCTCTTTCTCAATCCTGGAACAGCGTTTGGAACGGGATTGCACGATACCACGCGCTTTTGCGCCGAAGCCCTTCATCGCTATGCACACGAAAACATGCCAAAAAGTGTGTTAGACCTTGGTTGTGGCAGTGGCATTTTGTCTTTTGTGGCACAAAAGCTGGGATACACTCCTGTTGTTGGCGTTGATATCGATCCAGAAGCATTGCGAGTAACAGAAGAAAATGCTGAAGAGAATAAAATGGAAGCTCCTCTCTTGTATTCTTCTCTCGACGAAGTCTCGCAAGAGTTCGATGTTGTGGTTGCAAATATCTTGCTGAACACCCTGAATTTTCTGGCAGAAAAAATTGATCAACGCGTCGCTCGTAACGGAATCTTAATTTTATCTGGAATTTTACCCGAACAGGAAAGCCAGATCAGAAAACGATTTGAGGCGCTTCACTTCAAAAAAATTCACCTCGACATCGGTAATGAATGGGCATGCTTACACATGAAAAAGGAAAACTAAATGCCGCATTTTTTTGTGAATAAAAAACTTGAAACGGGAAAAGAATATGCGCTTGAAGAGCAAGATGCAAAACACATAGCACTTGTACTCAGGCTTAAACGCGGAGATGCAATAGCATTAAGCTCTGGCGATGGTAAAACATACGCAGCGTTGCTTACCACTGTAGATAAAAAGCAAGTTGTGGCCTTCATTGAAGATGAACGACCAGCTTCGCCTTTAAAGCATCTGCCAAGCCTTGCTCAAGCTGTGGTTAAACACGACCGCATCGAATGGATTATTCAAAAAGCGGTTGAACTTGGAACCTTGCATATTTTCCCTTTCACTTCCGAGCGAACTATTCCCAAGTTTGCGCAATCGGTAGATGAGAAAAAAAATAAACGCTGGAACGAAATTGCGCTTGCGGCTGCAAAGCAATCGGGTTTTCCCTTTAAGCCAACCGTGCATTCTATTGCGAGCTTTTCAGAGCTCTTTGAAGCTCTTCCCAACACTGACAACAAACTGCTTTTGTGGGAAGGTGAAAAACAGCGCGATCTCAAATCCTATTTTTCAAGCCCAAGTTACCAACAAGATAAAAGTTCAACCCTTATCATTGGACCCGAAGGTGGTTTTGCAGAACACGAAGTGAACCTTGCAAAAAAAGCTGGGGCAGTTTCGCTAAGCCTTGGTCATCAAATTTTGCGTGTTGAAACAGCAAGCCTTGCAGCCTTAACTTTAGTCCAATTTCACACAGGAAATATGAGCCTCACATGACAGAACACTTTCTGCTTTTTGCACATCGTGGCGCAAAAGATGTCGCTCCTGAAAATACGCTTTCTGCCTTTCGCAAAGCCATTCAGCTTCAAGCTGATGGAGTTGAGTTTGATGTGCTGGTGACGAAAGACGGCGTACCCGTTGTAAGCCACAACAACAACTTAAGTGAACTGACAAACGGAAGATGCTGCGTTCATTCAAGTAGCTATAAGGAAATTGAACATCTTGATGCCGGAAGCCACTTTTCCGCCCACTATAAAGGTGAGCGGCTTCCCACTTTAGTCCAAGTGTTACATCTCTTTTCGGGAAAAAATCTGTTGATCAACATCGAAATAAAAAGAGAAGCCAATATCAGCAAAAAACATCTGGATGCCATTTTTGATATCATCACCCATTTTGGTGAAGAAAAAAATGTCATCATTTCTTCGTTTTCGCTGCGCATTATGATGTATGTGAAAAAAAGAATTCCACACATTAAAAGAGCTGTGCTTTTCAGATCTGGGCCGTTCTCTACCTTTCGTGCCAAGCTCCGATGCCGTATTATCAAGCCTTTTAGCTTGCATCCTCCTTTCTCGGCGCTTTCACGAAGACTTGTTCGTTTTGCAAAAATGAAGGGGATTTTCATTTACTCCTGGACGATCAATACAGAAGCAGATATTAAAAAATGCAAAGCCATGCACATTGATGGCATTATGACCGACAGCATTTCGCTCTCTCGCGAATTTCTAAAATCTCATTGAGTTGGGAGAAAACAAGATCATGGCAAACGCCTTTGAAGAATTTGATGAGCTTGACCTGCCCGATCTTCCCGATGATTTTTCTGACAGTGATGAAGCAACCCTTCAAGAAGATCTCGAAGACTTTCCTCCTTCCAACAAAAGAAGATCTTCTTTATCAGCACCAACAGCATCTCCCTACAAAGATAGATTTGCTGCGCTTTTGCTGGACATAGCTTTTATTTATCTTTTCTACTGGTTTTTTGCTTATCTGTATTTATTCATTGCAAAAGGAACACTTTTTGGTGCCATTCCCTTGTTTGGTTTTCATGGTGTTTTCTTGCATGTCCTTTTTTTTCTTCTCACCCTTCTTTTCTTTAGTTTTTTCGAAACCGTTTTACAGGCAAGCCCAGGAAAACTGTTGTGCAGTCTAAAAATTGCAAAAACAAATGGTGAAAATCTTTCCTTTGTTTCCGCTTTGCTTCGAAATCTTCTCAAACCACTTGATCTGCTTTTGTGTTTTACGCTTGTAAATCTGATTGTGCTCGATCAAACAAGATACCGTCAGCGCATAGGTGATCTGCTGGCCAAAACATTTGTGATTCAGATAAAAAAGAAAACTCCATTTCCACCTCAACTACACAAAGCCGAACTTGCCTCAGGCTCGGGAAGATTGTGCGCTGGATTGATCGACTTCATTTTCTTTGCAGCTTTTCTCTTTGGACTTCTCTTCAGCTTCAGTCCAAATCACCCTCAAGGAAGTTTGCTGCTTCTTTTGCTTCTTCCCTTACTTGCCTTTTCTTATTTGATTTTCTTTCAGCAGATTTTAAAAACCAGCCCCGGAAAATTTTTCTTTGCATATGAAATTATCCAAGAAAGAAGAAGTCCTCTTCTTTTTTCATCTGCCGTTGTCAGAACTTTTTTGTATATTTTTGATTTGCTCCCAAGCTCACTCCTCCCCGTTATTCTTTCCGAAAAACACCAACGTCTTGGCGATCTTGCTGCTGGCACAATTGTGGTGAAATGGAAACGCAGCATCAGAGGAGCCATTGCTTTCGCTCTTGGCCTCATTCTTTCTGGCGGACTTCTTGCGAGTCAGTTGGAAGTGCGTGACAACATTCTCACTGAAAACTTTTATCTCAATTTTCTTCCTCGTTTTTCTTCATCATCTGTTGCTGTGGACGAAAAAAAATTATTTGGCAACCTTGTCTTGAGTGAGCTTTCTTTTTCAGAAGGACCAGACCTCGAAGTAAGAACCGTTCCTCTTTTTGTACCTGGAGAAACGGTTTATATGAGTTTTGTGATTACTGGGTTTGAACTTAAAGGCGGGAAAGCTTGGCTCACCGATGATTTGCAAGTTCAATACCCCGACAACTCTTTGGGACTTTCCCTTGAAAAGGCTATCGAGTACCACGACTATGCAAATGAGAACATGCCCATCACCTTTACCAATAGCCTTACGTTACCTGAAAACAGTACTTCGGGAAGATACAACATTGTCATTACACTTCGAGATAAGCATGCTGAAAAAGAGGTTCGTGAGTTTCGCTACTTTTATGTAAAAGCCAGCGAACCAACTCCAGTCATAAAAAAATCACCTGCACCAGAAATTCGTGAAGAAATATCAGAAGAGCCAAGCTTTAGAAATGAAGATGAGACCAATAACGACACACGATATTTTCGTGAAGAAAGCCGCGGTGGACGCGACGAATTTCTTTACTGATCTTCAGTTGCTGGCAGTTTTCCTTCTTTCAGCTTATGGTACAACGCAAAAAGTTCTCCCACAATTGGTGCCGCCGTACGTGAACCACCTCCACCATGTTCCACAATAACAGCCGCCGCTAATTCAGGTTTTTCAGTTGGAGTAAATCCAACAAACCACGCATGATCTTTACATTTTTCGCTCGTGCATTTTCCTGCCAGGCTTACAACCTGTGCTGTACCTGTCTTTCCGCCAACAGGAACTCCAAAGCGCTGCACACCTCTTGCGGTGCCATCGCCATCATTCACCACTCCCACCAATGCTGCTTTTACTCGCTCTAATGCTTCGGGATCTAAATTGAGCGAGTCGCCTTCATGGTGTTCATGCTGATAAGTCTGCTTACCTTCAATATCAACAGCATTCTCCACCAAGTAGGGAGTAAGTTTGTGCCCACCATTTACAATGTGAGCAAGCGCAACAGCATTTTGAAGCGGAGTAACAAGATCGTACCCTTGGCCAATGGCAATAGAGAGCGTTTCACCTTCTTGCCATTTTGAGCCAAAACGTTTCAACTTCCATTCGGAAGTAGGAATCAAACCAGATTTTTCTCCATCAAGTCCAATGCCAGTAGGAGCGCCAAAGCCAAGCTTTTTGGCATAGTGAGCAATCATATCTACTCCAAGCCTTTGGCCATTCACATAATAGTAGATATCACACGAACCCGTAAGCGAGCGATGAAGATCGACGGCACCATGGCCATTACGATTCCAACAGTGAAACACTCGGTTTCCAAAACGTTTTGCACCTGCACAAAATACCTGATCATTTGGCTTTACCGTTTTCTCGGAGAGCAACGCCAATGCGGGTACCATTTTATAGGTAGATGCTGGTGGATAGGTGGCTTGAATGGTTCGATTTAAAAGTGGCTTGGATTCGTCGAGCAAAAGTTGGCGCCAATATTTGTCGCCCTCTTCACTTTCAAGTTTGTTGAGATCATACGATGGCGTGCTCAAGAATGTTCTGAGCGCACCTGTTTTTACATCGATCAAAACGACAGCACCTTTTCGGCCATCAAGAAGTTCAGTGGCTTTTCTCTGCAGAGTATCATCTATGGTGAGGTAAAGATTTTCACCTGGAACAGGCGGAACCGTGCGCAGGTCTTCAGCAATCCCTTCGTAGTCAACTTCTTTTCCAACGGCACTCACTAGCTTTTGCTCGTAGCCATCAATGCCCCGCAACTGCAGATCCCATCGCTCTTCTAGGCCTTGCACTCCAACGTAATCACCCAAACTATATCGGCCGGGATGCGCATCTTTAAACCGTTTCAGGCGATCGGCATTAATTTCTCGTACGTATCCCATCAGGTGACTCACAAGAGTTCCATGAGGATAGACGCGACGATAGTGTTGTTTTATTTCAAGGCCGCGCAGGTCGTAGACATCGTGTGCCTGTGGCCACGCGTGATGTCTCGCTTGCAATTTGGAAACATCTGAAAGACTGATATCCGCCTTTACCAACAAGGGTTGATATCTTGCTTGGTGTTTTCTTTTTTCCCATATTTTTTCTACGTCGGGGAGCGGAAGCGAAAAAAGTTCGCTTGTGTGTTTCAAAAGTACTGGAGGATCAACCACATATTGAGGAACAATCACCAAATCAAAAACAACTTGGTTATCAACTAAAATTTCTCCATTGCGATCGAAAAACATTCCTCGAGGCGCCGGTTGTTTTATTTCTTTGATACTGTTTTCAAGCGAAAAGTGGCGGTAGAGATCACCCTTCGAGACCTGCAAAGCGTACAAACGTGCAATCACAATAAGAAAAAAAACAACAATCGCTATCACCGGAAACTTGTAGCGATTTTCAACATCGTAGGTGTATTCATGTGTAAGTTGCATAGCACTCTTTAAGATGCGTTATGGTGAAAGAAGCTTCGATGGTTTTTTCAGGTTTTCCCATCTTAACTTTCCATACCAAAGAAGAAAAGGAAGCATCAACAGGCCCAAGAGGCCATCGCACGGCGCTTGTAGAAACGCGTGGCTTAGCCAAGAAAAAAAGACCGCTTTTTCACCGGTAGAAATATACAAAATAGTTCCAATGATGACTTTGTCCGAAAAACTTATAACTGAAATCCAAAAAAACTTTGCAAAACGATCTGAAAAGGAAACCGTATTCATAATCAAACGCATCATCACATATAAAATGATAAAACTGATAAGACTCACGCCAAAGGGAAGTAGAGAAATGCTGTCTGCAAAAAGCGCCAAGACAAGTAGTGTGGGAAGACTTGCTTTTTTTTCTGCTTGAAAAAGAAGCGCTGCAACCACAAAAATAAAAAGATCAATGTGCAAATAACGGCTGGGAAAAGATGAAAGCCACGTCGTCTGAAGTGACAACGCCACAAGAGCATACGCAAAATATAAAAAGAAAAAGCGCATCATTTACCTTGTTTTTTTCATGAGCACCGCAACTTCTCTCAGTTGAGAAAAATCTCTTACCGGAATTAAATCGGCTTTTTGAAAAACTCCGTATTCTGAAACTTCAACTTTGTGCACCACACCCGCTTTTAAACCTGATGGATAAATCTCATCCAAGCCGGAAGTAATCACCACATCACCTTCTTTCACATCACTTGCTCGGTGCAAATAATCAAGTGACGCCACGCCACCTTGCACCTTCGCTTTTTTACTTTTTCCCACCAAAAGAGCTCTGGTTTGTGAGCGTTCTATAAAAACATCGACAACACTATTTACATCGTCCAGCAAAAGCACGTGGGATCTATGTTTCCCCACTTCACCAATTCTACCAACAACACCTTCGCCAACCACTACTGGCATATACACTTGAAGCCCATCGGCAGTGCCGCGGTTGATAACAATGCTGCTAATTTCTGTTTGAGGATCATGAGCAATTACACGCGCCATAATCGGTTCCCACTGCTCCATGTCTTGATAGTGCAAAAGCTGTTTAAGCCGTTCATTTTCTTGTTGAAGCTCTTCAAGGTAAATGAGTTGTCCTTTTAATTTTGATACTTGGTTTGTGAGCCGAAGGTTTATTTTTTTGGTGTGAACAAGAGCAATATAATTATTCCACGTTGAATGAACACCTTGTCCCACAAAAGAAAACACGTTTTGAAAAGGTTCAACTACATTCCATAGGGCTTGCTCATACCAAGGAGCGCGTCTTGCACCGTAACGAGTAAACGAGAAAAAAATAAGAAAAAGAAGGAGAGGAATAAAGAATCTCAGTATTCGAAATCGGCGTGAGTAATCTGACATAAGCGTTCTTTGAAATATGAGCTAAATGTTTAGAGTGTGTGGTTGTCATCCTGAACGTAGTGAAGGATCTCCTCGAAAACACAGTAGATTCTTCGCTTTGCTCAGAATGACAAGAGGCTAATTGTCAACACGCCCTAGTATGGCGAGGAGCAATTAAGAAAGGGTCACACTTCTAAAGACGTCAAGTCTATCAAGCGCTCTTCCAGAACCAAGCACAACGCAACTTAGCGGATCATCGGCGACAATAACAGGAAGGCCTGTTTCTTCGCGAAGCAAAACATCCAAGTTTCTGAGAAGCGCACCACCACCTGTAAGCACAATGCCTCGGTCGTAGAGATCGGCGGATAATTCTGGAGGTGTGCGTTCAAGTGTAATTTTTACCGCCTCTACAATTGCATTGACGGGTTCAACAATAGCTTCACGAATTTCTTCCGAGTTTACTTCGATGGTTTTTGGAACTCCGGCAACAAGGTCTCTTCCTTTAATTTCCATGGTGCGCACTTCTGCATCTGGATACGCCGTTCCAATAGCGATTTTTACAGCTTCTGCTGTTCGCTCACCCACAAGCATGTTGTATTTTCGCTTTAAAAAATGAATGATGGCTTCATCCATTTTGTCGCCTGCAACACGAACTGATTTTGAAAACACAATGCCCGCAAGCGAAATAACCGCTACTTCAGTTGTTCCACCACCAATATCAACAATCATGCTTCCCGTTGGTTCGGTGATTGGCAAACCCGCACCAATAGCGGCTGCCATGGGTTCTTCGATAAGGTAAACTTCTCTTGCTCCTGCCGATTCAGCTGATTCACGAACGGCTCGTCGCTCTACTTCGGTGACTCCAAAAGGAATACAGACGATGATGCGCGGACGAATAAGCGTTTTTCGGTGATGAGATTTTCGAATAAAATAACGAAGCATAGCCTCGGTGACTTCGAAGTCAGCGATGACACCATCTTTCATGGGGCGAATGGCTTCAACGGTTCCAGCTGTTCTTCCCAACATTTCCTTTGCTTCTTTTCCCACGGCAAGCACACGCTTAATCCCTCTGGCATCTCTTTTTACCGCAACCACAGAAGGCTCGGCGGAAACAATGCCCTTTCCTTTTACATAAACAAGTGTATTTGCAGTGCCCAAATCGATCGCAAGATCATTTGAAAACATTCCAATAAGTGAATCTAAAAACATTTTTACTCCAATCAAAATTTTGCGTGCCAGACATCTAGCAGAGCACTCAAGTGAGTTCAATAAAAAATGTTGATTTATCACAACTATTTGACTAGCAACTCCCAAACTGTGAATTGAGCTTGAACGTGATGTGAAGCCCCCCACAGCTTACTAACCCTCAAACAAAAGTGACAAAATTATGCTCGATATTTTAAGAAGAAACGCATCTTCATGGATCATCAAGGTTGTTCTTGGAGCAATCATTCTCAGCTTCGTTCTCTTTTTCGGCTACCAGGCAAGCAACCAAAACGCCTACGGTTCAGCTTCAGCGCCTGCAGCCACCATAAACGGCCATGACGTTCCCAGCGGGCTTTACCAGGCACAGCTTGAGCAAAACCTTAATCAGATGAAAAGTTCTTTTCAGTATGACACGGTTCCCGATTTTGTGAAAAATCTTGCTGAAACCAATACCCTTCGCCAGCTTGTTCAACGCACCATCATGGTCAATGCCACAGACAAACTCAACATTGCCATTAACGATGAAGAGCTTGCAGCGCACATCATGCGCATTTACTCAAACCAAGGTGCAGCGTTCGATCCTCTTCAATATCGATACGAAGAACTTCCTTATCGTTCAGCACAACTTGGCATTAACTTCGAACAGCTTATCAAAGAAGACTTGGCCATCAGCCATTTTTACGACTACTTCGGCAATGTAAAATATCCTCTTTCTGTTTCTGCGGACGAAGAGCAAGCCATGAAAACAAAAACGTGGACCTTCTTAGAGCTCGATCTGGATAAAGCAGAGCTTCAAAAAAACAAAACCTTAAAAGAAGGCGAAAATCTTGATGCCCTCAAACAAGCCTTCCTCGACGCCAAAGATGAAAAAACATGGAACAAGCTGGCGAAACAATACAAGCTCACCTCAAAAGTACTTGGGCCATTTTCCTTTGCAGACCGCAGAGCCACATTGCCAGCAAGTTTAAGCGCTGATGATCAAATAAAACTCTTTAGCCTTTCTGCTGCAACTCCGCATTTTGAAAAGGAAACAGCCGAAGGAAAGTTGAGCCTCTTCTTCTTTAAAGACAGCGGAGAACGTAAACTAAAACCTGAAGAAGAAGCTGCAACAGACCTTGCTTCCACTTCATTTATTGGTTCATGGTTTGGAAAAGCTGCTCTTGAAGCCAAAGTTGAATCTCACCTCAATCCACAATCAAAATGATAGCCGCTTTACAGGAACTTATTCGCCGGGGGGCCGAGCTTTACGAAGTGGGTGGAGTGGTTCGCGATCACCTTCTTGGGCGAGAAACAAATGACAACGACTACCTCGTTCGATGTCTTCCGGTAGATGAACTCATCAAGATTTTAAAGCCGTTTGGAAAAGTGGCACTTGTAGGAAAATCATTTGGGGTTATCAAATTTTCCCCTCACGCAAAGCCATCTGTTGAAATTGACTTCGCCCTTCCACGAAAAGAAGTTTCAACGGGAGAGGGTCATCGTGATTTCGATGTCATGTTTGACCACATGCTTCCCGTTGCTGAAGATCTTTCTCGCCGAGATTTCACGATCAATGCCATTGCAAAATCGGTAAACACTGGTGAAATTATCGATCCTTTTCATGGCCAAGAAGACATCAAGAAAAAACTTATTCGCATGGTTTTTCCCAAGGCTTTTGAAGAAGACCCGCTTCGTATGTTGCGCGCCATTCAATTTGCAGCACGGCTCCATTTTTCATTAGAAGCTGAAACGAAGCTTGCCATCCAAAAACATGCAAGTCTCATCAGCACTGTCTCTCCCGAGCGCATCATCGAAGAATTGCGAAAACTCCTTTTAGCCGACAAGCCTTCACTTGGTTTCGATCTCATGCATGAAACAGGATTACTTGAAAAAGCATTTCCTGAAATTGCCCTTTTGAAAAAAACGGAACAAGACAAAAAACCTGGCGATACGGTTTACGACCACACCATGCGTGTATTGGATGCTAGCCGTGCTGATGCCCTCATCGAAGAACCAGGCGAAATCAATCTGATGCTCGCAGCTTTATTTCATGATGCCGGCAAACCCAGGACAGCTCAGTATCACAAGCCATCTGATCGCGTAGTCTTTTTCGGCCATCAGCTGGTTTCGAAACACATCGCTAAAAAATGGATGCAAAAAATGAAGGTGGAAACCATTGGTGCAAACCCCAAAACAGTTCTCACTCTCGTTGAGCATCACATGTTTGAAACCAAAGCCTATTACACCGAGCGCGCCATCAGACGTTTTATTGCAAAGGTTTCGCCTGAACTCATTTTCAAATTGCTCGATCTGCGCCTTGCCGATAATCGTGGTGGAAAACATCCCAACAGTGTCAACGGCGTAAAACGACTTCGCGTAAAAATTCGAGAAGAGCTGGAAAAGCAAAATGCATTTGGCCTTAAAGATTTAGCGATTAACGGCCAAGACTTGATGCAACTGGGTATCCCGGCAGGCCCTCAACTGGGAAAAGTAATGAAACATTTGCTAGAGCTGGTCATTGATGAACCCGATCTCAACACCAAAGAGAGTCTCTTAGCACTTGCAAAAAATATCGTAGCTGAACAAGAATAGCCCAGCTCTGGAGGTAATGTGTTCTGGTTTAAATCGAAAAAGAAAAAACAAGAAGAAGATACCTGGAACCTTCACGACTTCGTAAATGATGTAGACAACACCATGCAACAACAAGCCAATGAATCTCCAAGGCTCCAGCATGTTCATGCTAAGCTTGATCCCAAATGGAAAAATATAAATGAACTCGTCATGAAGGCAATTGCCACAACAGACGATGATCACTTCACCCTTTTGTGCAGCGACTTGCTTAAGCACAATGATTTGGCTTTAAGAGCCGCGCTAGAAATTGGCAGATCACTTTATCACACGAAAAATAAACCGGAGAAAGACTAAGTGAAAACCATTGGCATCACCGGTTCCATTGGAAGCGGAAAAAGCACTGTCTCGGATTTCTTTGCCACAGCTGGCTTTCCTGCCATTAACGCTGATACGATTACGCATGAATTGTTTCGCCACAACCCTCAAGTTCACAAACAAGTATTAAAAGTATTTGGCGAAAGTATTCTGAACGAAAATAAAAAAATTGATCGCAAAAAATTGGGGAAAATTATTTTCAAAGATTCTGAACAAAAAAGAAAACTTGAAAGCATCCTCCACCCTCTCATTAAAAATGAAATATTTGAGCAGATTGAAAAAAGAAAACAAAGAGGCGACGCCCTTTGCTTCGTTGATATTCCGCTGCTTTACGAAGGCAAGTGGGAAGAAAAACTCGATTACGTTATCGTGGTCAACTGCACGCTTGAAGAAAGCTTTAAACGAGCGCAAAAAAAATTAGGCATTTCTTTAGAAGAAGTAAAACTTCGCTATCAGCAACAAATCCCACTTGACGAAAAAGTAAAACGCGCCAATTTCGTCATCAACAACTCGCTAAGCCTTGAAAACACTCAACTTCAGGTTGATAAGCTTTTGGAGAAGTTGTTGTAGTAAATAATGACTTCGATCCCAAACAGTTTGATATGGAAAAAATCAATAAACAACTGTCACGAATAAAAGGCAGAAAAATGAAAAACCTCAACTCATGAAAAAGAAGAAAACAAAAAAGGCACCACAAAAAGCTCTGGTGAAAACTTCACCTCAAAAGAGCTTGTTTGATCATATTGTTTCTGTTTTAGAGGAAGCCAAAGCCAATGTCCTTCGTTCGGTGAACAGTAATATGGTCATCGCCTATTGGCATATTGGCCGAGAAATTGTTCAGGAAGTCCAGGGAGGTGAGAAACGAGCTGAGTTATGGGAAACAGGCTATTGAAGATTTATCTGAAAAATTGACCCGTCGTTATGGCAAGGGCTTTTCAGAAACCAATCTAAAGTATTTTCGTTTGTTTTATCAGACTTACGCAGATCGTACTCCTGAAATTCGTCACAAGCCTTGTGACGAATTCAAGAAGAATAAAAAACATAAACAATTTCATGGAATTTTGAACGACATGAGTCTCGCCGTTGAGAACAGCGACTGCATCAAAGGCTTTTCTCCTGAACTGAGCTGGTCACACTATCGTACTTTGACCAAAGTTGAACATAAAAATGAGCGGCTTTTTTACGAGATTGAAGCGGAAAAAGAAGGCTGGAGTGTGCCTGTTTTAGAAAGGCAAATTCATTCTTTTCTTTTTGCGCGCTTGCTAAAAAGTCGTAACAAAGATGACGTCATAAGACTGGTTCGTGCAGGTCAAGTTTTTGTAGAACCTGCTGATGCCATGAAAGATCCTTACATTCTTGATTTTCTCGGTCTCCCCGATTCGGAAGTCATCCATGAGTTGGAAATTGAAAAGGCGATTATCGCAAATCTTCAATCTTTTCTCCTTGAACTTGGAAAAGGTTTTGCTTTTGTAGCGCGACAAAAGAGAGTTCAATTTGACAACAAATTTTTCTACATTGATTTAGTTTTCTATAACTGCATTTTAAAATGTTACCTTCTCATTGATTTAAAAATTGGGGAACTGACTCATCAAGATGTTGGGCAGATGGATAGTTATGTTAGGATGTTCGACGATAAATATCGTACTGAAGGAGATAACCCAAGCATTGGATTAATCCTTTGTTCCAAGAAAAATGAAACCATCGCAAAATATTCAATATTAAAAGGAAGCAAACAATTATTCGCATCAAAATATATGCTCTATTTGCCAACAGAAAAAGAGTTGCAACAGGAAATTGAACGGGAACGACGATTGATTGAAGATGTAAATCACGCACCAAAGAAAAAGTAAAACGCGCTTTTTGCTTACCCATTACAAAATTGACCGATGAGATCACCTTGCCTGACCGGCAGGCAGGCCACGTCGCTTCGCTACTCGTGATGACAAAGAATTACTGAATTCATAAAAAAAAGCCCCGCCGAATGGCGGGGCTTTTTGCATTTATTTCGAAAACAACTTATGCGTAGTTTTCTTCTATTGTGCCTTCGTAGCCAATCGCTTGTTTGCGTGACAACTTGATGCGGCCTTTTGCTTTGTCTACTTCGATTACTTTTACCAAGACTTGTTCGCCTTCTTTTAAGAAGTCTTCTACTTTGTTCACGCGCTCTGGAGCAATTTCAGAAACGTGAAGCAAGCCATCGGTTCCTGGAATCAATTCCACAAAAGCACCGAATTCTGCAATACGTACCACTTTTCCGTTGTAGTATTTTCCTTCTTTTACGGTTGCTGTTGAACGACGCACCATTTTCATGGCTTCATTTAAGTTTGCGCGTTCCATGTGAGAAACGGAAACGGTACCATCATCTTCAATGTCAACTTTGGCACCTGTGAGTTCTGCAATCTTTTTGATGTTTTTTCCACTTGGTCCAATGAGCGGCCCAATCATATCAGTGCTGATTTTGATGGTTTCCATTTTTGGAGCGTAGTCAGACAATTCTTCTTTTGCGGTTGAAATGGTTTTTTCCATCTCACCAAGAATGTGCATTCTCGCTTCATTTGCTTGATGCAATGCTGTGCGCAACAAGTCTTTTGAGAGGCCTTCAATTTTGATGTCCATTTGAATAGCCGTAACTCCTTTTTTGGTTCCAGCTACTTTGAAGTCCATATCGCCAAGATGATCTTCGTCACCTAAAATATCGGTAAGCACCGCAGTTTTGTTTCCTTCTTGAATCAAGCCCATCGCAACACCTGCAACGGAAGCTTTTAAAGGAACACCTGCATCCATAAGTGCCATTGATCCGCCACAAACACTGGCCATTGAAGAGGAACCATTTGATTCAAGCACTTCAGAAACTACACGAATAGTATAGTTGAATTGTTCAGCCTCAGGAAGAACAGCATGAAGCGAACGTTCGGCAAGAGCACCGTGTCCAATTTCGCGTCTGCCAGGTCCACGCATAAATTTTACTTCGCCAACTGAGTAAGGTGGAAAATTGTAATGCAACATGAAACGCTTGTAATAGCTGCCTTTGAGGTCATCGATGATTTGCTGATCTTCTTTTGTTCCAAGTGTCACAGCAACAAGAGCCTGCGTTTCACCGCGAGTGAAAAGTGCTGAACCATGTGAACGAGCAAGAAAACCCGTTTCCGTTGCAATAGGTCTTACCGTTTTAAGATCTCTGCCATCAATACGCACACCTTTATCAAGAATCATGTTTCGAACACATTTTTTCTTGAGGTCTGAGTAAATGTTTCCCACTTTTGATTTCAACTCTGCATTCTCTTCTGCGCCCACAATTTCTGCGATCAAGTCTTGCTTCAATGCTGCAAGCGCTTCGTAGCGTTCTAGTTTTTCGCGAATAGTTGCTGCAGCAAGAAGTCGCTCGCCAAGACATTCAACAACCTTAGCTTCAAGCGCTTCATCTTTTTCTGGAGCTTGCACTTCCATTTTTACTTTTGCGCAAGCTTTTGCCAGCTCTTCTTGAATGGCAATCACCGGTTGCATTTGCTCATGCGCAAAGTTGATGGCTTCAATAAGTTCTTCTTCGCTGCACTCATTGGCTCCACCTTCCACCATAACCACGGCATCTTTTGATCCTGCTACAATCACATCAAGCACAGCTTCTTTTGATTGAGCCGCACCCGGATTAATCACAAGCTCGCCATTAATTTTGGCAACTCTCACTCCTGCAATAGGGCCCAAGAAAGGTGCGCAAGAAAGGCTAAGCGCCGCTGAGGCTCCAATCATGGCCATAAGATCGGTGTTGTTGTCATCATCGGCAGAAAGCACAGTCGCAATAACTTGCGTTTCGTTGCTGTAGCCTTCTGGAAAAAGAGGACGAATGGGACGATCGATAAAACGAGCGGTAAGGGTTGCAAGTTCGCCCGCTCTGCCTTCGCGTTTGAAAAATCCACCTGGAATTTTTCCAGCTGCAAACATTTTTTCAGCATAATCTACACTGAGGGGAAGGAAACCTTGGTAAGGTGAAGCTTCCATTTTAATTGCGGCTGTCACAAGAACCAGTGAATCTCCGTAGCGAACCGTTACAGAACCACTTGCTTGTTTTGCAAGCTTTCCTGTTTCAATGACAAGCTCACGCCCGCCAAGTTGAGTAGATACTTGTTTTACCATAGGGGTACTCCTCTCTTTCTTTTCTCGTCAAAGAAAAGAAATATAGGAAGAACAAAGCGAACTATTCCGGAATAAATCGAGGAAGAGGAGACTGATAACTTAAAAAGCCGCCAGCGTGTTCTGCGGACGGCTTTTGAAATTACCAGTATCTCCAACCTTCTCCTTACTTACGGAGGCCGAGTCCTTCAATTAATTTTTTGTAACGATCTGTGCTGGTCTTCTTCAAATAGGAAAGAAGCTTGCGGCGACGTCCAACCATTCTCAGCAAACCTTGTCTGCTCGCATGGTCTTTTTTGTGGTCTACGAAATGCTTATTGAGGTCTTCAATCCTCGCTGTAAGCAAAGCCACTTGAACTTCAGGAGAGCCGGTATCAGCCTCAGAAAGCTTGTGTTTGTTAACGATTTCAGTTTTTTGTTCTTTTACGATTGCCATAGTGGACCCGCTCCTATCATGCCATTTCGCTCCTTGTAAAGGAAAAAGTAGGAGCCTTTCTCAAAAAATCCCTCATATGCCAGAAGCCGCCTTTGGTGTTTTTCGTGTTCTTGAAACCGAAAATAATCTGGGGGCTCATTTTTATGAAGGAAAAGGTTATTGTTCCATATCTTTCAAGTGCTTAACTAAATATTCTTCAAGTTGTTTTTTTGCCTCTTCAAGCGAGCAGGTGAAGGTACAACCTGCAGCATGCACATGTCCGCCACCGTTGAAGTGTTTCGCGAGATTCGAGATATCAATCCCTTCACCAGAACGAAGGCTCACCCTTATTTTTCCGTCTTCCATTTCGCGAAACAGCATGCTTACCTGCACCCCTTTTACCGAACGCGGATAATGCGAAAATTCTTCAGCAAGCTCCATGTGGGCGCACGTTTTGCGCAGCATTTCTTGTGTCACTTCCATCGTTGCGTAGTGATACTGATGATTTATGTTCAAGCTTGAAAGTGAAGCTGCCAGCAAATGGAACCGCGATTCGGGATGGCTTGCATCAAGCTCCTCGGAAACCCGCACTGCACTTGCACCAGCTTCAAGCAGTCGAGCTGCAAGTCGCATGACTTGTGCTGTGGTGTTTGAGTGCCGAAAAAATCCGGTATCTACAACGAGAGTGCAGTAAAGGCATTGTGCCATTTCGGGAGTAAGTTCAATTCTCATCGCCTCAAACAGACTCGCGAGGATTTCACCCGTTGAGGCCGCATCAGGCAGTACAATTTCGTGCTTCGCATCGGTGCCATCAACATGGTGATGGTCGACGCAAAACGTAAGTTTGGTTTGAGGCAAAGTGTTGAACTCACCTCCAACACGATTGAAACGCGCGCAATCAAGCACCACAATGCTATCGTATTCATTTTCATGTGGAACCGTTTGCAACACTTGTTCTGAACCAGGAAGAAAATGAAGATTGTCGGGAACACCGTCACGGTTATAGATGAAACACTTTTTTCCAAGCTGACGAAGCGCGTGCATAAAGGCTAACGAAGAACCAATGGCATCACCATCGGGAGAAGCGTGAGAGCCCACAAGGAAGGTGTTCCCCTGTTCAAGCGCTTTGATAAAGGAGGAAAAATCGGTCATGGATGAGCCTCGACTGAATTCATCAGCTGGGTAATGCGATCCATTTCATCGAAGCTATCGTCGTAGAAAAATTTCATTTCGGGAACGTATTTGAGGTTCATGTTTTTCCCTACAACACGTTTCAAATATCCCGATGCACTCACAAAACCGTGAATGGCTTTTTCTATTTTTCTTTTGGTAGCCTCAAGCATGTGAAAATAAACTCTGGCTTGGCGAAGATCTTTGGTAGCAATAACTTTTGTCACCATCACACCATCAAGGCGTGAATCAGAAAGTTCAAGAAGACAAGCGCTGGCAAGAATTTCTTTCAGCTGCTCGGCAACTCGTTCGGGTCTGCTATAAGGAAGGGTTTTCGTTAATTTCATATTTTCTCTTTTAGTACGTTAAGATATCTACTTCTTCATCTAAAACTTGAGCATCACCTTGTTCAAGAATGAGGTCGATAATGGCGCTTGTGGCAGATTCTACCTCGCCCAATTCCGCGCCAACAATGGCGTAGCCAAGCTCAAGCATTTGTTCCTCTTCCAAGCACCCTACTTCTGCAAGAGGAAGATTGAAGCTTTCAAGCACAATCTCTTCTGAACGTTTGAAAAATTCTTGTTTCTCATCAAACGATTCACACGCTGGAAGATGCAATTTTAATTTTACGATGCCTACGTACATTAGTCTAATTTCGCCCTTGTCTCTTCAATGATGAAGGCTTCAATCATATCGCCTTCTTTAATGTCGTTGAAGTTTTCGATGCCGATACCGCATTCGAAGTTTTCTTTCACTTCTTTGGCATCATCTTTAAATCGTTTGAGTGAGCTGATGTTTCCTTCGTATACAATAGTTTGATCACGTAAAACTCTGCCTTTTGCATTGCGCTGAATTTTTCCACTCACGACATAGCAACCTGCAATTTGGCCAATTTTTGAAACTTGGAATACCTGTCTTACTTCTGCCATACCAATACTTTTTTCGGTACGATCTGGTTCCAACAACCCTTCCATGGCGAGTCTTACTTCGTCAATCATTTCGTAAATAATGCGATACACTTTTATGGTTACGCCATTTTTTTGTGCCGCTTCTCTTGCTTTTGCATCGGCTTGAACATTGAAACCAACAACCAATGCTCTTGAAGCAGAAGCAAGCATGACATCACTTTCGGTGATTCCACCTACACCTTTGTGCAAGATTCTTAGCTTCACTTTCTCGGTAGAAAGTTTGCCCAGAGAATCGGCAACGGCTTCTATGCTGCCGTGAACATCCGCTTTAATCACAATGGCAAGCTCTTCAGCCTCACCCATGGTAATTCTGCGTTGTAAATCTTCAAGCGTTGAAGCTGATCCTGCAAATAAACCTTCTTTTCGTTTTTTATCTGCTCTTGTTTCAGCAACGAGTTTTGCTTTTTGTTCACTTTCAACTACAAACACTTCGTCACCAGCATCTGGAACACCATTCAAACCTTGAATTTCAACTGGGGTTGATGGGCCGGCTGATTTCAGCAGTTTTCCATTTTCATCACGCATCACACGCACTTTTCCAGAAAATGTTCCAGAAACAATAAAGTCGCCTGTTTTGAGCGTACCTTCTTGTACCAGCACTGTTGCAACAGGGCCTCTGCCTTTGTCGAGTTTTGCCTCGATGGTAAAACCCTTCGCCCGGAAACCAGTGTCAGCCTTGAGTTCTGCAACTTCAGCTTGAAGCAAAATCATTTCTAAAATTTTGTCGAGGCCTTCACCTGTATGCGCTGAGGTAGGAACGCAAATAACATCTCCGCCCCATTCTTCTGGCACAAGTGAATGCTCGGTCAATTCTTGCATTACTCTCTTTGGATTTGCATCGGGCTTATCCATTTTGTTGATGGCCACGATGATGGGAACGTTGGCTGCCTTTGCGTGGTCGATAGCTTCAATGGTTTGCGGCATCACACCATCATCAGCTGCAACAACCAGAATAACAATATCAGTCACTTGTGCACCGCGCGCTCGCATTTGGGTGAAAGCTGCGTGGCCCGGAGTATCAATAAAAGTGATGAGGTGCTCATTGTGCTTCACCTGATAAGCACCAATGTGCTGGGTAATTCCGCCTGCTTCTTTTGCGGTAATATTGGTTTTGCGAATAGCATCAAGCAAAGAAGTTTTTCCGTGATCAACATGTCCCATCACCGTTGCAACTGGTGGGCGCGGAGTAAGATGTTGTGAAGCTGCATGTGCTTCAGGCGCACCTAAAATATCTTCTTCGTTAAAGCCTACATTTTCAACGGTGTATCCATATTCACCGGCAATCAACATGGCCGTTTCTGTTTCTACTCTTTGATTGGCTGTGATCATCACTCCAAGGTCCATCAACTTTTTAATAAGTTCGCCCGTTTTGATACCGGTAGCTTGCGAAAGACCCGAAACCGTAATGCCATCTTCGATGCGAATGACTTTTTTTATCGCTTTTGGTTGGGTAACAACTGTTTTCTTTCCTTCTTTCTTTTTATTTCGTCGTCTGTTTGCAGCCATGCCGGGTTGAAACACTCTGTCGGGAACTGCTTTAGCAGCAGGTGTTTCCGGTTCATCAACGCGAACAATATCGGCATAACGTCGAAGTCCACCAGCGCGCTGGATGGAATCCATTTCAATTTCCTCTTTGCTTCGTCTGCGTTTATTGGCGCGAGGAATAAGTTCTTTTTCTTTGGCGTTTTCTTTCCAGGTGGAAGTGAGCGCTTCAGGAGTTTTATCTAAATCGATGCGACCAACCACTCCAATTTTTCGTTCTTCAGGACTTAAATCTTCTTTTTGTGAGAGAATTTTATCAGCCGATTTTTCATCAATCTCTACAACAGGTTCTACAGCAGACTCAGCTACAGCAGGGGTTTCCGGAGAAGGCTCTTGAACAATTTGAGTTTTTATTTTTTCTTCTACAGCTTCAGTTTCTTGTTTTGCCTCAAGAACTTCAGGTGCTTTCGTTTCTTCCGGCTTTGGCGCAACAACTTTTGCCCGACGCCGAATAACCGTTGGCTTCACCCGTTTTTCAACAACCTGAACGGTAGATTGTTCGCTTCCGTTTTCTTTGTCAGTATGAACTGTCATAGTTTTTCCTTACTTCGTACATGCTTAAAAATCGTTAGGTGTTTACACTTCTTCTGTTTTTGATTCAAGTTCCGCGGGTTCAGCTTCTTCTTCAAGAACAGTTTCTTCTTCGGCCGCTTTTGCTGCTTGCTCTGCTGCTCTTTCTGCAGCTTGCTTTGCAGCGAGTTCAGCTTCTTTTCTTGCCACTTCTTCTTCGGCGCGCAGAAGCTTCATCATCATCTGATCTGTGGATTTACCATCAGCCACAGCCTGCTTTGCAAGCACTTTTATTTTGTTCAAGTTTTCTTCACCAATACCAGGAACTTGTGCAAATTCTTCATCAGTTGCGCTGGCAATGTCTTCAAAACTTCTGAAGGAGTGTGAGTATAAAACCATGGAAGTAGAATCATCCACGCCCAACACTTCGCTTAAAACTTTTCTAGCTCTTGCGGCAATGGCTTCAATTTTAGTTTCGCTAAACACATCGATGTTCCATGCCGTAAGCTGAGCTGCAAGACGAACGTTTTGTCCACGTCGCCCAATAGCAAGTGAAAGCTGATCATCTGGAACAACCACTTCCATAGAATGTTCACGATCACGGATAATCACTTTTGCCACTTCTGCTGGAGCAATGGCATTACACACAAAGCGCGCTGGATCTTCATCCCACGTTACGATGTCAATTTTTTCGCCTTTAAGTTCGGCCACTACGTTTTGAACGCGCGAGCCTTTCATTCCAACACAGGCTCCAACAGGGTCAACATCGTGATCGCGTGAATACACGGCAATTTTAGTACGAACACCCGCTTCTCTTGCTACGGCGCGGATTTCCACAACCCCATCGTGCATTTCAGGAACTTCCATGGCAAAAAGTGCTTTTACAAATTCCGGAGTTTTTCGGGAAAGCACTACAACTGGACCTTTGCCCTCTTTATCAAGACGAACAAAAAGCCCTTGCACTCTTTCGCCCGGACGATAGCGCTCTGTAGAAACTTGCTCTTCGCGTGGAACGATAGCTTCGGTTCTTCCAAGGTCTACAATCAAACTTCCACGTTCCATGCGGCGAACGATTCCCGTAACAATTTCTCCGAGTCTATTTTTGTATTCTTCGGAAACAACATGACGTTCAGCTTCGCGAACTTTTTGGATGATGACTTGTTTTGCAGTTTGCGCAGCAATACGACCAAACACACTTGGATCCATTTTTACTCCAAGGCTGTCTCCAAGTTGAGCATCAGGATCTAACGCGTGAGCTTCGCTTACAGTCATTTCAATATTTGGATCTTGAACAGGATCAGCTACTGTTTTGAATTGGAACAATTCAATTTCACCGCTGTCTTCATTGAACTGAGCTTCAAGCTCACCCAAGTGGCCCCATTTTTTTCTGGCCGCTGTAAGAAAAGCACTTTCGATGGCATCGATAAGATATTCTTTGGGAATACCTTTATCTCTGCTGACCTGCTCCATTACTCGAAATAAATCACGAAACATTACTGAACCCATAAGATTTTCCTCCAAAATTTACTTTTGTTTTCCAAAATGAAAGTCCTCTTCCACGTTTGCCTTCAGCAACTCGCGATAAGGGACGTTGTACACTTCATCGTCGATACGAATAAACAGTGTATCGTTTTCAACTTTTTCTAATTCGCCTTTGAACTTTGCCCTGCCATTTAACTTTTCTTTTGTTTTTACCTTCACCACTTTCCCCACGTGGCTTTCAAAATCTTCGAGATAGCGAAGGGGGCGATTAATTCCTGGCGAAGAGACTTCCAAAGCGTACGGGCGATCGATAAGATCTTCCACTTCAATCACATCGCCAACAGCGCGAGAAACTTTGCTGCAGTCGTCAATGTTCACTCCGCCTTCTTTATCTATGTAAAGACGAAGCTTCCATTCTCCCGATTCGCAAACGAATTCACGCTCGATAAGGCGAAACCCAAGGTAACCCAATACGGGATTGACTAAATCTTCAACTTGCTGAAGGAGAGTTTTTTCCATCTTTACTTTTCTTCGTACACTTTCTGCTGGCACCACAATAATAGATAATAAAAAAGTGGGCTAAACGGCCCACTTTCACAAAAAAAACCTAAATCAACAGCTGCAGCTCTTTACACATAAAACCCCGGTTTGCAAGCCTTTTTTGGCTACTACAGCTCTTTTGAACGAGCGAGGAACATTTTTGCCCCGGTGCGGCCTTTTTCTTCCAAAATCTCCTCGGCAAGGCGATCGGCGGCTTCGGCGGTGGAAATGCCTCTTTTCTCAGCAATTTCAATAATATGCGAAACTTGATCGAAGATATTATCGATCATGGTAAGGCATTTTTCTTCCGAATATCCCTCTTTGGAAGACTCGAGCGAGACGTTAATCAGCCCACCGGCGTTGATAACATAATCTGGAATATATAGGATATTCTGCCCTCTCAGCATATCGGCGTGATATTGGCGGGCCAGCTGATTGTTGGCTGCTCCGGCAATGATTTGGCAACGAAGCTTTCCGATGCTGTCATCGTTTACCACAGCGCCAAGCGCGCAAGGAGAAAAAATATCGCAGTGAACAAAAACAATTTCATTGGTTGATACCGACTGCACGCCAGGAAAGGCTTTCCGAATTGCGCTCACTCTTTCTTCGTCGATATCGGCAATCATGATTTCAGCTGATTCGGCTACCAAAAGATTTACCAGATTGCGCCCTACTGAACCTGCACCTTGAAGGGCAATTTTTTTGCCCGCAAGCGAATCGCTGCCGTAGACTTTTTTTGCAGCAGCTTTCATCCCAAGGTAAACGCCGCGCGCAGTGAATGGGCTGGGATCGCCACTTCCTCCGTGGCTTCGCTGTGTTCCTACAACGTGTTTGGTTTGAGAGAGCACGCTTTCCATATCGGAAACCGTTGTGCCTACATCTTCGGCGGTGATGTAGCGGCCATTAAGGCTTTCAACAAAACGTCCGTAGGCTTCAAAAAAGCCGGGCTTTTTATCTTTTTTTGGATTTCCCAAAATCACTGTTTTGCCACCACCAAGCGAAAGCCCTGCTGCAGCGGCTTTGTAGGTCATGCCACGGGAAAGTCTGAGCACATCGTACAAAGCTTCCTCTTCGGAAGTATAGTTCCACATTCTTGTACCACCCAAAGCTGGTCCAAGGGTTGTGTTGTGAATGGCAATAATTGCCTTCAGCCCAACAGAGGCGTCATTGCAGAAAACCACTTGTTCATGTTCGAACTGCCCCATGCGGGATAACACATCAATTTCCATAACACTCCCTTGCTGAAGGAAAATTTATCCGAGTCCAGTAGTTAAAACTTCGGCCCCTTGGGGCCGAAAAACCGTTCTTCAGATTTCCCTGGATTAAACTCGTGAGCTTGCTCCCGAGTTTTTGACAATCGGCAGAACTTAATATTTGAGAATCCGCGCGTCAACTCTTTCTCACATTGTGAAAGGAATTTAAAAAACAGACGCAGTGGGAAACGCTTCAACAAAATCTTGCGCATTGTTGTGTATATTCACTTCATCTCCACGGCTTAAACTCATACCAGCACTCACATCTACGGCAGCTTCACCTTCGCCGCAGAAAACTTGCGCATCAAGTGCAGAAAAATCTCCGTAGGCAAGTGCATCGAGTTGAAGCGAGCGATCATCAAAAAGCTGAATGCAGTCTGGACCATTTTGTGGATCAAACTGTGTAATATAATCTGCGCCTTCCACAAAACTGGCATGTGCATCTGCATTTTTTGCATCCGCAATGACGTAAAGTCCTTCGTCCGAGAGCTTGGCATGGGAAGGAAGAACAATGGTTTGCGTGGTCTCTCCATTTTCGCCATTGAGCAAAAGAAGGTGATAGCCAGAAATATCGGCACCTGCAGTTCCATATAATTCGATAAACACTTCGCCATTTGTGTCACTGCCAGGAAGGTCGTAGAGGAGTTCATGAATCATCAACACTTGTGGGCGATTTTTGGGAACGGCATTCTCTTCGTCACGAGAAAATGATGTGCTGTTATCTCCATCGGCCTTCACCTTAAAAAGAAGTGGGATCAAAAAATCTTTTGTTCCCGTGAAAAGAGGAACGTAATCTCGGTTCAAAATGTTTCGTTTCAACTGAAGAGCATAGTAATTTCCAGCTTCAAGTGGAGCGTGTAAGGTAAAAATCAATACACTGCCTTCTTCGTGATCTTCCATATCTATGCTTCCTGGAAGGGATTGCATTTCTGAGAGCGAAAGATCGGAGAAGGAGAAACTTGTTCCCAGTAAAAGCAGCTGAACATTTTCATCGGTAAGTGTTTCTGGCAAAAGAAATTCAGAAAAAGCTAAAGTGATTTCATTCACCTCCTCCACAATTTGTCCGTCTTGAGGAAAGCTTGTAAGCACTTTTGCTTGTTGGCTCAACAAAGGTTCATATCCCAGCGAAGAAGATGAACACGATGGCAAAACACAACTCAAGAGAAGAACAAGGAACACTTTTTTCATCGGGATTGCTCCAATGAAAAACACTGCACATGTTCAGAAAACCATCCGCCAGTTAAAGCATCAAGCTGGGCGGTAACATGCGCCAAATCTAATTTATCTGTCGATGATATTTTTAACAATTTTTGTCGTTCAAAATAAAAATGATTGGCTTGTGTCAACACATCATTGCGCGCCCTCAGCAGATTTCTGGCTTCGATAGAAACTTGCAGCTGATCTTGGTTGAACACAAATTCGTTCAACGACCAAACCGCTCTTACGCCAATATTATGATCGAAACTATCTGTTTGCTGATACGTGTTTTCTTCTGGGCCAACCACAACACCAGAACTTCCCACATAGACATTGTCATTGATGTCGAGGTCGATATCACTTTTATTTCTTCTGCTGTAATCGAGCTGAAGCCTGGGAAGCAAAGCTGCGTAGCGAGCTTTTTTTTGCCACGAATGCAAATGCTGGGGAGAAATTTCGGCGTAGCGAAGAACTTTTTTTTGAAGCTCAAGCACAGATGGATCTTCACACGTTTTTGCAAAAGCTGTGGATGAAAGAGAGAGGCACAGTAAAAAGAGAAGAAAAATATTCATCCCTCAAGGAAGAGCAAAACAAATACCAAGCAAAGTGCTTAAAACTGAAAGATTTTTTTTAATCGCACTGACAAGAAGAAGTCAATGTGGACGAAAAAGAAACATCAAATCAAGACTCGACATTCTCTTGCCGAGAAGTTATGCAGCAGGACCTAACGGAGGAGAAATATGTCTGACAAGATTATCCACACTACTCATCTTCAAGATATGCCAGAACCACATCGCGGAAAAGTGCGCGATATTTACGACCTCGGAAACGAACTCCTCATTGTAACCACCGACCGCATTTCAGCGTTTGACGTAGTTTTGCCGACAGCAATCCCCAGAAAAGGTGAAATTTTAACCGAAATGTCCAGGTTTTGGTTTCGCTTTTCGAAAGACATTATTCCCAATCATCTTTCCTCGACGCAAGCCATCGATGTTATTCCCAACAAGCAAGAAGCAAAGCTTTTGGGCAAACGTGCCATAGTGGTAAAAAAGGCCAAACCCCTTCCCATTGAAGCCATCGTGCGAGGGTATGTGGCTGGCTCGGCGTGGAAAGACTATCAAAAAACGGGAAAAGTTTGCGGCATCACTCTTCCTCATGGGCTCAAAGAATCTTCAGCACTCGAACATCCCCTTTTCACCCCTTCTACCAAGGCAAACATTGGAGAACATGACGAGAATATTTCCTTCACGGAAATGGTCACCTTGATTGGTCAAGACTTGGCAACGCAAGTGCGTGATGTCAGTTTGCAGCTCTATAAAGAAGCCGCAAAGCATGCCAAAAAACGCGGCATCATCATTGCTGACACGAAGTTTGAATTTGGCATTTACAACGGCAAGCTCATTTTGATCGACGAAGTGCTCACGCCAGATTCTTCACGTTTTTGGCCGGCAAAATTATACGAAGTAGGCCGAGCGCAAATGAGCTTCGACAAACAGTTTGTGCGTGATTACCTTGAAACCCTTAGCTGGAACAAAAAAGCGCCTGGCCCAAAACTTCCAGACGACGTCGTGAAGAAAACTCAAGAAAAATACGAAGAGGCACTTACTTGCTTAACTGAATAAGCTGTATCAATATCGCTTCTGGACTTCAGGCTTAAAATTTTCTACACCCAACTCCATGAACAGTGTTCATCCTCAACAGTATTGTCATGATGTTTGCGCGCAAAGTGGTTCCAACTTTGTCTTTGCCGCTCGTTTCCTTCCCAAAAAACGTCGCGAGGCCTTGGAAGCGTTTTATGCTTTCTGTCATTTGGTAGACGATGCTGTTGACGAGGCTCCTCACAAAGAAGCGGCGCAAGAAAATCTAAGGTTTTGGAAAAATGAACTTGAGCACATGTATCAGAACTCAGCAAATCATCCTGTGGGAAAAGCACTTGCACCAAAGCTTTCCGAGTGGAAGATTCCAAAACAGTATTTAGCTGAAATTATTGCTGGCTGTGAAATGGACTTGACCAAACACCGCTATGAAACCTTTGAAGAACTGAAGCTCTATTGTTACCGTGTTGCTTCATGTGTGGGTTTGGTTTGCCTTTATATTTTTGGAGTTGAAACTACTGAGAGAAACCTTCAAACAGCGGTAGAGTTGGGGCTTGCGCTTCAGCTCACCAACATCCTTCGTGATATAAGCGAAGACTTAAAACGCGGAAGAGTTTATCTTCCACAAGAAGACTTGAAGCAGTTTGGACTGAGCGAAACTGATTTGAAAACACCTCTTTCTGAACAACTTCTTCCTTTTCTTCAGCAACAAATTGATCGAGCCGAGCGCCTTTTTGCAGAAGCTTTTTCGCATCTTCCTCACCAAAAACGTGAGCTTAAAAAATGGCTCCCAGCGCTTTTAATGGCACACTCTTATCACAGTATCTTGCAAAAAATTGCAGAAAACCCATTGAAGGTCTTTGAAGAAAAAGTTCGTATTTCAAAAGGTAAAAAAATAAAAATCATTCTCGGCACACTGATGAAAGTTTCTTTTTAAATGAACCGTTCTACAGAACAACTCCTCAAAGCTGTTTCTCGCTCTTTTTACTTGAGCATTAAACTGCTGCCAAAAAAAATGCGCGGGAGCATTGGTCTTGCTTTTCTCTTTTGCAAATTTGCAGACACCATCGCTGATACAGATCTCATAAGCGCTAGCGAACGACTAAGCCAACTGGAAGAATTTCGAAATCACTTTTTATCTTCGCATCGTTCTGATTTTTCGTCTTCAGAGCTTAGCGTGCTTGGCGGTTCTGCTGCCGAACGAAAATTGCTTGAGTCTCTTTCGCTGCTGTTTGAAGAACTTCGGCACATAGAAAAAAAAGATCAGGAACTCATTACTTGGCTTGTTCCAGAATTAACCCAAGGCATGCAAGTTGATCTTCGTTATTTTTCTGCAGAAAAAAAACTAACTGCACTTGAGCATGAAGAGGATTTGGAAAAATATATTTATTATGTTGCAGGATGTGTGGGTATTTTTTGGAGCCAAATCATTCAAAACCATTATTCTTTTGCAATAAACTGGAGCAATGAAGTTTTTTTAGCTGCAGAACATTTTGGAAAAGGCTTACAGCTTGTAAATGTCTTACGCGATTTTCCTCGCGATCTTCAACAAGGCCGCTGTTATTTTCCACAAGAAAAATTGCATGAATACAAATTAAAAGTTGAAGATTTGTTAGACGAAAGCAATCTTGAAAAAGTGAGCCCGCTTCTTCACTATTATATAAGCAAAGCTCGCTACTATCTTGGTTTTGGCGAAACCTACCTCAAACACTTGCCACGACTAGCTTTCCGACTAAGAGCTTCCGTCACACTCCCCATGGAACTAGGCTTCAAAACTTTAGAATTGCTGGAAGAAGATAAACAGTGGCTAAATCCAAAACATGTAGTGAAGGTTTCAAGAGGTGAAGTCTATCGAACGCTTTTGAGTTCACTTGTTCGATAAAAAAATAAGAGCACACATCTCTATTAAAATCAGTAAGCGAAGCGGCACTGATTTTCCACTTCGGGAAAAATATTCTTTCCTTTGTGAGAGCGCACTTTTGAGGCCTTCATCTCTCTGACAGCTCTAAAGAAAATGATGAAGGCCGAAATGTTGGATGAAATTTCCGCGGCGCTTGAGCGGAAACTTCAGAGCGACGCGAAGGAAAGAATATTTTTCCCCAATTCAAAATCAATTCCCGGAGTGCACCCTATCCACCGGCGGATGCGCTTCAATCCACTGCGCAAAGTTTCCAGTGTAGCCAACTGCCGCTTGACGCTCTTTCACTTGGGTATAAAGTTTTTCCACTTCGGCTTCGCTGAGAGTGCGAAGGCTTTGCACATAATGCGTTAGCACATTTTCCAACACGTCTTTGCTGTGTTTTCTGGAAA
>Ga0210005_1000120_pt1 | contig 66929 bp, 69 predicted proteins | sample CryGey02umfilter_3_FD_183961 | JGI IMG/M metagenome (GOLD analysis project Ga0210005, IMG submission 183961) | Groundwater microbial communities from aquifer in Utah, USA - Crystal Geyser 4/9/14 0.2 um filter (SPAdes) (version 3) | ecosystem: Environmental > Aquatic > Deep subsurface >... | reverse complement strand
GCTGAAAGCTTCTTTCAACTACTCAAGCGGGAAAGAATCAGAAGAAAAACCTATTCGACCCGTGATGCTGCAAGGCAGGATATTTTCGACTACATCGAAATGTTCTACAACCCGGTAAGAAAGCATGGTTATAATGGCAACCTGTCGCCGATCGAATTTGAACGGCGATATTTTGAAGAGCTCAAAAGTGTCTAGTGAAATGGTGGCGATTCATGTAGAGTTTTATTATGAGCCTCCCTACAAACTCTGATTCGATGAAAAATCCTGTAACGGAGTTCTCAGCATCCGGAACTCTGGGCGATGTCTTTATTGTTTTCTGCAAACTATGCGGTTATCACAAACGAACGGGAAAGCATGTTCGGCTTCACCGTTATTCAAGATTTCCTGAGCTGGATGCCCCTATCGGGGAGTTTTTTGATTTGATTCCTTATATTGAATACGTGACCCCATCCCATGTCGTGGGTTCGGATATAAACAGCATAGAGGACTGTAAACGGTTGGGAGAGCCTCACGTCAGTGAATTCTGGGATGGCGATGGTCGAGGTAATTTCACTGACGATCCCGAGGACGTGGTTTTCGAACCCTTTCCAAGCATTGAGCTGCAGCCCGAGGAGTTGCCTAGTGAAAGGTTGAAGGTCGGCATTCAGCTTTTCAGTGGAAAGGTCGGCGGGAATTTTAAAGGGTTTTCGTTGCGCTGGATTACAGGGTTGCGTCGTTGGTTGCCGGAAAGCGAGGTGGATGTTTACTTGTTTGGGGTGGAGGGAGTGTATAGCCGGAAGAAGGTCGAAAAGCTCTGCCATGAAAATAAAATTGTGAATCTTGTGGGGCAACTTGATTTTGTGGACTGGCTCCGGCACATAAAGGCGATGGATTTTTTTATCACACCCGAGGGCTTCTCTTCCTTCTTCGCCATGTCCCAGAAGGTGAAGACCCTCGTTGTTTATGTCGATTATGGAATGATCGGGCGGATTCATCCGGAATGGAGAAAAGAAAATATATTCGTGAGCGCTGGCTGGAGGAATATCGGTAGCAGGATATCCAATAGACTGTTCCGCGCTGTAAAAGGGCGATATCCATTCCTATGTCCGGTCAAACCCGAAATAGTATATTCGATGATTCACAGCAAGTTCTCATATATCAATCGGCGTGAGCTTCATATGTATTGGTTCAAGAAATATCTGAGAGCTTATAACCATGAATCTGAATAAGCTTTCTGGGCTGTACAGTAAATATCTTTATCTGTCGGAATCTAAGTACATCTGGCCTATTGATACATTGCTCATCTATGGCATCCGTTTATATCGATCGATATTTCAACGAGGTTCACTCCCTAGATATGCAAAATTGGGCATCGGTGGATATGAGATTCAGGATGACGTTCATCAATGTTTGCAAATACTACTAAGTGAGCCTTGGCGTGTAAGGGATACCGCTTGGAAGGCCGCGCTTGTTAATGCTCAGGGGCGGAATTTTGTATTTCATAGCCTTATACGTGCAACAACAGGTAACATCATCGAACTAGGTAGAGATAGGGGTAGGACGCTTGCCATAGGTGTGGATGCAATCAATTCAGAAATGACGGTATCAAGACAGTATATATCTGTTGATCCTGTAAGGTTGGATGCGTTGGAGGCTGATTTTATTTCACCAATGTGCCAAAGCAACAAGCATGGCGTTTACAAGATGACAGAGCAGAAAGGGTTGCCAGATAATTACAAGTCTGTTTTGTTGGAAAATAGGAGTTGCATGAAGATTGTCGAAGGTTTTTCTTTTGAAAATGAAGTACTTGAATATGTCACTTCTTTTTCCCCCTTCGATGTGGTTCTTTTCGATGCTTATTGGGCAGAGGATATGGATACCTATGAGGCGGTGAGGAGAGATTTTCTGCTGTATGCACCGTTGGTTCGATCCGGTGGCTATCTCCTGATAAGTAACGCCTTCGACATGAGGTTCAAGATATACAAGTTTGTGATGGAACTTGTCGAAGGGAAATCCGGGATCAATTCGGGGTTTGTTCCAGTCCGGTTGAATAGGCTTGGAATTTTCAAGGATAGTAATAGCTGTTTATTGAGAAAGGAATAATGCAATAAATGCTAAATTTGAGAGGTGACGGATGAAAGTTTGCTTTCTCATCCCCGAATATGTGACTGACTATTATGGGCGCAGCGCATTCTGCCTGATGCATGAGTGCAGTCGTTTTGATAGTACCATCAATGAGTTTGATGCGTCATGCGATATCGTCTTTTCAACTTGTTTTCTCGATAGTAAAATGGGGAGATTGTATTCGAAAATAAAAAAAAGCCATCCGGAAAAAATATTTATTAATTATTTATGGGACCTTCCATTCTGGAGGGCGGACCCACAACGTGAACAAAAAAGCCTTTTTTCGATTAGAGGTTTAATTTCCACTCGACCATATCCCTTACTTTTTAAGCCATGGCGGGATCAATATGAGTACTATATAAAATCTGGAGATGTTTTATTGTGCTCATCTGAACATACGAGAAACGAAGTAAAGAAGTTTTATGGTGTTGATTCGGAAGTACTGCATCTTTATTTCCCCAGTGCCGACATAAAACAAGATGGTTTGGCTTCCGAGAGAGGGGACCAGATAGTTTACGTGGGCCGAATTGAAGAATATAAGCGAGTGGATATTTTAATCAGGGCGGTTGCGAAACTGGAAATGCCCCCAAAGCTTGTCATTGTAGGGAGAGGGTCGAAACAGGAAGAGTGCGAACGACTTGCACGGGAATTGAATGTGACGGTTGAATTCAAAGGCCACCTGGAAAGGCAGGAGATGCAAAGGGAGGTCGGAAGATCGAAGATTTTTGTTAGCCCATCCATCATGGAGGGGAACCCGGGTTGGGGACCCTGCGAGGCGGTGTGGGGAGGAACTCCTGCAATCATGGCGGATATTCCGGAAACCAGAGAGTTTTTCGCGGACGGTGCGGTTTATTTCAGGCAAGACGATCCCAAATCTCTGGCTGAGAAACTGGCATTATTGTTACGGGATTCAGCGCTCAGGGGCAGTGTCCTAAGGCATTCTAGGGAGAACATTTCATTCTATTCGCTCGAAAATGGAATTGAAAGACTTGAAGATTTTTGTACAAGAGCAATGAAATTATACTCTGAGAATGTAAGATAGGAGTAGCCAATGGAATACCAAAGCTATTGCATGAGAAAATTACGCGCCGATGGTGTAGTGGTGCAGAGTCTCAAACACAGTGGAAGTGATCCAGAACTGACAAATCAATTTATAAAGGTCAGAGAATGATATGACCAAGGAATTTAACATGCTCCTTGCGGCTAGATGTCTTGCAAAAGGAAGTGATGTAGTTTTTTTTGATATTGGCGCAAACATCGGGATGTTTTCTTTTTTTGTTGCCCGTGCCGGTTCTGATTGCCATATTTTCGAACCACATCCTTATTATTATCGAGTGCTTCAGACAAGAGCCCGATGGTTGAGTTTGGAGAGGTTGTTTCGAAGATTGGGGAATCTTTATATCAATAACATTGCCTTATCTAACCGAGTTGGGCAGGGAACTCTTTATCACCATAGTACGAAACCGGGTTCTCATTCGCTTGATCGGGAGATGGTTGTTGGTGAGGGTGATTTGACACCAAAGCCCATCCCGGTTGAGATGATTACGTTGGACCAATACGTATCAGGAAAATCTTTTAAAAAGGGGGGTAACTTTTTTTTGAAGGTGGATGTGGAGGGAGCTGAAGCCGATATGATCACGGGCGGTATGGGGTTTATTGAGAATAATCATCCTGATATATTGATTGAAGTACGGGGGGGGGGCGAAGGGTGCACCTTTAAAGCGATTGCTGACATGCTCTTGCCGATGGGATATAATCTTTATACTGATCAATATACACCTTGCAAGGTGGAGGGAGGTAAATTGGTCGAATGGCCAATTTTTTCCCACGCGGATGTTCTGTTTTCTTTAAAGAAGGTTGATCTGGAACCGTTCTCTTGTGGCTGGCCGTTCCTGAGCAAGAAGGCTAAGTGGCTGAGGCTTTTCAGGCGTATTATGTTCCTGCAACTTGCAGATCTCCATCCACAAGCTTTTAGAAAGCCTTTTGATGTATTTTATTAAGCTTTTCTGGAGGTATTAAATGTGTGGTTTTGTGGGGGGCGCAAGTAACAAACACAATCTCATGTTTTCAAAAACAATAAACAACTTAGAGATATTGAGCCACAGAGGGCCCGATGATTCGGGTCTTTATCAATCCGAGTGGATGTGTGCAGGTTTTAGAAGGTTGTCTATTCAGGATACATCAACTGATGGGCATCAACCCATGACATTCGATGGTCTTACCATATTGCACAATGGCGAAATCTATAATTTCAGAGAAGTCCGGAATGAGCTATGCCGAAAAGGTTATTCTTTTGAGTCAAAGACTGATACTGAAGTGTTTCTAAAGGGTTTTCATGCATGGGGTCTTCATTGCCTCGAGAAATTCAATGGGATGTTTGCCACAGTAATTATTGATGAACGGAATAAACGGGTCATGCTTATACGTGATCGCTTGGGAATTAAGCCGCTTTACTATGTTCATAAGAAGGGTGAATTCTTTGCCTTTGCCTCCGAAATTAAGGCACTGAAAGGCATTGTTCCGTTTACCGAGAATCGTGAGAAGGTCGTTGAGCATTTAATTTATCGTTCTGTTGTTGGGGAAAAGACACTGTTCAATGATGTTTGTTCACTTTTGCCCGGTGAGTATCTTGTTTTTGACCATCCGAAAGAGGTTGTTCATCGGGATATTTATTATGCTCCGACGCAGGAGATGCAAAGGCTTGATATGGATGAAGCTGTTGAACAGGCAGAAAAGCTGCTTATCGAGGCAATCGGAAGGCGATTGATCAGTGATGTGGAAGTCGGGCTCCAATTAAGCGGGGGTGTAGATTCAGGCCTGATTGCGGCAATTGTGCAGACGCACTTCCATAAGGCTTCGCTTCATTCTTTTTCGATTTCCATGACTGATTCGCCGGAAATGGATGAGAGCAGGTATCAGATGATGGTTGCAGGGCAATATGGCATTACGCATCATGATATTCCGTTTACCGGCGTCGATTTTCAGAAGTATCTTGATCATGCTGTATGGCATAATGATTATCCGATTGTTCATCCCAATGCCGTAGCCATTATGAAGCTTGCCGAATATGCCAAGCAATATGTTACAGTGATTCTTAGCGGCGAGGGAGCTGATGAGGCTTTCTTCGGCTACCCAAAATATAAATTCAGTGTGCATCGCGGTTTGCTTGGCCTTCTAATCAGTCTAAACCCACTTAGTGGAGCCTTGCTACCCGATATCGGTAAGTTTGGTTATGTGAAGTCGCTTATCAAGGGTGTGCCTGATTTTAAGACCATGTTTGTTGAGACGCGAAAGGGCAAAGATTTATCATATTATATGTCTCCCGAGCAGTTGCGGTACGGTTATCAGGAACGTTTATGCATGATGAATCAATATGATGCGGAACATGATATTCCGGTTTTTGATCAGGCTACTTCGCTTAGGGAGCTGTTGAGGCGGTTTGACCGAATGACCATGTCTGCCTCGATTGAAGGTCGGGTTCCATTCTGTGACCATCAATTAATGGAGTTTGCGAATTCGCTTCCTGCGAGCGTTAAAGCCAATAGAAATGGGCTTAAGTTGGTGCTTAAGCGTTTGGCTGAGAAATACCTTCCCCATGAACTCATTTATCGGGAAAAAATGGGTTTTTCCTTGCCTATAGATAAATGGTTCTCGGAAAATGCTGATTTGCGTACAGTCGCCTCTGTGCTGGGGGAAGATTGCTTTCTGGATAAGAAAATCGTTGATCCGGACAGGTTTAGGGCATGGTGGAACGGGGGGACATACAACCAAAGAGAATTTATCGATGTTGCCTGGCCGCTGCTTGGCTATGAGTTGTGGCATCGGAAATTCATTTCCTCCTAACCAAATGCAAAAAATTATTCATTTCTGTTTTATTCAGCACCCTGCAGCTAATAGGGTCTCTTTAGATGGCCTGCTAAGTGTCGCCTCACAAGTGGATACCGGTGAGTGCTGGAGTTTGTGGGTTTCTCCAAAAGGAAATGGCGAAGTGCAGCCTGCTTTGGAAGGATCATTTCTGGTCGGCCAGATGCATGCAAATGGTGATGGGCTATACGCAAAGGTGGGTGTGCGGCAAAGCAGTATCTCCTTTTGTTCCGATGTAATCAGTGGAATTCCGATATTTATCTTTGAAATGGATGGTGCGGTTCTGGTTTCATCTTCGCTTGCCATACTGATCCGGGCTTGCCGTCAGTTGGGAATCAGGTTGACGCTGGATATGGGTGCTTGTTCCGAGATGATGCTTGCCAGCTATGTTTTTATCAGAGGCAGGACACTGCTCGAAAACGTGCGGCGATTGTTGCCCAACCATGAATTACAGATCGACCTGTACAGTGGCAAGGTGGCTGAGCAACGGGTTGCACAGGATTTTTCATATGTGGAACAGCCGCAGACATGGCAATGGTGTGTCGATAACCTGAAGGCTGGCATTGTCCACGGTTTAAAAAGATATGAAGGACAGCGGGTGGCGGTGATGCTTTCCGGTGGTGCAGATAGCCGTATCATTGCTGCTTGTGCCATAGAGGCGAGGTTAAATCCAGATTTTATCACATTTGGTCAGAGCACGGTGAATGCCAGCGATTTTCCGATAGCAAGTGTGGTTGCACATCGCTTGGGTAGGCCCATCCGGCCCTACACCGCAAGTGCGGATCAGTTCCGTGAAAACTGGAAGTCTCTTGCGGAAAAATCCAATTGGAGCGACATGTGGGCACTAGGCAAGCTACCGTGGGATTTTTTTGAGGGGGTATCGGAATATGATGTTGTTTTACGTGGGGATGGAGAGGGAATTTACGGCTGGAAATCTGGCGTGGGAAGTGTTGTGGATGTATTACATCAATTGGAAATTTCCCCTATGGTAGCAGTATTGCGCTCTGCTGTCTGGTTCAAGGCTCCTGAGGATGTATTTGAGCTAGGTGAGGAGAGTCGCAAGTCGATTATCGAAGAATATCGTGAATATCATGGATCATTGAGTAATTTGAAAAATGAGCTCTATCAGTCTATTCGTGAGTATGGATGTATTGCCCAGAATATCTGGTTGCTTGATAACTGGATGGTGGCCGACGCACCTCTCCTGTGGCAAAACAGCGTCGAAGTGGCCCGACGAATTCCCAGTAAATATAGAACCAACAAACAGGTGATCTTTGCAGTGCTGAATACCTTTGGGCGATTGAAGGACGTTCCTTTCAGTACCGGTTCGAGTTGGAATGATCCTTTGGAAAACTGGTATTCGGGACTCACGAATGAGCTTATCGATTATGTGTCGCGGTGGTCGCCATGGGCGATTGATCGTGGAAATCTAGAGGACCATTTTTCCGCACCGCCACCGGTACCCGGAGATCAATGCGATAGGTTTAACTTGGCAGAACTCATCAAGGCACGCTTGCAGCGTAGCCCTTGGGTGCGCCGGCAAGCTTTGGAGCGATATCCTGAGCGGGTTTACTCCAGCTTCAGCAGCAGGGGGCTTACCCGCTTGGCGGTGATTAGCAATCTTCGGGAATATATCGAAAGAGACAGTGATGATTGAATCGCCATCCATGGCTACACAGGGACGGGCCACGATCCCGGACAGGAAATTTCTGCTGGCTCTGATCTATGCCATTGTTTTATTTAAATGGCTCGAAGTGTTTGAGCCTGCGACGGAGTTGTATGTCAGCCTCAATCCGGCAGCGGGATTAGGTGGTTCCACCATTCTCATCGAGGATTTACTGGTGGTGTTGCTGAGTTTTATTGTGGTTGGCGACTTGTCGCTTAAACGATCCCTATGGACGTTTTTATGGCCGCTGCTCAAGCCGATTCTTGTTTTTCTGGCTATCGGCTTTTTTTTCCTCGGCTACAGTATTCTTTTGAAGGGTGCAGGAGATGTTCTGGCTAATTTTCGACTCTTCGCTTTGGGGGTGTTAGGCGTTGGTGCTGCCATCGCATTTCGGAATGAGAATAACCTGTATCGTTTCTTAATTTTTATTATTGTAATATGGTTTATTGACTCAAGTTATCAATATTATCTTCGGTGGGAAGAGGGAGGGTGGCTGTATTTCGGAAAAGGCTATGTTTATGTTAATCGAATGTACGGAGCGTTGGGATTTATTGCATCTCTTGCCATCCTTCATGCGAAGCGATCTTCAAGACCAGTGAAGGCCTGTGTAGGGATTGCTCTCATGTTATATCTGGTGACGCTTATGCTTGATGGAGCCAGAGGACCAATCCTGTGTGTCATTTTAGCAACAGGTATCTTCATGCTGCTTGAAGGTGTTCGGCTTAAGAGGCTCCTTGTTACGGGCACGCTTGTTGGTTTAATCATGCTCGTATTTTTCAGTTATAACAGCGAAAGAACATTAGATACCGTGAGAAGCATGCAAGATCTTTACCAGATTAGTGGGAGCGTCTACGCAAGGTGGGTTGCCTGGGACATTCTGTTCCAGCGGTTTATGGAGAGTCCCATACTTGGGCATGGCTTGGGCAACCATGGTGATGCCATTGATTTGTTTATTCAGCAACACGCTGGGGATTTGGTATTATACATTGGCTCAGCTCATAATGCCCATCTGGTTTTTTTATATAAAATAGGATTGCTGGGAGTGCTAAGTTATATAGCGCTTGCTTTGATCCTTGCACGACGAGCAGCAAAGAGTGTTGTAGGTAAATCGTCTTTTTTAAGAAGCGCAGGCCATGCTGCCGTAGCGGGCGTCGTTGCTTATTTTCTTTATGCTGCCACCTCTCCATTAGGGCCTAGCTTTCACTACTACTTTTGGTTTTATCTTAGCCTGCTGACGGCGGTTATTACAATCAGCAGGCGGCAAGAAAAAGCCTTGAGTATTCATGCATCATGAACATCGTTATCTTCAATCCATACGGCATTGGCAACACCCTCCTGCTGTTGCCATTTCTCAGCAATCTGAAAAAATCATATCCCACGGCTAGAATCTTGATGGTGGTGACCCAGAGAGTTGTAATAGATTTACTTGATGGGCAGGGATTGATTGGCGAATTTGTGTTATATAACAATAGCCTCAGCCCAAGGAAATCGAAAAATGGTGGTTGGCTGTCGCGTATAAAGTACGCATGGGAAATGCTGCGGTTGATATTGGTCATCCGGAAGAAAAAAGCGGATATACTATTTATCCTTGAGTCACCATCGGTTAAATCAGCCCTTTTTGTATGGCTTGCAAAAGCGAAGGAATGTATTGGGCACGCATCTGGAACGGCACTGGATTGTGTGTTGAGTCACGCTGTTCCCATCGCGCCGGATGCGCACGAAGTGGAATGGCGGTTGGACCTGTTGCGAGCGCTTGGGCACCATGTTGCCTATGAGCGCCCGAAGTTAAGGTTGCCAGTTGAAGTATGCGCAAGATGGGCTACGAAACATGCCGCCACCTGCAATCGGCGACCTATCGTGGGGTTGCATCCAGGTTGTAGTAATACTCTCAGAGAAAAGCGTTGGCCAGCTGAGCGATTTGCGCTATTAATTCATGTTCTTATGAAGGAAATGGAACTCTCTCCAATTCTGTTTGGCGGCCCGGATGATAAGGATGTGGCGCAACTGATCATGAACGATCTGGATGATCCAATTCCGAGCTATGTGAATCGGCTGGATATCATGAATACTGCAGGGGCCATTGCAAACTGTGATTTGTTTATATCCAACGACAGTGGTCTTATGCATCTGGCGGCAGCCGTTGGTACGCCGGTGATTGCGCTTTTTGGAAACACTAGCGTGAGCAAGAATGCGCCCCAAGTGGACGGAGCAATTGTGATTGTTGGAAAAGAAGCTGACAATAGTAATGCTGTTAGCGCGATCACTGTTGAAGAGGTTCTTGTTGCGGTGAAAGAGAAGTTGTGCCGTCAGCCTGACGATCCTGTCGAAAGAAGACAGGCTGAAAAAGATATAAACGAAAGCCTAGTGTATGAAATTGCGTAGGAGTCTCCATCTTCATGGGTAGCAATATGTATGTGCAGTATGGCTGCGGATGGAATGCCCCTCAGGATTGGCGAAATTTCGATGCATCACCGACATTGTATTTTGAGCGGATGCCCCTTGTTGGGAAATTATACACGAAGAATAAAACCCGATTTCCGCACAATGTTGAATTCGGGGATATTGTTGAAGGTTTGCCGATTTCTGATGGGTCATGTAAGGGTGTTTATTGTTCTCACGTTCTTGAGCATCTGCCACTGGATGATTTCCGTAAGGCGCTTAGGAATACATGGCGCATTCTCGAAGTTGGCGGCCTGTTTCGCCTTGTTCTGCCCGATTTGGAATTTGCGATTCAAAGATATGTTAGCACCAAATCACCGGAAGCAGCCATTAATTTCATTAGAGAAACAGGGCTGGGAAGAGAATCCAGAAACAGGTATCTGAAAGGTTTTGTTTTTGAGTGGTTTGGGAATAGTAATCATCTTTGGGGATGGGATTATAAATCCATTGAAGTCGAGCTTGCTAATGTTGGGTTTTCGAATATTAGAAGAGCCAAATTTAGGGATGCTGAAAATCCTGCATTTGCGGCAGTTGAGTCAAGGGAAAGATGGGATAACTGTCTGGGTGTTGAATGCAAGAAATAAAAGTCGGCAGGATTATGGTGGCTGCGATAAATCCACTGGGGATCGTTAGGGAAGGGTGAGTTTAACAACTGAGGATACTGGTCCGAATGAGGGATGGATGAATGGTAAATCAAACAAAGGTTAGCGACCATTTGCTAAGCAATTATGCGGATTACTACGAAGAGGGTGATTCTGCATGGCGTTGGTTGGGGGCTATAGATAAGGCGGAGAATATTGTATCGCTATGTAATAATTTGCCGCATGCTTCTGTCATAGATATTGGTGCAGGTGAAGGTTCAGTACTAAAAAGGTTGGAAGAATTGAACTTCGGCCAGCAGCTTTATGCTCTTGAGATATCTCCAACAGGTATTGAGACGATAAAGAATAAAGGTATATCGAGGCTAACTGAATGTTCTCTGTATGACGGTTACAACATTCCATACGAAGACGTGAAGTTCGATTTAGCTGTGTTAAGTCATGTTATTGAACACGTTGAATATCCAAGAAAACTGATTGATGAGGCAAGGCGCATTGCGAAGTATGTTTATGTTGAAGTTCCACTTGAAGATACAGCGAGACTTCCGCAAGATTTTATCTTTGATAAAGTGGGGCATATTAATTTTTATTCACCAAAAACAATTCGAAGACTCGTTCAAACCTGTCATCTCAAGGTGCTTAACCAACATACAGTAAACCCATCAAAATCGCTGTACACGTTTCAAAAAGGTAAGAAAGGACTAATCGACTACTACATAAAGGAATTTGCGTTAAAATTATTTCCATCTTTAGCGACAAGCTTTTTTACTTATCATTCAGCATTGGTCTGTCAGCGCATTGATAGTAAATAGAGATAACAGAATGTATGAAGAATTTCCAGCCTTAGTCAGAAGCAGAAGGATATAAGTTATGGAAGTGTCAATCCGAGAGTATGGATATGGCGGATTTCTGGAGTGTCCTGTTATGCGGGATGGGCGCGTCAGGAGGATGTTTCCTCAATCAGGCGCTGTTTTCTTGGAAGTGGGCTGTGGCGCGGGATATTCGTTGGATGAAGTAAGCAGTTGCTACGACACGACTGTTGGGATGGATGTGTCGACCATCAGGCTTGATGAGAGGGGTACACCGCTCTCAAACTGGAAGTTTGTGATGGGTGATTTAAATCGTGGATTACCTTTCAAATCATCAAGTGTAGATGGTATATTGGCAAACCAGGTGATTGAACATGTGGCGGACCCATGTTTTTTTGTGGGGGAGATATTAAGGGTGTTACGGCCTGAGGGGGTTGTTGTGGTGACCACCCCGAATATTCGCTATATCCATCACATTTTACGGCTTGTGGTACAAGGAAAAGGACCAAAAACCGCGAATGATGATATCAGGGATGGTGTCTGGGATGATGGTCATTTGCATTACTTTACACACCGCGATCTCCGGGATGTTTTCTCTGGCTTTGAGTTTCGGATGGTGGAAAGTCGTGCATTAGTTAATCTCAATGGTCGATTGCCAGCGGTTCGTCAGTTTTTCAATCGATTTTCCGGCAGTTTTTTTGTCAGAGAATTTTTTTCCGGGAACGCCATGTTAGTGGCAAAAAAATAAATAATCATGAAGCCACGAATTGTTTATTGGAACAATATTCCATCGCCATACTTTGTTGGGCGAATGAATGCGCTTGTTCAAAGAGGGAATTTAGATTTATCTGTGTGGTTTAACCAAAGACGGGAAGAAGATAGAAGTTGGATAATAGATGAAAATGAATGGATGTTTCCGTTCGCTTTCAATGACTCAAAGGTTAGTGCCGGTTTTTTTCGCGAGATGATTAGAAACAAACCAGATTTGCTCGTTTCTCTATACAACACCCCAAAATTTATATCGGGGAATTTATTGGCAAAAATATTGGGAATACGTACGGCTTACCGGGTATTGCCAACGTATGATGCTTGGGTGGCACGATCGCGCTTTAAAGAAGCAAGCAAAAGATTAATGTTTCGGCTTGTCGATGGCGTAAAAGTGCCGGGAAAAGACGGTTCGATGGTTGCATTAAAGTATGGTGTTCCGCCAAATCGTATATTTAAAGTAACTCAATCAATTGATGTCGAACATTTTGCGACTGCTCGATCAATGAGCATGGCTGAACGGAATCGTTTCCGGGATGCTCTAGGAGTCCATGGCTGCGTCTTTATTTATGTTGGCCGTCTTTGGGAAGGCAAAGGGCTGAATTATTTGTTGGAAGCCTATAAGAGAATGTTGCCGAATACATCTGATGTATCTCTTCTGATTGTTGGCGATGGTGTTGATGAAACGAGATATCGTGAAATGGCGAGAGGCGTTCAAGGAGTTAAATTTGCTGGATTTATACAGGAAAGGGACCTGCCAGAGTATTATGCAGTAGCAGATGTAATGGTTTTCCCCACGCTTGGTGATCCATACGGATTGGTGGTGGAAGAGGCAATGGCGGCAGGACTGCCCGTTATATGCACAGAAGCGGCAGGGGATATTCGACTTCGCCTTCCTGAAGCTATTGCAGGATTTATTGTTCCTCCAAAAAGCACTGATCTGCTTTTTGAAAGAATGCTTTTTCTGGCGAGTAACCTGGAGGAGCGGCTAAGGATGGGTCGGCAGGCATCTGATTTGGCAATCACAAGAAATCATGATCGATATGCAGAAGACTTTGAACATTTTGTTGAGAGTCTTCTTGCTATTCCGAAAAGAAAGCTTGAAGCCAAGAGCAATGGGCTTTAAAGCGAAAGTTTTTATGGTGGGTGCCTACCCTCCACCTATATCGGGTCTATCGGTTGTGAATGCAGCGATGTGCGAGCGGCTAAAAAATGATGGCGCTATGCTTGATGTGATTGATATAGGCGGCAAAAGTCTGGATCGATCATTCAGCATCAGAGCTGGGAGATTTCCAATAGTGCTGAAAGGGTTCTCCCGATTTTTTATGAGTTCCGTGCGCAGGGCTGCTCTATACATTAGTGTTTCTGGTTCGCTGGGGCAGGTCTACGAGATGTTGTTTTTGTTTGTGGCGCGGTTACGTCACATGCGAATTTTTCTGCATCATCACAGTTATGCATATCTAGACAAGAAGAGATTTGTTACTGAATGCTTGGTACGAATAGCAGGAAAAAATGCGACACATATTGCACTGTGCGAAAACATGGGAAGAAGTCTAATAGGTTGTTACCCTCAAATTGAGAAATTAGTTATTATTTCGAATGCTGCTATTATTCATTCAGGCCAAAGATCGGACTTAACATCCCGTAGCACGATGAAGACTCTCGGTTTCTTAGGAAATATATCTGCTGAGAAAGGAATATTTGAGTTTCTTGATGTGGTTGATCAGCTTTCAAAAAGAAGGCCAAAGCCTGAGGTCCGCGCTTTGATTGCGGGCCCGTTTGAAAGTAAATCAGTGGAAACAAAGTTTAGGGTGCTACATAAGGCATTGCCCAATGTTACATATCTTGGTCCCCAGCATGGTAAAGAAAAAGAATGTTTTTTTCAGGACATTGATATTCTTTTGTTCCCAACAAAATATATAAATGAAGCAGAGCCAGTCACGATCCATGAAGCAATGTCTTATGGGATTCCAGTAGTTGCATGGCAGAGGGGATGTATTAAAAATATTGTTTCGCATGAAAGCGGCCTTGTTGTAGAACAGCACGAGGATTTTGTTAGCGCTGCTGTAAATTATTTATCTGACTTGATTTCCTCGCCCTCTGTTTACCATAAGTTGTCGGCCAGTGCTTATAAACAATATGCCACCCAACGAGGAACTTATCAAAAAGCATTGGATGCTTTATGCAAAGATATTATTGCAGGTTAGGTGTTTAATATTTTGAGCCGAGGAATAATACATTGATATCTGCGCTTATCATTGGCGGCGGTGGGTATATCGGCTCTTCTGTTGCTTACTATTCGCATGCACGTAATTGGGATTCGGTTATCGTGGATAACCTTTCAACCGGGCATGCTGATCTGGCGGCCAATGCTGGATGTTTATTGGTGGAAGCAGATTTGCGTGATCGCCAAAAGGTCTTTGCTCTCTTGCAAAAGTGCAAACCCGATATTGTGTTGCATTTCGCAGCTCGATCACTTGTGGCTGAGTCTGTAGCTGCGCCATCGATGTATTATGGAAATAATGTTGTAGGAACAATTAACTTGCTTGATGCTATGCTGGCTTCCGGAGTGCAGAACATTATCTTTTCAAGCTCGGCGGCCGTGTATGGAATTCCACATGAAATTCCCATTACGGAAGAACATTCTCTTTTACCGATCTCTCCTTATGGGTGGTCGAAAATGATGATTGAAATGATGCTTGCTGATTATTCACGAGCTTACGGATTACAGTATGTAAGTTTGCGTTACTTCAATGCTGCGGGTGCAATTCCGGGTGCTGGGATAGGTGAGAGGCATGAGCCGGAATCCCATCTTATTCCGAATATATTACGCTCTATGCTGCGCAAGGATGGCAAAGTATTTGAAATTTATGGGAATGCATATTCTACCGCTGATGGTTCTTGCGTTCGGGACTATATTCATGTGGAGGATTTGGCTAGGGCGCATATTCAGGCAGCTCAATACCTTCTGGATGGCGGAGAAAGTACGGCCGTTAATCTCGGGAATGGAAAAGGATATTCAGTACTAGATGTTATTGAATCTGCAAAACGGAAATTGGGCTCGAACATACCATATAATATCAAACCGCCTCGGTCCGGTGATCCGGCAGTTCTAGTTGCTTCCGCAGAGAAGGCCGGAAGGATATTAGATTGGAAGCCTCTATGGGTTTCGTTGGATGATATTATTGGGAGCGCTTGGGAATGGCACAGGAAAGATTGCGAATGAAAATCAAGCAAGTCAAAAAATTATACAAAATTTTGTGTAATTTTTTCTATTTTAAGGCATTGTTGAAAGGCGTCGCAGCAGGAACGGAACACATTAGGCTGTTACAGAATCTTGCTTGCAGGCATGTCGTAGATATTGGGGCTAATTGTGGGCAGTTCGCCTTGATCTCGCGCAAATGCTTTCCAGATGCCCGGATTGATTCCTTTGAGCCCCTTGCGGAACCGGCGGATCGGTATGAGAAGGTTTTTGCCAAGGATGGGAATGTTCATTTGCATCGCCTAGCTATCGGGGAAAAGAAGGGGGAGGCGACGATTCATGTGTCCAGACGAGACGATTCATCCTCGCTGTTGCCCATTACTGGCGCTCAGACCACGCTGTTTCCCGGCACGGGCGAACGCGAGACCCGAATGATCCGTGTTGCGCCGCTGGATAGCGCGTTGAGTGCGTCTGAGATCAGCAAGCCCGCATTGCTAAAAATGGATGTGCAGGGCTACGAGATGGAGGCCCTGCGCGGCTGCAAAAGTCTTATCGGGAATTTCCGGTACATTTACTGCGAGTGCTCGTTTATTGAACTATATGAAGGACAGTCACTAGCCCATGAGGTCATTGATTATTTGTATCAAAGCGGATTCAGCTTATCCGGGGTCTATAACATGACTTATGACAAGTGTAGCATGGCGGTCCAAGCTGATTTCCTTTTCAGAAAACTTGAGCTCTAAGCCCTTGCGCATCCTCATCCATGGTATCAATTATGCTCCTGAATTGACTGGAATCGGTAAGTATACTGGAGAGATGGCGGCTTGGCTGGTGGCTCAGGGGCACAAAGTTTGTGTGGTGACTGCACCACCCTATTATCCCGAATGGAAAGTAGCTCTAGGTTACTCGACTTCCTATTATAAGCATGAAGATATCGATGGTTTGTATGTCTGGCGCTGTCCCCTGTATGTTCCAGCAAAGCCCTCTGGGCTAAATCGAATCATGCACCTAGCTAGTTTTTCCCTAAGCAGTCTGCCGATAATGATCCGGCAAATCTTATGGAAACCGGATGTGGTCATTGTTGTTGAGCCGCCACTATTTTGCGCTCCTTCAGCCTGGCTGGTTGCCCGATTATCGAGAGCCAAGTGCTGGCTGCATATTCAGGACTTTGAAGTCGACGCAGCCTTTGATCTTGGTATTATTCCGTATGCTTGGATGAAACACATGGCCAGTGCGATTGAACGTTGGGTGATGCGCCGTTTCGATGCTGTATCCACGATCTCCCATTCGATGCTCAACAGTCTTCGTAAGAAGGGTGTTGATGAGCCAATTCTATTTCCGAACTGGTCAGATATTTCCTCTATGCGGTTTGATGGCTCTGGAAGAACGTTGTTTAGGGCGAAGCTCGGGGTAGGTGAGGGCCAGTGCCTTTGTCTCTATTCGGGCAATATCGCAGTCAAGCAGGGGTTAGAGATATTACTGGAGGTTGCTGAGAAGCTTCCTGATTTTCGCTTTGTGATCTGTGGTGATGGGGTTAATCGAAAAGCATTGCAGGATGAGGTGGATCGCCTTGAACTTGCAAACATTGCTTTCCTGCCACTACAGCCGTTGGAGCGCCTGCCTGCCATGCTGAGCGCTGCTGATATCCATCTGGTGATTCAGAGAAGAGGTGCTGCTGATCTGGTAATGCCTTCTAAGCTTGCCAATATTTTGGCGATTGGTGGACCTGCTATTGTTACTGTAGAAGAGGATTCTGAGTTGGGGCGGTTAGCTGAGGGAGATAACCCTTGTGTATTCCGATGTGACCCGGAAAATGCTGAGAAACTGGAAACGGCGATTGTCCAATTGTATGGAAACAAGGATATGGTCGAAAAGATATCGATCAACGCTCGAGTCTATGCGGAGCAGCAAATTGACATGGAGAGGGTGCTTGGTAAGTTTGAACAGTCGCTAAGGGACTTGGTAGAGCATTAGAAATGATGGTTTTGGGTGGACCTGTTTAGGACAGGTATAAAGAGGGAGAAAATCCGTGGTTCAAAAGTCAGGAAGGTTTCGCCGCTATCATACGTGGTTTGCTCTGGGGCAGAGGCTGATTGATGCTGGTGCGGTGCTGTTGCTGTTGCCTGTTCTGTGTCTGGGGTATGGCATTAGCTACGATCAGCCTTATCAACTGGCTGCGGTTCTTGGTGCGGCGATGACCTGGATTGCTATGGGTGCTGTGGATGCCTACCGACCTTGGCGGGGAGCGAGGCTTTGGCAGGAGATGCAGACAATCCTTGTTGCTTGGTTCTTGGTCGTGGCTGGCTTTCTATTCCTTGCCTGGTTTATCAAGTTTACCGGCCAATATTCACGTCTGGTTGTCGGTGCATGGTTTGTGCTAGCACCGGTGTTGCTGATTGGGATGCACATAGTCGGCAGGATATTTCTGCGGGTCCTGCGTCAGCAAAGGAGAAATTCCCGCACTGCGGTAATCGTAGGCGCAGGCGATCTCGGTCGGGATTTGGCTGAGCGCATCCTGGATGCTGACTGGATGGGTATCCGCATAGCCGGTTTTTTCGATGACGATGTCCGTAAAGCTGGGGGAGAGGTGTCTGGGCTCCCATTGCTTGGCAAATCAACGGATGCGTCAACCTATGTGCGCCAACATAAGGTGGATATGGTGTACCTTGCCCTGCCCATGCGATCTGAGAAACGCATGCGGGAGGTTTACGATGCATTACAGGACAGCACGACCTCTATATTTATGGTTCCGGATCTTTTTGTTTTTGAGCTGATGGGAGCACGCGAACAGGATATTGCTGGTCTGCCTGTTTTCGCCTTGTGTGAAAGCCCGATGACAGGGCCCTTCGGTCTTTTCAAGGCGATGGAGGACATTATTGTGGCAAGCTTAATTCTGTTTTTTGTTTGGCCACTGATGCTCTTCATTGCCCTTGGGGTTAAGCTGACTTCACCGGGTCCGGTGTTGTTTAAACAGCGGCGCTATGGTTTGAACGGCAGGCTCATCAAGGTGTACAAGTTTCGTACCATGGCTGTATGCGAGGATGGTGGGGTCATCGAACAGGCTAAGGTGGGCGATGTGCGAGTGACCCGATTCGGTGCTTTCTTACGGCGCTCTTCTCTGGATGAATTGCCCCAGTTTTTCAATGTTTTGCAGGGGCGGATGAGCATCGTCGGGCCGCGCCCTCACGCCGTGGTGCATAATGAGCAGTATCGTAAGTTGATTAAGGGCTATATGTGGCGGCACAAGGTGAAGCCGGGAATTACCGGTTTGGCTCAAGTAAGCGGTTGGCGAGGAGAAACGGATACGCTGGAGAAAATGAAGAAGCGAGTAGAGTATGATCTGGATTATATCCGCCGTTGGTCTGTATGGCTCGACCTGAAAATTATTTTCCTGACCATTATCCGCGGATTTGCAGGAAAAAACGCCTACTAAGAATGTTGTAGTTAACAATTCTCACCTCATGCGAGTTTCAGGTTGGTGTCCGAACAATCAGATTGCGATGGGTGCGCGGATGCCGGGGTGAGACTGGTAATCTAGAAGTTCAAAATCATCAAACGTAAAATCGAAAATTGATTTCACATCCGGATTCAGGCGCATGGTCGGCAGAGGGAAGGGCTCGCGGGAGAGCTGGGTTGCAACCTGCTCGGCATGGTTGGAATACAGGTGTGCATCGCCGAAGGTGTGTACGAAATCTCCGGGCTCAAGGTCGCAGACCTGTGCCAGCATCATGGTGAGCAGGGCGTAGGAGGCGATATTGAATGGCACGCCGAGGAAGATGTCGGCACTGCGCTGATAGAGCTGGCAGGACAGACGGCCCTCGGCGACATAGAACTGGAAGAAGGCATGGCAGGGAGCCAGGGCCATCTTGCCCAGTGCCACATTGGCCTGCGGGCTGATGGATTCATCCGGCAGATCGGCCACATTCCAGGCAGAGATAATCAGTCTGCGTGAGTTCGGGCGGGCTTTGATCTGCCCAACAAGCTCGGCAATCTGATCAATATGACGCCCGTCCGGAGTCGGCCAGTTGCGCCACTGGTAGCCGTACACGGGGCCAAGATCACCGGCATCATCGGCCCATTCATCCCAGATTTTCACGCCATTGTCGCGCAGGTAGTCGGTGTTGGTTTCGCCTTTGATGAACCAGAGAAGTTCATGGATAATGGATTTGAGGTGGACTTTCTTGGTGGTGACCAGCGGAAAGCCGGCAGCCAGATCGAAGCGCATCTGATGGCCGAAAATCGAGCGCGTGCCGGTGCCGGTACGGTCGCCTTTTTGTACGCCGTGATCGCGCACATGGCGCATCAGATCCAGATAAGGCTTCAATCGTTCCTCCCATCATTAGAATGGGCTTATGCTGCCCCGTGTGCCGCCCCTTGTGAACCAAACAAAGCAACCGATCAAAGCAAACGGGCAAGAAAGAAGTTGGCAAAACCTGTGTGTCGTGCAACATGTGCCTTCAGTTTTTATCAGGAGCAGTCTGATGCATGCATGGATACGTTCAACACTGATTTTTGTCGCCACTCTGGGTGCTGTTTGTACCAGCGCGCTAGCCGAGGATGTGCCCTTTAGGGCGATGCAGCCTCAGGCGGTGGAGCAGCCTGTGGATGCGGCGTCTCAACCGGCATTTCCTAAAATCAGGATGCCGGGTCAGCCTGCTGAGCCTGATGCTGCATCGGCAGAAGCTCCGTCGGCCGCAGCGCCCGGCGAGTCCGCTGTGTTTGACGATGAGGAGGCTGCCGATGCAGTGCCTGCCGAACCGGTTGCGGCAGCGGAGGTGCAGACAGGCGGTCCGAAAACGGCAACGGACAAGATTGTTGAAAAATTCATGGCGCTGGATACCGACGAATCCAGAAGTGTGTCAGTGGAAGAATACCTTATCATGGTTCAGCAGCGGGTTGAGGCGCGTTTTAAAGCCATGGATGCAGACGGTAATGGCGAAGTGACTGAGGACGAGTATCGGGCCTTCTGGAAAACGCGCATGGCCAAATGGTACCGCCTGAAGCGTTAGAGCTATTGGGTAAGGGCATAACCACCGTAAAGATGCAGAGGTAATGACCACAGAACACACGGAATACACGGAAATGATAGATGTAAGCGTGGTTTAAATTTCTCCGTGGGTTCGTCTATTCCGTGGTGATGAGGTTGGTTGAATGTTGAAATACGAGGAAGAGAGTTTTCGGATACGTGGTGCCGTGTATGAAGTTTACCGTGAGATGGGGAGCGGATTTCTTGAGGCTGTTTACCAGGAATGTATGGAAAGGGAGCTGACCCGGCAGAGCATCCCATTTACGGCACAAGCAGAATTGCGACTTGAGTATAAAGGTGATCGGTTGAACCAACTATATAGGCCCGACTTCATCTGTTTTGAGAAAATAATCATTGAAATCAAGGCAGTAAAAGAGCTTTGTAATGAGCATCGAGCGCAGGTTCACAATTATTTGAGGGCGTCAGGTTATGAGCTTGGCCTACTGGTGAATTTCGGCCATTACCCCAAGGCTGAAATCGAAAGGATCGTGCTATAGCCGATGCAACCACGGAACACACTGAATACACGGAAATAATAATAGGATGGGGTTTTGAACCATTCTGTGTGGTCCGTGTATTCCGTGGTGGGCTGGATGTAAGGTTGAGAATCATAGACAGAAACCACGGAACACACTGAATACACGGAAATAATTGATAGTATGAGAGAATGTGGCTTTGCTCTCTTCCGTGTGGTCCGTGTATTCAGTGGTAGATGGTTTAAAGGTTAAGATACAGAGGCAATGACCACGGATGCCCCAGGGCACCCTCTCTGGCTTCCCCCAGGGGATACTCTCTGACTGCGCCATTCACCTTGTCACACGGAAATAATCGATAGTATGAGTGGGTGTGGTTTTGATTTCTTCCGTGTGGTCCGTGTATTCTGTGGTGTATGGTTTTAGCAGGCTAGACCTGCTGGGCTGCCAGTTCGCGCAGTTCTTTCGATTCTGGTAGCAGGACAATGCCGCGGCCCAGGGTCACCATTCTGCGCCGCTCGAAATCCTTAAGCAGGCGACTGATAACTTCGCGTGCAGTGCCGAGCTCTGTGGCCAGTTGCTGGTGGGTGAGGCGCAATTCCCCGCTGCCGTTGTCGAGTTCAAGCAGCCTTCGCGCCAGTCGCACATCCATACGGCCGAAGGCCACATCCTCAATCAGCGCCATCAGATCGGCGATGCGCAGGCTGATCATGGACAGCACAAAGCGCCTGAAAGCGGCGTCGGAGAGCAGGGCGTCTAGGCGTTTTGGAGAAAGCAGGGCCAGTTCGGTTTCTTCCTCGGCAATACCCTCGGCAGGATAAGGGCGGCCACCCAGCAGGCAGGACGTGGTCAGCATGCAGGTCTGTCCATCCTCAACACGGTAGAGCACGATCTCACGGCCCTCCGGGTCCATCTTCTGAACGCGTACGGAGCCGCTGAGCACGAACACATAGCCCTGACAGGCATCGCCGTCGCGAAACAGCACCGTGCCACCCGGCACCTGCATCAAAGGGAGAGCATCCAGCTCATCGCGTATGGACGCCGGCAACTGGGCGAGATCGGGGAATGCCTGCATTATAGAACCCATCGAATCACCCTCCCTGTCAGCGCAAAGTCATTTCAGTGTTGCGGATATGTGAAAGTGAGCGGCGGAAATGCCCCCAGTCCCACTGCCTGCCGGGGTCCCATTTGCGGCCCGGCGCGACATCCTGATGTCCTACGATACGCTCCGTAGCCACATCCGGAAAGCGCAGCATCAGCGCCCGACACAGGCGTGCGGTTTCCCGATATTGTACCGCAGTGAACGGGGCTTGCTCATCGCCCAGCATTTCGATGCCGATGGAATAATCATTACAGCGCTCTCTGCCCTGCCAGATGGATGCTCCGGCATGCCATGCGCGCTGCTCAACCGGCACGAACTGGGTGATATTCCCCACCCGATCCACCACAAAATGCGCCGCCACGCGCATGCCTTCAAGGCTTGCGAAGGATGCGTGCGCCGAGGTATCCAGCCGGCCTGAGAACAACGCCTCGACGTGTTGCATGGCGAACTGGCCGGGGGGCAGGCTGATGGCGTGCAGCACAATCAGGTCCACAGCCGTGCCTGCCGGTCGAGCATCGTGATGCGGCGAGGGGACGAAGCGCATGGGGGTTTTCAGAGCCATGCCCCATGATGCGGTGATGCACCGGAGGCTGGCAAGACCTGAAGGTTAGACCATGCGGTCAGATTACCCGTTCATTACCGCCATCAATCGGTAATTGCGCGCCTGTGGTACAGGCAAACAGGGGTCCTGCCATGGCTGAGGCAAGCTCGGCGACATGCTTCGAGGTTACTTCCACATGCAGCAGATTGTTGGTTTTGTAGGCTTCCACACTGAGCCCGTAATGCGCGGCACGTGCAGCCAGCACTTCATCCGTCCAGATGGCCGTATCAAACACCGCATTCGGGTGCAGCATATTGATACGTATGCCCTGTTCAGCCATTTCCAGTGCGGCTACGCGGCCCAGCTGGGTGAGTCCGGCCTTGGCCACTGAGTAGGCGGCGGCGCCCGGTCCGGGTGCCGGCACATTCTTCGACGCAATGATGACCACAGCAGGCTCCATACCCAGGGCCAGATAGGGTTGGCAAAATGTGAGCAGGCGCTGATGGCTGCTCAGATTCAGGGCAAGACTCTTTTCCCATCCAGCGGCATCCATATCGGCGATGCGCCGGCTGGCAGGGAAGATACCGGCATTGGAAACTACGATATCCAGGCCGCCGAAGCGGCGTACAGCCTGCTCCACACAGGCTTTCAGGGCGGCATCATCGGTTACGTCGCAAACCAGTCCCAGCGCATCCGCTGCGGCAAACAACTCCCTTACCTGTGGATTGATATCCAGTGCGAGCACGGCCGCACCCTGAGAGCGCAGTACCTCGGCGCAGGCCCGGCCGATGCCGCTGGCAGCTCCGGTCACCAGAGCCACCTTGCCCTGATGCAATTTTGAGGCGCCACCTTTGCCCAGCTTGGCCTGCTCCAGTTCCCAATATTCGACCTCGAATAATTCGGCCTCCGTTACCGGAGTCCAGCGGCTCATGGATTCTGCTTGCAGCACAGCAGGTCGAGTGTGTGTACTGATATCAGCAATGATGCCGGCCTCCTGCGCACTGCGCCCGAAGCTGATGCAGCCGGTTCCGGGCCAGATAGCCCAGCGGGGAGCCACATCCAGGCAGGTCAGTGCGTCATCGGCATGTCGTGAAAAATAGGCCCGGTAGTCATCCGCATAGGCAGCCACACATGCTGCGACATCACCGTCGACGAACAGCGGTGATGGTTTGGTTCGAATCACATGGTCCGGGGTCAGCGTGCCGCGGCTTACAGCTTTAGCCCTGTCATGCGCGGCAAAGCCTGCTGCTTCCGGGCCATCATCCAGACAGGCCAGCATGGGTGCGCCACGCAGCCGGCTTACCTCACGGCGCAGGGTGGCCAGAGCCAATAAATCGGTTTGCGTTTGAGCCTTCGGCAGGGCGTAGGCCGCATGCTTTTGAAGATAGGCCTCGGCCTTGCTGACCAGCGTAATCATCTGCTCATAGCTTGCTTTTGCATCATCAGCAAAGGTGAACAGGCCGTGATGCATCAACACCATGCCGTCGAGCTCTTTCCAATCGACATCGCGGGTCAGATCACGAACTGTTTTAGCCAGAATGAAACCCGGCATCACATAGGGAATCACCAGCACGCGTTCGCCGAATAGCTCGCGGATGCGCGTTTCGCCATCCGGAGTATTGCTGATGGTGACCACTGCATCGGTATGCGTGTGATCAACGTAGGCAAATGGAATCAGTGCATGCAGGATCGCCTCGACGGAGGGGTTCGGTGCGGATGGATCGAGCATGGCGATGCGCTGGGCGCGTACCATATCGGTGTCGCTGAGTTCATCCAGCTTGGCCAGCCGGAGCAGGGCGGACATGCGCACCGGGGCAAAGCCTGCGGCTTCAATGGTCGCCAGATCCCAACCGCTACCCTTCACATACAGTGTCTCCACGGCATCGCCGAACACATCCCTGGCCGTTGCCTTAAGCGAGGTGTTACCACCGCCGTGCAGTACCAGCGATGGTTCGCGGCCCAGCAGGCGGGAGGTGTACACTCGCAGGGCAAGGGCATCGGCACAGCTTGCAGCCTCCGCATCATTCCACAGGCTTTGCATTGTCATTCTCCTCGTCGGTTTCATTTTCAGGGTTGTCGCTTCCCACTTCGGGGATCAGTCCGTTTACAAAGTCAGTTGCATCGAAGGGCATCATATCGGCCAGTGTTTCGCCCACGCCGACATAACGCACGGGCAGGCCAAAGCGGTGCACCAGTTGCAGGACAATACCGCCCTTGCCAGTGCCATCGAGCTTGGTAACGATCAGGCCGCTGGTGCCGGCTACCTCACGGAATTTTTCGACCTGCGCTACAGCATTCTGTCCGGTGCCGGCATCCACCACCTGCCAGACCTCGTGCGGCGCACCATCGAGTGCCTTGCCGATCACCCGGCGTACCTTGCCCAATTCATCCATCAGGCCCTTGTCGGTTTGTACCCGTCCGGCGGTATCGATAATCACCACATCGTAGTCCCTTGAGATGCCACGCTGCACGGCATCATAGGCCACAGCAGCGGGATCGGCGCCGTCATGCTGGCGTACCATATCGGCCCCGGCACGCTCCACCCAGACGGCTAACTGCTCAATCGCTGCGGCACGGAAGGTATCGCAGGCGCCGACTACAACGCGCTTGCCTTCAGCACGAAACATCGTGGCCAGTTTGCCGATCGTGGTTGTTTTCCCGGTACCGTTCACGCCCACCACAAGCAGTACAAACGGTCCGCTTGAAGGCAGGTTGAGCGGTTTAACTTCAGGGAACATTTGCAGCATGGCTGTTTTCAGGCCATCCAGCGGTTGTTTGGCTTTTCTTGCCTTGCCGACAAGCGCTAGTGAAGTCTGCGCACCGCAATCGGCCAGAATCAGGCCGTCCTCGACATCTGCCCACTCGGTCTCACTTAATTTTACAACATCGCGCCCTGGAAGCAGTTGGGAAAGATTCTCCCGGCTACGGCTTAGGCCCTGTTTGAGTCTGGAAAATAAAGACACGTCATCTCCTCCAAAGGAAGCGGGCGGCGTTACAGCCCCGATTCGGGCATGCTGGGAGACGAGGGGGAACAGTCAACCGTGGAGTTGGGGTTTTCAGTGCATGCCGCTGTGCTGTGCGTGCCCGGCACGCATATCGCGCACAGGGGCCGATAGCGTAAGGTTTTCGCCATCCGATAACCGGAACACAATTTCGACCATCTCTCCCTCTTTGAGCGGGTGCTTGAGCCCCATCAGCATCACGTGCGAGCCGCCGGGCGAGAAACGCGCCTCCCCGTTGGCCGGTATGCCCACCTCGCTCAAAGGAGACATCACCATCCTGTTCCCGTCCATGCGCATGGCGTGCATCCCCGCCGAGTCCGCCACATCGCAGGCCACACCCGTCAGCTTCACACTCTCGGACCCCGTATTGCGCACCACCATGTAGGCAGCCGTACTATCGGCCACCGGTGGCGACAGGCGCACCCAGGCATCCTCAATCAGCAGATCGTCGGCATATGCCGGCGAGGCACTGAGCAGGGCCAATAACATCCATAATGTTTTTTTCACCGACTTACCCCTTTCACAGCCAAGGCCGCATCCTGTCTGCAATCAGGGCAGGATCGGTCTGTTCATCAAACAGATCGACAACCTTCCCGTCCCGGTTGACCAGATAGATAAAGTTCGTGTGCTCCACCTCATAATTGGCATCGGCAGGATGCTCCGGGACTTCATAATCCACCCGCCATTGTGCCGCCACTTGGTCGAGCTGTTCGCGAGTTCCGGTTAGGCCCCTGATACGCTTGTCGAAGAAGCTTACATACTTGTTCAGCAATGCAGGGGTATCACGCTGGGGATCGACACTGATGAATATGCCGCCCACACGTCCGGCCTGCGACGCTTCCATCTGCTGCATGGCGGAGGCTATAACGCCGAGTGCCGCCGGGCAGACATCGGGGCAATGGGTATAGCCGAAAAAGACCAGCATCACCTTGCCGCGAAAATCGTGCAGGCTGACGGGGCCGGTGGCCGACTCCAGCCGGAAATCCCCCCCCATTCCTTGTAAAGCAGGTGGTACCGACGGTTTTTGCATCTCCAGTAGCCAGGCGGTTATGCCAACGGCCGCCATGATACCTATGACTATAAAAATGTTTCTGACAGCGGATTTATTCATTGCAGTAATCGTATATTCCTCTTTGTTGTTTGACCATGCCGGAAGGCGTCTCCCAGGCTCGCTAACAGGTCTGCAGTCATCGGATCTTTTCTTTCTCTCAAATCAATTATTGTCTTATTTCTCTACTCAGGGTTTGGCATACGCAGCCACCAGTTGACGAAACAAGCTTAGCGATTCCTCGCCATCCCAGCCCCGCTCACCGATAAAACGCCCGATGATTTTGCCGTCGCCACCGATCAGGTAGCTGGTTGGCAAGGCGCGCACTTCATAGCGATTGCGCACCACGCCTTCCGGATCGAGCAGGGTATGGAATCGGGGGCTGACCTCCTGCATGAAGTCGTGCACCTTTTGTTCATCGCCGCGATCCACATTGACGCAGACAATGCTCAGGCCCTTGGCGGAAAGCTCCCTGTCCAGATGATGCAGCAAGGGCATTTCCTTGCGACACGGTACACACCAGGTGGCCCAGAAATGCAGTAGGACCAATCTGCCATGATGGTTTTTCAGGGTATCCGTTCCACTGCCCGCCATGGACAGGGAAAAATCTGGTGCGGGTTTGTGCTCGCTTGGTATTTGGACACCGAAGGACTGCATGGCTTCATCCAGCGTGCCAGCTGCCGCAGCGCTCTGGGGGGAGAGCACCCAGAGCGCGAACAGCACGGCCAGTGCGACACAAAGCCTAGCGCGCATTTGTCTTTACATAGGCGGAAATCTGCCGCCACTCTGCCTTGTCCATCTGCATGCCTTTTTCATCCATGCGCAGTTTCATCACACCCAGCATATGCCGCCAGCCTTCCCAGTCCAGTCGCTTGGGATGCGGCAGGGCATGGCAGGTACTGCAACGTTCGGCATACAGTTGACCGACTGCCGAATCGGCATCAGGAATTTCCGCCGCCCAGGCGGGGGCGACGATGCAAAGCAATACAATCATCGTTAGTATTTTCATCACCACCCCACCCCCTAGAATCCGAGATCGCTTGGCCCGGTTGATTTGCCGGTTGCGCGTATGCTTTTGCTGGTCGGTATCTCGACATACCAGCTTAACATCAATCGCCATTTATCTTTCATCTGCAGCCCGTCCATGCGCTGATACAGCGGCAACTGCACGCCGATGTCGACAATCTGCAAGGGCATCGGCTGCCACTGCACACCAAGGGTTGCAAATATCTGTTTCTTGCCGATGGAAGCAGGATCCCACATCGGCGTCATATAGGTGGATGTAGCGCTTCCCTGGGTGGCATGGCCGGAAGCACCGCTTACCGCCTCATCCGCCTCGCCCTTTATTTTGCCTATGATATCACCGTTGATCTGGCCGTAGAGCAACAGTGCATAGTGCGGCTGATACATCACATAGGCATCCAATTGTGTGCGATTGCCGAGATGATAGCCGCGCTTGTTGTTGCCTGCCCTGACGGTGTAGCGGGCATCCGCGCCCCACCACCACGGCGAGCTGGAGCCCTGAAACAAGGCACCGACAATGGGGTCCCATGTGCCGCTGCCCATCTGCATGGCATAGGGAAGGAGTTCCGTTCGGCGCATGGCAAGCGGGTGTGCGGTGTTGCGCTTGTCGATTGAGCCGGTCGGCATGGACAGGCCCAGAAATAATGACGCCTGCTGGGTCGGAATCAGCGTATCGTCGGCATAGATGCGATACTTGGTCATCAGCATGGTATCCATCAGGCCCTTTGATTTCATGGTGTAGCCGGCCACGCCGGTTGTGGTTTGCATCATGCTGCTGAATTGCATATCCATGTCGTTTTCACCGTACATGCCCATCACACCGGCAAAAAAGTCGTCGGTGAAGCTGTAGCCGGCAGAAAGGCTGAGCATCCGCATGTCCATGCTTGTCGGTGCTGCCATGTATTTACCCGCAGCAGGCATGCCCAGGATGCTGGCTGGCGCGACATCATTCGTGCCGGAGCGCAAGCCGGACATATGCATCTGCATCGGCTGGATCTTGAAGCGGAATTCATGGGTTTCCGGGATGCCGCCGCCGGGAATATTCATCGGCATATTGCCGCCGCATTTACCGCAGCACAGGCCGACATAGGCATCCGCAGATTTTGGTGATACAGGTATCGCAGCAAGCAGCGCGGCTGCCATGTAATAAAATATAGTTTGTCTTTTCACTGATTCATTCTCCCCAAATGTTTATTTTCCCACGTGCCAACGGCACGCATATCAGGCCTGCCACTTGGCAGGGATTAGGTTAAAGGGTCGGGAAAATCAGGCTTTTCGAGGAGGAGGGGTGGAAAGAAGGGGCTCGTGGGCGGTAAAATTATTTGGCGATGCGACAATGTCTGCATCTTCCGATTGCACAATATCGAGCGCACACAGTGAAACCGCATGCGGTGCGAGCAGGAGCGGCAGGGTATCGGTGCTGCTGTGACAGCCGCAGCCGCATTCCAGACGACAGGTGTCGGCAGGCAGGTCCAGTACCGGATCATGGACCGTCGCGGGTGACATCGAATGTGCAGCATGCTTTTGCATCGCATCCGTGCCGCACATTTCCGAGGCGGATACCATCGGGGCACTGCTGACAATCAGCAGTCCGACAATCATCCCTAGAGAAATGAACTTGCGCATGCCTGCACACTACACAGAGTTTGAAGTTGCTTTCAAGATACATCTAAGCATCAGGCGATTCCCCGAATTGTCGTGTTTCAATTTCATAGGCAATTAGTGCCTGTTCATCAAAACAACAGAAAACAATCTCCCGGAATGCTTCCCCCGGCTCTGAGGCAAGGAATGCGCGCACCTCCTTTACGGCAATAGCAACCGCCCGCTTGAGCGGGAATCCGTACACACCGCAGGAGATGGCCGGAAAGGCGATGCTTTGCAGTTGATGGGATAAGGCCAGTTGCAGGCTGTTGCGATAGCAGGAAGCGAGCAGATCATCCTCATTGTGCGATCCGCCGTGCCAAACCGGGCCCACGGTATGAATCACAAAGCGTGCGGGCAAGAGATATCCATGGGTGATCTTTGACTCACCGGTGGCGCAGCCGCCGAGCGCGCGGCATTCAGCCAGCAGTTCCGGGCCTGCTGCACGGTGTATCGCCCCGTCCACACCACCGCCGCCAAGCAGGGATGTGTTGGCAGCATTGACGATGACGTCAATCTTAAGTCGGGTGATGTCTCCACGAACGGCATGCAGCATGGTTTTTGGCGGCGTATACATTGCACTTGCCCTCCTTGTCGATTTATCCATTATAGCCCGTCAGCAAGACACCGATTTATTCACAGGAGTTTACCATGTACCGCAGCGCCCTTTTTGCACTTACCCTGCTGGCCTTTTCCACGGCTGCTCTGGCAGGTGCCCCGATGGACAACGATCAGGTCAAGGCGACCATTGCCAAGAATCTGCAGCGTCTTTCCCCCCAGCTGGTCGTGCAGGATGTGCGTCCGTTTGACGCCATTCCCGGTCTCTACGAAGTACGCATCGGCAATAACATCTTCTACACCGATGCCACCGGCGACCACATGATTTCCGGCCATATCTTCGATACCGCTGCACACGCCGACATGACCCAGGCACGCATCGAGGATATGAATCGCGTCGACTGGAGCACGCTGCCGCTGAAAAATGCCATCGTGTCGGGCGACCCGAAGGGTAAGCCTGTTGCCGTGTTTACCGATCCGGACTGTCCGTTCTGCCGTCATCTCGAAAAGGAGATGCCCAATGTCAAAGGTGTAAAGGTTTATACCTTCCTGATGCCGCTGGAGAGCATCCACAAGCATGCCCGTGCCAAATCCGAGGCCATCTGGTGCGCCAAAGATCAGCACAAGGCGCTGCAGGCTGTCATGCTTGAAGATAAACAGGCTGCAGACCTCAAATCCAAAGACTGCAAAACCCCGATTGCCGAAAACATTGCGCTGGCTGAAAGCCTCGGTATCAATGGCACACCAACCCTGATTGCTGGTGATGGTCGCAAGCATGCCGGCAGCTTCACCGCCGAGCAGCTTGAACAGTGGGTCAAGCAGTAAACCTGCCCATCAGGTCCGATAATCGGATCAGACAAGTTTAGGAGACAATATGCGCACAGAAAGAAAGACCGACGCCCTGCGTACGGTGGATATTGATACCGGCTTCAACCGGCATGCTGAAGGTTCAGCGCTGATCAGTTTCGGTCAGACGCGCGTGCACTGCACAGCTTCCGTTGATGAGCGGGTGCCGCCTTTTTTGCGCAACTCCGGCAAGGGTTGGGTGACGGCTGAATACGGCATGCTGCCGCGCTCCACGCATACCCGTAGCGATCGCGAGGCCGCGCGTGGCAAGCAGGGTGGCCGCACAGTTGAAATCCAGCGCCTAATTGGTCGTTCGCTGCGCGCAGTGGTCGATCTGCACAAGCTGGGCGAACGCCAGATTGTGCTTGACTGTGATGTATTGCAGGCCGATGGAGGTACGCGTACAGCTGCCATTACCGGCTCCTGGGTGGCGCTACGTATTGCTGTGAACAAGCTGCTGGCCGAGGGGCTTTTAGAGGAAGACCCGATTATCGGTCAGGTCGCTGCAGTCAGCTGCGGTTTTGTGGACAATGAGGCTCTGCTGGATCTTGAATACACAGAGGATTCCCGTGCCCAGATGGATGCTAATTTCGTCATGACGCCGGATGGTGGCATTATCGAGATTCAAGCCACAGCAGAGGACAAGCCGATGCACTGGGACGATGTGCTGGCCCTGAAGTCGCTTGCCGAGAAGGGCATCCGCGAACTGTCCGAACTGCAACTTCGTGCCGTCGGCGGCTGATTTTATTACACCATCCATGAAACTGGTCGTCGCCAGCAACAACGCCAAAAAACGCAAGGAGATTGCCGCGATTCTCGGGAGTCTCGGTATTGAAATCGTTCCCGTAGAGCAAACAGTCTTCATCGAGGTCGAGGAAAATGCCGACAGCTTCGCCGGCAATGCGAGGAAGAAAGCCGAAGCATTTGCCGCAGCCAATGGTTGTGCTGCCCTGGCTGACGATTCCGGCCTGTGCGTCGATGTGCTCGGCGGCGCGCCGGGAGTCTATTCCAGCCGTTTTGCCGGTGGAAATGCTTCTGATACCGATAACAACGCCAAACTTCTCGAAGCGCTCAATGGTACTGAAGATCGCGCTGCCCACTTTGCCTGTGCTCTGTATCTTTGCCAGCCAGATGGCGATTCGCTAAGCGCTGAAGGCAGGGTTGAGGGCTTCATACGTAGGGCTCCATCCGGCGAGAGCGGTTTCGGCTACGACCCCCTGTTCTTCTGCCCCGAACTCGGCAAGGTATTCGCCGAGGCGAGCGCAGAGGAAAAGGCTTCGGTATCCCACCGTGGTCGGGCCCTGCGGATAATGGCCGAAAGGCTGAAAGCCGATGCAATCATTTAACCCGCACTGTCGCGCCTGTCCGCGATTGGCCGGGTTTCTCGACGAAGTAAGGGATAAGTATCCCGATTATTTTGCCGCCCCGGTACCTGCCTTTGGCGATAAAAATCCGAGGCTGTTAATCGTAGGTCTGGCTCCAGGCATGCATGGGGCGAATCGCAGTGGACGACCTTTCACCGGGGATTTCGCCGGTATTCTGTTGTATCAAACCCTGTTCGATCTGGGTTTGTCTTCTGCCCCTGTGTCGGAACATGTGGACGACGGGCTTGAATTGCACGGTGTGCGTATCAGCAATGCTGTGAAATGCCTGCCGCCGCAGAATAAGCCGGAGACGTCCGAGATCATTCAATGCAATGGCTTTCTGAAAACAGAAATCGAAGCATTGCCAGCTGGATGCAATCTGCTGGCCTTGGGCAAGATCGCCCATGATGCTGTGCTGCGAGCCTACGGTTTAAAGCTTTCCGAGTTGAAATTCGGGCACGCTGCCAGCCATGGCTTGCCGGATGGGCGCAGACTCACTGATTCCTACCATTGCTCGCGCTACAACACCCAGACGAAACGACTGACTGAGGCGATGTTCAGGGATGTGCTGAAACTGGCGGCAGCGAGCTGATTTCCCTGGCTTGTCCTTTACCCTGAAAGGGCAGGGGACAAAGCAGGTTGATTTAAGATGGTGAAGCGATACCTTCCCAAACCTTCGAAATTCAGTCGAGGCATGGAGTAAACGATGACGATGGAAGACCGGATTGCCGGATTTCGTACGCGAGCGGAAGAGATGGGCACACGTTTGACCGCTTTGCGGAGGTCACTTTGACATTGAGGGCAAGGAACACGATCTGATCGAACTTGCCGCGCGCATTGAGGATCCCACACTGTGGAACGATCCCGAGCAGGCGCAGGCGGTGATGCAGAAGCGCACACGTCTGGAGCGGCCGCTGAAGGCATACAAAGACACACTGGAGACTCTTGAGGAGCAGGTGATGCTCTATGAGATGGGTGCCGATGAAGGCGACACGGAGATTCAGAGTGAAGCTGCGTATGCTCTGGATAGTGTTGAGGAAGGTATTGCAGCACTCGAAATGGAAGTGATGCTGGGCGGCGAGAACGATGCCGAATCGGCATTTCTGGAAGTCCATGCCGGAGCCGGTGGTACCGAAGCGCAGGACTGGACGGAAATGCTGCTGCGCATGTATCTGCGCTGGGCCGAGCGTAAGGGTTTTGCCACCGAGCTGATGGAGTGCACCGAGGGTGAAGAGGCCGGCATCAAGTCGGTGACCGTGTCGGTGAAGGGCGAATATGCCTTTGGACTGCTGCGCGCCGAGGTGGGGATTCACCGGCTGGTGCGCAAATCGCCATTCGATTCCGGCAATCGCCGCCACACATCCTTTGCCTCCGTGTTTGTTTATCCCGATATCGACCGGGAAATTGAAATTGATATCGATGAATCCGATGTGCGCACCGATACCTACCGCGCTTCCGGTGCCGGTGGCCAGCACATCAACAAAACCGATTCAGCCATCCGCTTGACGCATATTCCGACCGGAATTGTGGTGCAGTGCCAGAATGATCGTAGCCAGCATAAGAATCGTGCTGCTGCCTGGAAGATGCTCAAGGCTCGCATGTACGAATTCGAACTGGAGAAACAGAATGCTGAGAAGCAGGAGATGGAGGACGGTAAGTCCGATATCGGCTGGGGTCACCAGATTCGCTCCTATGTGCTCGATCAGTCGCGCATCAAGGATCTGCGCACCGGTATGGAAACGGGCAATACGCAGGCATTTCTCGACGGGGACATCGATGCCTTCATTCAGGCCCAGTTGATGGGAGTTCGGCGCGGCGAAGCTTGATTCGCAGGCGTTCTTGCGCCAGTTGATACTTCAGGGCGCTTAAGGCGAGAAATATCTTTATTTTTCGGCAAGAAACGCTATAGTGCCGCGCCCTGCCAACGGAGGTTTTATTTAATGATTAAGCTGTATTCGGATCCAGCCAGCCCAGATTCCCATCGCACACGCATCGTTCTTGCTGAGAAGGAATTGCCCAGCGAAATCATTGATGTTGAGGACGATGAATCCTCCAAGGCGCTGCAGGACATCAATCCGGTTGGCAAGCTGCCGACGCTGGAGGACCGCAGCACGGTTCTCTTCGAGGCTTCTGTTGTTAATGAATACCTTGATGAGCGCTACCCGCATCCCCCGCTGAAGCCGGGTTCGCCTGCTGAGCGTGCCCAGATGCGCTTGGCGGTAATGCGTATCGAGCAGGAGTTGTTTCCGATCTATGATGAGCTTGAGAAAGCCAGCGACAAGGCTGCGGGCAGAAAGAAGATTGGCGATTATCTTGAGGCGCTTGATACCTATATGGCTCGTCAGGAATATTTTGTCGGCGAATGCTACACGCTGGCTGATGTATCGCTGGCGCCGATTCTGTGGCGTTTGTCGCCTATGGGTATCGACACCGCCAGATGGCCGCATCTTGAAGCGTATATGGATCGCCTGTTTGAGCGCCCGGCTTTCGAGCGCTCCCTGTCCGAACACGAACAGATGATGCACGACTGATCCAGTCTACGGAGTAATGAAAAAAGGCGGCCATGGGTCGCCTTTTTTCGTTTTATATTTAGCTCTGGTTTCTTATGTCCATGGCCAAGCGTTGGCCGAAGGAAGGAAGTGGATGTCCTGTTCTTCAGGCCGATGGTAATGGGTCAGCTGCATTTCCAGCACCGGAATATCCGCATCCGATATATTCGCACCTTTCTGCATGCGCCGATGGATGTGCTCTTTGAGTTTATCCTCGGATGCATCAATCCATGCGAAACGGAAAGGGACACCTGATGCGTTTGCTGTATTCCTTGCCCGCTGTCGCTCATCCATGGATAGGAATGTGGCGTCGAGAATGACCGGCCAGCCGGTGCTCAGCAGGGTGATCGCTGCGTCGAACATTGCCTGATAGGTATGGCGATGCATTTCCTCGCTATACAGATCCAGTTCCAGATGTATGCCTGCAATGCGTTTGCGTGTGGCATCGGATCGAATAATGATAGCGCGCGCAATTCCGCAGCCGAGCAGTGCCAGATGGCTTTTTCCGCTACCGGAGAGTCCGCCGACTGCATACAGACATGGTGTGGTGGATGGTTTCAGGTAGGTCGCGGCCAGTTCGAAATAGCGTGCTGCCTCTTCTAGTTTGGTCTGCTTCTCGTTCTTCCCTGTTGCCGCGTCTTCGGCCAGCAGGCAGGCAACCTTGCCGCGCACCCCGGCGCGGTAGGAAAGAAACAAGGGTAGCAATGGCATGCCGCTATAATCGCCGCTGAATTCGAGATAGCGCGACAGAAAACGGAAGGCTAGATCGGCGTGCCCGCGCGCATCGCAGTCCATAACGAGAAAGGCGGCATCGTTCAGGGTGTCGATGGCGCGGTACTCTGGATTGAACTCGATGCAGTCGAACACCGTTGGCTTGCCGTCATAGAGCGCGATATTGCCTAGATGGAGATCGCCGTGGCAGTCGCGGATGCGGGCATCGGCTATGCGTTGTGCGAAAATATCGACAAGATGCTTTGTCTGCTGCATGCAGAGGCGTCGCAAGTCATGGATCAGTTCTGCTTTGATTGCTTCCGGGTGGTGCAGCGCTGTGTTCAGTGAGGCATCGATATGGCTTAACAGGTAGCGAGGCGCGCCGAAGGTGTTGATTGCATCGTTTTGTGTGGCCTGTGCATGGAAGTTTGCGATATTCCTTGCCAAAACATCCATCCATGCGGTGTCGAAGGCTGTGTTATTGATGCGTTCACTTAACAGGTCGCTATCGGCGAATTGGCGCATCTTTACGCAATAGTCGCGGATATCTTTTGTTCCACCAAGCTTGAAGCTCCCATCCTCATATCCAATCGGTAAAATATCGAGATAAAGCTTGGGCGCCAGTCGCCGATTCAGATGCAATTCCTCTTCACAGAAGTGGTGTCGCTTATCCAGTGTGGAGAAATCAAGAAAGCCGAAATTAACCGGTTTTTTTACCTTGTAGGCAAAGGAGCCAGTGAGCAATACCCATGAGGCATGCGTTTGAAGTAGGCGGACTTCTTCTACGGGATGTTGATAGAAATCTTCCCGCAACATGGCCTGAATCAGGGGAGGGGAAGGGTTGTTCATATGTGGATTCTAGCAGGCCGGACAGCTTGCTGCGCAACAGAAAGGCTGTCCGGACGCTTGTGTAATAGCCGGTTCAGGCGGCTTTGCGTTGCTTCTCAAGCGGGGGGGTATCAAGCATGAACTGCCAGACGAACATCAGGGCAGAGACAACAAGCGCCAGGCCGAGGCCGGCCGCAATGCTGTTGGCGCCGCTGCCAAGTTGCATGCCGGCGGGAATAAACACAACCACTGCTGGCAGAATCAGCGCCAAGCGCGTCCAGGTTGAAGCTTGTTTGAGAATTACCGAAGCTGCACCCGGTACGCTCATCAGTGCGAAGAGGGTTAGCGCAATCCAGTGATTTTCTTTGTCCACGCCTGTCAGTTGCTCCCACAGGCCGGATTGCGAGCCGGAAAGGCGGATGTCAACAAAGGCACCGACAATGATGATGGCGATGGCCGCAATGAGCCACATAAGCCAGCCCATCCACATTTTCTGGCGGGCGAGGTGGTTGGTCCAGACGCCATTGCCGATGACATACATCATGCCTGCAAAGCCGATGCCCCACGCCAGTTGCTGTGCCTGTGATTCCATGCTGTTTACCTGCCTTTCTTAACTTTGTGATGCTGCGCAAGCCTAGCAGCAGAGAGATGCTTCGTCACAATCATGTTGCGAGCACATAAAACAGGCATAAGTTTTATAAAATGCATATTAAATAAGCACAAAGATGAAGTGACCCTAGCCTGTATGATTTAGAAAAACGTTGAAAAATATAGAAAAAACAAGAAAAACAAAAGTTGGCACGGTCATTGCTTTATTAAAGGTATGGCGGGAATGCCCGCACACTTATGTAGTAAAGGAGATAACAATGAAAAAAACATATGTAGCAATGATGATGGCCGGTCTGATGGGCACCGGTATGATGGCAAACACTGCGCTAGCTGAAGAATTGCCAATGGGTATCACCGCTTCGGGCGATATCGGTATTGCCAGCCAGTACGTCTGGCGCGGTGTGACGCAGACTGCAGGCAAGACGGCCGTGCAGGGTGATCTGGGTCTGGCTCTCGGTGGTTTCTCAATCGGCGGCTGGTTCTCCAATGCCTATCCTGCAACTGCGCCGCAGTTCGCAGGTCGTGACGTTGTCGAATTCGATTGGACTGCAAGCTATGGCGGAGAGATTGGCGATTCTGGTTTCTCATACTCGGTGGGCGATATCCTGTACACCTACCTGTACGACTCCGCTTCGAACTTCAATGAAGTCAATGCAGGGCTGTCCTACGGCCCGGTTTCTCTGACCGGTTACTATGTGACCAGCGACAGTAAGAGCAAGTTCTACCTGGCTGGCGATATGTGGGCCGATCTGGGCGTTTCCGGCTCCCTGTACGGTTTCGATCTTTCCGGCACTGTGTCTTATGCCAAGTGGAAGAAGAATGCCACTGTCCGTGCGATCGGCGCTACCAACACTTGGAAGAGCGGCGTGAACCTGATCACTCTGGGTATGAGCAAGGGCGTAACCGACAATCTGTCCGCTTCCCTGACCGCCACCATTCCGGTCGCTAAAAAGCAGCCTGATGGTAACCGCTACATCTATGGCACTGCGGCCAAGAACGAGTTCGTAGCCGCACTGAATATGTCCTACTGATGCGTGAGGAACGGGGCGGGCAAACGTCCGCCCCTTCCAAATGATCCGAATCAATCTAAACAAGGAGATAAATATGAAAATGATCAAGGCAATCATCAAGCCGTTCAAGCTGGACGAGGTCAAGGAAGCTCTTGTCGATATTGGTGTCTCAGGCCTGACCGTCACAGAAGTGCGTGGTCACGGACGGCAGAAGGGGCATACGGAATTATATCGTGGCTCTGAGTATCAAGTGGATTTTCTGCCCAAGGTGGAACTGACCGCAGTGGTGGCAGCTGCGCAGGTCGACGAAGTTATCGACGCCATTGTTAAAGCCGCCAGAACCGACAAGGTCGGTGACGGCAAGATCTTCGTGCTGGATGTCGCCAAGGTAGTGCGCATCCGGACCGGAGAGGAAGACGACACAGCGCTGTAAAACGAACCCATTCATATAATAAAAAAGGAGATAACCATGAGAAAGTTATTTAAGAAAACAATGGGGTACTTGCCAGCGATGCTGCTGACGCCCTCTCTGGCACTGGCCGATGAAGTGCCGACCATTAATTCAGGCGATACCGCCTGGATGATTACCGCAACCGCATTGGTGTTGCTGATGACACTGCCAGGACTGGCACTGTTTTACGGCGGCATGGTGCGCAAGAAGAATGTGCTGTCGGTGTGTATGCAGACCATCAGCATCGCCGCATTGATGAGTGTGCTCTGGGTTGTATGCGGTTATTCGCTGGCCTTTACTGAAGGCAATGCCTTTATCGGCGATCTTTCCAAGGCTTTCCTCAGTGGCGTTGGTGTGGATGCGATTTCCGGAACGATTCCTGAAACCGTGTTTGCCACCTTCCAGATGACCTTCGCCATTATTACCCCGGTGCTGATCATCGGTGCCTTTGCCGAGCGCATGAAATTCTCGGCAATCCTGGCCTTCATGACGGCCTGGGTGTTGGCTGTTTACGCACCTGTCACCCACTGGGTGTGGGGCGGCGGTTTCCTCGGCGCAGCCGGAACGCTCGACTTCGCTGGTGGTACGGTGGTGCATATCAATGCCGGTGTGGCCGGTCTGGTCTGCGCACTCGTGCTTGGCAAGCGCATCGGCTATCCAAAGGAAGGCATGATGCCGCACAACCTGACCCTGACCATGATCGGTACAGCCATGCTGTGGGTCGGCTGGTTCGGCTTCAACGCAGGTTCGGAATTGGCTGCTGATGGCACTGCAGGCATGGCCATGCTGGTTACGCAGGTTGCTACAGCCATGGCTGTTCTGGCCTGGACCTTTGCCGAATGGGTGGTTTATAAGAAGCCATCCCTGCTGGGCGCATGTTCGGGTGCTGTGGCCGGTCTGGTAGCCATCACCCCGGCCTCCGGCTTCGTCGGCCCGATGGGCGCGCTGGCCATTGGCCTTGCAGCTGGTCTGGTCTGCTTCTGGGCTGTTACCAGTCTGAAGAAGATGCTTGGTTATGATGATTCGCTGGATGCCTTCGGTGTGCATGCAGTTGGCGGCATCGTTGGCGCCATGCTGACCGGCGTGTTTGTTTCGTCCTCTTTCGGTGGTGCTGGTTTTGCCGAGGGCGTAACGATGGTGCATCAGTTGGCGGTGCAGGGTGAAGCAGTGCTCTACACCATCGTTTACGATGCTGTTGTCACCTACGTCATTCTCAAGCTGATTGATATGGTGATCGGACTGCGCGTTACCGAGGAGCAGGAGCGCGAAGGTCTGGATATCACCCAGCATGGCGAGCAGGTTTACGAATAAATCTGTTTGCCGAACAAATGGATGCCTGAGCCAATCAACCACCCACCCTCAGGCGAAGGCATTCATGGAAAAGGGGGGCGGCCATCGGGCCGCTCCCCGCTTTCCGTAGATGGAATACACAGGAGAATATGATGAGTAAGCCGCTGTTATTGCATGCTCTTTCGCTGAATGATCGCATTCTTGAGCCCAATCGACTCCCTCTGCACGGACGGGTATGGGGTTATGCCAAGGAAGATTGCACACGAGATGGTTTTATCGGCCATTGCCTGACCATGCTTTCGGAGCTGGGGATGACAGCATCAGGTATTTCACTGAGCAACAAGGATGTAGTGGCCTTTGATGCGCAAGGCAAGGGGCGCACCTACACCGTGGTTATTTCGCTGGCCGACGATTCACTGGCCTCGCGTTATTTTTATTTTCTTGGCATTTGGAGGCATATGGAGGTTTTCGGAAAAGCCACCTCCTTGCCCGAGCTTTCCCTGGAGAGCGATATGTTGCATGCCGATTTTCAGTATGAAGCCTACTTCTCGGATGTGCCCCTGCAGCGCGATGCCTGCGACAAGCTGATCGCCGGGGAGATGTTCGGACAACAGCTTTATGATGGGCAACTTTACCTTTTCGGAAACGACCAGATGAAGAATGGAGCTGCAGCTGGTTTTGTACTGTCGCCGCTGGTGAATTCAACTGCCTTGCCGCGCGATGAGGTGCGGCATGCCCTGTATTCACTACGCAACATGATGGCCTTACGTGCACAGGTAATGCGCATGTACCAGAAGGTCTGGGACAGCGAAGAGGAAACAGGCCTATACAGTGAAGCGATGCGCCTGATGCGCCAGTCACGTCAGGAGGATGTTGCTGCAGAAGAATGGGACAGGCTGGTCTGCGACAGTGGTGAATCAATGTTGCGCCTCGCCGAACTTTCCGCCCAGCGCACCTGCCAACAAAGCGAAGTGCATGATCTTGCCGTCTTGTTCGAAAGCATCATCGGTGAATTGAAGGCTTTTGACATGCCGGGGATGTCGCCACTGTGGCCGCGTATGCGCCTGCCATTTGAGCATGGCCAAAGCCTGCTTGAGGAAAAGGCGGAAATGCTGCGCCGCACCGGTAAGCAGTGTGAGATTATTCTGCAAATGCTGCATTCGCGTATGCTGGCGCAGCAGCAGATAGTGCTTGCCCGCATCGTCAAAGGCCTGCCGGATGCAGGCGATTGAGGTATGCCGCTGCATGCGATTCGTTTCCAAAATATGTAGGCTGTCGGTATTCGAATTGCAATTCGGGGATCGAAACCATGTGGCGATCCGAAAAATAGAAACAGGAAGGGTGGGCTATGAAAAAAATTACAGCGATTATCAAGCCGTTCAAGCTGGATGATATCAAGGATGCGCTCGTGGGGATCGGTATTTCAGGCATGACAGTCAGTGAGGTTAAGGGGCACGGGCGTCAGAAGGGGCACACCGAGCTTTATCGTGGTGCGGAATACAGCGTGGATTTCCTGCCCAAGGCCGAGGTGTCCGTTGTTGTCGCCGATGATCAGGTTGAGGCCGCTGTTGAAGCTATATGTCAGGCAGCGAATACAGGCAAGGTCGGTGACGGCAAGATTTTTGTCTCACAGGTGGAACGTGTCATCCGCATTCGTACCGGCGAAGAGGACAGCGACGCGCTTTCCTGATCAGACCTGATAATTATTTACTAACGAATGGAACATAATAATAAGGGAATGTGGGTGTTGTAATGAATAATGCGGGATTTGATGTCTTCTTTTTAACGTTGGGTGCGGCCATGGTGCTGGCCATGCATGCCGGCTTTGCTTTTCTGGAAGCGGGTACGGTGCGCAAAAAAAATCAGGTGAATGCACTGATTCGGGTGCTGTCCGATTTCGGTTTCTCCACTGTGGCTTATTTTTTTGTCGGCTTTTTCGTGGCCTACGGCATCTCCTTTTTTGCCCCTGTCGCCGAGCTGTCTGTGCTGGGCGGGAAGGCCAACGGCTACGAAATGGTGCATTTCTTCTTTTTGCTGACCTTTGCCGCTGCCATTCCGGCGATTATCTCCGGCGGCATCACCGAGCGTGTTCGGTTCTGGCCCAATGTGCTGGCCTCCGTGCTGCTGGTTGGGCTGGTCTATCCCTTTTACGAAGGACTGATCTGGGCCGGTAACTACGGTTATCAGGGGTGGCTTGAAGGGATGTTCGGCGCACCGTTCCATGATTTTGCCGGTTCGGTGGTGGTGCATGGCATGGGCGGTTTTATTGCGCTCGGGGCTGTGCTGATGCTTGGCGCAAGAAAGGGACGATATACCAGTAGTGGGCGTGTGAATGCGATTTTGCCATCCAATATTCCTTTCCTGGCACTGGGTTCGTGGATTCTCTGTGTCGGTTGGTTCGGCTTCAATGTGATGAGCGCCGGCAATGTCGAAGGAGCTTCCGGACTTGTGGCCATGAATTCGCTGCTTGCCATGGTTGGTGGCCTGCTGGCTGCACTGGTGGCAGGCAGAAACGATCCCGGCTTTGTGCATAACGGTGCCTTGGCAGGTCTCGTTGCGATTTGTGCCGGTTCCGACATTGTGCATCCGATTGGTGCTCTTGTGATTGGTGGTATCGCCGGCGCAGCTTTTGTTTATGGCTTCCAGCTTGTGCAGAACCATCTTAAAATCGACGACGTGCTTGGCGTGGTGCCACTGCACGGTGCTTGCGGTGTATGGGGCGGTATTGCTGCCGGAATCTTCGGCTCCACCGCTCTGGGTGGAGCAGGCGGTGTCACCTTCATGTCCCAGTTGATTGGTACGCTTACAGGTTTGAGCATCGCCGTGGCCGGTGGTTTTGTCGTCTACGGCGCCATCAAGGCCACCATCGGCATCCGTTTGTCCGAAGAGGATGAGTATCAGGGAGCAGATCTGGCCATTCACAAGATCAGTTCCAATCCGGAACAGGACATGGCTGGTCATTAGGGCCTGTTGTGTCAAAGGAAAAGGGCGCGGCCAATGGCCGCGCCCTTTTGTTTTTTCAGTCTAGTAATGACAACCAGTTCAACACGATCTGTCGGCCATACCCACGGGTGGCATCAAGGTAGAGAGTGGTTTGAGTGTTCAACTCGCTGATGCCTTGTGGACCGAGGTGACTCCGTTCACTTTCACCGGCATCAATCCATTGTGCGATAAGTGGTGCATCGACCTCGAAATGAAACTGCATGCCGTATTGGGCTTTTCCCAGCCGGAATGCCTGCGCCGGCACCTCCGGGTGTGTGGCAATCGGGCTTGCGCTGTCGGGGATTGAAAATGTTTCGCCGTGCCATTGGAAAACAGGCAAGCCATTTTCGGGAAGGAATGAAAACAGTGGGTCGTTTGCTGCATTCGATGTAGGAAAAACCGGATACCAGCCCAACTCCCGGGATGGTGATGCGGTGATAGCCGCTCCGGCTGCCTTGGCCATGAGCTGGGCACCGAGGCAGATGCCAAGCATCGGCAGGCCCTCGCGGATACCTTGCTCAAGCCATTTTAGTTCTGCCTGAATGTATGGCAGGTGGGAGTCGTTGGCCGATTGCGGGCCGCCCATGATGATAACGCCGGCAATATCATGCGTGTTCTGTGGCAAGGTTTCGCCCTTCGATAAATGCACGTAACTGAGTTCATGCCTCGCATTGCGCAGCACATCGGCAATGAGTGCCGGCGGTTCAATGTCCAGGTGCTGGATAATCAGAAAACGCATATCAGGAAGATAAGAGGGAGCCATCCACATGTAAAACCCCTAGTCCTCTAGTCCTGTCGGATCGATGTAACGTTTGTATTTCGACTTTTTCAGCATGGCAAGATCAACGACTGCCAATCCATCCACACAATCGGCGAAATCAGGGTCAATATTGAAATCCAGAAAACGTACACCACCGGCTTCGCATAATTCACCGTACTGTTTGAACAGGGTTGGAACGCTGCAGCCCAGATGACCTAGCCGGCTTTTCAGCACGATGTAGTCTTGTTTACTGTCTGTGCCACAGAAAACTTCCTGCATTTGCTGAATGGTATCGGCACTTAGACGATACGGTATGCGAGCCTTGGCTGTATCTATCTGCTCACCGAAATAAGTGGTGTAGAAATAAACCAGCATATCTTTGGCCGCTGCTGGATAGGTATCGCTGATGCTCACCGGCCCGAACAGATAGCGGTAGTCGGGGCTGTTGCGCAGGAAGGCGCCGATACCGAACCACAGGTAATCAAGGCTGCGCTTGCCCCAGTAGCGTGGCTGCACAAAACTGCGGCCAAGTTCCAGGCCTTTCTCAAGAATCGGTTGCATGGCGGGCTGAAGATCGAATAAGGTTGCACTGTAGATTTCGCTTGCCTGTTGAGCATGATTTCGGGTGTCGCGCATGCGGTAGGCACCCACGATTTCAAGCTCTGCCTCGTCCCAGAGGATGATCTGCCGACAATGGCGGTCGAAGGGGTCGACATCGCGGCGTTGTCCGGTGCCTTCTCCAACCGCTCGGAAGGCGATTTCACGCAAGCGACCGATTTCCCGCATGAGGCAACAATCGGGGTTGAAGTCGAACAGGTAAATTTGTTTGTTGTCGCGGGTTTTGCCGAGTAATTCGCAGGCATGGATTTCCCGTCTTAGTAGTTGCCTGTCTTCAGGATGCGCGATGGCCCGCTGCGTTGCGAAGACCGGCTCTTTCTGTTTGCCGATGCGGTAGACATGTCGCTGGAACAGTTTGACGCGCGATTTCAGTGGCAGATGCGTGCGCTGGTAGCTGTCGAAGGACACTGGATTGCCGATGGAGATATGCACCGAGCGGCTCGCCTGCTTGAACATTTCGCGAACCAGCCAGAGGGTGGACAAGGGCCGCGAAAAAAGTGACAGGGCATAGAAGAACAGTGAATTCCTGCCATCGATGTAGACCGGAAGAATTGGCGAACGTGTGGCCGTGGCGATGCGCAGAAAGCCGCTGTGCCAGTGCCCGTCGCGAATACCGGCCGGACTCATGCGGGAGACCTCGCCGGCCGGAAAGATTATGACCGCACCTTCGTTTTCCAGATGACGATAAACGGCTTTGAGCTGTTCCCGACTGCTTCGTCCTCCCATGTTATCAACTGGCAGGAGTAGCGGAGAAAGTGGTTTGATGCCGGACAGGACCTGCGTGCTTACCGCCTTGACGTCACGCCGGATTTCGCCGACAAGACGAATCAGTACGGCGGCGTCGAGCGTGCCGATGGGGTGGTTGGCAATGATGACAACACGTCCGGATTGCGGAATGCATTCGCGCTCGTTGCCACGCAGCGAATAACTGAAATCGAAGTGTTCGAGGAACTGATCGACAAAATCGAAGCCTTCGAGATGCGGGTAACTTGCCTGAAAGCGGTGCAATTGCTTTTCGTGAAACAGGATGCGCAATGCGGCCTTCAGCGATTTACGCAGCAGTGCCGGTTTTTTTTGCAGTCCCGGCAGGTGTTCCGCAGTCAGCGCTTCGACATTCAGCATGCAATTCCTCCATGTCGTTTGCCAGCATGATGCTGCTGACTAATGACACGTTAATTACATAGGCATGGCAGGCGAATGACAGCGCAGGAGGGGGGTTCGGCTGATGCAGGGATTCCTGTTCGGTGTATTCGGTGGTACAAGTCGGATATCGATCATTGGAGGTATGACATGATCAGAGTGTTGGTTCCGTTTGCCAATGGTGTTGAGGAAATCGAATTTGTTGCGGTGGTGGATGTTTTGCGCCGCGCCGGTGTTGAGGTTTGCATGGCGAGTCTTGATGGTGCCCCTGTGACTGGCCGCTCCGGTATTGGCATTTTTCCCGATGCTGCGCTGGGTGATGTGATGAATGACAACTGGGATATGGTGGTGTTGCCCGGAGGGCTGCCCAATGCCCATCTGCTGCGCGATGACGCGCATGTGAAGACGGTGGTTGAGCGATTGCGGGCCGAGCGCAAATCCATTGCTGCCATTTGTGCCGCACCCACGGCACTCGCGGCCTACGGGCTGACGGCGGACAGACGGGTAACCTCCTATCCCGCTTGCCGTTCCGAGATGGAGGCTTTACAGCCTTCTTGCGTGTATGTGGATGATGCCGTGGTGGAGGATGATTTTCTCATCACCAGTCGTGGAGCAGGCACTGCGGTGGAGTTTTCCCTGCGTCTGGTTGCCCGTTTGTGCGGTGAGGAAAAGGCGGCGGAAATTCGCCAGTCTATTGTTGCCTGAGTTTCAAATTTCCAGGAATGGAGATATTTCGTTCGTGCATACCCAGGCTGCCTGCTGATGAGGTTGACTTGGCAAGCTTCATTCTTATAGTTCGCGCTCCCAAATGGGGGATCGTCTAGCGGTAGGACTACGGACTCTGACTCCGTCAACCGAGGTTCGAATCCTCGTCCCCCAGCCAGTTTGAAATGGGACTTTGTGAAAAGATTAAATGTTTTTTAACTGGCATTTCATCTTTTTTCAATAATAGGGACATAAGGTTGCGCCTAGTTCGGCGCGATTCCCTCCTCCCCTCCCTAAAATTTCGCCGGACTATTATGACCCTGGCTTTTGCCAGGGTCTTTTTTTTGCCATCACTTTTCTTTTCTGTTTAACGCAGCAGTCGCCTGACAGCTTAGATTGCCACCTCGGCGACTACCGGAAGATGATCTGATCCGACGAATGGGATTGCCTCGATACTTGTCACGCGCGGTCTTCCTCGCGTCAGGATATGATCAATGCGGCGTTGTGGCTGCCAGCTTGGAAAGGATGCCGGCGGGTTGCCATGCGGGTGAAGTGTTGCCTCATCAAGCAGCATATGAAACTCACTGGAATCGGGTTCGCAGTTCAAATCCCCCATCAAAATGGCGTGTTCATACTTATTCATATGCTGAGCAATATAGCGCAACTGGCGGACGCGACTGGACTGTTTCAGCGAAAGATGGGTCACAAAAACAGCCACCTCCATGCCGGCAATATGAAGCACACTTTTTAACAGACCGCGACCATGACGCGAAGCAGGGAGTCTGTGTTGTTCCACATGGGTGCAGGGGAAGCGACTGAGCAAGCCCAGGCCGATGCTGGCAATGGAGCCGATATCGCGTGTGACCTGCGTAAGGCAATAAGGAATATCCGCGTGAAAGGCAATGTATTGTGCCTGCTGAATCTGATTGCTGCGGAAAGAGCCGCAGTCTGCTTCCTGCAGGCCAACCAAATCGAATCCCTGCATCTGCTCGGAGATGCGGTCGAGATTGGCAATGGCCTGACGGTGGGGTAGTACATAGCGGAAGCTGTAGGTCAGCATATGGCGCATGTGCCGGCTGCCGATACCGGCCTGAATATTATAACTGGCCAGTCTTAATGTGTCGGGAGTGCTTGTCGGGCTCAGGGTTTATCTCCATGCACGCTTGTTTTTAGTTGCTGCATGTGATCTTGCAGGGTTTGTCCCGCTTCACTCATGCCCTGAATCGGGCTAACCCGAACGGGTCGATGCTGATCATCAACAGCTGCATAGACAACAACGGCATCCATCAGGGGTTCGCCCTTGCTGTTTGTCACAGTGACGGAGACCCACATGCTGCTTCTGCCGGTAAGCGCCACCTGCGATTTCAGATTAATGCTATCATTGAGTCTGGCCGGACGATGAAAGCGAGCCCTATGCACGGCTACAGTCAGGCAGTCGTGGCCACAGAATCGATGTGCGGCCAGAAAGCCAATTTCATCTGCGAGTGTTAACAATCGGCCACCGTGCAGCAGTTTGTAGCCATTCAGGTCGGACTGACGCACGGTGTATTCGGTTGCAAGGAGGCTGTCTTCAATGCTGATGGCTGACATACTTAAGAAGCTAGCCGGTGCCAGTGTAAATTGGCAATAGAATTCGAGATTGCTTCTTCCTTCCTTCTGCATATGCAAAGCTGCTGCTACAATACCAGCCGATGACCAACTTATACCTTCGCCGCATGTGGCATTTTTCCCTTTGGCTGCTCCTTTTCTGCCTGCCAGTGGTCTATGCTCAGGCCGCATCTGCCATGGATTTTAAGGTGGCTGTTCAGGGAGATGTGCTAAGCTGTAATGCGGTGATACATGATCCGCCGGAGGGGATGAGTCGGGCGCTCAGTGAAGGTAGCGAGATTAGTGTTGAGTGGAAGATTAGCGTTGTTATTGAACGAAAATACTGGCTTAACAATACCGTAGCGAGCGTGTTGGTGAATCGTCAGGTGGTTCCCGACCTGGTATCGCGCAGCTGGAAGCTGGAGGATTTGACCAGCGGTATTACGCGGCGTGTATTCTCGCTTGAAGAGGCGATCAAGTTTCTTACTACCTTGTCCGATTTCCCGGTTGTGGATCGAAGCCTGTTGAGTTCCGGGCAGGCTTATGTCGTTGCGGTGACGGTCAGCGAATGGGAAGGCAAGAGGCGGGATGATTTTTGGGCATCGTGGTTTGGCACCAAGAGTGGTACGGCGGCCACCGAATTATTGATGCCATGAATTGTGATCTGAGGCGTCACCTCTCTGTGCGTATTGAGCATGTGTGAAAGACTTAATAGCAGAATGATTGGCTGGCGACTTCCTGCCGTCAGTTGTTCAAGACTGAGTTAATATGAACGGCTTGGGCTTGATGCGGTTTCTGCCGCTTCTGACATCCGGCGTATTGTTCGGCGGCGTTGTATTCCTCTGGCCAGAAACATCAACCAGTGGCATCAATATTCTTGTTTCGTGGGCGAATATCTTTCTTATGCTCACTCTGGCCGTGTTGTCCATGTATTATGGTCTGCGCCTGTTGCGCGAAAAGCATGAGCCGCGTCCGGGATCCAGGCTGCGAGCAAAACTGGTTATGGCGCTGGTTGGCATGCTTATCATTCCATCCATGACAACCCAGATAACTGCCAATCAAATGATGGAAAGAGGGTTGAATGTCTGGTTTGACGTTCGTGTTGATACCCTTCTGGATCGGGCGCTGGAGCTGGCTCGCGGCTTCTATGGACGCATCGAGACAGACATGAAACGCGGTCTGCAGCAGTACACTGCCGATCCGGCTCTACTTGCAGCTATGGATGGCGCAATCAATTATCCTGCCCTTACCTCCCGCCTTGCTGACATTATGGCCAAGGAAGGGTGGCAGCAGGTGCAATTATTCGATCCTGGGGAACGCTTGCTGGCCGGTGTGCAGCAGAGGGGACTGGAGGCGCTTGAGACCGAGCCTTTTGCCGAGAATGCCAGGCTTGCTTTGACTTTAGGGCGGGTGATGACAGATCTGAAGGCAGGTAGTGGAAGTGAGGTGGTGATTGGCTATGCCCCGCTGCATGACCAGCAGAATATTGTTGGTGTGCTGCACGCCGAAATTGCGCTTCCTTCCGGCGTGGTGAAGAGCGCGCGGGCTGTTGAGCAGGATTTTCGCACCTACCGCGAATTAGAGCGCAACCGGCAGGCGATCGGTAGTCTTTTTACCAACACCATGCTGATTGTCACCCTGCTGGTGGTTGTTATTGCCGGTGGCGTCGCTGTTGTTTTTGCCCGACGCCTGACCACACCGATCGGGCATCTGGCTTATGCGCTACGCCGTATTGGTGAAGGCGATTTGCGTGTTTCAGTCGAATCCACGGCGCGTGACGAACTGGGCTCTCTGGTACAATCCTTTAACAGCATGGCTGAACGTCTGCGACAGAACGTCGCCGCTCTGCAGCGCACGCAGCAGGAGTTGACCGAGGCGCTGGATAACAGCAGGCAGCGCCGGCTTATTCTGGAAAAGCTACTGGCCAGTTTGCAGAGCGGTGTGCTGCTTTGCGGCCCTGATGGTCGAATACGCCTGCTCAATGCAGCACTTGGTAGCTTGCTGAATCTGCCTGCCGGTTGGGCTCCGGGCCGGGATGTGCAAAGCCTGTGCACGGGTCGTCTGCGCGCTATCGGGGACTTTGTTGCTGAACTGCGCGATCAGAGTCAGGAACAGTTGCAGCGGGAGCTGGATATTTCTGTGGGTAAGCATAATTTGCATATTCTGCTGCGCGGAGCGCGCCTGTTCGGCGTTGGCAGTAATGATTTGTCGGGCTATCTGATCGTTATGGATGATATCAGCAGCCTTGCCGAGGCGCAGCGCAGCAAGGCGTGGGCTGAGGTAGCGCAGCGTTTGGCACATGAAATCAAGAATCCGCTGACACCGATCAAGCTTGCTACGGAGCGCCTGCAGCGGCGTTTCTCCACTCAGGTGGATAATATCGATGTGTTTGATTCCTGTACGCATACCATTATCGCTCAGGTGGAACGCCTGCAGCGCCTGATCAGCGATTTTTCCACCCTGGCCCGACTGCCCCAGCCACGCTTGGCGGAGGTTTCGGTGTTGCAGTTGATTGAAGAAATGAGGGATCTTTATGCCCCGTATGCACGGGTACATATGCAAGCTCCCGCTGCGGGTGTGCACTGTTTTTGCGATATCGATCAGATCAGGCAAGTGCTGATCAACCTGATGGATAATGCGCTTGCCGGCACAGCCAAGGGAGGGGATGTGAAACTTTATGCTACTGAAACAGGCGAGGGTATCGAACTGCATGTCGAGGATAGCGGCAATGGTATCGGTCCTGAAGCGGTGGAGCATATATTTGAACCCTATTTTTCGACCAAATCCGATGGTTCAGGTTTGGGCCTGGCCATTGCCCGGCGCATTGCCCAGGAGCATGAGGGTGATCTGTGCATCCTCTCTGCGGCCCGCCCGACCCATTTCTGTTTGACCATTCCGGGACATCTTCCCGCTGTTTTGGAGGGCGCATGACTAAGCGTATCCTAGTCGTTGATGATGAAGAGGCCATCCGCGATTCGCTGCAAGGTCTGTTTGAGGATGAGGGATATTCCGTGATGTGTGCCGCCTCAGGAGAAGAGGCCGTGGCCCGTTTCCGCAAGCATCCGGCGGGGTGCGTGTTGCTGGATATCTGGATGCCCGGGATTGATGGTCTGGAGACTCTGTCGCGTCTGAAGTCCATGGATGCCGATGTGCCTGTGATTATGATGTCCGGCCATGCCACGATTGATACCGCAGTGCGTGCTACCCGTCAGGGGGCTTTCGATTTTGTTGAAAAGCCGTTGTCATCGGATCGCTTGCTGATTCTGGTTCGCAACGCGCTGGAGAAGCGCAAGCTGGCCATCGAGAATCAGGAACTGAAGCAACAGACCGTGGTCCCGGAATCGCAGGAACTAATCGGTTCCAGTGCCGCGATTGAAAGCGTACGCAAGTTGATTCGGCAGGTGGCCAAGACGGATGCCCCGGTATTGATCCTTGGCGAGCACGGTACCGGTAAAGCGGTGGCTGCCCAGCTTCTGCATCAGCACTCCAGGCGTGCCCAGGCCCCGTTTGTGGCCGTCAATTCGGCCGGGATTGCTGATTCGCGGATGGATTCGGAGCTTTTCGGGCATGAGAAAGGCGCTTTCCCGGGGGCGCTGCACAGCCAGCGCGGACGTTTTGAAATGGCCCAGGGCGGAACGCTTTTCTTTGATGAATTAACCGATCTGGCTCCGAGTGCCCAGGCCAAGGTGCTGCGCGTGTTGCAGGAGCATGCCGTGCAGCGCATCGGTTCGCCTGAGCCTGTGCCTGTGGATATTCGTCTGATCGCCGCCTGTAATGCCGATCCGGAAGAGGCGATGCGTGCAGGAATTCTGCGTGAGGATATCTATTATCGATTGAATGTGGTGAGCATCCGCATGCCTGCCCTGCGCGAACGTCCCGAAGATATTCCTCTTCTGATTGAAGATCTGGCAGCTGAGCAGGCTGAAGTCCTCAGTGGTGAGCCGGTACACTTTACCGCTGATGCCATGGCCATTCTGCAATCCTGCCGCTGGGGCGGTAACGTGCGGGAACTGCGTAATTATGTCGAACGTTGCCACATTCTGCGTCAGGGTGAGGAGATCAGTTCGGCCGATATGCCGCCGCAGGATCAGGGCGGTATGCGTGCCGAGGCTGATATTTCTGCGAATTTTCACAATGCCAGAGAGGCTTTTGAACGTAGTTATCTGCTTTATCACCTGAATAAAAACGACTGGAATGTCAGTCGGACGGCAGAAGATATCGGTATGGAACGAAGTCAGCTGCATCGCAAGCTCAAGAGCTTTGGTCTCAAGGAGGGACGGTCATGAATGTACTCATTCTCGGTGCCGGAGAGGTGGGGTTCAGCATTGCGCAGCGTCTTGCCTCGGAGAATTGCAATGTGGTTGTGGTGGACAGGGATGCTGCGCTTCTCAAACGCGTGGCAGATAGTCTGGATGTGAAAACCGTCTGTGGCCATGCCTCGCTGCCCAGCGTTCTGGCTCAGGCCAATGCCGCCAATGCCGATCTTTTGGTTGCAGCAACCACCAATGATGAGCTCAATATGATGGCCTGTCAGGTAGCTCATTCTCTGTTCAAGGTGCCGACCAAGCTGGCCCGGGTGCGTGAATCGGAGTATGTCGAACATGCAAAGCTGTGCGGCCGCGATGATTTGCCCATCGATCTGATGATTTCACCGGAACGGGAAGCGGCCAAGGCCATCGTTCAGCGTTTCCAGGTTTCCTCAGCGGCGGATGCACAGGAGTTTGCCGGTGGAAAGACCTCGCTGGTTGGTCTGCGTATTCCGCCGAAGAGTGCACTGGCCGGTATTTCCCTCAAAGAAACAAGTGAGGCCATCAACGGCATTCCTGTGATCGTCGTGGCGCATGAACACAACCAGACGTGGCATGTGCCGAGCGGAGATGCTGTGCTGCTGGCTGGCGATACGGTCTATGTCGCCATGGCCAAGACGAACACCGATGCATTCATGGATGCCGCAGGTCTGGAGTGCTCCGAAGTCGGTACCAAGCATGTGATGATGGTGGGCGGTGGACATATCGGATTTGTTGTGGCCCAACATATGGAGGCATTGAATGTTTCCCTGAAAATCATCGAATTCAATGAAGAACGCGCCCAGTGGTTGGCCGAACATCTGTCCAAAGCGACAGTGATTCATGGCGATGCCATGGATCGGAAACTGCTGGAAGAAGAAAACATCAGTGAAATGGACGACTTTCTGGCCCTGACCAACGATGATGAGACCAATATTCTGGTCAGCCTGATTGCCAAGAAGTACAAGGTTCCGCATATCGTTACGCTGGTTAATCGTTCCATCTATACAGATCTGATCTCCCAGATTGGCCTCGATGTTACCGTTTCCCCGAGGTTGACCACGGTATCAAGCGTGCTCAGTTATATCCGCAAGGGCCGCATTCTGGGTATGTCATCGCTGGGTGATGGCAGCATCGAGGTGCTCGAAGCGGAAGCGCTGGAGACCAGTAAAATTCTGAACACGCCTTTGCGCGAGCTTGAATTACCCGAAGAAACCGTGGTCGGAGCCATTCTGCGCGATGGCGAGGTGGTCATCCCCGATGGGAGCACCGAAATTCTGGCGCATGATCACGTGATGATGGTTACGCGCAGCAGCTCGGTTGTCGCTACGGAAAAACTTTTCGAAGTTCATCTGGAATTCTTTTAAGATATGAACTATCGCGGTGTGACCTGGACCATCGGGATTCTTGCGGCCTTTTTCGGGGTCAGTATGTTGCTGCCTGCACTGGTGGCTTGGCATTACGAGACCTCTCATATGAGCGAGTTTCTGACAGCAGGCTTTATCGTTGCGCTCGTTGGCCTGCTTATGATGCGTGCTGCTGGCAAGGCGCCCAAAGTACTCAGTCATCGCGATGGTTTTCTGATCGTTGCTCTGGCCTGGGTGGTGCTGTCCCTGCTCGGTGCGGTTCCCTTCTGGACGACAGGGACGGCGGACACCATCATGGATGCCTTATTCGAATCCGCCTCGGGTCTGACTACGACCGGGGCGACGGTCTTCTCGGGCCTGGATACGATGGCGCCTTCCATCCTGTTTTGGCGCTCCATGGAGGAGTGGGTTGGCGGCATGGGTATTATTGTGCTGGCTGTTGCCATTATGCCGCTGCTCGGTATCGGTGGCATGCAGTTGTTCCGCGCCGAGGCACCTGGTCCGGTTAAGGACAAGCTGACCTCGCGCGTGACCGAAACTGGCAAGATTCTGTGGTATATGTATCTTGCCATGACCATGATTGTTGCTCTGGTTTACTGGTTTCTCGGTATGAGTGGATTTGACGCCGTTAATCATGCCATGACCACCATCGCTATTGGTGGCTTCTCAACGCACGACGCCAGCATGGGTTATTTCGATTCGCAGCCGCTGCGTCTGGCGACGGTCTATTTCATGTTTGCCGCAGGCATTAACTTCACGCTGCATTTTGCATCCATGCGCCGGGGCCTGAGTCTGGATACGCCACGCACCTATTTTGCCGATGATGAGTTCCGTGCCTATCTGAAATGGATGATTGCGCTGGTCGTTCTAATCGGCTTGCCGACCCTTTTAACCACCTCGGCAAGTTGGGACGAGGTGTTGTTCAACACGGTGGCCGTGGCAACGACTACGGGCTTTGCGGTAAGCGACTACGGCCAATGGCCGGTGGTGACCAGCCTGATCCTGTTTGCTGCCATGTTTTGCGGCGCTTGCGCCGGGTCCACAGGTGGCGGCATGAAGATGGTTCGTGTTCTGCTGCTCTTCCGTCAGGGTATGCGCGAGGTACGCCGTCTGATTCATCCGCACGCGGTGCTGGCCATCAAGCTGAATGGTGCCAATGTGGGTGGATCGGTTGTGGAAGCCCTTTGGGGCTTCTTTGTGCTCTACATCGTCTGTTTCATGATGATCGCCATTCTGGTGGCGTTTTCCGGTGTGGATATGCTGACCTCGCTGGCCGCATCGGCGGCCTGCATCACCAATACCGGCCCCGGTTTCGGCGGTGTAGGACCTGCCGGTAATTACGCTTCTTTGCCCGATTTTGCCAAGGGCGCATTGATGTTCGGTATGGTGCTCGGACGGCTTGAAATATTTACCTTCTTTGTGCTGCTGGTGCCCGAGTTCTGGCGTAAGTAAGTTTTTCTCTGTGGGAAGGCCCTAGCTTTCCCCGGCCAGCATGCCTTGCACTTCTTCTACTGTCGCCGTCAGGTATTCGCCGGGAGCGAGTCCGGTTGATTCAAGCGAGAGCGCGCCGATATGGCTGCGGCAGAGTTCTGTGACATGGTTGCCGACGGCAGCAAACATGCGCCGTACCTGATGGTAGCGCCCCTCATGCAGCACAACCGAGACATGCTGTTCATCGATAATGCTTAGCTCGGCAGGCAGGCAGGGTTTGTCATCATCCTTGAGCAGTAACTTTCCGCTGGCAAAAATTTGAGCTTCATTGCCAGCAAGCGGCGCATGCAGACTGACGGCATAGGTGCGGCTGATATGATTCTTAGGGCTGGTGATGTGGTGATTGAGCTGGCCATCGTCGGTTAAAATAAGCAGGCCGGAGGTTTCCTTGTCCAATCGCCCGACACTTGATAGTGAAGGTTTCCGGTCCACCCAGCGGGCGGGGAAGTCATCATAAATCAGACGGCCGCTTTCCCGGTGCGAGCACACTGCTCCGAGCGGCTTGTGGTAGATCACGGTGAGGCCGAAGGGGTGATCCAGTGCCTGGTCCTCAAGCAGGACTTCAGCGGGATTAACCTTCTGTGATGCTGATTTCACCAGTTTTCCATCGATACTGACCAGACCCTGACGCAGCCACACCTGCACATCGCTGCGCGAGCCGTAACCCAGGCGGGACAACAAACGATCAATGCGCTCCATTTTTATTGCCGCCATGCTTACGCCTCAGTTGCCGGTGTGTCGGCGAGAATCAGCGTGACGTTGATCTGACCGCGCACCGGGTCGGTGGAGTCGATGCGCAGTGTGACCTCATCGCCCAACTGCCAGGCATGGCCGCTGCGTCTTGATACCAGACGGTGCCCGCTTTCATCGAGCTCATATGTGCCCTCCAGCAAATCGCTCGGCATACCGGCTTCGGCCAGTGATTCCTGCAATTCAAAGAAGATACGCCGCTGGGAAAGGCCCGAGATGCGCGCCGGCATTTCCCGTCCGATATCCTTGTGGTGATAAAGGGCGGCCAGCATGGCCTGTACATCCCATTCGGCACGCTGCTGTTTACGCTCCTGCACGGAGGTTTGTACACCGATTTCGGCAAGCTTTGCGACAGGTTGCACCTTGTCCGGGTTCTCTTTGCTGATCAGCGCCTTCAGGCGGCGATGGACGGTCAGATCGGCGTAGCGTCGGATCGGGCTGGTGAAATGGCAGTAGCTTTTGTAAGCCAGACCGAAATGCCCTTCGTTTTCCGTAGTGTATCTGGCCTGCTGCATGGAGCGCAGAACCATGCGCTGCAGGGGATGGGCGAAGGGTTTGTCCACGGCCTGCTCCAGTACGAATTGTACATCGCCGGGACGCACGGTGGAGTCTTTGTCCGCTATCTTGGGCAGCTTGACGAACAGGCCGAAGGGCAGCAGAAAATCATTCAGCTTTTCGATGGATTCACGCTTGGGCGCGGGATGCACGCGATACAGCAAAGGGCAGTGATGCGTATCCATGTATTCAGCCACGGCGGTGTTAGCGGCCAGCATCATTTCCTCGATCAGGTGATGGGCGATATTGCGCTCATCCGAATTCATGCGGGCCACGCTGCCTTCATGCAGCACGGCACGCACCTCCGGCACATCCAGATCCAGTGCGCCACGGCTTTTACGCATTTTGGCCAGCAGGGTAAACAGCTGTGCCGCAGAGTCGAGCATGCTGCGCAAGCCTTCCTCGGGGACGGCCTTTTCATCGCGATCCTCCAGCCATGCCGAGGCCAGTGTGTAGGTCAGGCGTGCCTGCGAATGAATCACTGCAGTATACATGCGTGCTGTGCGCCGGCGGCCTGCCACATCAAAGCGCATGCGCACGACCATGGCTAGTCGATCCACCTTGGGATTAAGCGAGCACAGGCCGTTGGACAGTTTTTCGGGCAGCATCGGAATGACGCGATCCGGGAAGTAGAATGAATTGCTGCGCTCAAGTGCTTCGGTATCCATGGCCGAGTGCGGCAGCACATAATTCGATACGTCGGCAATGGCTACCCATGCCTCGAAACCATCACCGCGTGCTTGCACGCAGATGGCATCGTCGAAATCGCGCGCCGTCTCGCCATCGATGGTGACGAAGGGGAGATGACGCAGGTCCAGCCGACCTTCAAGATCGCTTTTCTTTACCTTGTCGGGCAGGGCCTCGGCCTCACGTTCGACGGCTGCGGGGAATTCATCCGGCAGTTGCAGTTCGCTGACCACCAGATCAATCAGGGAGGTCGGGTCGGTTACATTGCCCAGCACATCCTGCACCCGGCCGCGCAGCGGTTGCTGCCCGCGCTGGATTTCGATACGCACCCAGTCGCCATCGGCCGCACCCGCACTATCACGGGAACCGATCAGGATATTCTGCGGTATACGTCGCGAGCGTGGCTGCACCATGCCAACGCCGCCCTGCAGGATATACTGGCCGATGATCACAGATGGTGCCTGACGGATAATGCGTACCAGTTCAGCGGATTCGCGGCCGCGCGAGAAGCTGAGTTGAACCTCCACCTCGTCGCCATGCATCAGCGTGCGCATTTCCTCGCGTGGCAGAAACAGGCCTTTTTCGCGCCCGGGTACATCGACAAAGCCGAAACCATCGGGGTGTGCCGAGACAATGCCGGTGAAACGTTTACCCGAGGCGCGCCCTGTATCGGCCCGGTTACGACCACCACGAGTTCCCTCGCTGCGCTCCCATGGCTTGCGTTCGGCCTTGTCGACGGCTTCGCCGCGCAGGGCAGCAGCGCGGCCACGCGTACCGTGATTGGGCTCTTTGCGGCCCCAGGCGCTTTGCCCGTCTTTGTTGCTTTCTATTTTGCCGCCTTCGTCTTTCCGATCGCTATACGGTGCTTTGGCGCCGGCACTTCTTTTTTTGTCGGCGGCAGCCCACGGCGATGTGCCGGCGTCCTGCTTGCGGTGTTTGTCATGCTTTCCGGTTTGTGCTTTGTCCGGGCGGGTTTTCTTTCTTGACACGTAGTTGCTCCATCCTATGATTCGCGCCTCCCGCAGATTCCCTGCTGGAGATGCCGTTTTATGCCGAGGTGGCGGAATTGGTAGACGCGCTAGCTTCAGGTGCTAGTTTCCGTATGGAAGTGCTGGTTCGACTCCAGTCCTCGGTACCATTATTGTTGTTTTAGATTAAATCCGACCCGGTGCGCAAGCGCCGGGTTTTTTCTTTTGCCTCGAACGCTGCGCACTATGCGCTATTTACCACCAAATTAATACCTGCATGGCACGAATCTCCCGCGCATCCCCATACGCCGCCGCTTCTGCCGCTTGCCTGTATGCCGGTGATTGCCCAGCATGCCGGCCGGTCGACATGGCCGGCAAAGGCTAGTGAGGTGAGAGAATATGGCACGCACTCAGGATGATGGGACCGCAATGAATGCTGAGGAACGCAGGTCCGCCATCTCGTTGGCCGGTATTTTCGGCCTGCGCATGCTTGGTCTGTTTCTTATCCTTCCGGTTTTTGCACCCTATGCGCATGGCCTTGAGGGTGCGGCGGCCAATCCGATGCTGGTTGGTCTGGCGCTGGGTGCCTACGGACTGACCCAGGCTGTGCTGCAGATTCCTTTCGGCATGATGTCCGATAGATTCGGGCGCAAGCCGGTGATTGCCGCCGGTATGCTCTTGTTTGCCATCGGTTCCATCGTTGCCGCCATGTCCGATTCTATCACCGGCGTGCTCATCGGCCGTATTATTCAGGGCTCTGGTGCCGTGGCTGCTGCCGTGATTGCCTTGACCGCAGATTTGACCCGCGAGGAGCATCGTACCAAGGCGATGGCCATGATCGGCATGACCATTGGTGTTTCGTTCACGGTGTCGATGGTGCTTGGACCACTGCTGGGGCATGTCATCGGTGTGAGCGGCATCTTCTGGCTGACCGGTGCGCTGGCCCTGATTTCTATCCTCTTTCTTTATCTGGTGGTTCCCGATCCGAAGCGGCAGGTACATCACCGTGATGCCGAGGTCACCGCAGGCATGTTTACCTCAGTGCTGCGTAATACCGAACTGTTGCGTTTGGATTTCGGTGTCTTTGTGCTGCATGCCGGGCTGACCGCGATGTTTGTCGTGCTGCCCATGGTGCTGATGGATCCGGCGCATCCGCTGCTGGCAAGTGCTGAGCAGTGGAAGCTGTATCTGCCGGTGATGGGTGGTGCTTTTCTGCTGATGATACCGCTGGTCATCATTGCCGAGGCCAAACGCAAGATGAAGCAGGTTTTTGTATCGGCTATTCTGATGCTGGTGCTGAGCCTTGGCCTGCTGTCCATGCATGCACACTCGCTGGCTATTATCGCGACTGCCCTGGCGATCTTTTTTATCGGCTTCAATGCACTCGAAGCCACACTTCCATCCCTGATTTCCAAGATTGCTCCGGCCTCGGCCAAGGGCACAGCGGTAGGGGTTTTCAATACCTGCCAGTTCTTCGGCGCCTTTGTCGGCGGTATGCTGGGCGGCCTTCTTTATCTCCCGGAGAAGCATAACGAAGCAGAGGCCTTTCTAGTGATTGCCGGCCTGCTGGGCATGTGGTTGCTTGTTGCCCTGTTCATGCCGCAGCCGCGCCATGTGGCGACCCGTATGCTGCATATTGAAGCGGAAGGGGATGCGGCGATTGAGGCCCTGCGCCAGCGTTTGCTGGGCGTGGAGGGTGTGGTTGAAGTGGAATTGTATGCCGATGAGCAGACGGCATACTGCAAGGTGGACAGCAAGCGGCTTGATGATGCTGCCTTGCGGTTGGCTGTTCAGGCCGGTTAGTCTGGGGGTATGGGAATGGACAAGGAGCAGGGAATGATTGAACGCGCGTTTGAATGGTTTCTGTGGAACAGCCGGTTTGTAGTGATTCTGGCTGTGCTGTCATCGATGATCGGCATGCTACTGCTGTTTACTCTGGCAGCCGAAAGCATGGTGCATCTCGCCTGGCAGTTTATCGAGATGACCTTTTTGGGCGTGCACCATCCGGATTTCCATACCGAGGTTGTCGGTCAGATTATTTCGGCGGTGGATGATTTCCTGCTTGCCACTGTGCTGCTGATTTTCGCGATGGGTATGTACGAGTTGTTTATCAGTAAAATCGATATTGCCCACGGTGAGGATAATGCAAGCAACATCCTGACGATTAACAGCCTGGATGACCTGAAGGATCGCCTGGCCAAGGTCGTTCTGATGATTCTGGTCGTTTCCTTCTTCAAGAATGTCCTGCATGTAACCTTCGATAACCCTCTGAACATCCTGTACATGGGTGGCGGTATCCTGCTGGTTTCGCTGGCCCTCTATTTCAGCCACAAGTCTGGCAAGCATTAAGGTTCTGTTGACAGGTTCTGTGGCATGACGGACGCCATCGACTGGCGACGGCGGGGGCTTGATGTCCTGCTTTTCCTGCTCACCATCGCTTCACTGGCTGTAACGTTCTGGGAAACCGTTCCCGACTGGGTGCAGATGTCCGTGCTGTCGTCGTTCGTAGTGCTGTTCGCTGTGCGCTGGCATATCGCCGAGAGCCGTCGCACCTATATCCGCCAAAACTGGTTCGATCTGGTGTTTGTCGTGCTGCTGGCTTCTCCGGTACTCCGCCTGTTTTCCGCGCTCAGATTTGTCCGGGTTCTTCCTGCGCTGAAGCTTGGCACGTTTCTGCATAACAATCGTAAGCGCCTTTTGCGTCTGATTTTACTCTCACGCGACAGCTTTCCTGTCGCCATGGCCATCATTTTCGGCATGGTATTCCTGTTCGGAAGCTGCACCTTCCTGATTGAGCATGGCCAGAATCCCGGCTTTGAAAAGATTGAGGATGGTCTGTGGTGGGCTTTCGTTACCCTGACCACAGTGGGTTACGGCGACATCGTTCCGCATACCGAAATGGGCCGTATTGTTGCCGTGATGCTGATGGTGTTCGGCGTTGCGGTGTATGCGCTGATGATTGCCAATCTGACGCATTATCTCGACACCATCGACCGCAACCACGACCAAACCGTTGACCCTGCCGCTCTTGCACAACCCATCCCCGTCAGCGATGTGGCCCCATCCCCCACCAAGCGCAACGACTGACCGGCTGAAGTCGGCCATGAACGGTCCTTCGGCCAGCACCAGAACCGGACGTTGGTTTTTTTATATAAGTCTGGAAATAGAGTGGTGTTTTATTTACCTCTGCAATGTGCGCCCTTGCACGATGTATGATGTAAGGCAAGAATTCCCGAGATGACCACTCGGTTATTCCACTACTTTCGACATCTGCGTGTTGCTGTTGCGACATTGGCCATGCTGGCTGCAATGTGGGCGGCGGTGGACCTGCATACACACCAGACCGGCCTGCACGCCCCGGTTGTCTGTACAGTATGTGCACTTGAAAATGCTGTCTCCGGTGGCTGCGCCCCTGCACAGGCATGGGCTCCTGACGCTGTTCCGGTCATGGCTGTGGCCATACTCGCTCAAGCGCGGCCCAATGTCGTTGCACGACGTGATTCTACTCTCATAAGAGCTCCTCCAACCGCTTGACGGTTTTTCTTTCACTTTCCTGAACGAAACAAACCATCCATCGGCCTAGCCGATGGCCAAGGCATATGGAGGATACAATGCGAAAGACAATTATCGCATGGCTGTTGCCATGCATGCTGCTGGTCGTGCCACAGGCACAGGCAGCCACTCTGGATGACCTGCAGTTGCTGAAACAGCAGATGCGTCAGATGCAGGAGAAAATCGACAAAATGGAGGCTGAGATGCAAGCCTCTAAACAACGCGAGGCCGAGGCAGCAGCAAAAGCTGCGCAGCCTGTGCCTCCGATTGTGGTACAGGCGCCTCCGGTTAATCAGGGAGATGCAGGCAGCGGTGTGACTCGCTCCGACGCCAATGCATTCAATCCGCAGATCAGCATGATTCTGAACGGTTCATACAGGGGCTTTTCGAGGGATCCGGCGCTGTTCGCAGTTCCGGGCTTCGCAACCGGCGATGCGGCGGGCCTTGGAGACCGGGGACTAGGCATCAACGAATCGGAGCTTAATTTCGCTGCTAACGTGGATAACCGCTTCTATGCCTCATCGACCCTGTCGCTGGCACCGCAGGGTGGATTAACTGTTGAAGAAGCCTATGCGCAAACCCTCGATCTGCCGGCCGGCCTAACCATCAAGGGTGGACGTTTCTTCTCTGGCATCGGGTACATCAACGAGTTTCATCCTCACCACGACGATTTCATTGATCGCTCGCTGGCCAACCGTGTATTCCTCAACAACACCTTCGCCGGTGATGGTTTGCAGGCTCGCTGGTTGGCGCCCACGGACATGTATGTCGAACTGGGTGGTGAACTGTTGCGCGGTGACCGCTTCCCGGGCGGGGGCGCTGCGTTGCGTGGTTCGGGCGCATGGGATGCATTCCTAAGGCTTGGAGGAGACGTCGGTTTCAGCAACAGCTGGTTAGCAGGGGTTTCATGGCTGGGCAACAAACCAACGGGGCGTGCCAGTTTCGACAACGCCGGAGCTCAAACCGGTACCTTCGATGGAAACAGCAACCTGATCATCGCAGATATGGTGTGGAAATGGGCTCCAGACGGCAATCCTGTCGAGCGTAACTTCAAGCTGCAGTCCGAGCTGTTTTTCGGCAATGAACAAGGAGCATTCACTGATGCCGCCGGTACACCCGGCCTGCTCACCGCTCGTCAGCGCGGTGGTTATGCAGAGGCTGTGTACCAATTCACGAAGGGCTGGGATATCGGAGTTCGCCATTCGATGGTCTTTGCGGCTAATTCGGGCAGTGCTGTAGTGCCGGGAGGCGTGCTCGATGCTGCAGGCCAGCATCCTTGGCGATCCAGTGTCGTACTGGGCTATGCCAACAGCGAGTTCAGCCGCTTTCGCCTTCAGTACAGCAGGGATCATAGCCAGCGCCTTGTGGACCATCAGCTCGCCCTGCAATACATCATCCTGATCGGCGCTCATGGCGCCCACCAATACTAGGTTCGACAATATGAAGGAGATTACCATGAAGTCATTGCTTGCAGTTACACTGCTTGTCACATCTCTGTTTGCATCTGCCATGCCGGCACATGCCGCCATGCGTGTTTTTGCCTGCGAGCCGGAATGGGCTGCCTTGCTGATGGAGTTGGGTGGTAAAGATGTGGATATCCATACTGCCACATCCGCCATGCAGGACCCGCACCATATTCAGGCTCGCCCCAGCCTGATCGCCAGCATGCGACGTGCTGATCTGGTCGTGGCCACTGGCGCGCAACTTGAAATAGGCTGGCTGCCGGTGTTGCTGCGTCAGAGTGCCAACCCCGCCATTCAGCCCGGAAAGCCGGGATACTTCGAGGCAGCCTCATTTGTGCGCATGCTGGAGGTGCCGGCTAGCGTGGATCGCATCCAGGGCGATGTGCATCCGGCTGGCAACCCGCATATTCATACCGACCCGAGAAATATCCTGCTGGTAGCAGGCGCATTGAATGAACGGCTGCAACAGCTGGATGTGGCCCATGCAGATGCTTACCAGCGTCGCTATAAGGATTTTTCCGGACGCTGGCAGGCAGCCTTGCAACGCTGGCAGGCCGAGGCTTCTCCCCTGCATGGAGTGAAGCTGATCGCCTACCATAAGGGCTGGGCGTATATGCTCGACTGGCTGGGGTTGGATGAGGTTGCAACGATCGAGTCTGTATCCGGCGTTCCACCCGGGGCGGCGCATCTGGCAGATTTGCTGGCCAGGCAAAAGGTCGATCCAGCCCTGATGGTCATCTATGCCGCATATCAGGACGGGAAGGCTTCTGAGTGGCTGGGAAGCAAGGCCGGGATTCCTGTGGTGAAATTGCCGTTCACCGTAGGCGGTTCCGATCAGGCAGGTAATCTGTTCGCACTATACGACGATACCCTGCAGTTGCTGCTCAGAGCAGCTGGCCGCTGATGCTCGCCGATATGTCTATCCTTTGGCCCGCCTTACTGGCGGGCCTGCTGGTGCTATCTACCCACGTGCCGTTGGGCCAGATCGTTCTGAAAAGGGGTATCATTTTTATCGATATCGCCGTCGCACAAATGGCCGGCATGGGGGTTATCGCAGCCGAATACTTCGGTTGGGAGGCTAATGGCTGGACCGTGCAGATCGCTGCCGGTCTGGCCGCACTTTCTGGCGCTGTGGTATTCAATCTGTGCGAGAAATACTGGCCGGATGTGCTGGAGGCTCTTATTGGCATCGGCTTTGTGCTGGCATCCAGTGGAAGTATTCTGATGCTGGCTGGAAATCCGCAGGGCGGTGAACATCTTAAGGACATGCTGGTCGGCCAAATCCTCTGGGTGGGAAGTGATGCACTGTTGCATACCTCTGTGCTGTATATCGTGCTGCTTGCCTGCTGGTTCGCCTTGCGTGAACGCATCGGCCGAATCGGCTTCTACGTGTTATTTGCCCTTGCTGTCACAGCCTCGGTGCAACTGGTCGGTGTGTACCTTGTTTTCGCCAGCCTGATCGTTCCGGCACTGGCAGTGCGCAGCTATTCGGAATGTCTCAAGCTACCGTTGGCATATGCCACTGGAATCGCGGGCTACGTGGCGGGGTTGCTGCTGTCATTCGTTTTCGATTTGCCGACAGGCGCAGTAACGGTATGGAGCCTTGTTGGGGCAGGGATAGTTATGAGTCTGTTTAGCAAGGGAAAAGAAAGAGCCCTGAGACAAATGCCAACGGGAGTTCCATGAGCAGTTATTAGAATCCTTTCCTCGGTTAGCGAATGACTTTTATTGGGGATTCCTAGGCACTTGCCCGAAGGGCCGTTTATGGCCGATGTCAGCCAATCAGCGGGAGTTAAACCGATCAGTGGCTTTGGCCGGCTTTGCGGTGGTGGACGAGCCAGTGGGCGCTGCGGCTGAGCAGGAACACGGCGCAGAGCAGCAGTACGACGGTGGCGCCGGACGGAAGATCGAACATATAGGACACATAAAGCCCCAGCCAGGTACCGGCCAGAGACAGGACAAGGCTGAGCACCCAAATGGACAGCAGGCCACGCCCCCATAGCCAGGCACTGGCGGCGGGTAGCACGAGCAGACCGGCGGTCAGCACAATGCCGGCAAGCTTCACGCACATCACCACAGTCAGGCCGACGACTGCATAAAGCAGCAGGCGGTAACCCTGAACGGGCAGACCCATGGCGCGCATGCTGGCGGCATCAAAGGCCATGGCCCACCACGGGCGGGCTGCCCATAAAAGTGCAGCCATAACAGGCAGGCTGCCGCACAGCAGCCAGAATTTATCGTCTTCGGAAACCATCAGGATATTGCCGAACAACAGGCCGAACAGGTCCACTTCATGCCGGCTGGCCCCGGAGAGCAGCACAATGCCCAGTGCCATGGCTCCAGCAAACAGCACGCCGGTTGCCGCATCCTCATTCATGCCGCGCTTGGGAGAAACCACACCGAGCAGCAGGGCGACGATCACGGCGGATACGGCTGCAGTGGGTAGAAGCGGCAGCGAAAGCACCACGGCAATGCCAAGGCCGGCAAGCGTGGCATGCGATACACCAACCGTGAGAAAAGCCAAGCGATGTGCCAGCACCATCACCGACATGCTGGAGGCGACCACGGCGATCAGCGTCGCAGGCCCCAGTGCTTCAAGCATGACTTGGCTGCTCAGAAAGCCGCTCATTTGCCTGCGTCCGTTTGTTCTGATTCAAGGGCGCCTGATTCATGATCGACACAGCCGATGCAGTGCGCATCGTGCGCCACGATGTGCATATGCTCGCCGTACATGTCGCGCCAGACCTGTTCGGGAATCGTTTCGCCGCGTTTGGCGTGGTAATGAATACGGCGGTTCAGACAGGCAACAGAATTGACGTAATCACTGATGGCAGCGATATCGTGCTCGACCATTACCACGGCCATGCCTGTTTCGTCGCACAGCTCACGCAGCAACTTGTACAGGTTGCCCTGCGCCCGTGAGTCCAGCGCTGCTGCGGGTTCATCAAGCAGCAGGATGCGGGGAGCGGAAACCAGCGCGCGGGCAAGACGTACGCGCTGCTGCTGGCCGCCCGAGAGGGAGCGAAAATCCTCATCGGCATGCGCAGTCATGCCGGTGCGCTCCAGTGCATGGGCAATCTGTTCGCTATGCCGGGCAGGACGCCAGAGTGCCTTGTGATAGTCCTCAAGCCCCATGCCGACAACATTGCGCACCTTGACCGGCATGCTGCTCATGCTTTCCTGACGCTGGGGCAGAAAGCGGACCTGACCCAGCAGGCGTCGCCTGCTGCTGCGCGACAGGCATTCACCGAACAGATCGACATGGCCATCGGCAGCTTGTAGCAGGCCGCAGATGATATGCAGCAGGGTGCTTTTTCCGGCCCCGTTCGGGCCGACAATGCCAAGGAAATGACCTTCTTCCAGCTGCAGGTCAATGTTATCGAGAATGCGCGCATCCTGCGGGCCGAAGGCCACATGGTTGAGGCGCAGCGCGGGGGCGGTCATGGGGTGGAAGCCTTTTCAAGCAGGTCCAGATTGAGTTGCATCAATTCCAGCCAGGTCATGCCGCAGTCACCCAAGGGGTCAAAATCCAGCAACCGTGCCTTTTCGCTGGCGGTCTGATGCTCTTGCAGCCATTGCAGCGCGCGGCCTGCATGTCTGCGATTGCCCCACAGCAGGGCGGTGGGGTGGGCATTGAGCAGTCCCAGTGCTTCTTCCAGCCGGTGTGGTCCGATATCGTCGCCGTGGTGCTGGGTCTCCAGCACGGCCCAGACGGGCACCTTGTAAGCGGCCAGTGCGGGTTGCCACGCGTTGTGCTGCATAATCACACCACGCTCATGGTATGCCTCAAGCGCCTTGTACCACTTGATGTTCATGGCATAGGCATGGGAGAGCGCTTTGCTCAGCGCCTGCGTAATGGCCTGCTCGCGTTGGGGAGCCAGTAATTGCAGCGCCTCTGCCAGCTTTGGGAGAATATTGATGACGGCAGCGGGCGAAAGCCATGCATGAGCTTGCCCGGGCCACAGGTCGAGAGTTCGTCCTGGTAGACTGATGCCCGACCAGTGGCCGTCATCAAAAGAGCTGCGCACCAGCAGATCGGCCTGTTTCAGGGTTTGAACCTGTTTTGGTCTGAGCTGGAAATCATGCGCGTCGGCGCCCGGTGGCAGCAGGCAATGCACATCGGCTTCAGGATCGAGCAGCAGCACAAGGCCGGTTAATGGCGGTAAAGTGGTGACGATGCCCGCTCCGGCCGGGAGAGGAAGCAGGGACATGACAAAAAAAATGAGAAAAGGCAGCATGTTGCATGCTTTCCTCCATGTAATTCCGGAAGAAGGGAAGGCGATGGTCGGAGAAAGTGTCTGGCAGTCGGTCGGGTTCATGGATCGGGTATGCTATGGAAGGCGTATGGCTGCGGCAACGGATGGCTTTTCTGTGTCGGCAGCACATAACCTGTCCTCATCAGTAGCTCATAAGTTGTCCGGTCTGAAGATTACCCGAGAGGTAATCAGAGATGAGACGAACGACAGTGTTACAGGAGGTCAGGAAGATGAGATTTGATG